>Ga0182024_10004967_pt1 | contig 30157 bp, 26 predicted proteins | sample P32metaG_FD_120480 | JGI IMG/M metagenome (GOLD analysis project Ga0182024, IMG submission 120480) | Permafrost microbial communities from Stordalen Mire, Sweden - P3-2 metaG (Illumina Assembly) | ecosystem: Environmental > Terrestrial > Soil > Wetlands > Permafrost | place: Sweden: Stordalen... | reverse complement strand
GTTCGCGCGGAGTCAGTCCATAGGTCTTTCTCTGCGGCACGGCGGCCTGCTGCATCAGCGTGTGCAGCGCGCTTACGAGATTGACGACGCGCTTGCCGCCGATCCAGTAGTCGCCCGCGATCACCGTGCGGATAGAGGTTTGCAGGTGGTCGGCCAACGCGTCTTTGAGCACGATTCCGCGCGCGCCGATCTGCAGGGCTTCAATGATCTGTTGCGTCGTGATGGTCGAGGTCAGCAGGATGATCTTGACCGTCGGCGTGCCGTTCATGATGGCGCGCATGGCTTCAAGTCCGGGCAGGCGCGGCATCTGCACATCGAGCAGCAGAATGTCCGGTTCCAGCTCCAGCGTTTGCGTAATGGCTTCGTCGCCATCGGAGGCCTCGCCGACCACTTCAAAGCCGGGATGCGCCGAGAGCATGTTGCGAACGCCAATGCGTACCACGGGATGGTCGTCGGCCAAAACAATCCTGATCAATCTATCCGTTGCAGCCATCGTGTCTTACCTCCAAGGCAGAGCCTGATCACGTACGTGGTTCAATAGGGCGATTTCGATGTTACCACGGTAATCCATCATCAAGCATACCCTTCAATGCAACGAGTGCAAAGTGCAAGTCGGACAGTTCTTTAGGCCAAGTCTCACTCAGGTTACTAGTTTCCAAACGGGAAGCGGCGTCCCGAGCGCCGGCGAGCCCAACCATGGCGCACCCGCCCTTGATTGCGTGAGCGATTCGTTTCACTTCGTCGGCATCGCTGGAGCCCATTGCCGACTCAAGCGCTGCGAGCCGCGTTGTCAGATCGCCGGCAACAGCAACGTAAATCTCCTCGACTGCCTTGGCGGGCATCATCGCCTTGAGCTTGCCCAGCACGGCCGTATCAATAAGGGAACCGGCGGCGAGAACACCGTTTTGGATCTCCTCCGAAGCCTCTGCCTGAACGCTCAGAACGTCACCGGGCTCCTCGGCGGCTGGCGAGCTCTCCAGCATGCGCACCAGTTCCTCCGCGTGAATCGGCTTGAGAAGAAATCCGTCAGCCGCCTCTCGAATCGCGTCGCCGGGATCGCTGCCGCTTATGGCGACGACTCGCGCGCTGGAGTGTTCGCGAAGAGCCTGAATCAACGCCACGCCGCTCAGCCCCGGCATCTGCGTGTCCATGAGTATGACTTCGGGGAGTATGACTTCATGTGCCGGATCCGCCGCGTTCAGCAGGGCCAGCGCTTGTGTCCCGTCTTCAGCGCTGTCAATCGAAAAGCCGTGCATCTCCAGCATCATCGCCAGCACTTCGCGGCTGATGTCATCGTCATCGATCAGGAGGATTCGCGGGAATGGCCGGTCTGCGCCCAAGGGAGGCATGTCAACAGTTTGCCATCTTTGCCCCGGATGGCGGTGCAAATCCGATGAAGACTTGAGCGTAAATTCCGTTATGCGAATTCTGTCAGTTGCTGTCAGTCCCGATGACCAGCACCTGAAAGCTGCCCTTCACGTCCTTCGCTCGCACCACAGGAAGCGTATGCGCGCTTCCGCCGACACCCTTCTCATTGAGGTCAAAGCCGATGAGGTTGGTCACTATGTACACCTCGCCGGTAACGGAGTTCACTGCCAGCGTTCGCGCCCGCTGGCGTGTCGGCAACTGCTGAATCACGGCATAACTATCCGTAACATCCTGGCGGATGACCGTCATGCTGCCGTCCCCGCCGCCGTTGGAGGTAAAGATCAGTCCGCGTGTCGAGTCGTAGCCGATGGCGTCCGCTCCGGGGCCGATGGGCAGCGTCGCGACCACGTCACCGGTCTCCGCATTCAGCACCTGCATCTTCATGTTGCTGCAGGCTGTAAAAAGCCGCATATGGTTTGTATCGATGGCCAGACCGCGAGGTTCGGGACATGCCGACCCCAGCGGGAACACGCTGGCCTTTCTGCTCCAATCCAGAGTTGCATACGCGAGACCCGGCTTGTCGGCCTCGCGCTGCGGACCAGGCTGGGCGACAGGCTTCGCCGCCGGGTGTTGCGACGGTCTATGCAGTTCCGCCTCGATGGCGTGGGCGTCAAATCGGGCAATCTGGTTCCGGTCGGTGATGTTGACGTAGATCTCGCCGTTGCCGTCGGCCTGCGCAAAGCCGAGCTTGCCGGGCAACAGAACGTCGGCTAGCCGCGTCGAGGTGTCGCTGTCGATGACCGTAACGACAGACCGCAGCTCGGGATCGACTTCCGGCTGCCGGCCCGCAGGTCGCCGTGCGTTCGCTGAGGTGCGGGCGGGCTGCCTGGCGGCAGTGATGGCCGAATTAGCCGCCGGCTGACCCGACGGCTGCTCCGTGCAAATCGCAAAGACCAGCCTGCTCGCAGGATCGAAGACGATCGCCCGGGGATTGGGGCCGGTATGAACAGTCGCCACCACCTCCAGCGTGCGCCGGTCAAAGACCTTAACTTCGTCATTCGGTCCATCGCTGATGTAGCCACGATTGCCCGTATCGTCGAGTGCGATTCCGTGAGCATCCTTCATGCCCGAGACGACTCCCGCCACCTTGCCGGTCCCGACGTCGACCACCTGCACCACCGGCCCATGCGCGACAAAGAGCTGCAGCGCGTTTGGGTCAATGGTGAGGTAATCCCAGTTGCCCTCGCCGCCGACAACCCATGTCTGGCGGATGTAGAAAGGCTTGCCCGGCAACTCGGTCGCCGCCGGAAACTGCTCCGCTGTAAGCGTGGCGCAAGCAAGCAAAGCAGGAGCAAGGATGATCATCCGTCGCTTCATCGCAGGCCCCCTCAGATTTGATTATCGTCTGTCGTGCTGACGCGCCCAGACCGTCCACCGCTCAGGTCAATTGTAGGTTCTTCTCGACAATGCGGCAGCATAGACAAGCTGGCGCCCCATATCTGGACGCTTTTTTTTTTTGCGGCCAGATGTGAGATTCACAGAAGCTAATCGATCGCCGCGGGAACCTCATGCAGCCATCCGGGATGCTTGAGCAGTTCGCGCGGCCTCGACCCGTCCGCTGGACCCACAAGGCCATCACGCTCCATCAGATCGATCAGGTGCGCTGCGCGTCCATAGCCAACGCGCAGACGGCGTTGCAGCAGCGATGTCGAAGCCTTGCCAAACTCGAAGACCAGCCGGACCGCGTCGTCATACAACTCATCGTTGTCATCCTCCGCCGCGCCGGTGCCGTCGCCCTGCGCCCGTTCTTCGCGAGGAGCCTCGAGGAAGCCCTCGACATACTCGGCCTCGCCCTGCGCCTTCCAGAAGTCAACGACCGCGGCAGTCTCCTTCTCACTGACATAGGGAGCATGCAGCCGCATCAGCCGCGAGGTTCCCGGCGGACGGAAGAGCATATCGCCGCGTCCAAGCAGCGACTCCGCGCCGTTGTCGTCGATGATGGTGCGCGAGTCAACTTTCGAAGCCAGCCGGAAGCTGATGCGCGTCGGCACATTGGCCTTGATCAGTCCGGTGATGACATCGACAGATGGCCGCTGCGTGGCGAGAATCAGATGAATGCCCACCGCCCGCGCCATCTGCGCCAGCCGCGTGATCGATTCCTCGACGTTGGCCCGGTCCAGCATCATCAGGTCGGCGAGTTCGTCGATGATGATCACGATGTAGGGCAGGGGAGTCTCTTCTTCGCCTGCATCGGTGAACAGGCTCGCCATGCCGCTTTCAGAGAGCTTGGTGTTGTACTGATCGATGTTGCGCACGCTGCGGCTGGCCAGCAGCTTCAAGCGCCGCTCCATCTCGCGGACGGCATTGCGCAGCGCATTCGCGGCCAGTTTTGCTTCGGTGATGATCGGCGTGAAGAGATGCGGGATGCCTTCGTACATCCCCAACTCGACGCGCTTGGGATCGACCAGAATCAGCCTGACCTGCGCCGGAGTCGTCCTGAAAAGCAGCGACATAATCATCGCGTTGATGGCCACCGATTTGCCCGATCCCGTCGAACCGGCGATCAGCACATGCGGCATCCCGGCGAGGTCGGCGGTCACGATGCGCCCGTTGATGTCCTTGCCCATGGCTAGTGTCAGCCGCGATTTGGCCTTCGCAAAGGTCTCCGACTCGATCACATCGCGGAGATGAATCGTCTCGCGATCATGGTTTGGGACCTGGATTCCGATGGTGCTCTTGCCCGCCATGCGCTCGATCAGGATGCTCTCAGCGCGCATCGCCAGGCAGAGGTCGTCGCCGAGGCCCGCCACTCGGCTGTACTTCACGCTCGCATCCGGTTTGAATTCGTAGGTGGTCACCATCGGCCCGGGGTTGATCTGAACGACCTGCCCGTTGACCTTGAACTCGCCGCACTTCTCAACCAGTTTGCGGGCCTCTTCGCGCAGCATGTCTTCGCGGATGGCCAGCGGCTCCTCGCCCTGTGTGAGCAGCGTGCTTGGCGGCAGTTTGAATCCGTCGACTCGCTTGGGAGCAACCGTCGTCGTGCGCAAATCGACATCTGCGCGCTCGTGGATGGGGAGACTTTCAGCAAACGGCGGAGCGGAGGCTTTCACCGTCATCGGCGCCGCCATCGGAGCCAGGGGCGCGATGGGCGCATGCGCAGCCCCGGAAAATTCGGCAAGCCTCGCAAGCTCAGCTGCCGCCTCTTCAGCCGCTTCCTTGGCCCGGCCACGCAGAGGCATGGGAACTACCTCAGCCCCGGTGGTGGTGGTGGCAGCGTAGTTGGCTACGCGGCTCGATATCGGGACAATATCTGTCTCAGGTGCTGGTGCTGGACGGGTCGCGTAGGCCGGAGGCATAGTCTCCACCGGCACACGCCGCTCCCAGATATTCGGCCTCAAACCACGCTGAGGCATGGCATCGTCTTCCTCGTCCTCCGAGAAACCGGCCTGACGGCCCATGCGCTGAAATGCCGGTACATCGTCCAGCAGGTCCTCGTCCTCTTCCTGCCGCCGGCGGCGCAAGAATCCAAACATCCGCGCGAATATCCCCGGTCGCCGAACTGCGGCGCTGAGTTCCTCATCTTCCTCAGCCTCCAGCCCCATCTCCGCCGCGCGAATCGCCTCCCGCTCAGCCTTCTTGTCGGCCCGATCCGCCTGCCAGTTGCGATAACGGTCATGCCATGCCGAGAGCTGAATCGAGCGCTCCTGGCTCCACTCCCACGCCGCACGGAAGCTGAAGTTCGATCCGAAATAGAGGCCTCCGGCAGCCAGCACGACCGCCACAATCGAGGCTCCGGTCAGGTTCAGATAGCCCATCAGCAGATCGGCCATCAACCGGCCAACCACGCCCTCGATCGGCATCACGTGCAGCCACCGCCAATGCCACGGCAGCATTCCCATCACTGTCGGCAGAAAAGTGAGCGTAAGCAGCACGCCCGTCCAGCGAAGCCACGCCGAGCCGTTATTCTGCGAGCGAATCCATGTCCAGCCCAATCCGCCGAGCCACAAAGGCATCCCAAACGCTGTCAACCCAAAAAACTGAAACAGCAGATCGCCCAGATACGCGCCGGTAGGCCCAATCCAGTTGCGGTAAGCATGAGGCCCGGTCAGTGCCGTCGAAGAGTCGAACGAAGGGTCGGAAGAGTGGTAGGTCGCGAGAGAGAGCAGAAGGAGCGCGGCAGCCAACAGCAGCGTAATACCCAGCAAAAGATTCAACGGGCGATGGCGCGTCGGCGAATGGACGATTCGGATGGGCTTCATGGCAGGGACGCAGCCGTGTATGCAACTCGAACCGATTCAACCGGCGAGCCGTAAACGGCGAGAACACCCCAGAGCACTTCCTATTATCGTTTGGAAGAGGCGCGTTCCGGCCCAAAACCCACCACGGGGAACCTTGCTGTCTACCCCCGCACCTGTCATCTCCCGCCAGCGGGAGTCGGCAGTCTGCCTAGAATCCCAGCAGTCTGCGCCCAATCGTGAGGAGCAGAATAGCCAGGATGATCCGATACGCGGCGAAGAGCACCAGCCCATGACGTCGCACCCATTGCAGGAACCACTCCACCACTCCCAGCGCCACAATAAAGGAAACGACGAGGCCGATCAGCAGCACAATCCATCGCTCGCCGTTCATCACCAGCGGAACGACGACCTCCTCGCCCTGGGGATGGTGCAGGACTTCTTTCCAGAGGTCCCAGCCCGTTGCCGCGATCATCGTCGGAATCGAGAGCAGAAAGCTGAACTCAAGCGCAGTAGACCGGGTCAATCCGGCAATCTGTCCCGAAGCGATAGTGGACATGGACCGCGACGTTCCCGGGAAGACGGCCGAGAGCGTCTGGCAAAGGCCGATCCAGACTGCCTGCCATACGCTCATCTCTTCCACATCCGCTACGCCTGCTTCGTGGCGTATCGTCCACGCATCGATAATCCACATCACCACACCGCCGATAAGCAGCGCCGTCGCCATCACCTGCAGACTCTCAAGATTCTTCGACACCACTTTCTTGAGCAGCAGCGACGGTACCGACGTGCAGACGAATGCGATGAAGGTCAGCGAGATGGGGTGGTTCCAGATCGTGCGATTGCCGTTTTCGCCCCGCGGGAAGGTCCGTATGAACTCAATAATTCTGCCCATGAAGAGCAGGCACAGCGCCAGAATCGCGCCCAGTTGGATCACGATGGTGTACATCTTCCAGTAAGGATCTGTCAGATCGATGTGCAGCAACGCTTCTGCGATCCGCAAATGTGCGGTTGAACTGACCGGCAAAAACTCCGTCAAGCCCTCAACAATGCCCAGCAGCACTGAAATGAAATAGCTGTTCAATCTTCCTCCACGTCCTCACTTGCAGGGACGGACCACGGCAAACGCATGAAAGCGAAATAGCTGCAACGGTAGTCAACTGATGAACTCTGTCGAGACGAGATGTTGGTGCTAGCCCGGGACCTTGGGAGATATCGGAATATTTCCGGTGGCCGACGGTTCGTCGTCTCCAGCATATCCGAATCACGCTGAAAACAAAGCCCAATTACTCAGGATCGGAGCCATAAACCGCAAGGCCCTGCTCGATCTTGTACACCATCGCTGAGGCGCGAGCCGTGTAATCCGATGCGGGAAACTTGTCTTTCATTCTGCCCGCGAGCTCTTTGGCATGGCTTCGCGCGGCATCTTTCTTCTTGTCGTTGCCGTCGGCGTTGTACATGTCGCCGAGCACCGCCTGGCGATAAACCGCCTGATACAGTGCCAGCGCCGTGCGCGGTCCGTCTGGATGCTCCGAGGCATATTTCTCGAAGTACTCCGACTCCTTCTCAGGACATTTGGGCTGCCCCTGCCAGTCGCCGCAAAGCTTGTTGTCGAGCATCGCAAACGCCGCCATGTCCGCCTGCTTTGAATGAGGCCAGTTCTTGATGACCTTCTTCATCTCATCTTCGTAAAGCTGCTCGCGAAGATAGGCATCGCGCTCCTTGGCCGAGGGCCGCTTGAAGGCGTCCGCCTTCTCAAACTGCCAGCGAATATCGGCCGCCCGCCATGCCGCCTCAGGCGCAAGCGGCGATGTGGGAAAGAACTCGACCAGCCGCCGATACAGCAGCCGCGCCGTCTGCCCTGCGTTGCGCGGACCGCGAGCATCCTCGGCGAGAATCTCCATGCTCGCCCCCTCGCCCATCAAAATCTTGTCGCCATCGGGAGTCGTTTCGCGCACCACGCCCCGCGCCTGCATCCATCCCGAAACCGGCGGCGGAGCAGCCTCCTGCCCAAAAACCGGCGCATCCCGCTCGTCCACCTCTTCGACATCGGTGTTGGCAAAGACCCGCACCCACGGCCCGCTCGACTCGGCAATCACCAGCTCGCGCCCCTCCTGAATGCGATCCACCTTCTGCGTAGTCACATCGGGAGCAACATAGAGCGGCGTAGTCCGCAAAATCGTAGCCCGCGGCCCAGCCATCGGCTTCACGACCTTGTCTTTTTCCTTATCCTTGGGCTTATCGGCAGCGAACGATGGGCTAGTCGCCATCAGGGAGAGGCAGATCAGGCAAGCGATGAACAAGGGTTGTTTCACAGTCCAAATCATAATCGAAGGACGTTGGCGGCGTGATTCAGTCATCCAAGGCTGGCACCGGAACTTTGCACCCCCAAAGACTTGTCATCCTTAGCGGAGCGAAGGATCTGTTGTTGCTTTTGTTCGTTATCATCGGCCTCTCCACTGATTCACGGCTCTCGCCTCGCGATACCAAGAGGCAAGCCTCTCCCGCTGCATCTGAGACAGATGCAGGCGTAACTGACGGGCGAACGTCATAAATCGTTTGTGCCTGAAAACCGATTTGAGCGTGCTCGATTGAACCGTCGGAGAGCCCAAAATATTCCGGATATGAGCGTCCTAGGGAGTCATTGATTTCCAGCACAAATCTAGATATCTGTCGGCTTCCGGGTCTCGGTCGGACCAAGTCCTTCTTAGCACCTCCAAGAGCGAAGCATCCAGATTCGGCCTTCTCTCCAAGCTGAGACAATGCACTACGTCTTTCGTAATGAGCAAAAACGAAAAGGATGCTGTAAGCTCTTCATGGGAAAGTGCTTCCCACTCACGGCATGTCTGCGAGAATTCGTTCTCAGCCTCCAGTCTTCGAAGAAGCGTTCCTAGCCCGGAGTAGGTCTCGCGCTTCCGCTCATCTGAGTGGCTGCAGTGGAAATAGTCCCCAGCATCGTCCAATATTTGGACAACGATATCCCGGCAACCTTGCTGGATGTGAACTTTCTTGGGTTCGCTTATCTGAATTCCGATTTCTGGCCAATACGGTAGAAACCAGTCTGTACTCAAGAGAAAAACGAGGTCGTCAATTTTCAAGTCTCGATAATCCGGATTTGGTTGTAGCTCGCCGGACGCGAAGGAGCAGGTTGCTCAGTTACAGAATATGTCGACTAGCCGCGTGTGTCACGCTTGATCGCGCAGAATCGCCGCCAGCATCTCGGGCGCGACATTGCCGCCGCTGACAATAGCCACAGCCTTCCGGTAAGCCGGCAACTCGTGCGCATGAAACAGCAGCGCCGCCGTAGTCACCGCCCCGCTCGGCTCGGGAACCAGCCGCGTGGTCGCCACAATCGCCCGCATCGCCGCGCGAATCTCCGCTTCCGTCACGGTGATGATGCGATCGACAAACGCCTGAATATGCGCAAAGTTCCGAACGCCGACGCTCTGCGTGCGCAGGCCATCGGCCATCGTCCGGCTGGTCAGCTCGGCAGGCCAGGTCACGATCTCGCCCTTGCGAAAACTCTCCGCGGCATCGCCGGCCAGCTCCGGCTCCACCCCGACCACGATTGCCCCAGGCAGTAGCTGCCGCACCGCTGCCGCAGTTCCGCTCAACAGACCGCCACCACTCACCGGACTCAACACCAGGTCCACGTCGGGCAGTTCTTCGACAATCTCCAAACCGCAGGTAGCCTGCCCCGCAATCACCGCCTCATCATCATACGGAGGGATGACCACATAGCCATGCTTCGCGATCAGCTCGTTCGACTTGGCCAGCCGCTCGCTCGAAGCCACCCCAACCTCGACAATCTCCGCGCCCAGCGCCAGCGTTGCCGCCCGCTTGATCGCCGGAGCATTCGACGGCATCACAATCACCGCCTTCGCGCCAACCTCACGCGCAGCATACGCCACCCCCTGCGCATGGTTCCCACTCGAAAACGTGATCACCCCGCGCGCAATCTCATCCGGAGTAAGCTGCAAAATCCTGTTCGCCGCGCCTCGCAGCTTAAAGCTGCCGATGGGCTGCAGACTCTCCGCCTTGAGCCAGATTTGTTTGTCTGTTCCATGCCCAGCCACACCAGCAAAAGGCGCCCGCACCAGCGGTGTGCGAACTGCCACGCCAGCGATGCGCACAGCCGCCGCACGTATTTCATCGAGAGAAACGAGATGTTCCGTCATTTGAAAGTTACCTGCCCTGAATCATATGAATCGGATGCACCGCCTCAATATCGTTGAAGCGCGCGAAGTCCTTGATGTTGAAGGTCAGGATCCGCTTCACGTCATATACATGCATAGATGCGACGAGGCGAGCATCGTGGACCTGGGCTCCGGACACGCGAGAGTTCACAAGGAGCTTTCGCCATCTATGGTAGACAAGCGGGCTATCTGGGAGCATTCGAAATCGAGCTTCCACTTCGGTTGCGCGACGGTCCGCCCTTTCCGGCGTCAGCCCATATCCGTTGCGATCAGCCGGTCGCGTCAACGCGTTCCAGAACTCTCCAAGGTTCTGTGAGACGTAGCAGAGAATTGTTCCTGACGCTTCCAGCTTCTGAAGAGAGGCTGCAATGAGAGGAAAATTCGCGTCGTCGGGCTGAACCCAACGAATCAGGAAATTGCTGTCGACCAGACAGAGGTCACCCGCCATTTACCAGCGGTCCTCGTAAAAGCTGGCTCGTTCCGTAGCTTCCGGAGCAAGCACGGGAAGATGCTCCGATCCCTCGGTCATGACTGCAGTCATTGCCTCAATGTCTTCTACCGTCAGCACGCCGGTGCCGCTCGCATAGGTTTCAAGTGCTTCCTGTAGAAGCTTTCCAGCATATTTCTCCGGAGGAATGTTATGCAGGGCAGCCTCGTTCGCCAGACGCGCCTCGGTCTCCGGGCTCAGTTCAATCTGAATCGTCATCGCAACCTCGCTGTCTTTCCATTATCCACCAACTGCCGCGCGGAGCTTACCTACGAAGCAGGCTATCAGTCAGAAGAGCAACTCTACGGCAAATACTTAGCCGGCACTTGCTCCTCCGGCGTCTCAGCCTGCCATAGAATCTCAGCGATGCGAGTCATAGCGAGAATTCTACAGAAGCCGCCAGTCATTTCGCGTGAGGGAGATACCGCCCGGGCAGCGGCTTGCCTGGCGAAGCGTCCTGCCAAAGCAGCGAAAAAGCCTTCCACTCAGTGCCGTCGAAGATCAGCTCGAAGTCCTCGATCCCGGTCGCAGTGACGGGGCTCCTCTCCGATGCGCGCACCTCGTAAGTCCGAGTTATCCGCGCCACATTCTCATAGACCTCGATGTTCGAGTGCAGAGTCCGCTCCCAGAAGGTTTCCGAAGCATGCTTCTGATACCACCCAACAAACTCCTCCGGAGACTCAACTGTCCGTGTCGACTTGCCATCCTTGCCCATAACGACGCCGGTAATCCGCGCATCCTTCGTCAGCAAACGAAGTGTGCAGAGATGGCTGCGATTTCCCGGACCAATCACAGCATCATTCCAGGTCTTAACAAAACTACGGACATCCCGAACCGGCGGACAGTCTTTCGCGACCGGTGTCTCCGCCAAGGCGTGGTGGGCGAAAAATGCCGCCAAAATAACCGGAAAGAGTATGGGACGATTCATAGCGCGATTCTACAAAACAAGACGTCTCAAGTCTCAACTTGATTCATCCTGCCGAAACAACCCCTAGTTTTGAGAGCAATCCAGGAAGTCTTCTTTGGCTAGTTTCGTCTGGTAGTAAATACCCCGGAAGCACCTCCAGGAATTGTGATTCAGACAGCAGTTCTCGAACCGCGTTAGCCAAATATCTCTGCAACTTTGCCGGAGCTATGGAAGACTCTTCAAGGATAGATTCACAGCCATCGATCACAGCGATGAAATCCTCCAAGTCTCTGCTGGCCAAAAAGTCGCGATTGCCCCGTTCACGGAAGGCTTCGACCTTGGTTCCCAGAAAATAGGGCGCAGTGATGACACGAATCGAGATGCCACTCGGTAGTGTGACGATTTGTGCCGATGAAAGCGCATCCCTATACCATCCGTTGACGGACCCCAGAATTCCTTGATCGACTGGCATCACATCCAGGACCAGTCTGTCATGCACCCAGCGACAGTTGAGAGGGTTTTCGCCAGAATCTTCTCTGAAGCCACATTCCTTGAGCCGTAATGAGAAATCAAAATATTCCGTGTATGTCGTGATCTCAGCGATCACATCTACATCTACCGTGGCTCGAACCGGTGCGGACGCCGCGCGTCAGAGAACCCGATTGGATAGGAAAAACATATCGAAATCCATGCACAAGAAACTCTAGCAAACCCGCGCGGTTTACTCGCTTTTCCATGTCCGACCAATAAAGAAGTCCGGAAGCCTTGCACCGCTTCAGCGAACTGGCAACGTCTGTCTCCGACAGGAAGAGCTCTTCAGCCAATTTCTTAGAGAGAACGCGAGGAGTTTCTAGCTCCGATAGCTTCAGGAGAAGCAGGATGTCGACTCCCTTTAACATAAGTAAATAAATTATGTCAAAAAAATATGCGATTTGCAAAATCGCATATTTTTTTGACATAAACCTGCTTTAGTGGTACCTGATCAAATCTCCATCACCACCGGCATCACCAGCGGACGACGCCCGGTACTCTTCTGAATAAACCGCTTCAGTTCGACGCGCACTTTTTCCTTCACCATGCCGTAGTCGGCCTTCTCTTCGGGGCTCAGGCTTTCCAGGCTCCGTAGGACAACGTCGCGCGCCGCTTCGGTAATGTCCGCGCCGCCGAAGCCGCGCATCACTACTTCCGGTGGACGCTCCACCTGCCCTGTGCGCTTGTTGAGCGCCACTACGGCAAGTACGATGCCGTCTTCAGATAAGGTCCGGCGATCCTTGATAACCAGATCTTCGACGACGTCGATGCTCGATCCGGAATCGATCAGCACGCGGCCGGCCGTGACCTTGCCATTCTTGCGCGCCTGCGTCTTGTCGAGTTCGAGCACATCGCCGTCCTCGATCACAATCGCCGTGCCGACCGCGCCCGTCTCCATCGCCACCTGGGCATGTTTTTTCAAGTAGCGATAATCGCCATGAACGGGAACAAAGTACTCCGGACGCACGAGGTTAATCAGCAGCCGCATCTCTTCCTGGCTGCCATGGCCGCTCACATGAATCAGCCCCTGCGACCCATCGTCATAGATCACATTGGCATCGCGGCGGTACAGATGGTCGATCACCCGAAAGATGCTCTTCTCATTGCCGGGAATCACGCGCGAGCTGAGAATCACCGTGTCGCCCGGATCGATCTTCGCCTGCTTGTGCGTGTCCACAGCGGCGCGGCTCAGCGCAGACATCGGCTCGCCCTGCGTGCCGCTGATCATCACCAGCAGCTTTTCAGAAGGGAAGTCCCTCATCTGCCCGGCATGAATAATCAGCCCCGGCGGAATGTCGAGATAGCCCAGGTCCTGCGCAATTTCGGTGCTCTCGTTCATCGAACGGCCGATCACTGCCACCTTGCGCCCATGCGCCCGCGCCAGTTCCAGCGCAATGCGGATGCGATAAATCGAAGACGAAAAACAACTGAAGAACAGCTTCTTCTTGGTCCGCGAAAAGATCTCATCCAGCCGAGGCTTTACAGCCCACTCGCTCGGCGTGTAGCCCGACCGCTCCACATTGGTCGAGTCCTGCAAAAGAGCCAGCACGCCGCGCTTGCCGTACTCGGCAAAGGTGTGCAGATCAAACGGCTTTCCATCCGGCGGCGAAAGGTCAATCTTGAAGTCGCCGGTATGAATCACCACGCCCACGGGCGTCTCAATCGCGAAGGCGACGCAGTCTACCAACGAGTGGGTCACTCGAATAGGCTCGATCGTGAACGGCCCGATGGTGAACTTGACCTTGGGCTCAATCTCGATCAGCTCAACCACATCGGTCAGCTTGTGCTCTTCAAGCTTGCCGTCCACATAGGCCAGCGTGAACTCAGTCGCATAGACCGGAACCTTGATCTCCTGCAGCATCCAGGGCAGGCCGCCAATATGGTCCTCATGGCCGTGCGTGAGTAATATGGCGCGTACATGTGCCTTGTTTTCAATCAGGTAAGTCAGGTCAGGGACGACAATGTCAACGCCAAGCAACTCTGACTCCGGAAACATCAATCCGGCGTCGATGACGATAATATCGTCTTCCCAGCGAATCGCCATGCAGTTCATTCCGAACTCGCCAAGGCCACCGAGGGGGATAATTTTTAGCTTTTTTGTTTGCATAACTAGTCTATTCGATGCTAACACTTGCGCACTCCGCAGATATTTGACCAAGCGCCGGGATATACTCCCTACGACTGCTCGAACCGATTCCTATTGAGGAAAAAACATGAGTTGGCTGCGGCGCCTCGGTTTGGTATATGTCTTTTGCCTGCTGTCGTTTGTCGGTAAGCAACCGGCCGCCGCTCAGGCTGCAATTCCGGCTCTGCCAGCTATCATTCCCGGCTCCGGCGTGGAGGAAGGCCTCATCAAGCTCGACGTGGTGGTGACTATTGAGTCGGGAAGCCCTGTATCGGGTCTAAGCCGCGAAGACTTTACTGTGCTGGATAATGGCCTGCCAGCCAGCATTCTCTCCTTTCACGCATTCGATGGAGACTCCGCCAGGCCTCATCCGCCCGTTCAGGTGATTCTCTTCATCGACACGCTCAACCTGCCAAAAGACCTGGTCGTGCAAGAGAAAGAGGAGGTTGAGAAGTTCTTGCGCCAGAATGGCGGACGCCTCTCCCAGCCGACTTCGGTCTTCGGCATTTCCGACGCTGGGTTGTGGACTGTGAATCGTCCGTCCCGTGACGGGAATCTCCTCGCTGCGGAAGTTGCTAACTCAAGCGCCCAACGTTTGGTGCATCTTGCCGGCGGCGAAGGCGCTGCTTCGCTGAACAGGCAACCGCAACCGAACTCGAAAATGTTTGTCGCGGATCATCCCGAACTCGCGGCTCTCGAAGCGGTCAGTCAGATCGCAACCGCGGAAAGGCGGAAACCCGGCCGCAAGTTGTTCCTCTGGATCGGCCCTGGCTGTTGTATCGGTAGCGGAAAGTACCTCAAGGAAGAAGGGAAGCCCAGCCAGAATCTCTTTGACATGGTGTATTGGTTTTCCACGCTCTTGCGAGAGGCTCACATCGCTCTCTATAGTTTTTCTGTGGGAGAGACCGATCCGTTTCTCTCGCTTCGATACAAGGATTATCTTCAGGGCGTTAAATCGCCCCGGCAAGTCTACTGGATGAATCTCTATAAGAAAGTCCTCGCCGTACAGAGCGGAGGGCGCGTACTGCCGCCGAGCGTCGACATTGTCAGCCAGATCAACAGTTGCATGCCGGAGGCCGACGCCTTCTACATGCTGGCGATCGATCCTTCTCTTGCAAATCAGCCTGACGAATATCACGATCTGAAGGTTGAAGTCAGTCAGCCGGGCCTCACCGCCCGCGTCAGGACTGGCTATTACGATCAGCCGTACTATGTCGATCGGCCCAATCCCGAGCTCAAACGTGTGACAGTTGAGGAACTGGAACAGATATTGAGAGCCGACCTTGGCGACCATGATGCAGCGTTGGCTAGGAGGCTCTCCCATCTCGAACTCACCGAACGGATGAGCACGGCAAAGCTGCAGTCGTGGACGAAGATTTTTCGAGGCAAAAAGACCCGGCCGGCGCTGGTTGCGCTGGCCGATGCGTCGGCATTTCTGGATCCTCCCGTGGCCGAGGTATTTCCTGGTGCAGTCCCGAATGAGCGAGAGCAGCAGGTGATGCTCTCTTTGGTCTCTGACTATCTCAAGAACACGATTCCAAAGCTCCCTAACTTCTATGCGGCGCGAACTACAGTCCGCTATGAAGACACTCCGCGGTTCTATGAGAGAGATGCAAAGATCGATTTTCAGTCGTTGCATGTGACGGATAGTGCCAAAGTAACGGTCCTCTACCGCAATGGGAAGGAGGTCGTGGATTCAGGGACCAAACGGAAGACGGCGGAATTGGAAGGCAGATACTTGATCACTCGCGGCACTTTCGGTCCACTGCTGGATTGGGTGAGGGATGCTATTGCCGTGCCCAACAGTTTGACCTGGAGCCGCTGGGAGAAGGGCCCGGGCGGTTTGAATGCGGTATTTCGCTGGAGGTTACCGGACGATAAATCGCCCTACCAGGTAGGGGGTTGCTGCCTTCCCGACTTCGATGGAACTGTTGCCTTTCAGAAAGCGTCAGGATATATCGGCGAAATCGCGATCGATGCTGAGAGCGGAGCCATCCTCCGCCTGGCGCTGAAGTCAGCAGGAAAGTCGACCACGCCGACCATCCGATCCGACATCATGATCGAATACGGACCGGTGGAGATAGGCGGCAGGAGATACATCTGCCCGCTGAGAAGCGTCACCATTTACAAAGTGCGCTCGGTCGCAATTGTTACGGAATGGGATCAAGCCTTCAGAACCTACGGACCCTACTCGACGTTGCTCAACGACGTCACTTTCAACGGCTATCACCGCTTTCGCTCAGACGCGCAAATGCTGCCAGGTTTCAGCCCGGTAACCGATGACAAATAGGCTGTCCTACTCCGCCCGCAGCGCCACCATGGGGTCTACCTGCATCGCTCTTCGCGCCGGAAAATAACACGCCGCAAGCGCAACCAGCGTAAAGACAATCACTACTCCCCCATAGGTCAGCGGATCGGTCGCGCTCACCCCAAAGAGCAGCCCGCCCATCACCCGCGTCAGGCACATTGCGCCTACCAGCCCGGCCAGAATACCGATCAATGCCAGTCCCATGCCTTGACGAAAGACGAGCCTCAAAATGCTCTCGCGTCGCGCGCCCAGCGCCATGCGAATCGCAATGTCCTGTGTCCCCTGCGTTACTAGGAAGGACATGACTCCGTATACGCCAATCGCGGCCAGGATCGTAGCAAACCCCGCAAACGCTCCCAGCATGGTCATAGCAAACCTCTGCCGCGCAACCGAGTCATGTACCCGCTCCTGCATCGGAGCAACGTCAAACACCGGTACGTTCGGGTCGATGCCATGTACTTGCTCGACGATAGAATTCGCGAGTTGAGCCGCATCGCCGCTCGTGCGCGCAACCACAAACATCCAGCCCTCAGGCCTCTGCGAATGCGGGTAGTACACCACCATGCGCGTGTCGGTATCCAGTCCATATTGCTTCACTACGCCGACGACCCCCACGATCGTCATCCGCGGAGATTTCTCATTCCGACGAATTCGCTTCCCGACCGCATCCCCCTTTGGCCAGAATCGCTCCGCCATCTTCGCGTCTACTAACGCCACGAGCTGCGTTTTGTCCGTGTCCGTGGAGGAGAAAAATCGCCCTTGAATCAGCGGAATATCCATCGCCTGGAAATACTCCGCCGTCGCGTTGCGCTGATCCACTTGAAGCTCCGGCTCATTCGGCGGCAGCACATAGCCTTCGACCGCCATGCCTCCCCACCCGAAGGAAGGAGTAAGCGGAAGCACCGATACCGCTCCTTCCCCCGTCACACCCGGCAAACTGTGTACACGTTCCGCAAGGCTGTTATAAAACTGCAGCGCCTGTGCAGGCTTCTCATAGTTCGGGCCATCCGCGGCCACCTGCATCGAAATCACGCCCTCCGGATTAAAGCCTGGCGGCACATTGAGTAGATGCACAAAGCTGCGAATCAGCAATCCCGCACCAACCAGCAGCGTCAGCGAAACCGCGAGCTCAGCAATCACCAGCACCCCACGCAGCTTGTCGTGTCTCACGCTAAGTCCTCCGCTGCGTGCACTCCTCCCTCCTGCCTTCAACGTCGAATTCAAATCCACCCGCGACGCACGCAGCGCCGGCGCAAGCCCAAACACAACTCCCGTCAGAATCGAAATCCCGAAAGTGAATGCCAGCACCCGGAAATCCATCCCCATCTCATCAAGCCGGGGAATATTTCCCGGATGCATCTTCCGCACCACAAACAAGCCACAGGCTGAAATCACCAAGCCTGCCGCTCCGCCCAGCACTCCCAGCAGCACGCTCTCTGTCAACAGTTGCATCACCAGCCGCGTACGCCCCGCTCCCAGAGCCGTGCGCACGGCAATTTCCTTCTGCCGCCGCGTCGCGCGAGAGAGCAGCAGATTGGCCACATTGGTGCAGGCGATCAGCAGCACCAGCCCAACAGCGCCAAGCAGCAGCAGAACCGAACTCCGCACATTGCCTACAACCTGGTCGATCAGTGGAACCACGTTGATCGTAAAGCTCGGATCGCGATGCTTCTCGACCCGCAGCCGCGCCGCAATCAAGCCGATATCCGACTGGGCCTCCTGCATCGTCACGCCCGGCTTCACCCGCGCCAGAATATTGAAATCCTCCCCACCATAATTCAACTCCTGCTTCGCATCCATTGGCAGCGGCAGAAAAATCTCTGGCTTATCGATGCCGCCAATCGTCGGCACCACTTCGTGATTCAGCTTGAACTCTTGTGGAAGCACGCCAATCACCGTGCGCGGCTTCGCATCGAGTGTAATGGTGCGGCCAATCATGTTCGCATCGCCACCAAAGGCCTGCTTCCACAATCCATAGGTCAGCACCACCGTATCGGGCCGCCCCGGCTTGTCTTCCTCCGGCACAAAAATCCGCCCCAGCAAAGGCTTGGCGCCAAACATCGGCAACAAGCTCGAAGAGGCTTCAATCCCATCCACTTTCATCGCCTTCGAAAGCCCGGTCAGCGTATGGGCGTTACCGATCGCAATCGCTGTCTCATCGAAGACATGATTCTGCGTCCTGATGTCGTGGTATTGTCCCGGCGAAGGCCAATCCTGCGGAATCCCGATCCCTGGCGAACGCAGCCACAGAATCGCCAGCCGATCGGCATCCTTGTAAGGCAGAGGCTTCAGCATCAGGGTATTGGTCACACTGAAGATCAGCGTGTTCGCCCCAATCCCAATCGCCAGCGTCAGCAGAATCACAATCGTGAATCCACGATTTCTTCGCAGCTGCCGCATCGCGTACCGCACATCTTCAAGAACACTCTCGAAGCGGAACCCAACGATCTCTCGGCTCTGCTCTTTCAGTCGCGTCGCATTACCGAACTGACGCATAGCAGCCAGCCGTGCCGCTTCTCGCGTCATGCCGTCGGCGCGGAACTCCTTCTCTACCTGCGCGCGGTGAAAGGCCATCTCCTCGTCCAGTTCACTGCGAAACCGATCTCGCCGAACAAGCAACGCCAGCCTGCGAAAAGAATTCGTCAACCAACTCATGGCAGCCTCCATCAAATCCAGAAAACTATTCAGCCCGCAACGCCTCCACCGGATTTACTCCGGCTGCGCGCCGTGCAGGGATAAAGCTTGCCAGCATCGCCGCTGTGGCCAGCGCCACGGCCACAGTCAACAGCGTTCCCACGTCCCAGGCCTCGGTGCCATACAGCAGCTTGCGCATCAGGGCAGCGGCCCCAAGCGAACCGGCAAGTCCCAGCGAAATTCCAATCGCAGTGAGCCACCCGGCCTCTTTCAAAATCATTCGATATACCGAACCGCGCTGCGCGCCCAGCGCCATCCGCACGCCGATCTCCCGCGTCCGCTGGGCTACCGAGTAGGCGATCACTCCATACAGACCAACTACACCCAGTAACAGCGCAATCGCCGCGAAACCGCCGACCACCCACGCCGATGCGCGATGCAGATATGCCGAGGGCGAGTCATGAATACGCTTGCCCATCGTTGTCGCTCCAAAGACCGCGAGCCCGGGATCGATGCGGTGGATCGCCTGCGTCATGCTCGGCAGCAGAGAGTCTTCAGCCTGCGAAGCAAGCACCACAATGGAAAGATCGTTCTCAGGGCTCTGGTCAAAGGGTTGATAGATCGCAGCGCGCGGAGCGGCGTCCAGTTGCCCCTCCTGAAGATCGTTCACAATGCCCACAATCTCCATAGGCGTCTTCGCATCACCATCCCACGCAATCCTCTTGCCTACCGGGTCCTCATCGCGGAAGTACTGCCGGGCCAGCGTCAGGTTGACCATAACCACGCGTGGTTTGGACTTGTCCTCATCATCGCGAAAATTGCGCCCACGCAGAATGCGAGCCCCGAGCGTTGGAAAATAGCTGGGGCTCACACTCCTGACTGCGACCTCTTGATTCACCCGAAGCATTGGCCTGTCCAACCGGTGGAAACTCGTTGCGCCATCGCCATCTCCAAGCGGCAGCTGACTGGTGATTGCCACGGACTTCACTCCGGGCAGGCTTCCGATCTGGGCTACAACCCGCCGCTGCAGCCCGATCGCTTCCTCGTCTTTCTGGTAGGTGTTGCCGACTGCGGCGGCGTGAATCAGAGAGAGGTGATCGGGCTCCAGTCCGATATCCGCATGGAGCAAGCGGTACAAGCTCTTGCCGAGCAATCCCGCGCCCACCAGCAGCACCATGGCAGTCGCAATCTCAATGACGACGAGGTTTACGCCGAACCGTTTCCACAGCGTTCCCGAGCCGCCGCGCCCGCCGTCACCCAATCCCTCCCGCACGTCGTGAAACGAAAGGCGAAGAGCCGGCGTGAAGGCAAACAGCAGCCATGTCACGGCACAGATGGCCGCCGCGAACGCTGCCACATGAGCATTCAATCCCAACCCTTGCAGGTACGGCATCGTGGCCAGCATCTCCTTTGGCGCAAGCTTCGGGAGCAGCCGCATCCCTCCGATTCCCGCTGCCAGTCCCAGAGCGCAGCCTGCAGATGACAGCAACAGCCCCTCGGTCACAAACTGGCGCATCAGCCGCCCGGCCGACGCGCCCAGCGCACCGCGCACCGCGATCTCGCGCCTGCGGCTCTCCGACCGCACCAGCAGCAGGCTTGCGACATTCACGCTCGCAATCAGCAGCAGCAGCGCCGAGCCGCCCAGCAACACCAGCAGAATCGGGCGAATGTTTCCAACGATCTCCTCGGCCAGCGGCTGCATAAATGCGATCCGTTCCTTATTCGTATCCGGATACTGCTGCTCCAGCCGCTGCGAGATCATCTTGATATCCGCGAATGCAGAATCGAAAGAGACGCCATCCCTGAGCCGCGCCACGCCGAAGTAATCGTGGCATGCACGCATCGCCGCACAATCTGTGCCCGCGTGCAGCGACTCCCAGTAATCTGCCGGCTCTGCGGGAGCGAAGTGAAAGCCCTGTGGCAATACACCGATGATCGTCTGGGTCTTGTTATCCAGCACTACGGTCTGTCCCACGACATCTCTACGGCCGCCGAATCGCCGCTGCCATACGCCATAACTCAACAAAACCGTTCCCGGCGCGGACTGCGCATCCTCGCCCGGATAAAAGTCACGGCCAAGAATCGGCGTCACTCCAAGTGCTTTGAAGAATCCCGCGCTGACACGCGCCCCATCCGCCGGCTGCGGACCCTCAGGCGTCTTCAGCATGCCCACGCTCGAAGCAGAAAAGACTTCCAGCGAGCTGAACGACTTGTTCTGATTCTTCCAGTCGAGATAATCGAGATAGGAAAGATGAAATCGCGGCCCTAGATTGATCGCCTCAAACAGCATCGCCAGCCGCGTGGGATTCTCATACGGCAACGGCTTGATCAGCGCCGCATCTACAAAGCCGAAGATAGCGACACTGGCCCCAATCCCCAGCGCCAGAACCACAATCGCCGTAGCCGCAAAGCCGGGATTCTTCCTGAGTTGCCGCAAAGCAAAGCGAAGATCCTGCACGACGGTCTCGAATCGAAAACCAACCGCTTCGTGGCTGCTCTCCCTGAGCCGCGCCGCATTGCCAAACTGCCGCATCGCCGCCAGCCGCGCAGCTTTAGCCGTCATTCCCTCAGCAGCGAAATCTTTCTCCGCCTGAGCACGATGAAAGGCCATCTCTTCATCGAGATCACGCCGAAACCGGTCGCGGCGAATCAGTATCCACAGCCTGCGAAAGAACCTGGTCATTTAGGCCTCCTGCACATCTCGCAATACACGGCCGATCGCCGTAATCATCCGCTCAAACTCCGTCAGTTCGATGCCAAGCTGCTTGCGCCCCTCCGCCGTCAGCGTGTAGTACCGCGCGCGCCGATTGGTCTCAGTCTGCTTCCACTCAGCCTTCACCCAGCCCTGCACCAGCAGCCGCTGCAACGCGGGGTACAAAGAGCCTTCCTCAACCGTCAGCACATCATCGGAGACGCGTTTGATCGAGAGCGCAATCCCGTAGCCATGCTGCGGCGAGCGGGTGAGCGTCTTCAGGATCAGCATGTCCAGGGTTCCAGGCAGCAGGTCCGATTTCTTTGGCATTTTTAATATATAGATTATCTATGGATAGAAAGTCAATGGGGAAGAATGTGGAGATTTCCGTCTCAGTTCAAGCAGAGTGAGGACAGGGAAGGATGGATAGGAAAGCGGTCTATCAAGGCTGAGCGATCAAGTCCTGCGGCAAGACTGCCTTTATATCCTCAAACCGCTGAAAGTCACGCGTGTTGAAGGTCAGAATCCGCTTCACTCCATGCACGCGCCTGATCGCTACCAGTCGAGCATCATGCATCTGCACGCCAGAGATAGCGTAATCCACCAGCATCTGACGCCATTTTCCATGCGCCCGTTCGCCATCTGGAAGCAAGCGGAGCTGGGCTTCGAACTCCACCGCCCGAACATTCGTCTCGGCCGGCGTCAGTCCGAATCCGTTTCGATTTACGGGACGGGTGCAGGCGTTCCAGAACTAAGAAACATTTTGAGTGGTACAGCAGAGATCAGCGCGATTTCGGGTCAATTCGTGTAACGCAGCCTTCACCCACTGGTGATCGGGATCGCTGGGTTCTACCCAACGTAGCAAGATAATTACTGTCTATAAGAAACGAGTCACCGACCACCTACAAATGATCCTCGTAAAGGCTCTCGCGACTAAAGGCGGACGTCGGCAACTTCGGCAGTTTCTCCGACCCCTTCGCTATTGCCGTCAGCATTTTGTCCAGGCTTTCCGGAGTCAGTTTGCCGGTTCCAGTAGTGTAAGCTGGCAGGCCTTCTCGGATAAGAGCACCGGCATACTCCTGTACCTGTAAGCCGTGCGCGTCAGCCGCAGCCGTCAGCCGCGCTTCTGTCGCAGGATCCAGTTCAACCAGAATTGTCATACGCGCCACCTGTAAACCCGATTATCCGCTAACTCCAGGTCAAAGTCGATTACCGCTTCTTATCGCAGCAGATCTTCCAACGCCGTGCTCAGCTCGGTCTTTTCATCCCGATACTTAACAATCACCGGCGCATACAAGCTCAGCCCCCACTCCGCACCCTTGCCCCGGCTCACTGCTCGCGAGCCCGGCACCACCACCGCTCCCTCGGGAATAATCAATGGCATCTCAGGCGTCGCCCGCAGCACCTCGCCCTTCACCAGGTCAAAGACCGGAGTTCCCCTCGTCAAAATCGTCCCCGCCGCCAGCACCGCCCCTTTGCGCACGATCGTGCCCTCGTAGACTCCCGAGTTGCCGCCCACCAGGACGTCGTCCTCAATCACCACCGGGCTCGCATTCACCGGCTCCAGTACGCCGCCAATCTGGGCCGCGGCGCTCAGATGCACGCGCTTGCCGATCTGCGCGCAACTCCCCACCAGCGCATGCGAATCCACCAGCGTTCCCTCATCCACGTAAGCGCCGGTATTCACATACATCGGCGGAACGCAGATCACCGACCGCGCCACATACGCGCCCGCCCGCACACTCGATCCACCGGCAACGATGCGCACACCCTGCTCCGGCGTAAATCTCCGCAGCGGGTAAGTGTTCTTGTCTACAAAGGAGAGGCCAACGCCCGGAAGCTCGACCAGCACCCCCAGCCGAAAGCCAAGCAAAATGCCCTGCTTTACCCACGCATTTACCCGCCAGCCTGTCGGGCTCGTGGCATCGGGCTCCGCCGAACGCAGTTCACCCGCCTCCAGCGCAGTGCGCAGTTCAAAGAAGGCCTCTAAGGCCTTGGCCTGGACGGTGAAATCGGTTGCTGCCTCGGGATGGCCGAAATAGTGCTCAATGGTTCGCTGAAGAGGATGGACGTTCATCGCTTTTCAGTCTAGCAACTCGCCGCCGCTCAGGAGTGTTGCCGACATCGAACCTGCGCCTGTTCATCGATGGCACGACTGCCGCCAGAGACTTGGGAGCCGCCGCCACCACGCTCGTAGTTGTGGTCTGAGCCTGATCCAACTCTTCCACGCTAATCATCTGAATACGAAACGAATGCTCCCCGGATGGGATCATCGCCACCGGCGCAGGCTCCGCAGCCAGCTTGCCGCTGTTGCGCTTGGCCACAAGCCAGCTGCTCAGCCTGAAATCGCAGATCTCTGGCCGCCCTTCCCAGAACGAAGGCTCCAGCTCGCAAACTATAGATAAGTGATCGAGTTCCAGCTCTACTTGAGGCACATCTCGCGGAAAATACTGCTGCACATTGACATCTCCTATGTGCAATCCAACGAGTCCAGCCTGCCCAGGGTGTCGAAATTGAGTGAGAACCACCATTTTCCACCCCCCCAAAGGAACCTGAATATGGAGTGTATGCCCCGCCTGACCGGCGGTTGTGTACGAAGAGAATAAAACGGGATTGAATGGTCCAATTAGGGAAATCCGCACAGAACTCCCATTTTGGTAACCAAACAATACCCTCGGTACCGTTTAAGATACGTTACCCGCGAATCAATAAGCAAATAAAAGGACGACTTTTTTGTCGTCCTTTCAGGAATCGTCCAACTACAGCAAGATTCGATCTGCTTTTGAGTTAGTCACTGCTCTTATGCGGTTCCTTCCAATTAGGCCGAAAAGCTTACTGGATATTTTGAAGCACTGACTTCTTTGTGCTGGATCGGCATAAGCCGGAAGGCGTGGTCTCCCGCGGGAATCATCACAATCGGTGCTGGGGTGGGCGCCAGTTTTCCATTCATCCGCTTGGATTCAAGCCAGGATACGAGCCGTTCATCATGAATTTCGGGCTCCCCCGCCCAAAATTCTGGCCCCAGTGTACATACGATTCGAAGGTGATCCAGTTCTAACTCAACTATCGGCACATCAGGCGGGAAAAGCCGTTGCACATTGCCGTCCCCGACATGCAACCCCGTCATCCCCAGGCGTCTGCTTTTTGGTTGTACTACCATGATTCACCCCTGCCTTGGGAAGGCTGAACGAGACTCGTCCAGCTAGTGAGATGCCGCAGGAGTGACCAGAGGTGTCACTGGAATGTTTCTTTTCATACAGTATTTTTCGTGAAATTTATTACAGTTTTGATGCCGTCACGCCGTCCATGAACGGGCATCAAAAAACGCCTTAAAACATTCTCATATCGCCTTCAGGCAGCGGAGCGTCGCGTAACAGTCCCAGCTCACCGGCAACCCGCTCCAGCCTCTGCTTCATCGCCCGGTCGGGCTTTACCATCGGCAGCCGCACAGTTGCGTCGCAACGGCCCATCATGGTCAGGATCGTCTTTACCGGCCCCGGGTTCGACTCCCAGAAGTTCGCCTCAAACAGCCGCGCATACTTCCGTTCAATCTCCCTGGCCGTGATCCAGTCATTGCGCAGCGCAGCCCGCACCATGCGCGTCATCTCTCCCGGAACCTCGTTCGAAGCCACGCTCACCAGCCCATGCGCGCCGCTGCCGATCGCCGCCAGAGCCAGATTGTCGTCCCCGCTGTAAATCTTGAACCCCTGCGGCGCTGAATGCACTAGCGCGGCTATCTGCGGCAGCTTGCCGCTCGCTTCCTTGATGCCTTGAATGTTCTCCGCATCCCCGGCCAGCCGCACCGCCGTCTCCGGCTCCAGATTCACCGCCGTGCGTCCCGGCACGTTATACAAAACCACGGGCAGGGGACTGACCGCCCTGGCCAACGCCATGAAGTGCTGATACTGTCCCTCCTGCGTAGGCTTGTTGTAATACGGATTGGCAGACAGCACAGCATCGATCCCGCGAACCCGAGCAAGCCGCTCCGCCCGCTTCACCAGCGCCCGCGTGGAGTTGTGCGTGCATCCGGCCCACACCGGCACCCGTCCGGCCGCCGCCTCCACCACAATCTGCACCACATTCAGAAACTCGTCTTCCTCCAGCGTCGCCGCCTCGCCCGTCGACCCGCCCGCCACCAGAAAGTCGATTCCCGAATCAATCTGCCAGTTCACCAGCGCATAAAGCGCCCGGTCATCTACCGAACCATCCCCCCGAAAGGGCGTAATCAGCGCCGTCCCACAACCTGTCGTTTCCATCTAAATCCTTCCCATCATGGGAGAGTGTACAACGGCAGGCTTAGGGGCAGACCGTCAGATGTAGGCCTGACATTGAGCGCTGAGGCCTGAAGTCGTCAATAGAAGTCGCTGCAATAGTTCTGGTCGAAATTGTTGGAGTTCAATTACTACCAACAGGGTGAGCGCGTTGGGTTCGTTCAACGTCTTTATTAATTACGAAGCGGCAGTAGAGTTTTCAATCGCAGTACTTTAAGGTGCGCAATGCGATTTCTTCAAAAGGCCGTAGTGCGCGGCGCCCGCGGAACATTCGCCGAGCTCTTCTGGCAAGATGTACGTTATGGTCTGCGCCAGTTGCGCCGTAATCGTGGATTCACACTGACTGCCGTGGTCACCCTGGGGCTGGGAATCGGCGCCACCACGGCCATCTTCTCTGCTGTGTACTCACTGCTGCTGAGGCCGCTTCCGTACTATGACGCGAGCCGGCTTGTGAGCATATCGGATGCGCATTCAGCCCCACTCCTCGATCCAGATTTTGTTGCAGCAGAATCCGAGTCCAGGTCGTTCGATCAGCTCGCGGGATTCCACACAAACCTCAGAGACAACCTGACCGGGGTTGGTGATCCCGTACGGGTGACGCGGGCTGCAGTGACCGCGAACTTCTTCCCAACACTCGGGGTGGTTCCTCAGCTTGGACGTAATTTCTCTCCGAGCGAAGATTGGAGCGGCGGTCCACAGGTCTTGCTGTTGAGTGATCGCTTGTGGAGGAACAAGTTCAACGCCGATGCAAGGATTGTGGGAAAGGCGATCACGCTGAACGGAGCAAGCTACACGGTCATTGGGGTTCTGCCGCGTACCTTCAGCTTTCCCAGCCCTTACCTTGAACCGGATTTGTATGGTTCCGCGGTTCTTGAGCGGGACACGACGGTCTCCTTTACGAAACAATTTTGGGGAATTCAGGCCATCGCCCGGCTGCGTCCTGGAGCGACCGTCGAACAAGCCCAGGCGGAGATGCAGGCCTTCTTTCAGGCGCGCGCACAGGGCTATCCTGCTGCACTGGCAGATTGGGCAAAGACCCGCCGAATCAAAGTCGAGACGCTCCAGCGCCATCTCACAGGGGACGACCGAAAACCCCTGTACATCCTGCTGATCTCCGTAGCGGCTGTGTTGCTGATTTCGTGTGTGAACGTCGCCAACCTGCAACTGGCGCGGGCCGTTTCCAGGCGGCATGAAACTGCCCTGCGCGGCGCTCTGGGTGCCTCGCGTCTTCGGCTCATCCGGCAGTTCCTGGTTGAAAGCCTGCTTCTATCGTCGCTTGCCGCGGTATTGGGCCTGGCAATCGCATTCTTCGTCACTTCTATGATCCGGCACACGGGAACGATCGACTCATCACAGGCGCCCACGCGTGTCACGCAGATCCTGCGCCTGCCGTTCGGCAAATTGAGCGCGGCAATCCATGTCGATGGCTGGGTGCTCGCCTTCACGGTTGGGCTGGCTTTGGCAACAACGCTGCTTTTTGGCTTGGTTCCAGCAATCAGCGGAACATGTACGGACCTGAGGAATGCCCTGCAGTCTGCACGCTTGCGCATGAGCTCAGGCCGCGACCAACGCCTGCTGCGGCACAGTCTGCTCGTGATGGAAGTGGGGCTGGCGGTGGCCCTGCTGGCTTCGGCGGGTTTACTGGTGCGCAGCTTTGTCCGGGTTATGAGCTACGACTCAGGCTTCGACGCGAGCAATACGCTCACCGGCATCACCGCGTTGAAAAGCGGAGCTGAGTCACTGAGCGGGCCCAGCACCATGTGGTCGAGAAAGCGGTACTTCAATTTCTACGATCAGCTGCTGCCGCGTCTCAAGGCGCTTCCGGGCGTACAGTTTGCGGCTCTCACCAGCACGCTCCCGCTCGATTCCCTCCAGGACGACAAAGTGATGGCGTATGAGGGAGTGCCCATCCCTCCGATTGGGTGGCCGCTCGTCCCCGTCAGCGAGATCACGCCCGATTACTTCCGCGCCGTCGGCACTCCAATCCTCGCAGGCCGTCCTTTCAGTTCCACTGATAACGAGACTTCGCCTCCCGTCGTCATTGTGAATGTGTCCTTTGCCAAACGTTTTTTCGGAGGAGACGCCCTGGGAAAGCGTTTCAAAACAAATGCCGTGCAAACGAGCGACCCATTCAATAACAACCAGCTCAGCTCGGTCATCATCGTCGGCGTTGTCGACGATGTGAGGCACGGCGCTCCAGAGCAGGATGTGCAACCGGAGGCATTTCAACCGCTCGCCCAAGGGGCGCGGGTAGTGAACATAAAACTGGTGCTGCGCACTTGGGAGAATCCAGCCTTGCTGGCTAACGCCATGCGCGCGGCGGTAACTTCAGTAGATGCACAACGGCCGCTCTTCGATATCCAGACCATGGAGCAGGGCGTCTCCGACCTGGTTGCGCGGCGCAGGCTCATCATGCTCCTTATCGCTTGCTTCGCCATGCTTGCGGTCGTTCTCTCCGCGGTCGGCGTCTATGGAGTCTTCGCTTACGCCGTTACCCAGCGCGAGCACGAGATGGGTATACGTCTTGCCCTTGGCTCTTCGCGAAATGGTGTGCTTCGCCTCGTAGTGATGCAGGCGGCATGGCTGATCGGGCTCGGCGGCATTCTTGGCTTAGGCGCCGCTTTGGGTCTGAGCAGACTGTTGGCTAGCCTACTGGTCGGCGTGACACCTCACGATCCGACATCCTTCTCGCTTGCGTGGGCGCTCATGACCATCGTGGCATTGCTAGCAAGCACCATACCGGCATCGCAGGCCGCGCGCACAGACTTGATTACGGTTCTTCACTCGGACTAAAGTTTGCGCTGGACTCCAGCTTGCTGGAGTTGAACTCGATTTCAGTTGATACAAAATCGCCTTAGCACTCACCAAACCCCTTTATGCGTTGAGGCAGCATTCTCAAACCGACACTGGTAGAACCAAGCCTGAAGTCGACCAGAACCCTACGCATCACTCGCCAGTCGGCCTTTTGTCCTTCCCCACCCACCGATAAATGGCGCAAGGCTCCTCCGTACTCCACGTGTACTCCCCATCCGGCTGATGATTCAGAATCTCCCGTTCCGCCTCCTCATCCTCTTTCGACACGGAATCAGTCCCCGCTAGAGCTGCACCCAGCCCGGCCGCCTGGCCCTTTTTGCGATCGACCGCACCCTTCTCTCCAATCCATGCTCTCGCAATGTTCACTATTGACCGGACTCGGATGGAGTCGGGGGTGCAGGGTAACTTCTGGTATGCCCCTTGCAACGGTACTGATAGGTGTGGCACCTGGCGACCGCTTCGGTCCCCAGGTGTTCCAACCTTGCATGAACCGCGACATTTCATGGAGTTCTACATAAATGAGGCGCTTCGCTAGCAGTGATCGGTCCCCCCAACGAGTCGTCTCTGGACTCCGGGCAGTCGGTACATCGAGGGGATGGAGCGAGTTGGATTGCGAAAAGATCATGACAACATCGCGAAATGCGTCAGGAATGCTGACCTTGCAGGAGACAAACCCAAAGGACTCTGATTTGCTTGCACGGGTCGGGTTGGGCGATGAGCGAGCGATAGCCTCGCTCTATGATCGGCATTCCACTTTGGTCTATTCCGTCGCGCTTAGGGTGTGTCGCGATTCAGCCTCGGCAGAGGAGGTACTTCAAAATGTCTTCATGGAGATATGGCTGTCGCCGCAGCAGTTTGCTTCGACATCGGGAAGCCTCGATGGAAGGCTAGGGCTGTTATCGAGGAACATCGCAATCGACCTTATGCGACGGCGCAAATCCAGCCAGTCCAGCGAGAAGCCTTCCCTTAGCCGTCCCTTAGATCCCATCAGCCACACGGAAGTAGGCCGGTTGATGCAGAAGCCGCATGCACTGGTCTTGCTGCTGCCCGACGCGGACCGCCAGGTACTGGAGATGGCGTTCTTTGACGGTAAGACACTGGTTGAGATTGCCGAAGAAACGGGCTTCCCGGTTGACGCGGTCGCAGGCAAACTTTGTGGCGCTTTGTCTGCCCTGAGGCATGGGGCTGCTGACGCGGCAAACTTTTCGGAGGAAACTGGGCTCGAGGTGCTTGACCTCGACACTCACGCGGAGTTCACGGCACGGAGACTGCATACGCGCGACGTTACTTTGCAGATGGAAGGGTTGCGTCGGCTTACCCACTCTTTCGTGCAGAATCCCGACACGATCCTGCAAGAGTTGGTCAATGCTGCGGTGGACCTGTGCGGCGCCGACAGCGCGGGCATCAGCATCGAAACCGAAGAAAAGAGTGACGCGAACTACTACCACTGGGTCGCAACGGCCGGTCAATACAACGGGTTCCTGAACGCGGTGCTTCCACGCTATCCCAGCGCCTGCGGCATCTGTCTGGAGCGCGGCAAGCCACAACTCTTTCGAGTCAGGCAGCGTTTCTTCGACATCATGGGG
>Ga0182024_10004966_pt1 | contig 30157 bp, 26 predicted proteins | sample P32metaG_FD_120480 | JGI IMG/M metagenome (GOLD analysis project Ga0182024, IMG submission 120480) | Permafrost microbial communities from Stordalen Mire, Sweden - P3-2 metaG (Illumina Assembly) | ecosystem: Environmental > Terrestrial > Soil > Wetlands > Permafrost | place: Sweden: Stordalen... | reverse complement strand
TTCTGACGGCGGTCCCTGCGATTGCCTCCACGCCCGGTCAGCTCGTTCCCGCCTCGCGTTCACGGATTTCATTGAACGGTGAGTGGGAACACCTCGTCGATGGAAAGTTCTACGACACTGCCATCGTACCTTCCTCTCGCCGCCCCAGCGGTTTCTATAGTTTGCATCGACGTCTGGAGTTGCCTCGCTTGAACCGTGGCGAACGTGTGTTCGTTCACTTGGAAGCCGTGACGTATTGGGCGCGGGTTTCGGTGAATGGCCAGATGCTCGGCACCATGGGTCCGTACGTCCCGCGCGAATTCGAATTTTCGTCGTTTGCGAAGGATGGCGCGAACCAGATCGAGGTTGCCATCGCGGACCTGGTGGCGTTACCGGACGGCACTGCCAAGGCTGAAATTGGATTGGGTGTTCACTCCGGATTTGAAGCGTACGGAGGAATTATTCGCGATGTGTGGGTGGAATTGCGTCCCGCATCGTTTATTGAAAATGTGCGCCTAGCTTACGAGCTGAGCCACAACTACTCCGTTTGCAGCGTCCGCCCAAGGGTGATGGCATCGAGCACCCGCGCGACCTCTGCGCGCGTGGAAATCGTAATGCGATCCGGCGAGGCCGAAGTGGTGCGGAGCAGCCAGATCGCGCAGCTGCAAGCGGGCTTGAACGAAATCGAGCTGGCGTTCGAGATTAAAGATGTGTCGCTGTGGTCGCCTGAGAACCCCAACCGCTATGAACTAACCGCCTACCTGAAAACCGACGCCGCGGAGGATTCCTGGCGATGCCAGACAGGCTTCCGCGAGATTCGCGCCGTGGGGCGAGAGTTCCGGTTGAACGGGAAACGGCTCGTGCTGAATGGGATATGCCGGCACGACATGTGGAAGGAGCAGGGGTTCACTCTTTCGCGGCAGCAACAAGATCAAGACATGCACATGATCAAGTCGCTCGGCTGCAATTTTGTGCGCCTGGTGCATTACCCGCACGACCGGCGCATCGTCGAGCTAGCCGACGAGCTCGGACTGTTGGTGAGCGAGGAACCCGGCTTCTGGCAAATGGATTTTCAGACCATGGACCGCGCCAGAATCGAACTGGGGTACACGACCCTGGAAGCGGTAATTCGGCGCGACTGGAACTCCCCGTCGGTGATGGTGTGGTTCCTCTGCAATGAGTGCAACTTGACCCAGGATTATCTGAGCGAAGGCAAGCAGCGATGCAACCGTCTGGATCCCATTCAGCGGCTGGTCTCTGCCGCGAACGACCGGGACGCGGACAAGGTGAAGGCTCTCTTTGTTGCCGCGGATTTGGATTTCTTCGACCAGCACGAATACGACTTCGTGCTGGACGAGATGGATCAGGAGGCGCGGTTCGATGGACCAAGCAAACCGTTGACCTTCTCCGAGTGGGGCGGGAAGCAGGTGGGCCAGGACGAACCGATCATGGGACAAACCGTCGACCGGCTGATCGATTTGGTTGAGTCAGGCGCGTTGTCTGGCCACGCGTTCTGGAGCTGGCAGGATATCCGGCAATACTCGCGTATCGACGGCGAGATACGCGACGGAATTCTGGAATCAGGTGTGGTCACTGAAGCACGCGAACCGAGAGCGGGCGTGTGGACGGAGTTGTCACGCCTCTTCGCAGGGCACCCACATGCTGGACGCGAAGATACCCCCGAACTAAACCGCCTGACGGCATTGCCGCTGCAGCGTATTCCCTTTGGTTCGGGAAATGCCTTTCGCAGCGTGGATCTGCAGGCATTGGTGGACTCCCCTAGTGGGCGCCAATCCTGGCAAGCGCTGGAGGCGAGTCTCGAGAAGTATTGGGCCGGCAGCAGCTTCAACGATCAGTGGAAGCGCACCGGCTCGCAGTTTGCCCTGTGGCAGACTCCGGAAATTAAAATCGCTGGAGTTTCGTTTTGCTCACCCGTAGTTGATGGCCGGATTCGGGCCGTGGTACTGACCGCGGCGGTCCCAGACATGGTGATTCCGATCCATCAGGTGTGCGCCCAACTGCATATTCTGGGTCAGGTGTCTTTCCCGGTGGGCTATCCCCTGCTTGGACCAGGCGGGGAGACTGCGGCGGTGTATACGTTCGAGTATGCCAGTGGAAAGATCCAAACTCTCCCGGTTCGCAACGGCATCGAGGTCGCACAGGCCAATTGCATTGATGTCGCCACACGCATCGACCCAATGGCAACTGCGGCGCAACCGGCGTTGCAGTACATAAAGGACAGCGTTCGCGAGCAATATCAGGTCTTGCTGTGGTCGATTCCCACACGGTCCGAAGAACTGGTTAGCATGCGCTGCCAACTAAATGCGGCGCAACCCTCCCTGGCGATTTTTGCCATTACCGGCGAGCAATTGCCCGGGTAGTCCGCGTCTCGAAACGTGGCTGTAGGGTCTGGCCTTTACCTTTGTCATGTAGCATGGTTTCCGGTGCGGTTCGGCAGTTATCGTTCCTAGGTTGTTGCCATGTTTTTGGAGGCTGCTGTAAGCCTTTGGCTCAGCCATCCAAACATACCGCGAACGATGAAAACATTCAGCAATATCGAAATCAGTGACGCGGCGATCACCGTGCTGAAGACGTTTTCGCCCACCATCCCAGCCGATCGCGCGACTTGCACGACCACGAACGAGAGCTCGCCGATCTGCGTCAGCCCGGAAGCTACGGCCACTGCGGTCCAAAGGGAATAACGGAAAACCCACACCACCGTCGTCCAGACCAGGAATTTACCCACCACGATGAGCAGAAGCATCAAGCCAAGCAGCGGCAGGCTCCGCAGCAGCATCCTGGGCTCAATCAGAGTTCCCAGCGAAACGAAGAACAGCGCCACGAACGCATCGCGAAGCGGCACGAGCTGGGTATGCGCGTCGTGGAGGTCCTGCAAACCGCTGATCGAGAGCCCGGCAAGGAAAGCGCCTAGCGCCACTGAGAATCCCACCGCTTGCGCAAGTGCCGCGGTCCCCAGACAAACCGCGATTGCGACCAACAGGAAAAGTTCCGAGTTACAAGTCAACTTAACTCGCCGCAGAAGGCGCGGGATCACCTTGATCGCCAGGAAGACCAGCGGAATCAGGAGCAGCAACGCTTTATAGAGTCCAGGCTGCCTTCGTGAAACTGCCGCCTTCGGAGCCGCCGAATACCGGGAGGATCACCGTCATGCAAATGACCGCGAGATCTTCCATTAGCGTGATCCCGATCATCACCCGGCCATAGGTCTCCCTCATTTTTCCGGCGTCGGTCAGCAGCCGCGCCAGCACCATCGTGCTCGCGACGGAGACCGCGGCACCGATAACCAACCCTTCCGTAATGCTCCATCCGACGAGCTTTCCTGCCAAGGTTGCCATGCCCATCGTGATTGAGATCCCTAGGGGTGCGCCGGCGAGCGCAACCCATTTCACCCGCATCAGGTCCGGGATGGAGAATTCGACTCCGATGGAAAACATCAGCAGAACGACGCCGACTTCAGCAAACACCTCGAAGGTATGCAACTCAGAAAGATGCGGGCCTGGGGTGAACGGGCTGATCGCAATCCCACCCAGAACAAAACCGATGATCAGAGGCAGACCAAGGCGCCACGCCACCAACCCTCCAATTACGGCAGCGAGAAATATGTAAGTAAGATCGCGAAACAGAAGCGGGTTCGGTTCCATTTTCTTTATCTCCGGGCCAACCTCGCCCAAGCTTTCAAATGCTCGTTCCAAGAAATTGGCCCGTCCCGCAGGATTGGTGTGGGACGGGCCGTTGGTAAGACACATTAAGCTCCGAGGGTCTGTCGAACAGCCCCCAGGCCCAATGACGTTGCCACAGCCAATCCACCCAGCAGCCCCAGCAAAGGCAGGAGCGTGCCGGTCTTGGGCAAGGTTGACGCAGGTTGTTCTGCGCTAGCCACCATCGCCGGTGCCGGCTTGGGTTGGAAAAACAGTAACAAACCGAGCTCTCGCGGCGTGGCCGGAGGAGCCGGCGCCTGACCGACTACAGACTTGCTCCGCTCGGTAACCGTATGGGTGTCGTCGGTTACGATCGTCGCTTCGATCTGCATTCCCCTTCTCAGGTCAAACACCGTTTTCGGCTGGCCGCCGATCATGAGTTTGGCGTGATTGGGAATCTGGTAGGACTGGTTGGTGTTGTCCAGCAGGGTCAAAAACACCGTCGACGCGTGAGGATTCACATGCCACACCTTCCCCTTGAGCGTTCGGATCGTGGTGACATAATGGGGAGCAGTGGTTGTGGTAATGGTTTGGGTCAGCTTTGTTCCCGACGTCAATTCGTGCACGGTCACATCGCTGCCGTTGATGGTGAATTTGTCACTATCGGGCACCACCAGATGCTCGACTTTTCCGTCTTCCAGCTTGAGGACCAGGTCATTGCCCTCGACGTAAACGACTTCGGCATTCCGTACCTGGGTGTCGAACGTCGACTCACCGCGTTGCACTGTGGTGGTGCTGGTGTCTTGTCCCCAGGTCCCGAAAGCCATCATGGTGAGAACGAAAGCGCCGGCGGCTCCTCGGACGAACAAACGTCAGATTCTATTCAGGCTGCTCATTGTTTCTCCTTGTAGGACTACTTGTTGCTAGCAGCGGACCGAGTGTCGAGTTTTCAGATCCGCGTTTTATCTCCCGTGAGAGAGAAGCCGTGACGATGTAGCGCTGTGGTGCGCTCCCGACGAAGTAAAACGGGTAGCAGGTGACCAGCGTAAGAGAAGGAACAGACCGTGACTGCAGGACATGCACATCGTTTGGCGTCACAATCTGGATCTGATCGACGACATACATGTCTGTCCCCTTCCACGTCTTTAGTTCGATTACGTCACCAACGCCTACATCTTTAAGTCCGCGAAAGAAACCGTCTCGATGGCCGGCGATACCGATGTTTCCTCGCCCCCCTGGCCGGGCTGTTCCGGCAATGCGTCCCACAGCGTGGTTGAGCGTCCGGTCGTCCGTCCCCTCAAGAACGGGCACTGCAAGGTCGATCTTCGAAATGCGGAGCACCCCCAGCGGAGCACCCGAGTGCCCGGAAAGGCTCTTCTGGTAGGCGTCAACTCGACGTTTATCCCAGAGGCTGAAATCAACCTCGCCTGAATCCACATCCTGGGACGAAGCCATATCTTCTTCACCGTTTTGGCTGGCGGCGGTGGCCGACGAGTCGAGAGCGGCAAATTCTTTCAGGGCAGCGCGCGACCCCAGGAAGCTATCGATTCGAGCCGCGCCGTAAACCGCCAGTAGCGCGAGGCCACCCGCGAGCAACAGGTGCTCTGTCCAGATCCAGATACTTCGCCACCGGTTGGGCCTCCGGCCGCCGCCGCTTCGGGCTCCGAATTCGCCGCTGGCCAGCTTTTGAAACTTCCCCATCATTATTCTTACTCCTTGCGATACCAGTGCAGAAGCATCGTTGTGTCGCAATCCTGAACGCAGCAACTCACTTGGTCGTGCTAATCTCCGCTTAACCCTTACCCAACCGGCGCAAATTGAAACCCGCCGTTGGCGAGAGCACGGTGAATGTTTTTCGGAGTCAATGATTTGCGGAGCTCCGCTTTGGCTTGATGTAACCGCGACTTTGCGGCGAGTACGGAGAGCCCCATCATCTGTGCGGTTTCCTCCAGCGAATACTCGTGAAGCTTCTTTAGCTCAAGAGCCTGCCGGATCGTCGGCCGCAACCCGCTAATCACGCCTTGGAGAATTTCTTCCCGCTCGCGTTGCGCGCAAGAAGCCTCGGGATTCGGGGCACTGTCCGGAAGTTCCAGGAAAGCCGGCTTCCTACCCACGTCGCCAGGATCGTCGATGGAGATCTCGAGCGGGGAGCGCCTCTTCCGAAGAAGCATCAGTGCCGAATTGATGGCAATACGTGTCAACCAGGTTGAGAAACTGGACCTGCCGTCGAAATCTTCGAGGTGAACGAAGGCTTTCAAGAATGAATCTTGCAGAGCGTCTTCCGCATCTTCGCGATTCTTGGTGATGCGGTAGGTGGTCCGAAGAAGCTTTTCCGCATGCGATCGGCACAGCTCTTCGAATGGCGCGGTTTTCCCGCGCTTCACCGCGGCCGCCAACTGGTTCTCGACGGGCCGATCGAGCTGGCTAGTGAATCCGAAATTGCTGGCCGGTCCTTCTTCCTTCGGCAATGTTGCGTAATCGAAAGCCATCTTGAATCTCCGCAGACCAACAACTTAATTTCGGTTGTTGATCTCTGACCCCAGAATGAAATGCAATCTGGTAGCCAATTCGAAGCGTTGAATCGCGGGGACTTGCAGTGAAAGAAGACGCCGAACTTTTCAGAAATGCCGAACCGTCAGCAGCACTCACGATGGGTTGGTAAGAATTCCGTTCGTATCGAATCGATTGAGCGCGAGGGAAGCAACTGAAGCGAGGGAAGAGAGAGCGAGCAGAGTGTGCATGGAAGGAAATAAGTGAAGAAAACAACGGAAGCGGGAGCCTGGGGTTACCCTCCTGATTTTCCAGTGACTGGAACCAATTGCCGAGCTTGGATCCTGCGGAGATTGCGTCCAAGCAAATCAAACGGGTCTTTGGCAGAAAGAAGTTCCACATCCTGCCAAAGACCCGCCCTGAAAAACTTACTTTGCATTCACCCACACGCTATCAGCTGAATCGAGTTCCACACCTGCGATTTCGGTGCTCAGCTTCACATACTGCAGCCAAACATCCCGGTTTGCGACGCGGGTACTTCTTCAGCTGCTGCCGGAAAATATCCTCGACCCCAAGCCCCTGTTCGCGGTGGTCTTTCATCGCCGCGCCGGTGGTGATGTATCCAACGCTGATGACCTGCGGGCTGATGGGAATTTCCCAAATCCAGTCGAGATACCGGGTAGGCAGAGCTTCCATGTAAAGAGTGGCGCCTTCGACCAACTCGGAAACCGCGAAGTAGTTCCAGATGGCGACCTTGGTGGGGCCGAACTGAATCGCAGGAAGATTGAATTCCCGCGCGAGCACGGTGGCCAGTCCCGAGGCATCGATAAACCACGGAGAAGAAAACCGTGCACCGCCAGTGGTTTGTACGGCAGAGATCCGGTCGCCATTCCTCTCTACTCTGCCAACCGTGTCACGAACCACGGTGACGCCGCGTTCCACGGTCCTCTTGAGGAGTTCTTCGTCCAGGCGTAGCCGATCCACATGTAAAGTGCGCAACTCGATGTGCAACGGCGCCCCAGCCAGCCAGGCATCCGGAACGTAGTGCTCGGAATCACCGTTGCGCAATTTCATGGTGACATGCCGCTTCCAGGTGGCCATGCGCGCGCCGATCAAGTCCTCCATCGGCAGCCCCAGAGCGCTCAACAAGTCCGGAGCCGACCAGTCCAGCGACTCGCCCACCGCCGGGCGTAGGGGTTCCTCCGGCTCAATGCAGATCACCCGGAGCCGGCCTCCGCGAGGTGCAATGACGCCGCCTTTCCACACAAACCCCCGCCCATAACGGTCACATCGCAATCAGGGGCACGGGTCGACACCGCGGGAAACTATCATTACGGCCCAAACACACCAATAGTAGGAAACCACTAGACATGTACTTAGTAAGGAAACTGAGCGGCCGGGGAGTTTATTGCTGACGGGACGATTCTGTGCGGCGGCCTCCCGCTGCAAAATTGATGGGGGTAGCCGAAATAATTCCTTGGCCTTCCTTAACGGTAACGAATTGATTGGGCTTCACGCTGGCGATTAAATCCTTCTGTCCGCTGGGCCAAACGATTTGCAGACGAACACTCTTCGCGCTGCCCGGCTTTCCCAAACCAAACGTAAGAGGCAGTTCACTCTGGGACAAGTAACTCGACCCACCCTTGACCATGCGCATCAGGGTCACGCCGGAGCTCGTGGTGAGGGTAACCCTTGCGCCGATACTGTCGCGGTTAGACCTAGTGCCAATCAGTTTCACGTGGAGCACATCATTTTGATTGGCGTTATCGTTGCGGAGAAGACGCGCCGGGCCATTGTTGGAAGTAATTACGAGGTCGAGGTCACCATCATTGTCAAAGTCCGCGTAAGCGATCCCGCGCCCAACCACCGGCTGTTGGATCGCGTGGCCCAACTTTCCTGACACGTCTTCGAAGGTCCGGTTTCCCAGGTTGCGATAAATTCCAAGAGGTTCTGCGTATTTCACCGTCGGTTGAACTACGGATATGTCGTCGGAGACGTGACCATTCGCCGCGACAATGTCCAAAAAACCGTCGAGATCGTAGTCCATAAAGAAACAACCGAAAGTGAGCAACTGATTGGTGGCCCGGCCGATACCGGACTTCATCGATTCATCCATGAACAAGCCGGAACCATCATTGCGATAGAGCGCCATACTTTCGTTGGTGAAATTCCCGATCAGGATACTTGGAAATCCGGAACCATCGAAATCGGCAGCGTCGGTACCCATTCCGGCGCGTACTCTGCCCGACTCGCTGAAAGCGACTCCGACGGTCACGCCTTCGTCAGTGAAAGTGCCGTCGCGATTGTTGTGGTAAAGCTTGTTGGGCTCGGTGTCGTTCGAGACGAACAGGTCCATCCAGCCATCGTTATCGTAGTCCAGCAGCGCGACACCCAGCGCCTTGCTGGTGGGATCCAGAAGCCCAGCTCGCTGGGTGACATCCTCAAAAACTCCGTTGCCTTTGTTGTGATACAGGCGGGAGCTCTCGCCCTTATAAGTTTGCGGCGTGCAGTAGGACTTGTGCTTATTGTCCAGCGAACAGTACTGGTCTTTTTCCACGGACCATTCGATGTAGTGGGTAACGAACAGATCGAGCTTTCCGTCGTTGTCGTAATCGAACCAGACGGCACTTGCGGAAAATCCGGGGCTGGCAACGCCCGCTTTGGCGGTAGCGTCAGCAAATTTGCCATTGCCGAGATTGTGAAAGAGGTGGTTGGAGCCAACGGTGGTTAGATAGAGATCATCGAACCCATCGTTGTCGTAGTCGCCGACCGCACAGCCCAGTCCGTAAGACTCGATCGCCAAACCGGCCTGCCGGGTCACGTCGGTGAACGTCCCGTCGTGATTGTTGTGGTACAGAGCGGGATAAGACTGGGTGGTCTTGTGCTCCGGCCAGTCCATTGAATTCACAAAGAAGATATCGGGCCAGCCGTCGTTGTCGGTATCGATAAAACAGACGCCGCTTCCCATGGTTTCCGGGAGGTATTTCTTGCCGAATGCGCCGCTGTTGTGTTTGAAGTGAATGCCGGCTGGAGCGGTGACATCAACGAATTGAATCGGGCCGGAGGGCCGGAGGGTCCCTGAATCCAGGTGAGCAGCGGCATCCGGGGATAAGGGAACAGCCGCGGGAGAAGACGGTTCCGCCGGCGCCAGCGCCGCTGATGGCTCCGGCGTCGATGCCGCCGCGGCTTTGGCCTCTTCGGGGGCCTTATGCCCGCATCCAGTCGCCAGAACTGACACGGCCAGCAAGAGGGCCCATCTTCGCCGAGACTTCAACGCGCCAAGTCCTGTGGATAGGAGTCGACTCATCACGCCGCAACACGCGCGGAAACGGTGCGCCGCGAATCGAACCACATCTCGATGAGCATGGCCGCGGGGCCCACCATGAATAATGCGTAAAACGGCGCGTAGATAACTTGCGACAAACGCAGAATCATTTCAACGACAGCCACAAGCGATACAACCACGCACTGCCAGAATTTGGAGCGCACCGTCGTCTTTGGATCGGTGATCATGAAAAAAATAAAAAGCTGGTACATCGGGCCGGTCAGCGGAGCAATTTCTGACTGCCATGGGCTGCCGATGATGTGGCTGCGTAGAAATGCCAGAGCAACAAAGCAAACGACGTAGGTGGCCGTGATGTGGAAGCGGCGCACTCGCCAGATAATCACCGAGCCCAGACACCAGATCACCACCATCGGCGGCAGATAGTTGCCCCACTGGATGCTCAGGCTGGCGACGGCTTCGGGTGCGAGAAAGAGAAGCACCGAGATGCCGAAGTTCGACGGATTCCAGATGTGCCGGCCTTTGATCCGCAACACGTACTTGGACATGATGGAGACCACGGCGCAAAGGACATAGGGCCAGAAGGCCGGCGAACGGACCAGGATTCCGACGCTAATGCCGGTGATATAGGCGCTGGCGAGGTTCGGCCATTTGCCGGAAAAAATGCGGCCCAGTGCGAGCTCGGTAAGAAGGCTGGCGACGATGGCCAGCCCGGTTTTTTTGTATGACTCCAGAATGCCAAACGACAGGTGGCCGGCCAGCAAGATGCAGGTGATGAAAGCGGGAGCAAGATAGCGGTTTTCAGGGCTGAAAAAATTTCGCCATGAAGGCCGTTGATCCACCTGAGCTGCAACGGAGACGGCCGGAGGTTGGCTCATGCTGGCTCCTTGATCGTATGTATCTGACCAGGTGCGGGATTGTCGATCGTTTGTATCTTGCCGGAGGGCCAACGAATTACCGCCTTTTCCACTTGCGGATTCTTACCCAGGCCAAAATGCAAGCGGCGTTGATTTTGAGCGGCGAACCCGCTGCCCCCGGAAACCTCTTGCACCTGGTGCTGGCTATTCCAAAACAGGGTGACCTGCGCGCCGATCGCACTGCGATTGCTTCTGGTTCCTTCGAGATCAAACTCGATCCATTGGTTTTCAGGAGTTACGGTGTTCTTATAGATCAGCAAGGGCCCACGCTCGTTGGCCACGATGACGTCGAGCACTCCTCGATTCCACAAATCCGCCAAGGCCACCGCGCGGCCGTCATACGTATCGGTGACGCCAACGGCCTGCGCTACGTCGACAAATTTTCCGCTGCCATCATTCAGCCACACATGCTTGGTCTGGTAGCCCGACAAACTACGCCCTTCCATCGCCGGCCAATTCTTGGCGTCGTTGATGATGGCGCTGTGCCCGCCGGCAATTTTGGAAAAATCGTACCAGTAGCTTCGATTGCGGTCGAGCGAGACGTAGCCGTTGGTCAGATACAAATCCAGGGTGCCATCGTTGTTCAGATCGCCGAATTGCGCCCCGAAGCTCCAGCCGCCGATTTCAACGCCGAAATCTCGCGCCAGATTTTCATACTGCAATTTGTTGCCGCTGGTGCCCTCTTTCGGTATCCACAAGTTATTCCCCTGAATGAGCACGCCGGCTTCGGAGATGTTGGACACGTAGACGGCGTAGCGGCCCTGGTTGAGGATATCTCCAAAGCTCGCGTTCATGCCGCTCTTGGGAGCGAACCCGACGCCGGTCTGTTGGCCGACCTCGTGGAAGCGCTGGCCGTCATTGAAGTAAAGCTCGGATACGCCGTAATCATTGGCTACAAAAAGATCGGGGTGGCCAGTACCGCGGAGGTCAGCCGCGGCGGAGGCCAACGCCCACCGGCGGCTATCGATCCCCACTTTTGCGCTGACTTCCTCAAATTTGCCCTTGCCAAGATTGTGAAAAAGATACTTGCGGCCTCCATTCTTCGCATATTCGAAACTGTCCGGCATCATCTTGGTGGAAGAGAGATGCCAGAGGTCAACGTTCTCGTTGTAGTAGCCGCCGATAAAAAGGTCTAGCAGACCATCGCCGTCGTAGTCGAACCACAGCGCGGTGTTGGCGTTGATCCAAGGGGGCAGACCGGCCTGATCGGTGACGCGCGTAAAACCGTGACCGGCATCGTTGTGGAATAACTCCGGCTTACCCCACTTGATCAGCAGGAGATCTTCATAGCCGTCGTTATCGTAGTCTCCCCACACCGCGCCCATGGAGACGCCGGTGCCGGGGAGATTCACATCGGCGACGCCCATTTCGTCGGCGACGTCTTCGAACGTGCCATCATTCATATTGTGATAAAGAGCGTTCTTCGCGCCCTCCTTGCTGCTGGTGACGTAAATGTCCGGCCATCCATCGCGATCGAAATCGACGATGGAAACGGACGCTCCCATCGAAGCGACTTGCGGCATGATGTGGTCCAAACGAGGGTCCAGCGTGGGCGCTTGATGAATGAAATTCACTCCGGCAGCGTGGGACACTTCCTGCAAATAGAAACCGTGCCGCGCCAGGGCGGTCTGGACATCGAGCCGAGCTTTTGCTTCGTTACGGCGCGACGCGAAACGCTTGATGACGATAGGAGAGATCACCAAGCCCGCGAAGACCAGCGCCAGAACGATTCTTGCCGCAGGGCCGCGCATCAATGGGGTAGCGCGCTCCTCAGCGAATTCTGAAACACGTAAGGGGTAACGTATCGGGTGTGGTAGTTCTGCCAGTCTTCCGGGTGCTGGCGATATACGTACTCATCTTCCAGGCGGCCGGGCCGGGTGGCGTACTCCTGTTTGGCGTGATACGGCAGAGGCAATACGGTCTTCGAAAATGTCGAGTTGAAATCACCGTCCTTGATCCATCCGTCGCCGACAATGATGAAATCGCGGAGCCAGCCAGCCGGTGGCGGGGGTTGCTCGTGAAAACGCAGGGACATCTCGTCACCGGAATTGACGATGACGTAGCGATCGTCGACTTGCGTAAGGAGTTCGCGCACATCCCCATAACGCGTGTAGTAGCCGATCAGATCCCGCCAGCGTTGCTGGGTGCCCAAAATCCGGTAGTAATCGGGAACCTCGGGCGCGGGCGGACCCACGTCTGGACGGTTGATCACCGAGTAGCCGCGATAATGCAGGTCCGCAACCTCGGGATCGAGCGTCTGCGTTTTCACCTGAACATTGGGAGCGCCTTGTGCCCACTCGATGCAGTCCCAATAGATCTCCAGATTGGTGCGCAAGCGCACGCGGCGCGGGGTTCCGGGTCGGAAGATGTCAGTGAGGTCGAAAAGAACGGTCTTTTGGCGGCCAGCGGGAAAGCCGAGATTCGATTGGACGGTGGACCATCCGCCGCGCCCATCGGGAACCTCGACGCTCATCCCCTCGGCATGCCAGCGTTTCCCTTGAGTAATGGCCACGTTGAGGGACGATTCCGTATCATGAATGGAACCTTGCGCGATCAAATAGAGCGGGCCGCTCTTCGGGGCGTCGTCGCCCAGATCGATCTCAACATAATGGTCTCGCGTTATTCCCTGATACTGGCCGCGGCCAAAAGTATCGAGCGCCCGTCCATCCAGGGTGCTGACGATGTCGGTGACGTCATTGCCGTTGTCATCGGTCGCGCCTGCAATGCGGTGAGGGCTGGCCACAGTCTTGAAGCCAAGTTTCGCCGGAGGGATCACGAATCGTTCGTCGACGTAGATTTCGGTTCCGGCGGGATGGTCGACGGTCATCAGTGCGAGACGATCGTAGTAATACACCTCCCAGAGTTCCGCGGTGATGCGCAGGTCGTAGTAGCCGTCGTGGGGAACCAGCTGGTCGCGGCGGATCTTGTACCACTCACCGGTCGCAGCGATCTTTGCCGAGCCCAGGGTATTGATGCGCAGGCCGATCGCGGAGCCCCATGGCACCGCATCCTTGACGAATTCCATGCGGGTACCGTTCCAGGCGAAAAGAAACGGGCACGAGGCTTTCAGCCTCTGCTCGGTGACAACTTCCTGATCTGCTTGCACCCCAAATTCGGCGCGCACCGTGCCATTGGGCCAAACTACGCGCACTACGTCCGCGCTGGTCTGGTTGCCGAGGCCAAAGTGAAGCTGTGGCCCGTTGATGGGCTGCTTCTGAACCAGCAGGCCCGCGCGAATTTCGATTTCGCCGCCGACACCGAAAGGATTGATGCGCTGGTCTCCCACGGCCTGCTTGGCATGCGGCCGGACCACCTGCCAGTGATAGTTCTTGGAACCGTGATTTACGGCCTGTACCGGCTTTCCCAGCGCGTCGAAACCGAGCAGGTCAAGGCGTCCGCCGGCATTCAAATCGGCGATATCGAAAATCGAGCTGGGTCCGGGCGGGCGGTCCACAAGGGTGAATTTTGACGTCGAGTCACCCAGCCAAATCAGCGGGGTTGTTTTGGATGGGCCGCTCGGAGCGGCCACCGAACTGAGAACGAGATCCAGCGCGCCGTTGTTATCGAGGTCGGCGACTTGCAAACGGACCTCGCCCGCCAAGATGGCTGCAGGATTGGGAACTTGCACCAGTGGGGTTTCCTTCCATCCACTCTTTTCGTTGAAGGAGATGCTCGCAATGGCACCGCTGGACTCAACGACGAGCAGATCCAGCACGCCGTCGTTGTCGGTATCAGCAACGCCAAGCGCTTTCACTGTCGGTAAATTCGCCGGGAGTGCAACTTCGCTGAACTGACCTTGACGGTCGTTGTGGAAAATATGAAGCCGCCCGGCGCCATCAATAATTGCCGCGTCAGCGTTGCCATCCGAGTCGAAGTCCGCCCAGGCAAATGCTCGGAGGCCAGACACCCCGGGAAAAGGCTGGATTACCGTGAAGGTGTCGTCGCCATTATTTCGCAGGACTTGGGGAGCACCGTCCTTCTTTCCAAGAACGATGTCCAGGTCGCCATCGGCTTCAATGTCCGCGGCCCAAGCGCCGGTAAACGACCCGTTGACGACAGTTTTCGGCAGCTTCGCTTTGGCGGTGACGTCGGTGAATTTGTCAGGACTGTCCTGCCGCATCAGACGCAAACCACCCGCACCGGCAAGCACCAAATCGGTTTTGAAATCGTAGTTAAAATCGATCTGCAAGATGCCTTCGGGATTCGGCGCAGTGCCGGACGAACCGCCGGGAAAAGGAAATACCGCACCCGTCGCCAGGCGCACTTCCCGGGCGTTGGCTTGAGCGATAGCGGGAGGTCCCGAGCTTCCCAGCTGAATCGCGCCAATCCAGGTCCAGTGGGGAGCATCTCCAGTGGGGACTGGCTGTGCGGTAAACGCCAGAGCGGTATCGGAAGGTGCGGGCGAAAAGTCCGGCTGCGGGAGGCGAAGAAAATGAGTGAACGGTTCCGCTTCTTCGCCCGCCGGCGCTTGTAACACCGCAAGGCTCTCGCGAAATTCCGGTACGCGCATCAGGGTGTTGCGCAAAAAAGTGGTTCGTGTAGCGGCGGCATGGAGATCAGGTCCATTCGCGGCAGTCTGCAGGGCCGTCAGTTGCGCCTTCACTTCCGGCGGCCAATGCGAGGAACGCGGACCGATCTGCAGCAAGACGGAGTGGAGCGTCGCGGCGTCTCCTCTCTTTGCCGCAATACGAGCGAGTTCGAGTTGGGCGGCGAGATTATCCGGCTGAGCCGCAAGGATCTTTTGAATCAGCTGTTGATACTCCGCGTCGCTGTTCGCGCCGGACTGGCGTTCCACTTCCTGGGCCAGTTGATACCCAGCGCGGTAGTTGCTTGGATCGATTTCAATGGCCTGGCGCCAATCGGCGATGGCGTTCGCGGAATTGCCCCGGGCGCTCTCCAGGAGGCCGCGGAGCTGGTAGATCCGGTCGTTGTCGGGGGCCAGGCTGCTGGCTCGGTCGAAGCGTTGCGCAGCGGCATCCAGATTTCGTTGGCGTAGCGCGAGCACACCCCAATTCGCCCAACCAGCCGGTTCGCCCGGCACCAGAGTTGTAACTTCGGAAAGTTTGCTTTCGGCGTGGACATCGTCACCGACCTGCAGCGCGGCGAGCCCGATGTAGAAAGCGGAAACCACCTGGGCGTACTCCTTCGAGGATTTCTGGGGAAGCCTATTGGCGGAGCGGCACGAGCACAGACTGACAGACAACACACTGCAAAGCAGCGTGCAGGCGACACGCCGGATATAGCAGAAATACGAGTTGCGGTGAAATCGAGACGCGCTGCCGAGCATCGCAGGATCGAGTATGTTCCCGATTCGCAAAAATCATCCTCTTGGTCAACTGCATTCAAAAAACGGATGCCCAGATTTGTCGCTTAGTCTCTCATGCAAAAAGGACAACCGCAAAATCTCAATGGGCCTGCTGCGCCAGGGTTTTTCGGAGCCGGTGTCGCTTGACGATGGCTTTGAACCACAGAAACCCAGCTCCCAGAAACGGCAACAAGTACAGCAGCAGGTCCCAGCGGCCAAAACCGGGAGGAGTGGCTTCCACTTTCGAGAGGGCTTGGCCGCCGCCCGCCGAGCTATCCAGAATCAGCCGGACATTCCAATATTCTTGCTGGTCAAACTGAACTTCCGTCTTGTACTCCACCTGCCCGCGCAAATCTTCGAGCCATGCGGAGTAGACAACCTCGGGGAGTCTCTCGCTCACCGGCCGCACACCGATCTGAATCTTGAGGTCCTTTGGTATGGAGCCACCGGGAACCGGATCGACCATAATATAGAAAGCGCCGGTGCCGATGTCCGGATGGGCCCAAAGGGAGACCATGCATGGCCCGACGCGTTGGTCGGTAATGATCGGAAACGGCGGACCGTTGTGAGCGGCGGCGCTCGGTGCAATGAGCACCGCGAGCAGGGTCGCCAGAATACCGGCGACCACCACGCGCGATAATCGACCTTTTCCCGTTCCCTTCATCCTTTACCCATGCGATGGACTAACCGCCCATCAACGTCGCACGCATTTCCATCGGCTGGAACATCAGCCAGACCGATGCCCAGGCGACAAAAACACAGACCGTCGCCCACGGTACAAAAGCGCGCATCGGGTGCGGCGCACAATCTTCTTCCGCCAGGTGACGCACCACCAGAAGAGAACCGGCAAATCCCAGCAGAAGAAATCCCAACTCGATGGGCTGGACAACATGTACCGGCAGTCCGGTCCATCTCCAAAGCGGTGCGCCGAGCAGATGTACGCCGAAGCTGGCGAGTGCTGCCTGAGTGACCGGTATGATGGTGAGAATTCCGGTGAAGAAATGGAAGCCGTAGTGCGCCAGCCACATTCCAAATCCCAGGGGAACAAGTGCGTAGCTGTAGCGCACTGCGAGGGGAACAAGGCGCAGCTTACTGCCCCCCAACGCGCGCGTCAGCCAAGCCGCGCCCCCCAGCAATAGCGCAGGCTCCACCACCAGAAAGACCGCGAAAATAACGCCCAACACGGGAGCTTCATGGCTGACGGAAAGAAGCCTGCCCAGCCAGGCCTCAACCGCGTATACCGGACTGACCATGCCGAACGCATTGACCAGCGCCCCAAAACTGAAAACGACTGCGAGCGCAGCGATATCTTTCCGGCGCGAGAAGTAGCCGATACCCGAACGAATCGGGTCGATCATCAGCTCCGCCGCCGGCAGCCGGCTGGAAACGCCGATATTGTCGTGGGGACAGGCGTGCACGCAATCGAGGCAGAATGTGCAATCCATGTTGCCCACCTTGCGCGGCAGGAACAGGGCCAGCTCGCAACCGCGATTGAGAATCACGAGCCCTGACGAATTTCCGCCAGCCACCGGCGAACTCGCTGCTGCCAGAGGCTCGCCACTGGGAATCGCGCGCCGTCCGCGGATACAGTCTTTGGTCTTGCAGCGATCGCAGACATGCGGGTCGCGAACCTGTACTTCGAGCGGCGACAGTGTCGACGCAATGAAATTGAACTGACCTATGGGACATACGAACTTGCAGAACGAAGCATGCTTGAAGAGCCCGTCGATCAAGAGCCCGCGAGAAAGTAGGCGACGGCCAGCGACGCCGTCCACCATGGCGAGGACCACAAATCGAAAAGCTCATAAGTGAAGAGGATAACGACGAAGAGAGCTACCGAAAGCCACTTGTTCCGCAGGGCCCTGGGCCAGTTGAACCGGGGGCGAAACAGGCGGCGAGCGGCATTACGCACCAGCATGAACGGACATGCCAGACAAAAAAAGTTGCCAGCACAAAGCAGCACCAGAACCAGAACTCCCCGGAAGTGAACCCAGGTGAGTACGGTCGCAAGATTCTTGGGCGCTAAAGACGGGCCGAGTAATCCGTGAAGAATCATTACCATCGCAACCAACAGCACGGGAATCTGCAGAACGGTGCGGGAATGACGCCAACGTAGAAAAGGGCCGATGAATGCAACTCGCAACAAATCGAAGTGAGGCGCATCCACGGACAACAGCGGCGGATTGGAAGATTGGGTGCCCACTGAGCTTACGTCGCCCGGAGATGTTGTAACTGCACTTGGCGGTCGAAACGCTGGCCGGTGGCCAAGGTAATGTGAAACACGACGGTCCAGTCGCCAAGCATATTGAGATCGAGTGTACCGCGATACTGGCCTGGAGCGATTTCCTGGGCTTGGCCAAAGACAGGACTCATTCCCGGGTGAGACATGTCCGCTTCAAGCGAAACGTGCGCTCTGGCGAGCCGCTCGTTATTGCTACCGCTGACAACGACCGTGAAGGTGTTAAGACCTACGCGAGGCGGTTGGGGATCGCTATCGAAAACGAACGCGACGCCCTCGGTAACCGCTGCGGGTCTGGAACAGCCGGTCGATTGAAGGCCCGCCAGCAAGAGCACGATGAAAACAGCAAGGCCAAAGCGGCGATCATTGACGATATTGGCGCTTCGCCCCGGTATTACCGCCGGGCGCGGGGCGCGAAAAGGAACAGAACCGCTAAGCGGCCGAGGCTGTTGCGCTCTTTTTGTCTTTATCCCACTCGCAAGAGCAAACAGACAGGCCTTCCTCTCCCTTGGGCGGAAACATGTGGTAGTACATGCCGACGACCATGGGGATAAACACAATCGTGTTGTAGAAGAGATGGAGCTCGACACGCGGTATAAACAACTGCAGAACGCTAAACGGAACGGGCTTGCCCCAGAAATTATGATGGGTAGTTGCCTGGATGATCAGCAGGAGGTGCTCGATGTGGTGCCAAAATTGAATGACTAGCGCCGCGGTCCACCACTTGCGGCCCGTCCCCGTAAAACCCTTGCGCAGCACCCAGATGCCAATAAGCATTACCAGCGCGTAACCGTAGTGAAGCGTTTCGGACTTAATCAGCCAGGGATACCAAAGGCCAATCAGGCCATTGGCTTTAATCCGGGGCCATCCCATCACGTAAATCTGATAGGCCTGGAACAGGTGTTCGGCCCAATGAGCGAGGACGACGGCCATGAACACTTGCAGAGCGCGCTCGTGCCACTGCGAGTTAAGCTTGTCGTAGAGGCTGGCCCCGGCGGCCGCCGGGAAGTGTGCGCTACCAATCGCAGGAGTGGAGACCGCCATGGCGTTGCCTTCCGAAATCTGAGAGATAAGAGATAATTGAAATATAATGAAACCGTACTCGCTCGGTCGCAAATGCTAAAACACCCTTGCTGGGGTATCAATAGTATATTCGCATTAGGGCCTGGCCTGCAGCGCCTATGGTCCTTGAATTTTACGAGGAGCTTTATGGGCCTTCCCGCCTGGCGTCTGGTGAAAACACTATTGACCCTTCCCGGGCGGAGGCCGAGAATACCCGGGACCCTTAAATGTCACACCAGCGGTCTGACTGTCTGCATATTATTTTAAAAAATGGGGGAAACTGAGAATGTCAGAGAATGATGTGATCGCAAACCAGAACCAGATTTTGCAAAACCAGCAAGCGATTCTCGCGAACCAGAGCGCGCTCAAGACCAATCAGGAAACGATCAAGAAAAACCAGGCCTCCATTTTGAAGAATCAGGCCACCCTGAAGACGATCGTGAAGAATCAAAAGAAAATCCTCGCGAAACTCAAATAAATAATCCCTTACCACCGTCCGAGCATCGCCGCCTGAATACTTCTTTGCCGCAGTCCCGTTTACGTTTTGGCCGGGGTTCAATCCGGCCATTTCCTTTTGTGTCCAGCCGCAGAGCGCCGCGACTGAGTGAGTTCGTGGTCCCGGCTGCGCGTCACGCCTAGTATCTTTCAGTTATTGCCCTCCATCTTAGGCCAAATACAATGAGCGGCACTTTGGGTTGCGCTGCGGATCACACCGTCCGGGAGGCAAAAAGGATTAGCAGCAACGAAAAATGCCGATGGCAGTGCACGCGGGTACTACTCGGAATTCCTGAGAACTGGAGAACCGGTGAAGAGCTTGTTCGTTTGTTTCTTGTTTTTGCTGGTCGGAACGGTGGCCCAGGCGCAACAGTCCGATACCGAGCCAATCAAATTTGGAGACGTGACTTTTTCCGGCAGCATTCGCGAAAGAGTGGAGACCTGGGATTGGTTTGAGCCGACGAGCGGCCACAATCTATACACTTATTCGGGAACTGTCGTTCGTTTTGGATTTTCGCAGGTGCACCATCGCTACGACTGGAACCTGGAGTTTGAGGCGCCCATTTTGCTCGGCCTCCCGACCCACGCCGTGAATCCGGCTCCACTGGGCCAGTATGGCGTAGGCGGATCCTATTACGCTGCCAACGACAACCATCGCAACGCCGCTTTCATTTTTCCCAAGCAGGCCTTCATTCGCATAAAAGGCGCGCATGAGAGCCTGCGGATGGGCCGCATGGAATTTACCGATGGCAGCGAGGTGACACCCAAAGACCCGACAGTGGCTTCGCTGAAGGCGGATCGAATCGGCCAGCGATTGATCGGTAACTTCGGATTCTCGGACGTTATGCGAAGTTTTGATGGGATGCAGTATCTGTATGGCCAGGGTCCATGGACTTTTACCGGCCTAAGTGCGATCCCGACTCGCGGTGTGTTTCAGGTGGACGGTTGGGGATGGGTGAAAACGCCGGTTACTTATGTGGCTCTGACGCACCAGACGAATTCCGCGCACACCAACGCGGAGTGGCGCATTTTTGGAATCTACTATAACGACGAGCGAGATGTCGTGAAGACCGACAATCGCCCGGCCGCCGCTCGAGCCCACGATTTCGGTGGTATCAATATCGGTACCTACGGCGGACATTTCATTTTGGTCGCGCCTACTTCCTCCGGATGGTTCGACCTGCTCGGCTGGGGTGCGTTGCAGAGCGGCACTTGGGGAGAGCTGACCCAGAAGTCTGGTGCGGGCACAATCGAAGCGGGCTGGCAGCCAAAATTCGGCGATAGCGTGCGTCCGTGGTTTCGAGGGGGCTACTACTACTCCAGCGGCGATGGAAACTCCAACGACAAAACCCACGGAACATTTTTTGCCATCCTTCCCACTCCTCGCATCTACGCACGCTTTCCGTTCTTCAACTCCATGAACCTGACCGACGCCTTCGGGGAAGTGATGCTTCGCCCGGGCCAGAGCTTCACCATCCGCAGCGACGTGCATGGACTCTCGCTAAGCAGTAAGAACGATTTGTGGTACTCGGGCGGAGGCGCGTTCCAGCCGTGGACGTTCGGCTTCAACGGCCGGCCCTCCAATGGCGCCACTTCACTGGCGATGCTTTACGACATCAGCGGCGACTACAAAATGAAGCACGGTTTTTCGGTCGGCTTGTACTTCGGATATGCGGTGGGCGGCGAAGTCATCAAGAAGATTTACCCGGTCGACTCCAACGGTGCGCTCGGTTTCACCGAACTGAACTACCGTTTCTAATTCGGGACGTGCCTGACTTGGCGCTGGCCGTCAGGCTGCGTGGTGTCTCTGCGATAATGGAGCAAAGGGGTTTGTCTTCTTGTTGTTTGTGCAAATGTGTACCAAAGTGAACAGACACCGTATTCTTATGGGACTATGCTGAAGAGCGCGCGCAACACTGGCTTACAATTTCGCACGGGGAGCGGGCGTGAACCACTTCCTGGTCATTGGCCTTTTCGGGACGGGTGGACCTGTGACCGTTTGCCTTGAGGAAATACCGTTCGTCAACCTGTATCTGGAGACCGGTCCGGGTTGGAATGGTGTTACGCCTGGAACGAGGGTGCGAGTGACATACGTCAGCATTAAGCACGAGCGCGACGACGGGGTGGCATCGTACCCACGGAGTATGATCTACGTTGTGGAAGTGTGAATCTAAGGCTTGCGGGGATTGTCGAGCGAAATGCGCACGCGGCATCCCGAGGCTAATGATGCCCCGATTTATGATCGCCGTAAAACTCTCTACGAACCAGCATGGAGTCCACCGCCCGTCCCTTCCGGCAGCGATCTGCAATCCCCTCGCAGATTCCAAGCCCATCGCAAGGCCAGCAAGTTCACACAATTTGCTGAAATCGCCGGAACGGCTGAGAAGGCTGCTACCATATCCACACATGAACAGTTCTCTTGGGAACAACTATCGTGGAATGAGCGTGGAGTACGGCTAGCCACGACATATCACAATGCTTATTGGTTATTTCGATGAAGCTGGAGGGACGGATCACGGCTTTACGGTGGTCTGTGGGTGGGTGACTCACGATGGGCGATGGGCCGAATTTGAAATTGATTGGAGGCTGCTACTTCTTTCCTATGGCGTCCCCTACCTCCATATGCTGGAAATGCCTCAGTACCAGGGCCCCTATGCGGAATGGTGCAACATACCGGGAAAACAAGGCAGATTTTTGCGAGACGCCGGAGCTATCATTCGCGCGAGGGTTCTATGGGGTTTCATTTTCTTTGTCAAACACTCAGCGTTCGAGTTCGCAAATACGCTTTTTGACCTCACCACCTTCGTTAAGAATCCGTACGCTCTTGCCGCTCGATCGTGCATGGAGATGGTCGAGCAATGGCGAACTCAAACCTCGAGATCGGAGCCTATAGAATTTATTTTTGAAGACCTGGGCCCAGGACAAGGCGCACTAACGGAAGCGACCAGAGCTATCCCTCCATTCCTTCCTAAACCGAGATTCGAGCCGAGCCGCGACCTACCTCCCAATGAACAGTGGCCGGCCGGAAAAACCGGAGTGACCCAACTTCAGGCCGCGGAATACCTGGCCTACGAATGCAGAAAAGCAATGCTCGACCGCACCAGAATAGGATCGATGCGCCATCGACAGTCTCTCCAGGCACGTGTCCAGACGCGCTTTCACATGGGAGGATTCTGTTCCAATAAGATGATGTGCCGGTTCTGCATGGATAAGAATATTAAAAAGAAACTTCCCGCGGATTCCGCGATCTATGCGTCGTTTGGATAGCTTTACGGCGGGTGTGTCTCCCCCCCGGGGCGTCCCAAACGAGACAGACAGCCCCAAGCGTGACAACTACAATCATTGCGGGGTGGCTATTGTGAGCGTGAAGCGGCCATCTGGGTCTTGGCGTGTTCCCTCCTCGGCCGCATGAACCCATTTCGAGGAGTAAGCAACTATGAAGCGCCATTGGACAGCCCATCTATCGATCCTGGTTATTGGATTGGCGATTTCATCGCCGAACGTGACGGCGCAGTCAGAGCCTGCCGCACCGCCTCCACTGGCGGATATCACGGCGGTCCGGCCGTCTGAAAGACTGCTGCACCCAAGCCCGATCCTGGTCTATGCCCGTCCTACCGAAAGGGACAAACTGCGGCTCTTTGAATTCGACGCTTTGGGCCCGTTCGCGTTTGCGAAAGCCGCTGTGGCTGGCGGATTCCAGGAAGCAACTAAATCTCCGCCGGAGTGGGGCAGTGGCTGGAATGCATTCGGGGAACGGGTAGCAAGTAACTTCGGTATCGAGCTTGTGACCACCACGTCGCGTTACGGAATCGCGGAGATTTTTCGCGAGGATGCAGCGTATCATCCTTGCGAGTGCAGAGGCTTCTTTCCGCGCTTCGGCCATGCTCTGATTTCTACCTTTACGGGACGTCACGGCAGCGACGGTCACGCCGTTTTTTCCGTCGGCGGACTAGTCTCGCCTTATGCTGGCACGATGACTGCACTCGCTTGGTATCCTCACCGTTACGGTGTGAAGGACGCCTTTCGGATGGGCAACTATAATCTGGCGGGCCAAGCCGGTGGAAATCTGGCGCTGGAATTCATCTATGGGGGGCCACACACGCTGTTTAGCCGCTTAGGCCGCCCCAAAACGCCGGATGAGACAGTGGCGGCTCAAGATCCGTAAACGCGATTCTCCACGTGAAGGGACGCGGCAGCTTGAACTAAGAGTTCTGGAGCTTGCGACTTACACCGCTACCACGTGGATCATGCTTTGCGGTATCGATTGCCACGATTGTTCGCCCCCGGGCTGGAACTTGATGTAGGTAACGCGCAGCTTAGTCCCTGCCGCTATACCATGCCACCCAGGTCCAGTTTCGAGCACCTCGTTAACATAAGGTAGCTCCTCAAGGTGAACGGTGATAGGTCCCGCTTGCGTCAGAATGCCCACCACTACGAAATGGTGTTGATTCACGTTTCCTCCAACTGGACGGCTGTGCGCTTGAAGCGGTTAGAGGTTTGATGCTCGGTTTGACGACTATGCGGACGCCCCTTCGGCGATCGCATTGGGCGCCAAAGGCATGCGCGCAATTACCGTGGTCCCCGTTCCGTCGGAGACCACTTCCAACTGCCCGCCAAATTGCCCGACTCTTTCCTTCATTCCCCTGAGCCCAACTCCCGTTGGACGTTCCGCCGGCATTCCTTTGCCTTTATCTTCCACCTCAATCCGAACCTCATCCCATAGCCGCAAAACCTGAACCCTGGCCGTCTTACTCCCGGAGTGTCGATGAATATTCGTCAGGCACTCCTGCACGATGCGAAAAATCGTGGTTTCCAGGTCCACTGGCAATCTGCCAAAACTCTCCGATATCATCAGCTCGGTTTTCACGTCGCCGCGTTTGGAAAATCCATCCAGATACCATTGCAGAGCCGAGCGCAGTCCCGTTTCGTCAAGTAGCGGCGGATGGAGCAAGTGAGAAACGATTCGGATTTCTTTGATGGTCTCCTGGATCAGGCTCTCCGCTTCGGAAAGAGCGGTGGCGGCCTGGGGGCTTATCCTGCCGGCTTCCCGTGCCACCGATGCCAAATTCATGGTGGTTGCCGTCAATAGCTGGCCCGCGCTGTCGTGCAGTTCCCGCGCAATCCGACGTTGCTCCGCATCCCTCAACGTGAGCAGTCTGCTGCTAAGCTGGCGAAGTTCATCCTCGGCCTTTTGCCGGTCTTTGATCTCCCGGCGGAGATCGGCGGTTCGCTGCGTAACGCACAGCTCCAGCTCTTCCCGGGCATTGCGCAGGACTTCTTCGGCCGCCTTTCGGTCGTTAATGTCGGTGAATGTCCCGATCCATTGTATGGGTCTGTTACTTTCGTCGCGAACCGGCACAGCGCGGGTGAAATGCCACCGCCAACTCTGGTCGCTGGCCCGCAGAATGCGCATTTCGTTCTCAAACACCCCACCGGCAGCCAAGGCCGCGAGCCACTTGTCCATCGACGCCTGGATATCGTCCGGGTGGTGCGTCTGCGTCCAACCCCATCCTTGCGTTTGCTCCATGCTCAATCCTGTGTAGTCGAGCCATCGCCGGTTGTAGTAATCGACGGAACCATCCGGCTGCGCTGTCCAAACCATCTGGGGCATGGAATCCGCCAGAAGTCGAAACCTCTCCATGTCCTGACGTTGCTGCGCTTCGTGCCGTTTGCGAGACGATATGTCTTCAATCATCGCTATGAAATAGGTCGCGGTACGGTCAGAGTCGCGCATCAAGGAGATAGTCACATGGGTCCACACGACAGAGCCGTCCTTGCGGCAGTAGCGCTTCTCCCTTTCGTAAATCTCACTTTCGCCGCTGAGTAGCTGTTGCACCGCCAGCAAATCGGCCTCTCGATCATCTGGATGAGTTAGGGTTTGAAATGTGAGGCCAAGCATTTCTTTAGGCGCATAGCCGAGAATCTTGCACAGTTTTCGATTCACCCGGGTAAATAGACCATCCAGGGTGGTGTGGGCCATCCCCACCGGTGCCTGTTCGAACGTGAATCGAAACCGCTCTTCGATCTTGCGGATCCGTCCGTGATTCGGTCTATGCTCGGTGACATCTCGCGAAGCCGATAAAAGTTTCACTAAGCGTCCCTCGCTGTATTTCTGAGAGTTACTGGGACATGCACTCGTAATCACTATTGAGTTGGGAATTATTACTTCCACTGAAGGCTAGGCGGATCTCGCAAAAGCGGCTGTTCACTTTGACACACGTTCTTATGAGTTACTCTGTGTTATAAGTGACAATCGGGTGACCACTCATCACCCCACTACTCACGTTTCGCGGTGCTTTCATTCACTTATCAGGTCAGAACACCTCTTCACTTCCACTCGGCATCATTCATTCCTAGGAAGTAACTCATAAGAACATGTGCCGAAGTGGACAGTCGATCAAACGGTCATCAAGATAGGTTTAATGCACCAGAGTTGACTTGCTGTCCCTGTAATAGACGGTGGCAACGGGATGTTATCAGGCGAATCCCGTTGCCCACCGCACACCATGCGGTTCGCTATCTCGCAGGCCGGTTGCAAATATTGTTGTCTGAAGCAGGAGGGCGTATGTTTTTTGTCGTCGTGTTCCCCGTACTGGTGATGTACTTCTCTTTGTTGCGATGCATATTCAGGCTGCCATCCCAGTTGTCACGTTCGCAGTCTGAGGAAGGATCGTCTCTACCGTCCGGCTGGCGCGTGGAAAGCCTAGCCGGCCTCCGCGGGCCTGCACCGTTGAATAATGGAATTGACGTTAGTGTGGCGGGTCCAATGCGCCGCAGCACTCGTATCAGGCATGCTATTCAAGTGAAAGTGACCGCGGTAGATTCTCGGCGCGGTCTCTGTAGCGACGAGGTCGCTGCCGACACGGTCAGTTGTCACGGATTCGCGTTTAAATGGAAGTACGACGTGCCCGTCGATTCAAGGGTGGTGCTGGAGGTGTACGATGAAAACCAAAAGGGTCACCTGGTGTTCGTTCGCGGCGTCGTAAAGTGGCACCGACGTCCCGGCGAACCCGATCGAAATGACCTCTTTCATACGGCGATCCAACTCGAGAAGCCGGGGAACATCTGGAACGTACTTTCTCCTCCTGAGGATTGGCTGCCGTTCTGCCAGTCGAAATATTTCATACCAGCCGAATCGAGAGAGAGTCTAGTGGTTTCGGGCTTCGTCTTCTAACATCTGGGGCTCCACCTGTGGTGGCTTTGGATGGTAGGAAGGCCAATAGCCCAGCGGGAGAGAGCGCCTGCCGTGTGGCGCCGTCCCGGTGCGCTGGAAACATGAAAGAAAGGAGCCGAGAGCTCCCAGCGGCCATGCCGCTACGGCCATGCTGCTCTATCGTCGCGCAGAAGAAAGCCCTCCCGAACGTCAGGAGGGCTTCGCTGTTTCGGATGGGTTGAGCAGACTACAGCTTGAATCTTTTCCGCAGTCTCAGCACCACGGCGATCCCGGTGCCTACCAACAGTAACGATGTAGGTTCCGGTGTCGGCGTAACCGGTGGTGTCGGGGTAATAGGCGGAGTTGGAGGAGGTGTGACTGGCGGCCCGGAGGGTCCCATTGGTCCGGAGGACCCCGATGGCCCGGAAGTTCCCGATGGCCCGGATGTTCCCGATGGCCCGGATGTTCCCGATGGCCCGGATGCTCCCGACGGCCCGGATGTCCCTGGCGTTCCTGTCGGCGCCGAGGTCCCGGTTGAGCCCGTTGGCCCCGACGGAGTGATCTTTCCGCCAAGCACCGGTCCGCCCGGAATCAAGATTGTCGACGGAATGTAAAAGACTCCTCCCGGCGAGGTGCCGCCCTTTTCGATCGCAACATCGGCCGGCGGCGCAATCAGCATAGGCAAAGTCATCGCCTCGAACGGTAACGGATTCAGCGGAGTATCGAACTCCTCCGGCGTCGGTTCATTCCGTGAATTCTGAGCATTCGCTGGCGAAACTTGGGCCAGTCGATTCCCGCAACGGCTGCGGGCCTGGTGCTTGCCGTCGCTGACCAGCATCTCGCCCTGGTGCAGTAAGTAGGCGCGCTTGGTCCAATAAACCATGTCGTTCATGCGATACGAGACGTGCACTAACTCGTCGTGATCCAGCCGCACCACTTTGGCGTTGGCTATGTCAAAGTCGGAGTAGTGCCCGGCAACGACGGGATCGTGAATCACCGCACTGGTGAGTTCCATGCTGCTTTGCACGCCGCCCGGTATCACAGAATATGGAAATACGACGCGGCGCGTCGCATCCGATTCCGATGCCCGCGGAGCCCGCTGCTCCAGGAAAAACGGAGACATGTCCGGTCCGGCCGCGATTACCGGATCGTCATTTGTAGGCCCCCCATGGATAATTGCTCGTGTGGAGATCACGCCGACAACCGCGAGAATGGCAAAAACACTCACCACCAGTGCGCCCAACAACCAACCCGGAAGATTCGCGGGCCGGCCTGCCTTACGTTCATTCATAAAGCGCATGTGATCCCTTTTTTCGTCGACTTCGGAGGATGGTTGCCGACTGCAATCCCAGCATAGCGGTGAGCTCCAACGGCAGTTACTAACACTGCAGAACTCGGTTCAGTTCTGACCTACAGTGAGTCACTCATTCAATGTCAGCTCTTGAAGTAACAGCGTTATCCTTACAAGTCTTCCCCTAAAGCCTATTCGGATGACCAAGGATGATCTGTCCACTTTGGTACAGGTTCTTATGAGTTACCTGGTCTGTTTGTGCCTCATAATTCAGGACTGAGCGCTTTTCGGAAGGTCACTTCTGCTCCACAACAGCACTTTCCAGAACCGCCAACCAGCACCGCGATACTTGCGTATCGTCAAGCAGGGATGCATTTTTGAGGTGCGGACGACGCGGCGCTAGAACCACTTTTTCAGATTGTTGGGACATCCGTCGCCCACAATTATTGCGAACCTTCTGGCTACCTCGGTCCTACATCACCGTAACTGTTATCGACGTTAACTCATAAGAACCTGTACTAAAGGACACAGATACAATTCCAATGTCCGCATAGCCTGTACAGGAGGAGAGTTCTTCCAAATCCACGATTGAACATCATATGCATAACTCACACCAGCCCGCAGCGAGACAGGATAGGCGCCGTGTACCTGGCGCCAGCAGGGGAGCGGAGTCTCTCCGGTGCCCGCTTCTACGCATTAGCGTGATTCATAGTGACACCGCGGATGTCCAACGATCCCTACGCGAGTTGGAACATGCCCAATTCCGGGTGAAAGCAGATGTTGCATTAAGGCCGGAGCAATTCACAAAACGGCTGAGTTCAAAGTCGTATCACTTGATTCTGGCCAAATACCCGGCGACCACGGATTGGGAAACCCAGGCCGTCAAAGTCTTACAGCAGAACGGGCGGCATACCCCAGTGATCTTCTTAACCGACACGATCGAGCGAGAGACGGTGGCGGAACTCATCAGAAAGGGAGCTACGGACTGTATTCAGATGAACAACATTGGTCATCTACCGGTAGTCGTTCGCCGGGTGCTGAGTGAAGAAAAGCTGCGGGAGCAGCGCGACCGGGCGGAGGAGAAGCTACGGCATTCGGAAGCCCACTATCGCGCCTTGGTGGGCAATCTGATGTATGGGATATGCCGCTGCACTCTGGACGGTAGGCTTCTGGACGCCAATCAGGCCTTAATGACCATGCTCGGCTGTTCAGAAAAAGAGGAGCTTCTGGCGGCCAATCTCACCGACGAAATCATCGGGGATCCATTCAAACGGCAGCAACTCCTGGGAGGTTCCGGCCAGGTGAACCTGAGCGATAGCCTGGAAATTGATTGGAAGCGCAAGGATGGCACGCCCCTGAAGGCGCGGCTCAGCGGGCGCGAGGTGATCGGCACAAACGGAAGCGTCGGTGGTTACGAGATCATTGCTGAGGATGTGACGAAACAGCGCGAGCTGGAACATCATTTGCGACAGCAAGCCGCAAAGGATTCTCTGACCGGCCTGGCGAATTATCGCAGCCTCGTGGCCGCTCTCGATAGTGAGATCAAAAGATCAAAACGCACCGGTAGAGAGTTTGCACTCTTGCTTTTTGATCTGGACGATCTAAAGAAGATCAATGACCGTTACGGCCACGTAGTGGGCAGTCAGGCTCTCTGCAGGCTAGCCGACGCGTTGTCCATGGGATGTCGAGACATCGACACCGCGGCGCGTTTCGGCGGTGATGAGTTTGCGCTGGTGTTGCCGGAAACCGGTTCAGAAGCGGCCCACATGGTCGCGCAGCGCATCTGCCATGCCTTTTCGAATGACTGCCGGGATCCCCAACTGTCGGTTAGCGTCGGGCTGTCCAATTACCCTGGAGACGGCGAGGCGGTCGACACTCTCCTGGCTGCGGCGGACCTTGCCTTGTACGCCATGAAGGCGAAGATCCACGGCCGGGATAGAGGGCATTCGGGACAAGGCTGGACCGCGCAGACGATCTGAGGAGTCGCCAGCAGTCGTTCGTATCTTACCAAGTACCCAGAACCAGGAGACTGCATGGAATCTCCAGACACCCGGCTACGCTATAGGGCGGGCGATAACTTTGCGGAGCGCCTGGGGACGAACCCTCCCCGGATTCCGAAACCCAATGGCAGACAGGCGCGACCACCATCCCCTACGAACAGCTCCCCGGATTCAGTGTCCGGTCCACAGCCCATGTTCACGGTGGAAGAATCGATTGTAATGCGAGCTGTCTCGGCCGGGAAAAACGACAAGCAGCTCTGTATCGACCTGCGTATGCCATTGCA
>Ga0182024_10004965_pt1 | contig 30162 bp, 25 predicted proteins | sample P32metaG_FD_120480 | JGI IMG/M metagenome (GOLD analysis project Ga0182024, IMG submission 120480) | Permafrost microbial communities from Stordalen Mire, Sweden - P3-2 metaG (Illumina Assembly) | ecosystem: Environmental > Terrestrial > Soil > Wetlands > Permafrost | place: Sweden: Stordalen... | reverse complement strand
GCCATTGCCGCCGATGATAATGTATCTGTGATCCTTACATAGATAAGTATTCGTAGGTACAATGCCAGAAAGCTGTGAGCCCTGCCGTTCTCGAATAATGCCCAACAAGTCATACTCAGGGACCACACTTTCCATCATGTTAAAGACAGATTCGTAGATAGCCACGTCCACCATTTGGCCTTTTTCCATCTTCCTCACGTCACGGTGGTAAATCGCTATCAGGACTCCAAGCGCAGCATGCAATCCAGCCAAGGTATCGCCCAAGCTAAGGTTCGGCCGCACAGGTGGTTGATTGGGATAGCCAGTGACATATCGAAGGCCACCTACCCCTTCAGCGACAGATGCGTAGCCGGGCATGTAGCTGTTGGGACCCGTCTGCCCCCAGCCCGAAACCCGCACCATAATAAGCCCAGGATGAATTCTTACGAGTTCTTCATATCCCAAACTCCATTTCTCCAGCGTGCCCGGCTTGAAATTTTCCAGAAGGACATCAGACTTCTCCACCAAACGGCGCACCAATTCGTGGGCTTTGGGACTATGCAGGTCCAGAGTGATAGACTTCTTATTTCGTCCAAGGATGTACCACCATAACGAAGTCCCGTTGTGCACTGTGCGCCAAGTGCGCAGCGGATCGCCCTCGCCCGGCTGCTCGATCTTGATAACCTCCGCGCCAAACCAAGCCAGCAACATCGAAGCGAAAGGACCGGCCAGAAGCTGCCCCATTTCGAGGACTTTTAGCCCTTTGAGGGGCATCTCTCCGGGTTTGGGGACTTCTTCCATTAGGCTGTGGCTTCGCTCAGTTGCTCAAGTGAACGGGCTTTCGTTCTCATACCGAATCCACTGACAGTGATCGCAACTACCACCCAACACGTAGCGATGTAAACGAAGACACTCATATACCCGAAGTGATTGTAGAAGAAAGCAACCAACAAGGGGCCCGTGACGTTCGCGAGCCGTCCGATGGCATACGTTAATCCGACACCGGAATTCCGAATCTCCGTTGGATACGCTTCGGGCGTGTAGGTATAAAGAAGTGATCCGAATGCCGGTCCGAACATGGCCAATAAGAACCCAAAAACGATAATGGGAATCGTCCTGAACGTCATACCATACAGCAGGCCACAGCCAGCCATCGTCAGCGCCACCGCGGCTATAGACCATTTCCGTTCCCAACGGTCGGCGATGGCGGCTGCGAGGAGTGGGCCAGGAATAGACCCGATTGACATCGCCGAAGACCACGATAGCGAGTTGACCAGCGAGAATCCATGTGCGACCAATAGCGTTGGGACCCAGGCCATGAACCCATACATGCCCAACGTTTGGCAGACCCACGCGACGATTAGCACGGCGGTCTGACGCCGGTGGGCCGGCCTAAAGAGATCATTGTAAGCACGTCTGCGGAGTCTGATCATAACGGGTTCTTGAGTGAGGGGTAGATCCCCACGCTCTACTCGAACCCGTTCCTCAATTCGAGTTAGTACCTCGTCTGCCTCCTTCGTTCTTCCACACTTCTCAAGCCAACGCGGGGATTCCTGAAGCCCTTTGGCAAACACGGCCAAGACTCCCCCAAGTGAACCCCAGACAAATACAAGTCTCCAGCCCCACGGTGCGAGTGGAATCAAAAAACGTGCGACATAGGCCATTGCGGGGACGCCGACGAATCCTATCATCAAGATCAGCCCCTGGTATTTCCCTCGGCTCTTCGTCGGAAACATCTCGCTGACGTACGTAATCCCGACCACCGTCATGGCGGCCAATCCGACACCAGTCAATAAGCGAGTTAGCAATAGACTGGTCCGCCCTGAGACGAATGCATTGAGCAGCGAAAAACCCGAGTACCACAACGTAGTGTAAATGAGCCCTTTCCTCCTGCCTGCCCGATCAGAGATCCATCCACCGATCGATCCTCCGGCGAACATGCCGAAAAACGTTCCCGACACGACGACGCTGATTTCGGAGATCGACAGATGCCACTGTCTCAGAATCGCTGGGGCAGCATAGGAAAACGTATTGATGTCACCGATTTCGAAGAAAAATATAAATCCCAAAACCCACATCATCTGACGATGAAATGAAGAAATCGGGATGCGTTCGAGCCGAGCCGCCGCGGAAGGTCGGATTATCTGTGGATGTGTCACTCTGGCTACACGTACCGCGGTTCTCCGGCTGAGTAACATCCGTGGCGCCGACACGTTGGATGGTCTGCCCCAGTGTGGAGTAATCCACGGCGTTCAGAACCCGAAGCGAAGGCCAAAAAGTTCCCGCGCCGAGTCTGCCCTACGATAAACACTATTCATACATCAAATGCTCAGGAGCAGTCCTTTAGTAATTCTAAGGTATTTATTAAGAACCTTTAAATGTGCCCTATTATCAAGTGCATGGGACGACTTACATCCGAGCGGCCAGACCGGACGAGAATCAATCTCCCAATGGGCCGACCGACGTTCGTTCCTGAATACGCACCTTACGCACGGTCTGATCTTGGACTCTTTCGGATCGGAATTCCGAACATAAAGATTTCCTACATCCCTGCATAGCCCTCTCTTCCGCCGGTATAAGCGGGCCGAACCGAATCGCAAAAAAACATTTGCAGAAATACTCAGCCTCAAGGTATAAATACTTTTGTCCTGGGTCCGCTCCGGTGGTCGGTTTTGAAGTGACGGCGCGTCGAACGGTTTTCAGGCCACCGAGATGCAAGTACGTCCCTTGGTGTGGCGTTCGAGTGGCTTAACGACTTTTTAATTAATCCTTTATCATCCTTAAAGGACTTGGCTGGGCGCTTTTCTTACGTTTGCTAGGTGACCAAAACGACATTCTTAGAACCGGCTGTGTTTCAAGGCGGATATGTGTGGAACTGGAATGGAGGTCTTCTATGACGCTTTTAGCCTTTCGCCGCTTCCTCTTACCTCTGATCGTTCTGAGGTTTCTTAACTTTCCTGCAGCAGTTTCTGGAGAGCGCGACTACCACGTCATAATGAGATATAGCCTCGGTGGCTCAGGCACTTACGACTATATTACGATCGATTCGTCTGCGCGTCGTCTCTACCTTACGGAGGCTAACCGCGTCGTCGTGCTCGACCTTGATCACCGGAATGTCCTCGGCGAGATCAATGGTTTGAGGATGGCGCAGCGTGTTGCCCTCGTAAAGGAAGTTCGCCGCGGCTTTATCAGCGACGGCGCCGCCGATCGGGTCCTCATTTTTGATCCCGAGAACCTGAAAATTCAGGGCGAGATCAAGACGGACGGTAAGCCAGATTGCATCCTTTATGACCCGGCTTCGCGGTACCTTTTCTCCTTCAATGGCCGCGGAAAGAACGCTTCAGTCATTGATCCTGCGAAAGGTGCCGTGGTGGCAACCATCCCGTTGGGTGGGAGACCCGAGTTCGCCGCTGCAGATGGACAGGGGATGGTTTACGTCAATAATCGAGATACGAGTGAGGTGATCGCCATAGATTCCCGGGGCCGAACAGTCAAGGCACGATGGCCAATTGCGCCCGCCGTGGAGCCTTCGTCCATGGCCATCGACCGTGAGCACCGGCGGCTCTTTATCGGAGCTCGTAACAAGTTCCTCGTGGTCATGGATGCTGACAATGGGAAAGTCATCCAATCGCTGCCAATCGGGGGCATGGTAGATGCGGGCGCGTATGAGCCTGAAACGGGTCTTGTGTTCACCTCGGAGGGCGAGGGTACCCTCCACATATTTCACGAGGACTCGCCCAATCGATTCAGCTTAATTCAAACGGTCTATACCCCACCGGGAGCGCGAACAATGGGCCTGGATCCAAAGACTCACGATCTTTTTCTGGTCACAGCAGAGTTTGGTCCGCCACCGCCGCCGACGACCGAAAACCCAAATCCGCAGCCGCTCGTTATGCCGGGGACCTTCACATTGCTCGTTTACGGTCGCTAATTAGTGATTGCTAAAAACTTAAGGCTTGAAGTCCCATCCGATGCAGTAGATCGCCAAATCCGGGGGCAGAACGAAGAGGATCGAGCAGCGGGTCGGTCATAATGAAAACCATCTCACTGGAGCGGTTTTGATAAGCTCTTCCGAGCCATTCGATCGCGCGCTCCGGTTCGCCTAGCCCAATGTAAACCAAAGCAATACTGAACGCGGGCACATCGTGCTCCGCAGTCAGCTGTTCGAGAAGCCTCCGGGCCACTTCACGATTTCGCAAACGCGCTTGTGTGTACCCGATTAATCCATCCAGGTGGGCATCGGCACGAGAGAGGCGCCGCGATTCTTCGAACTCGCGAGTGGCATCTTGGAAGGCGCCTGTCACCGCATACGTAATGCCAAGGCGATTATGTGCGCGTGCGTTATTGGGATCGAGCTCGATAATCCGGTGAAAGGTATCGATGCACTGCCTATACTTGCGGCCGAAATAGAACACTCGGCCAGCTTCGGTGACGATCTCAAGAGATAGAGGGTCCAACTCTTGCGCTCGCCTTACTTGAGTCAACGCCTCTTGGTATCGCCCCATGGCCCCGAGGTAAGAGGCATACCAAGTGTGCGCTAACTCATAGTTGGGATTCAAGGCAATGGCGCGCCGAAACTCGTTGTCAGCTTCTGCCCAATTCCAGTCATAATAAAAGTACACCATCGCGAGTGACGCATGGGCCTCCGCAAGTGAACCGTCAAGGCGCAACGCGCTGAGCGCCGCAGCCTTCGCAAGTGGGCCCGCCTTCGAAGCCGGTTCAACCCAGTTCGGATCCAGCAAAACATAGGAATCAGCCAACCCGGTATATGCGAGTGCGTACCGCGGATCTTCAGCCGTTGCCTGTTGAAAATATCCGATACTTCGGCGCAGTCCTTCGTCCGTTCTCTTGTTCCACAGGTATCGTCCCTCCAAATAGAATTGATAGGCTTTGGAGCTTTCGGTATCTCGCCGGGCCAGGCGCAGCTTTGTAGCCTCGGAAAGACGAACAGGCATTGATTGCACAACACGTTCCGCCACCTCGTTTTCCAAGTCGAATATTTTCTGCGGGCTCTCTTGAAAACTATCCGCCCACAGCAGGGACCCATCCGCAACCCGAACTAACTGCACACTGGCGCGAACACGATCAGGAAAACTCTGGATGTAGCCGGATAAAATGGCGTCGACTTTTTGCTCCCGGCCGGCCGTTGCGAGATCGGCCGCTGTGTCCGCGTACCTCAATACCGCGCTCGTTGGCCGGACAGTGATTTGCCCGGTGCCGGCCAGCTTGGTAATAATTGCGTCGGCTAGTCCCATCCTAAGATAATCGTAGGCCGTGTCCGCCTTCAGCGATCGAAAAGGCAACACCGCCACCGAGCGGATATCGGCCGGTGCAGCGCTGGGTTTCAGTAGAAAAACGGCTGCGGTCACCAAGGCAATGCCCGCGAATGCCAGGGTAAGAAGACGCGGGATGGCAGAAAGAAATCGGCTGTTGGGAGGTGCCTCAATTTTGGTCGATAAAGACGGCGACTCAGGCCTCGGCTCCCCGATTTGACGCACATCTGCCACGAACCGGTAGCCGTGTTTCGCTTCGGTGTGGATATATTCGTGGTCATTACCTTCGTGGCGCAACGCCCGGCGAAGCATCGAAATGACAACCGCAAGGTTGCCTTCTTCCACGAACGTGTCTGGCCAGAGGGCGCTCATCAGCTCTGACTTTTCAAAGAGGTGCCCTGGTCTTTCCACGAACAAAAGCAGAGTATCGAATGCCTTTGGGGGCAAGGCGACAGGGCGGTTTTCGCAAAACAATCTGCGCTCAGTCGCATCTACCCGGAATGCTTCAAATTCGTATAAGTAGCCTGCTTCCTTGCGCATACGCGATGTTTAGGATTTCTTAACAAATCTTTTAAGTTCAGTTAAGGACTTGGCGCTCGGTTTTCCCCTATACATTCGTGGCGAGCTAGTGGCAGGGAGGAAGTTGCGCAATCGGAAGAAGTATATCATGGAACCTTTCTCTTGGTTGCTCGCTTGGTGTTAGACTTTGCTGTTTTCGCACAAGAAGCGGAAAGTGGCTTCTTTTAGAACGGTTAGGAGGGCAAGCGGACTCTGTCCGTTGGTTTGCTCTCGTTGAAATACCGAAAGAAAAGAGGGTCTGAGTATGAATCAGAGAAATGCTGTCAATCGCTTCGTCACTTCTCTCACCAGCTTGGTCGTCCTGGCCGTTAGCGTCTTCAGCTCTTGCCCACTGTATGCCCAAGTCGTTGGAGCAACGCTTTCCGGCACGGTCACCGACAGGACCGGTGCGGTCATCTCGCAAGCGGAGGTCTCCATTAAGAACACTGCCACAGGAATCGTCCGAGATGTCAAGCCTGACTCTTCCGGCTTCTACACGGCTCCGAATCTGCTTCCGGGAAAGTACGAACTCACGGCCTCCGCGCCGGGGTTCTCAAAACAGGTGCAAACGGACGTTAACCTGACCGTAGGTGCTTCGCAAGTTGTTAACATCTCGTTGGAGATAGGCCAACTTACCCAAGAAGTCTTGGTCTCCAGCACCGCGCCTGCTGTCCAGCTCGCGACCTCGACGATCAGTGGCGAAACCAATAGCGAAACCGTGACCGAGTTGCCTCTGAATGGCCGCGATTGGACCCAACTGGCAACTCTTCAGCCGGGGGTGATTACCCTCCGAACCCAGCAGCCGGCGAGTGTGACCTCGGGCCGCGGCAATCGAGGGTTTGGACTGGAGTTCGCCGCCGCGGGTCATAGCCCCTTCCAGAATAACTATCGGATCAACGGCATCAGTGTCAATGACTTCTCGAACGGGTCGCCAGGCAGCGTCCTAGGAGCACAATTGGGCGTCGACGCTGTTCAGGAGTTCTCGATCCTAACGGCTAACTATTCGGCGGAATACGGACGGACTTCCGGCGCTGTGATCAATGCAATTACGAAGTCAGGGACAAACGATCTTCACGGATCGGCCTATTGGTTTCTCCGCGACGAAGACTTCGATGCACGAAACTTCTTCGATCCAGCTCAGATCCCGCCGTTTCACCGTAACGAATTCGGCGCTTCGGGAGGAGGGCCGATTATTAAAAATAAGACCTTTATCTACGGCAATTACGAAGCGATCCATCAAGATCAGAGCCTACCTTTTCTCGACACTGTACCTACCGCAGCAGCGCGTTCCGGGAGCCTTTGCTCAGCGCCCACAACCGGAACCTGCACACCAACGCAGATTACAGTCAACCCCAAGGTCGCACCCTATCTGCCGTTCTGGCCGCTGCCCAACGCCGGCCTCGTCCCAGGCGGGAACGGAGATGTAGGGTTCTTTAGCACGGTGGGATCGGCAGTAGCGTCGGAAAACTACGGGACCGCGAGGGTTGACCACAGATTTTCTGAGAAAGACAGTCTTTCTGGCAGTTGGTTTCTTGACAGTTCGACATACACCCAGCCCGATGCCCTGCTGGACGGCACGTTCGGGACTGCCAGCCTCAGACAAATGATTAGCTTGGACTGGACCCACATTCTTAGCCCTGCGATGGTGAATACCGCCCGAATCGGCTTTAGCCGCACACACGGAGATAACAATAAGCCTTTCACGGCCATCAATCCGCTTGCGAGTGACACCTCTTTGGGTATCACCCCCGGAAGTGAGTCGCCCATATTATCGGTACCAGGTCTGACGACTATGCAGGGAGCGCTCGGCGACCCTACTTACATCGATCGCGTCCAGAACTCCTATCAGGTCTATGACGATGCTTTTTTTACCCGCGGATCGCACACCCTGAAATTCGGGTTCGCGGCGGAACGCCTTCAAGAAAATTTCATCGCTTTAATCCTCAACGGTAAATTCAGCTTCCCGTCGTTGCAGGGTTTCCTTTTGAACCAACCGACCAGCGCGAGCACGGGGAACCCGTTTATCGCTCAGGAGCTTGGGCAGGTTCAACTGACACCAGGCCCGAACGCAGACCGGCAGAGCATCTTCGGCTTTTACTTCCAAGACGACTGGCGTGTGAGCCGGAATCTAACTCTCAATCTAGGGCTCCGGTACGAACCGACGACGATTCCCTACGCGTCAAATCACCGTTTCGCATACTTAGAGGACTTCTATAACGGCGTCAATACATTCGGCCATTCCGAGCAATGGGCGACCAACCAAACGCTCCGCAACTTCGCACCGCGAATCGGCTTCGCTTGGGATCCCTTCGGAGATGGGAAGACTGCTGTGCGCGGCGGTTTTGGCATCTTCGACGTCCTGCCGCTTGTCTGGCAGACCACGATCTCCAATGCTACGGAACCTCCCTATTTGATTCAGGGATCTGCCGGCAACCTGCCTGCGGGCGTCTTCCCAAACGGAGTATTGCCCCTGTTGTCCCTTCCAACCTCGCTCAACTCTCGCTATGTCGAGCCCGACCCGCACACCAGTTACACGATGAACTGGAACCTCAATGTTCAACGTCAGGTCACGTCGAGCTTGACACTGATGGTGGGCTACATAGGCTCGCGGAGCGTCCACCTGGTTTTCACCGGGCAGGATCAGGATTGGGTCCCTCCCACCGTCACGCCGGCAGGCTTGTTGTGGCCGTTCCCGGTAGGCAGCGGGACTCGCCTGAACCCGAATGTGGCTACGATTCACACTACTACCTGGGATAGCGGCGCTTATTACGATGGCCTACAGGTGCGACTGACTAAGCGGATGAGTTATGGCCTTCAGGGCCAGATCGCGTATACTTGGAGCCGATGCATGGACAACGGGTCAAGTGAGGCCTTCGAAAACCTCTACACGAACTCCATCGCAGGTCCGGCTTACTTCAGCCGTGAGGAAAGATACGGCCCGTGTGACTTCAACATCACTCAGCAGTTGTCGTTGAATTATATTTGGCAGCTTCCTACTCCAAAGTCCGGAAATGCCATCGTGGCGCACATTGTTGGTGGCTGGGAAGTGGGCGGGATCTTCTCGGCCAGTACAGGCACGCCCTTTTCGCTCATCCTCGGGGGAGATCCGCTTGGAACAAAGGCGACCGTCGATACGCCCGATTTCCCGGATCGTGTTTCAGCCGCCGGCTGCGGCAACCCGGTCAATCCAGGAGATGCGAATGGCTACCTCAAGCTGAACTGCTTCACTCCGGCGGTCGCGCCCGCATCTTTGCTCGGCCAATGTCAGCCCGCTGCTGCCAGTGTTGCAGCCAGCGTCCCCGACACCTGTATGAACCTTCTCGGAAATTTGGGCCGGAATCAGCTCGTCGGGCCGGGCTTGTGGAATTTCGATTTCTCGTTGTTCAAGAACAATTACATCCCTAAAATCTCGGACAACTTCAATATCCAGTTCCGAGCAGAATTGTTCAACATCTTCAACCACACTAATCTTCAGGCCCCCGTCGATCACGCCACGATCTTCAATCAGAATGGAACGCCGACGGCGGGAGCGGGCGTCATTGACAGCACGGTGACAACGGCACGGCAGATTCAGTTCGGTTTGAAAATGATTTGGTGACTGATGCAGACATTTCGAAAAAGCAAAAGCACGGATCGATTTATGAAGCGAGGTGATCATGTGGACACGTCGGAAGTTTTCTAAGAGTTTGATGGGTGGCGGTTCAGCGTTGTTGACAACGGCGACTTCGGATGGCTTCCAAAGTCAGCCCCCGTCTCCCCCTCCATCAGCTGAACAGCAGCGGCTTGGGTTGAATCATGGCGGTCGAACTGCTTTTAGCTCCGGCTTTAGCGCAGGTCAGGATATCGATTTGCTGATCAAAGGGGGCACAGTTATCGATCCTTCGCAGCATTTGCATGCAGAGATGGACGTGGCGATCAAAAACGGCAAGATTCTTGAACTTTCTAAAGACATTCCGGAAAATCGGGCTCGCGGCGTTCTCTCTGCGAAGACTAGAATCGTTACTCCCGGATGGATTGACCTCCATACGCACTGCTTTGACGTAGATGGATACACGGTTTGCAGGGGTGCAGATCATTATTGCTTGACCCGAGGCGTCACGACATGTGTCGACTGCGGTTCGACAGGCGTTGCAACCATAGGTCCTTTCGTCAAATACGTGATCCCGGCTTCTGTGACTCGAATCTACCCTTTGCTGCACATGGGAACCGGGAATGCAACAGCGCCAACAACAGAACTGACCCATCATTACCGTTATGGCGGTCGGGATCTAGAGTTTGTGAACCCCGAACTGACTGTGAAGGCCGTAGCGGAACACCGGCCGCCAGTCGTAGGTATCAAAGTCCACCTCGGCGAAGGCGCATATGACAACGTAAAGGATAACGAGTGGAGGCTGCTTGAAATGACGGCCAAGACCGCCGAGGCATGCCAGCTTCCCTTCATGGTCCACGCAATCGCCTGTTACTATTCGACAGCGCAAATCCTGAAACTCTTCCGAAAAGGTGACATCCTGACCCATTGTTACCATTCTTATGGCCTTCCCAACGTAATTTTAGATGGAAACGGTCGGATCCTACCCGAGGTCCGGGATGCCCGCCAGCGCGGAGTTTGGTTCGACACTGGGGATGCTCATAAGGAGGTCGACTTCGATTATATCGAGAGGGCGCTTCAACAGGGCTTTCTGCCCGATTCGATTAGTACCAATCTGCACGCGGACGCCGAATATGATTTGGTTTACGATCTCGCTACGCAAGTCTCCAGGTACATGGCACTAGGAATTAGCCTCGATAAAGCCATCGAGCTAGTAACGTCGAACCCCGCACAGGTATTCAATTATGGAGTGCAAATCGGGACGTTGCGCCCGGGCAGTGAAGCTGACGTGAGTGTTTTTGAACTCCATGAAGGGAAGTTTGTATTTAGCGACGGTCGAGACAAGAAACGGACAGGGCATCAAATGTTGGTGAATACGCATGTCGTGTGCCGCGGACGACTATTTTCGAACAAGTCGGTCAACTTTCCAACGGACCCGCCATGGATGTACACCGCGTCAAGGAAGAAACAGCAAGTGTAATCGTCGAAGCAGTGAGTCGAGTGTGGATCGTCCAATCGGATTAGGACAAGGAAAGCGGTCCACCCCGCGACGACAGAATTAAAGCAAATGATCTGAAGGACCTCTGGATTCGAATCGGTAAATCGTCTACATCCGATGGCACGTTAGGAGGTGTTCAAAGATGAATGTATATGTTCTCAGTGAGGTATTGTCAGCTCTGTCGATGGTTTCGCTGGTGATGCAATCTGCACCTTTGCAATCCTCAAAGCCGGAAGTCCCCGAGGCATGCCAAAGCGGACCTCTCGTTGACGCGACGGTTGGGCCGGATCGTTTCCCCGAAATCCCCGCCGACAAATTGACTGAGGCTCAAAAGAAAGCTGTAGCCGAATTCCAGGCTGGGAGGGGCGTGCCCGTTTTCGGTCCCTTCGTGCCGCTTCTGCGCAGTCCTCAAGTCATGCTGGGGGACAAAGCAATGGCGGATTATCTACGCTTCAAAACGGTCTTAGCGCCGAGGCTCCGTGAACTCACAATCCTGATCACGGCCCGGGAATGGACGGCGCAATACGAATGGTACGTGCATTGTCCAATTGCGATGGAGGAGGGACTGAATCCGGAGATCGCCAAGGCCGTTGCGGAGGGGCGGCGACCGGCCAAGATGCCCGAAGAAGAGGAAATTATCTATGACTTCTCCGTCGAATTGCAGCACAACCGAAGTGTGAGCGATCAAACTTACGCGAAAGCGCTCGCTCGCTTTGGCGAACAAGGGGTCGTCGATTTGGTTGCCCTTAATGCATTCTATACCTTGCAAGCGATGGTGTTAAACGCTGCCCGCACCCCGGTTCCGAAGGGCTCAACGCGGACGCTTAGGCCGTTCCCCCATTGACAATATCGTGCCGCCCAATGGACACCGCAGCAAACTGTAGAGAAAAAGACCGGGTCCAAGCTCTACACGCGCCCAAGCTACTGGCCGAGATGCTTGAACGGATGATGTTGATCCGGTCGTTTGAATCAAGACTGGCGTCCGTGTACAGCCAGGGTTTGATTCGGGGATCAAGCCACTCATCTATGGGTCAGGAGGCTGTTGCCTGCGGCGCATGCTTCGCCCTTCGGGAGACGGATTACGTGACAAGCACTCACCGGGGGCACGGCCACGCCATTGCAAAGGGAAGCGACGTCAAGCGCATGATGGCGGAACTGCTTGGCCGTGCAACGGGATACTGCCGCGGAAAAGGTGGAAGTATGCACATTGCCGACTTCTCGATCGGTATGCTCGGCGCGAACGGCATTGTAGGCGGTGGAATCGGCATTGCCACAGGCGCGGCGCTTTCATCTTCGATGCGGGGTACCGAGCAAGTGGCTCTGTGTTTTTTTGGCGAAGGTGCGATCAACCAAGGGGTATTATTGGAGTGCGGAAACATGGCCGCTCTTTGGAAGCTCCCTCTGATTCTCCTGTGTGAAAACAACCAATTTGCGATGTCGACGCGTCCTCAGGACACAACAGCGGTAGCAGAATTATCCCAGCGCGCCCTAGCATTTGGCATACGGAGTAAGAAGGTGGACGGGATGGACGTCATCGCCGTATTTGATGCTGTCGCAGAAACGGCCGCGCTGGCGCGAAAAGGTGAAGGGCCGTCCTTTATTGAGGCAGTCTGTTACCGATACGAGGGCCATTTTTCAGCTGACGGCTTGAGGTACCGCGCAAAATCCGAACGCGAGGAGTGGGACAAGAAAGATCCGATCATGACACTACGCAAGCAGCTTGTGGATTGGAAGTTAGTGACGGTTCCCGAGGCCGATGATCTCCTCCGGCGCGCTGAACGCCAGGTAGATGAAGCCCTGGAGTTTGCCAAAGCCAGCCCTTTGCCGGATCCGGCCACGGCCTTCGAGGATCTCTATGCCTGAGGAGCGTACTGTCACCTACTCCGTAGCGCTAAACGAAGCCTTACGCGAAGAGATGCAACGCGACGATGGCGTCTTCGTCATGGGTGAGGAAGTTGCTGTGTGGGGTGAAGGCGGCGGCGTATTCGGCGTCACCAAGGGTTTGGCGGCAGACTTCAGCGAAGGACGGGTTCGCAACACACCAATTTCCGAAGAGGGGATCGTGGCCATTGGTGTCGGCGCTGCCTTGACGGGTATGCGGCCGGTGGTTGAGCTCATGTATGGAGATTTTCTCGCGTTGGCGATGGAGCCCCTGGTGAATCAGGCGGCAAAATTGCGATACATGTTCGGCGGCCAAGCAAAGGTGCCACTGGTACTGAGGTCAAACGTTGGCGCCGCCGGCGGAAAAGCCGCGCAGCACTCCCAGTCGCTAGAAAGCTGGATTATGCATGTGCCGGGATTAAAGCTCGTCCTCCCAAGCACTCCGTATGACGCCAAGGGCTTACTTAAGACTGCGATCCGGGATGATAACCCTGTTGTGTTCCTGGAGCACAAGCTCCTCTATTTCACGAAGGGTCCCGTTCCGAACGAGGAATACACAATTCCTTTTGGATTGGCCACGATCCGACGAGCGGGGCGAGATGCCACAGTTGTGGCGATGCAAGCGATGCTCGGCCGGTGCCTAAGAGTCGCCGAAGAGCTAGCTCAGGAAGGGGTCGAGATTGAGGTGATAGACCCTCGAACTCTCGTGCCTCTGGATATCGATACGATCGTGGAATCCGTGAAACGAACGAGCCGTCTTCTCATCTGTCACGAAGCTGTTGAGCGTGCGGGATGGGCGGGCGAGGTTGCCATGATGGTCATCGAAAGAGCCTTCGAATGGCTGGACGCGCCCATCGTCCGCATCTGTGGAAAAAATCTGCCCATTCCCTACAGTCCCAGCCTTGAGGACGCTGTAATCCCAAGCGAGGAGGAGCTGATTTCAGCTCTGCGGCGCCTGCTCGCGTGGTAACCGACCTCTTACTATGGCCTCTCCAAAGTTAGGAGATGACGTTGGCGAGCGGACGGTACGGCGTGTGATCCGCAGGCTGCTCCCTTTTCTCTTTCTTGCCTACGTTACGAATTATCTCGACCGGACCAACGTTGCTTATGCTGCCCTGCAGATGTCCGAGGATTTGAACTTCAGCGATCGTGTTTTTGGTTTAGGTGCAGGCATGTTCTTCATCGGATACGTGCTGCTACAGATTCCCGCTACTTTGCTCGTTGAACGCTGCACTGCCCGCCGTTGTATCTCCGGCATCATGATTGTTTGGGGCGCCTGTAGCGTCTTGCTGGCCTTCGTGAAAACGCCAGGTCAGTTCTACGCATCGCGCCTTCTGCTGGGCGTTGCTGAAGCGGGCTTCTTTCCTGGAATCATGGTTTATCTGACGCATTGGATCAGGTACAAAGATCGGGCCACGGCGACGGCCCATTTCATGGTGGCTATTCCCATCTCATTCATTGTTGGTTCGCCGTTGGCCGCGACGTTACTGCGCGTCGATTGGCTGGGCCTACACGGATGGCGATGGATCTTCATCGGAGAGGGGATACCGGCCGTGATGATCGGGTTGATTTCGATCGTGTATCTTTCGGAGCCGGATGAAGCTTATTGGCTTACGCACGCCGAGCGCACTTGGATCGTCACCACTCTGAACGACGAAAAACAGTTGACGAATGCGACTCAGGGCAGAACGTCGTGGCAGTCGTTATTGCAAGCCAATTTTATTCTTCTGTCCTTAGTCGCCCTCTTCTCCTACATCAGTTTCTACGGTCTAATTTTTTGGCTCCCTACGATTCTCAAACGCCTTTCTGGATTCCCTGATTTTAAAGTCGCGCTCATTTCGGCGGTTCCGTATGTCGCAGGATTCTTTGCCATGCAGTGGTGCGGTCGGCACTCCGACAGGTCGGGTGAGCGGAGATGGCATGCGGCGGGATCGCTTTTCGTTAGCGCTGCCAGTATCCTGATTGCTTCTGGAATCCGAAGCAATCAATGGCTTGCCGTCGCAGCCTTCACAGGAGCGCTACTGGGCTTTTTGGGTTTCCTTATCCCTTTTTGGGCTTTAGTTTCCGAGTTAGGGTCAGCTGCTTCGATCGCGGGAGTCAACCTGATTGGAAGTCTCGGCGGATTTCTAGGCCCCTACTTGGTCGGTTATCTGCGTACTTGCTTCGGATCATTTACACCTCCGCTCGAACTCCTATTCGTAACGATGCTCATGGCCAGTATACTTGCAACGTGGGCGCTCGTGCCGAGGCGTTCAGTGCCAAGGGATAGCCCGACCGACGCAGCTTCCCTGATCGCTTAGTAAAAACGTTTTGTTTACTTAACCATAGCGGTTCTATCTTTTCTTAATAAAAGTTTTACACCCTTTAAAGGACCATACAGCAGCTAAGCACTGTAGCATATCCTTGGGAGGAGTTGTGAGCGCGCAAACTGTAGGACACGCCAAGGGTTCTTCTTACTGCAAAGGCGGTTTTATCATGCTCGTGGCGGCGGTTTTGCTGGCCTGGTCAGCCCTACCTTTCAAAGCTGGCTCCTACGAAGTCCCACCCAAGGACCCTAAGTTTGAGAAGGACGTATTGCCGATTTTCGAAAAGAACTGCCTGCGTTGTCACGCGACAAGTGTGAAGATGGGGCAGCTGGACCTGAGTAGTCTCGAAGGCCTGCAGACTGGCGGACAGAATGGAAGAGTGATCGTACCCGGAAAGCCCAACGCGAGCCCCATCTATGACTTAGTTCGCAAAGGAGTGATGCCCTTTGATCACAAGACGCAGGTATCCGCATCGGAGATGGAGACGATCCGACTTTGGATCGAGACATTCGACCCAAGCGAGGGCTCGAACCGGTCGGTTAAGCAATTGAACCAGAACGATGTCATCCCGATCATACTACGACACTGCACAACGTGCCATGGCTTCCTGCGCAAGAAAGGCGGCCTGGATCTGCGAACCAAGGCATCCATGTTAAGGGGCGGCCACTCGGGACCCGCTTTGGTTCCCGGCCAACCCGGCAGCAGTTTGATGCTGCGGATGATTCTCTCGAAGCAAATGCCCCCTCCGATCGCAGAAAGAACTGGGACCGAGGAAGTGTATATCCCCTTGAATGAGGACGAGACCGGTAAACTCAAACAGTGGATTGAACAGGGCGCTCCGGAACTCAACGTGCCGCCGGATGTCGCTACGAGGGCGCCGGACCCACTAGTAACTGATGACGATCGGAATTTTTGGTCCTTCCAACCGCCCGCGCCGGTCGAAGTACCATCGGTCCGTCACAATGATCGAGTTCGAAACCCTATTGACGCCTTTATTCTCTCTAAGTTAGAGGCGAAAGGACTAACCCTGGCCCCCGAGGCTGATCGATCCACGCTAGTCCGTCGCGTTTACCTGGATCTGACGGGATTGCCGCCGACTCGGGAAGAAGCCGAAAGCTTCGTCAATGATGAAGATCCGCTCGCCTATGAAAAACTGATTGACCGGCTTCTGGGTTCCCCTCATTACGGCGAACGATGGGCACGCTATTGGCTTGACTTAGCAGGTTACTCGGATTCCGAGGACAAAGACGTCCAGCGGCGGCCGAACGCCTGGCGCTACCGAGATTACGTCATTCGAGCCTTTAACGCCGACAAGCCATACGACCGGTTCCTCGTCGAGCAGATTGCCGGAGACGAACTCGTTGACTACGAGCATGCTCCAGTCATGACTCAGGGGATCATGGATAACCTCGTCGCCACGGGTTTCCTGCGAATGTCGCCGGATAGAACCGTTAATGCGGCGGGAGACGACATACAGGAACACGTTCACATCATCTCGGATGAAATGCAGGTATTCAGCTCGACAGTGTTGGGGCTGACCGTGCAATGTATGGAGTGCCACGACCACAAGATGGAACGCGGAATGCCACAGCGCGACTATTATCGTTTAAGAGCGGTTTTTAGAGGCGCGTATGATGAATTCAATTGGCTGCCTGCGGATCTAGGCAAAGGCGTGAGGCCGCCGGCCCGAATTGTGCCTTATGTCACTCCGGGCGCTAACACCATCGACTTCGGTGAGGAAGAAACCACCAGGAAAGCTCACAACCAGGAACTAGACGATCGGATCAGGGAGGTTCAGGCTCAACTTGACAAGAAAACGACGGCATTGCAGACCCAAATTGTGGAGAAGCAGTTAAGCTCATTGCCGCAAGACCTCCGCGATGACTTGCGCCGGATGCTTTCGACGCCGCCAGAGAAACGCAACGACCACCAGAAGTCCTTAGCGCAGAAGTACGGCCATCTGGTAGAAGTCGATTCCGATAAACTCAAAGAAATAGATCCAGAGTACAAAGTCTGGTCAGAGGAGACTGGAAAAAAGATACTAATTCTGCAGTCCAAAAAGGTGCCTGAGCCCTATATTCGAGCCCTTTGGGATCGAGGAGAACCTTCACCGATGTATATCTATCTCAGGGGTGATTTCGAGAATCCCGGCCGGTTAGTTGGGCCAGGGGTTCCTTCGATTCTCACCGATGGGAAGACACCGTTCATAGCACAACCACCCTGGCCGGGTGCCACCAAGACGGGTCTACGATTGGCACTCGCGCACTGGGTGATTAGTCCGAAAAACCCGTTGACCGCTCGAGTTGAGGTCAACCGACTCTGGGAGCACCACTTCGCAAAAGGAATTGTCGCGACACCGGACAATTTTGGACGTTCTGGATCTCCGCCGACGCATCGGGAGCTGCTCGATTGGCTCGCGCTCAAGTTTGTCCAGCAGGACTGGAGTATCAAATCCATGCAGAGATTGATACTGACTTCGAGCACCTACCGACAAAGTTCTAACGTAACGCCCTTCCTGGAAAAAATTGACCCTCATAATGACTGGCTGTCCAGGATGCCCCTGACGCGAATGGACGCTGAGACGTTACGCGATTCGCTTCTGTTCGTCTCGGGGCGCCTCGATCAGGCCCCATACGGCCCTCCGGACCTTTTGTACATAGGGAACGATGGGTTGATCTCCGTGCCTGAGACGGCGAAAGGCTGGCGCCGTACAATATACGTGGAGCAAACTCGTAAGCGCGTTCTCACCGTTCTTGACCTTTTCGACTATCCTACGTTCATGGACCGCAACTCGCTCACCCCGAATTGTCCCAAGCGGACGAATACGTCCGTCGCTACACAAGCACTTTACTTAATGAATGACCCCGAGGTGCGGAAGCTGGCCACTTACTTTGCAGAGCGAGTGTGGAAAGAGGCCGGCAGCAATCCGGTAAAGCAAATCGAATCCATTTATTGGCTTGCTATGAGCCGCCATCCAACAGTGGAGGAGAAAAAAACCATTCTAAAGGCATTACCAAACGGTCATCAGTCCGAGCCACGGCGAAGGGGTGACGGCAAAGACGTCCTGGCCGAATTGTGTCTGACGGTCATCAACTCGGGCGCATTTATCTTCGTTAATTGAGGTGGTCTATGAAAAGCGCTGGTTCCGGTTGCAATTCTTGCGGTCATCTGGCTGCCGCTACGCGGCGAGATTTTTTCAGCCTGATCGCAGATGGTATTTATGGGGCCGCTCTGGCATCTCTGCTCTCGCGAGATGTGTTTGCAGGTAACGATGACCTTGCGGACACAGATAAGAGCCATTCAGCTCTTTCTGAGAGGGCATACAATTTGAAGCCACGCCCTCCGCACTTTAAGCCGAAAGCAAGAGCCATCATTCAACTTTTGATGAGCGGTGCACCTAGTCAAATGGATTTGTTTGATCCGAAGCCCATGCTCAACCGACATGCTGGGGAAATGCCTGATGGTGTCCTGTCTCTCAGGGCTACCGAAAATCTCGGCTTGTTGGCCAGCCCTTTCAAATTTGCGCAACACGGCAAGTCTGGAATCTGGCTGTCGGAAGTCATGCCGCACCTTGCTGACGTGGTCGACGAAATTGCGGTCGTCCGGTCGATGCAATCCAAGAGTCCGATCCACGCTTTGGGGCTCTACATGTTGCAATCTGGCCAGATTCAACCTGGGTCGCCTTCGTTGGGGGCTTGGACGGCATATGGGCTTGGTAGTATGAACGAGAATCTTCCAGCATTCGTTGTTTTGGATGACCTGCTCGGTCTTCCTACCGGCGGTGTCCAGAACTGGACGAGCGGCTATCTGCCTCCGATCTACCAAGGAACCCGGTTGCGCGCAGAGGGCCCGGCTGTTTTGGATCTTGGACCTGAAGGTCCGGATATGCCTGAAATGGTTAGGCTGGGGAGGGACCTTTTGAGCCGACTGGATCGTATTCATAAACAGGTAAACTACGGACAGCCGCTCATCGACGCACGCATAGCCGATTATGAGTTGGCTGCGCGGATGCAACTCGCAGCAAGCACTGCCATGGACCTTTCCGAGGAGAGCAAAGAGACACTTGAGATGTACGGAGTTGGGCAGAAGCCGGCCGTCAAGGGCCGCATTTATGCAAATCCGGGGCCCAGCAACTATGCACGCCGGTGCATCATGGCTCGACGGCTTGTTGAGCGAGGCGTTCGGTTCGTACAAATCTGCCACAACGGTCAGATTTGGGACCAACATGGGGCCCTGGAGCAGGACCTTAGAGCTGCCTGCGACCGCACCGATAAACCAGTCGCGGCACTTATCAAAGACCTCAAACAACGCGGCCTACTCGATAGCACGCTAGTAGTTTGGGGCGGCGAGTTCGGTCGGCTGCCCATCGGCCAGCTTGATCGGAGCGAACTGCATGCCGCAGAGGGCAGGGATCACAATACGCACGCCTTTACGGTATGGTTTGCCGGAGGCGGTGTCAAAGGCGGCACCGTCTATGGTTCGACGGACGACTTTGGTTATGACGCCGTTCAAAATCCAGTAAGCATTTCCGATTTTCACGCCACTATCCTTCACCAACTGGGGATCGATTGCAAACGATTGACCTATGAAATGGATGGCAAGGCACGAACACTCACAGGAGACGAGGCTAGAGTGGTGAAGGAAATTCTGACCTGAAGGGGCAGCGCTAGTGAGCGTCCCAGTGATTTGCTTAGCGATGATCCGTCTCTTGGGATCGGTATAGGTCCAACGGATGGGGCGAGCGCGTTTGGCATGCGCACGGATGTACTTCATTCGCTTGCCGCTGACTGAAGTGAGTACGCCGCGCGCAATCACCTCGCGCTAGATTTTCGCAAACCACAGCTCCACCTGATTCAACCAGGACGAGTAGGTCGGCGTGAAGTGAAACCGCACTTTCGGATGCTCGGCCAGGAACTGCTCGGCGGCCTCCTGACAAGCCTGCTTCAACACATCCCGGATTTGGCTTCGAGTCCGGTAGAGGAAATTTTTATCAAATCTCCTCGAACCCTGTGGCTTGGGAGCGTCGCGCCGCACCTCGCCGGGGAGCCTGCGTTTGGCAAGCGGAAAGTCGTGAAAGAAGTAACTTCCGGGTTCCCGACAATCGAGGAGCTATTGCCGATCGCAGGGCCGAGTTGCTGCGGGTTCCCTACATGAACTCGCGGGTCACGTAAACGCCGTCCACGGACCCACCGGTCTGGTTTGGCCGGCTCCAGTGAAAGCAACAGCTCGCGAAATGCACCCCTATGTAAGAAGAGCGGGTCGATAACGAGTCCCCGTGGACTCGCGATCAACCCGCCCGTCAAATAGCATCCGATTCTTAGCAGTGTGTCTGAGTCGAACCGAGCACCTCTCGAAGGAGTTCATCAATCGGGAGCTCATCTCATTGCGGGGGATGCTCTCATTCGTGGAAGCACAGCTCCGGGACATCCAGCAGCTTTTTAAATCATCGAAGCAGCGCCGCAAAGACATCCGGGTTAAGGACACCTTGCTGAAGGTGGCGAAGCTCTTCGATATGAGCCTGAAGAAGGACAATGTTCAGCTCAACATCGCGGAACGTGGCTCGCCACTCATCGCGAAAACGACCGACGCAGTTCTTTTGCAGCTCTTCTTGAATCTGTTTGACAACGCCGTCTACTGGCTGCATTCCAAGCAAGGCGGGAAGCGACAGATTGAGGTGCTGCTTGATGGCGATGAGAACGTTCTGATCTTCTCGGACAACGGCCCCGGCGTGAAGCCAGAAGACACAGCGTACATCTTCGAGCCGTTCTACTCAGGTCGTGGAGAGGAAGGGCGAGGACTCGGGCTGTACATCGCCAAGCAACTTCTTGAGCGCCACGATTACACCATCGAGTTAGCTGACACTAAACGGCACCGACTCCAGAACGGGGCAAATTTTGTCGTGTCGTTTGTAAAGGCGCAGGAATGATGTCGGACGCCACCTTGTTTCACGGAATAGCCGTCGTGATTGATGATGAGATTCACGACCCCACCGCGAGCATCGTGGAGATCAAGAAGGACATCGAAGAGGCTGGTTGTCACGTCGTGACACTCGCCGGGATACCCAGCGAGGCGAGCGTTTCCAATCTGCGTGAGGTCGCGTTCTTCGTGCTCGACTGGAAACTCTACGGGGTGGCACTCAAGGCAGCGAGCGGCGGCGAAGTGGTGGCGGCCCCCGCAGCGATGATCGCGGAGAATGAGCAAGCATCTTCAAGTTTCTCCGGGACCTAAAAAAGGTACGGTTCGCCCCGGTCTTCATCTTCACGGACGACGACGTTAACGAAATCAAGGAAAAGCTCCGCACGCAAGGTGACCTGTACGACGAAGCCGACCCCTCCGACATCCTGGTGATGGCCAAGAGCGAGGTTACAAAGACGGGGTTGTTCACCGTCCTCACGAACTGGATGGGTACCGCGCCATCCGTGTACGTCCTCAAAACCTGGGAGCGAGCGTACGAGCGCGCAAAGAACCAACTCTTCCTCGACTTCTACACGAAGAGCACCCTGTGGCCCCTCATCGTGTGGAAGAACTTCAAGGACGACAGCGTACCGCCCGCAGCACTCCTCGGCGACCTGATCGGACGCAATCTCACCTCTCGCCTGACGACGTTCGACTGCAACCTCGAACCGTTCGCGGGATTGCTCGATGGTGTCAACAAAGACTCCGACGATTACAAGAACACCGTGCGGCGAGTATTGGAAGGCGAGCGCTTCCTCGCCGCAGCACGCCTCGACTCCGGATCATTCGAGCCCGGCGATATTTTTGAGACGGACGAAGGCTATTGGATCAACATCCGACCGGATTGCGACTGTATCCCCAAGGGCAACGACAAGCTCGACAACCTCGACCTCTACCTGCTCAAAGGGAGTGCGCGGACGTTCGCTGATCTGGACTACGACGACGAGTACGGACTGATACCGGAGCAAGACAATGAGGCCATCATCTTTCCGGTCTACGACGGCAAGGCACTCTGCTTCAAGTTCCGCAAGCTCCACACGAAGAAATTCAAAGAAATCAAGACGAAGCGTATCGGCAGACTGCTCCCGCCGTTCCTCACGCGCCTCCAGCAGCGCTATTCGTCATACCTCCAGCGCCCCGGCTTGAGCAGGCTCCCGAGCGCGGCGTTCCCAGCGCCAGTTCCCGCAGCTAATGCCCCGGCGATAGAAACCGTTGGCGTGCTCACGCCCGAGACGACGGAACCGGAAGTGACACCCCCAGAAGCGCTGACACCCGCTGCCGTCGAAGCACCAGTCGAAGCCGTTCAACCCGCTCCCGCCGAAGCGGCGCCGGAACATTCCCAGGCGATCCCGGTCGAAGCACCAGCCCCACCGGACGGCACACCACCTGGCGCTGCGTAGTCGAGCTCCATTGCAAATTATGCCCCTGCTCTTTCGCTGAGCCAAAACTGTGTTCGAACTCCATCTATTGAAGCCAACGGGGTTGCGTTTGAGCGAAAGCAGATTCCCCAGATTGTTGTAATTGTCAGGGCTTCGCGAAAAACGAAGGAGCCCGTGGAAGCCCCGAGGGTCCCTTGGCGGAGTGTTGATCTCAACACGTGGAAGGCTCACCTGAGCTCGGGCGTGCGTACAGACGGTACCGTTTCTTGGGTCGCTTGTCTCGAGCCTGGGAATACAATCTGGCCGGCAAAACGGTCGTGGAGACCACCGGGAGACCACGTCAGCACTCTATAAAAGACGCGGGGGCGCGTTTGCGAGACGAACTGAACCTATTTGGCACGACTTAGCACCAACTCGACTGAACCAGACCGGACCTTAACCCGTTCGATTCCCGTTAGCGCTACCATGTTTTCTATAACTTACGGCACGTTGCACTGCCACGCGCTGCCACGTCAGAAAATTCATTGAAGATTCTCCGTACCGGGCTGGGGCCGTTGCGCTCGATATCCTGATACTCTTCCCATTTTCGGACCGCCTCGTCGTCCTGGCCGTGAATCGCGTGTGCGTAGATGTCGGCCGTCGTCCTGACGGAACTGTGACCGAGGCGCTGCGAAACCACTGGCAAGGGTACGCCGTTCGCCAGCATGTGGCTTCCGTGGGAATGGCGCAGTAGGTGCAAGGACGAGCCTTTGGGCTTCGGGATTTTCAATCGCTTAAATAGGGCCGAAACTGTCGCCGAGATGGAGTCGGGATTGAAGGGTGTCCCGTCGGGGTTCGCGAAAATCAAGTCGAGGTCACTGCGGTAATCGGCGCCGAATTGCGCGCGGAACTCGTCCTGCCGTTTGCGATGCTCTTCGAGTGCCGGTCGCTCGGAGGGGGGCAAGCCGATAACCAGAATGTTATCCTCTTTCGTGCTTTTGAAAACCAAACCGTCCCGGGTTTGACTTAGCGAACGCGCGATGGTGACGCGGCCATCCTCGATGTCCTGCCAGCGTAGGGCGAGAATCTCGCCGCGCCGGGCACCGAGGGCGGCGTCCAGTTTCAAGTACGTCTGAATGCACCAAGGTCCTGTCGCGCTTGCTATCAGCAGATCCTGCTGCGCCGTGGTAAGCGAGATACGCTTGCGTTTCGCCGGAATTGGCGGTTCGCTGTTGGTCACCGGATTGGCGGTAAGCAGTCCCCATTTGATTGCCCGCGCGAATGCGCTGGAGAGGACCCCCGCGATGTTCCTCACCGTCTTCTTCGACAGCGGACGCGCCTCTTTCGTGCGCTGATGACGACCGCCAGATACCAGCAGCCGCTTCCACTCGCGATTGAGATGCAGGGGCGTGATGTCGTTCAGCGGCATGGCGAGTAGTTCCGGATGAAGGTAGGCCGCTTGCTCGTGGTAACGTTCGGCAGTCTTCGGTGCGAGGTTTCCATCCACGTGCTGCTTGAAAAACTCCTCAAGGAGGGACGCAAGCGTTCGTGGCGGCTTAGCGGAGACGCCGGAGCCGGCCTTTGCCAATTCGAGTCTTTGTTGCTCTTCGATTCGGCGGACAGCTTCTGCATCGGCAGCCTCCCGTCTCGTTGCGAACCCGCCCTTGGAAATACGGCGGCGATCCTTCCTGGTCGAACCGGGCAAGCTAAACATGTAGCCCCAGCGAATAGCTCCTGCTCGATTTTTGTGTTTGTATGGCGGCATCAGTTCAACACCGTTACCTCCGGTTGCCCGATAAGTAAAGCGCCGCCGAGTACTCCGCATGTGCGTTCCCATTGGTCGTAGGCGAGGCGGGTGATGATCCACCGCCGCCCGAGTCGGATGGCAGGGATGATTCCTTGCTCCAGCATCGCGTACACGGCAAGCCGGCCTATCTGCAACCGCTGTGCGATTTCCGGAACGGTAGTGCGTGCGGCCATCTCCCGGTTCCCGGCCGTTGCTTGCTTGGTCACGCCTGCGCTGCGGATCGTCACGCGGCGCCTCCATCGTTCCTAATCTCGACACGGCCAGCGCGGATCAACGTGCGGATTTCTTGGAGGTCATAAAGGACTTTGCCTCGCACTTTGTAGAAGGGGAAGCCACGGCCGAGGTGCCGGTCTTTCTGGAGGGTCCGCCGCTTGTATCCCGTCAGGCGCTCAACGTCGATCTCGCTGCCGTATTCGGGACTCGCATGGTTTGCGTTTGATTCCATTTCCGACCTCACGATCAGTCTGCCGTGAAATCAGAAAATACTGAATAGCAGAAACTTGCGGAAACTTGCGAAAACTTGCGGAAATTCAGGCCTGTAGCTTGAGGCTTTCTGCAGTCACCGACTCCCCGAGCGCGGCGAAAACCTCTGCCATTGCAGTTAACTGCTCGAGGCTTGCGCGGCCACTGTTCTCAATCCTCACAACCTCGTGATAGCCGAGATCCGCTTTTTCCGCGAGCAACTCTTGGGTTAATGAACACTTGTGCCGCAGCGCCTGTACCTTCTCGACGTCAACCTTGTTGCCCGGGGGACGCCCACGTCGCCTATCGCGAGGGACAGCTGATTCACCATGTATCCCCCGCTCGAGCACTGGCGCGTCGTCGGGGCCTTGCTGGCGATCGATCTCTTGGGCAGCGATTTCATGCTCGGCGTCAATATCGTTTTGGGTGGCAATCCCGACTCCTGTTCTATTTTGGAGCGCCAGAATCCTCGGTTCCAGGTAGCCGCGGACGTGACGCAGCTGGTCTAGGAAGCGGGGCGGTAGCTCTTCGACTTTGAACTGGGCGACGGGGACGCCCGCATCAATCAAGCGTTGCACATGTCGTCGCACAACGCTTGTTTCTCTCGCCGTTCCGAGGGGCTAAAGGTCCAATCCGGATCAGATGTCAGCCGCAGTTCTACCCGAGCAATGGTGTTGTCAATGGTTTCATTGCGGTATCCAATAAAAAGCCCCAATTTTTCGTTATCGGTGGCTTTCGTCACTTCGCGAATGCTCATGCCAGGTTCGTCGTCCCCGTTCGGCCTATCGGGCGCTTTCTCTCGACTCCGAGCTGCGATTCTCTGTGCGTGACGATTTGCTGCCTCCCGATCCTTAACCTCCGGCGGATCTAAAATCCGGACGATCAGCACCTTCACCGCCTCTCGACGCGCCTTTTCCGACGAGCCCCGAAGCATATCGCGCATAGCATCCATCGACGGCTCGGCAACATCGCTCCGTGGTTGGGACAAATGCGCAAGTTCATTCGAGATCCGCCTACGCAACTCATCTGGATGTCGGTCATCGGACGGTATCGCAAGCAGCTCGTTCCAGGCAATTTCGGGCGTGATCAGTTCGCGAGTCAAGTAATCTCTTAAGATCTGGAGGGGCAAGTCCATTCGCCCCTGCGCCGCGGGGACGGCCCTGGAGACGGCCTCCCACAACCAGTCGCCCGAAAATGCGTCAGCCGCCGGGCGGGGTGAAGTATTGGCTAACGCGGCTGTGGGCGGGTGAGATTCGACAAGAACTCGGAAATCAGCTCTGACCTCCCGAAACGGTTTGCCCAAGTCCACGCTGCGGAGCTCTTGTTTTTTCGCTGAGAGTCCCAGACGGTTTGCCGCCGTGTGCCATGCCTGCCGAATCGCTTCAATGTTTTCTTGGGCTTCCTTGTCAAAGATCCGAAGTGCTGCGCGCCCTGGAAAGCCGCGATCCAGGGTGTAATTCGCTTGCAGAACGGCGAGATCATACGATAAACCCAAAACAAAAGCATCGAGCACTCCGGTGCGCGTCGCGATACGCTCTCGAACTCGATTGCGGGTCTCTTCCTTCGGTTCAACTCTCGGTACGCCGGTTTCATCAATCCACCGTCGCCCCCGGCGTGGGAGATCCGCGACCTCCCGAACGGCTGATCTAAAGCCATCCCAAATGTGTCGCGACCAGAAGTCAAATTCGGCCTTCCGGTCCTGCAACACGACGTGAGGCTCGTCATAAAGCCAGTACGGGACAGGCCTTTCGCAAGGGTAACGGTCGCGGCTCAATCCGGGTCGGGCATCCTCCTCATCGATTACAGGCCGCAATTCTAGCGCATTGCTCTCCAACTCCTGGCAGTATTCAATCGACCGATTGATCAGCCCCTGGATGTAAGGCAATTTGGGTCCGAGGGCGAGCTTACGAATCCACCAGTTCACTAGATGTGCTCGACGCGGGGCACCCGCAGCAATCGCGGCCTTCCTGACGGTTGCGCGGAAACGCATCATCAGTTGGGCCTTTGTCTCGGTATCTCCTTGCTCGCACATGAGCGTCCATGGTCCGAAGTCTGATTTTTCGACACCAGAGTTCAGAGCATACAGATTCACGCCCGTCGCGAGCAGCTCCTGAAAATCGGCCCGGTGTTGAGGCGTGAATTCCAATCGACTGGGGGCGAAATTTGGGCGAGGTTCTTGCTGATCAGGCGAAAATCGATCGAGCCATGTCAAGGTCCGTCGTTCGAGCAATTGTCTGAGCGTTTCCCGAACATTTGCGCTGGCCGGCGGAAACCGCAATGCCATCCGTACCGATTTAGGTGCGAAAGCCTCCCAATCTCCATGTTGCGCGTAAGCGGCCTGGATCTCTTCTCTGGCTAGTGCGCGCGAGCCGTCCGGCCCGCATTCCCAAATAATCTCGCTGTCCATGTCCTGGTCAATACTTAGAGCCGCGATTTCGGGCGACCACTTGGACCGCACTTCCGCCACACCGCGGTCTGGGAGTATGCCCTCGACGATTCGCGGGGCCAAGTCGGTCTGCAGAAACGACCTGTACGAATCCCGGGTGTCCCGATCTTCGAGCGCCGGACCCGCCTCCGCATCGAACAAAGCACACGCAAAATCCCCAAACGTTGGCAGGTACGTTTTGTAGTCGTTAGATCCGGCGACCGCAGCGAGGTCGGTCTTTAACTGCTCTTCCGCTTTGCGCCGACAATCTGCGAATCCCATTCCAGACATTTTACAAAACTGATGTTCAACGTTTCCTAAGTGGCAATTCCCGATAGGGCACCCGCGTGGTAGCCCACAACGAGCATTTCCTTAAACACGGATGAATTTCAAGCGGATCAATGGCAGATTGAAAAAACTCGAATGCGTTTTGGCGCCGCCGGATGACGGGGCGTTTACGCTGGAAGAACTCTGCCGCGCGATGTGGCGAGCAAGCAAGGCCGAGTTCTTGAAACTCGCCCGAGGGACGAACCTCGGCCTCTTCTCCGCCCAGTTCGAACGCGAGGATGCGGAGCGCGACCAGTCCGCACCGCGCTGGCGCCCGACAGGTCATCGCCGATAATGCGGAACAACAGGCAGAACAAAATATCGGACATAACGCTACGCATGGACTCCATTCCTGCCTAGCGTCTATGGGCTGCCAGGAGAGCCGCCACTCAACGGAGGGCGAAGCATTTCACTGAGCTTCTCGTGAATCTCTTTCGCTGTTCGGTGCGATTCAATGTCATCGGTAGCCATCCGCTGTGCATAAGCGAGTTGCTCTGCGGTTAGCTTATCTCCCAACATATCTCTAGTTTCATGGCTCAGCGTTCGATATTCACTCTCTCGATTATTCGTAGCGGCAAGATGGAGCCACTTGTACGCTTCCACGCGATCTTGAGAGACGCCTGGGCCGTGGGCGTACATGAGGCCGAGCCAATGTTGACCGGCAGGATTATTACGGTCGGCAGCCTCACGAAACCAGTGCGCCGCCTGAGCCTCATCCTTTTGCACTCCCTCGCCGACGTAATACGCGAACCCGAGGTTGAATTGCGCTTCAGAATTTCCTTGTTCGGCCGCCATGCCCAACCACCTCGTACCTTCGATCTGGTCCTTTGAAACACCGTGGCCTAAGTCGTACAGGCGACCAAGACAGAATTGGGCGCCCGGGTGTCCTTGCTCTGCGGCTCTGCGAAACCATTTCGCTGCTTCCGAGTGATCCGGATCGATTCCTTTGCCCAGGTAATAGGATTCCGCGAGCTCGATTTGCGCCTCGCAATATCCTTCCTCTGCGCGCCGACGAGTTTCCGCTAACGTATCCGCCTTGGTGTCATTGAACATAGCCGCTACGTCCTTGCGGCCCCGAGCGACAAGCGAGGAGCGAGTCCTAAAGAGACTCGGTAGTCGGTCGCCGGCTTTCAGTGTAAGGTCGAGTCGGGATTCCTCGCCGCTCATGCTGGGTTGCTTTCTTGTTTCGCGAGAACCTCGTACTCCCGTCTCGCATCCTCAATTCGTTCTCGAACCGCAGCTGCAAGTTCGGCAAGCAAGTCCCGCGCTTCTCGCTGCTTGCCTTCAGCCTCTTCTCGCAACTGGGCGATTTCACTTTGCCGGAGGTTGGCCACTTCCCGTTCAATTGCGGCGATGCGCGCTCGGGCCTGGCTGATTTGTCGGATGATTCGGATGAGTTCTGCGCCAACCCCCTCGCCCTCCATTGCGTCCGTGCCGTCGTGATACTCCTCGAGAACCCGCTGGAGGGCTTCGGCATCCCCCGCTTCATAAGCGCGGTTGGCCTCAGCCATGAACCGGGTGCGCCGCTCCAGATCGCTGGAGTCCGTGCAAAAGTCTGGATGGATGCGCTTGGCAACCTCCCGAAACAGGCTTTTGAGTTCGGGCGACGGGGTAAAATCGTTAAACAGGGAGGCGTTACCGTGAGCATCCTCGTAGGTCTGGCGCGCCTGTTCGCGGGACTCGTGCGCCCGCTCTTTCGCGGCGGCGGAAGGATTGAGGCGGGCCTGCAACTCCGAAATCCGCGCCTTCCATTCATCCAGTTCCGCGTAGAGTACGCCGACCTGCCGGAGGTAGCGACCTTCAAAAGCGGCCAGCTGGCTGCGAAAATCGACAAGCTCCAGCTCTCGTTCCGCGAGCGTCGCGCGGATGGCCGCGAGTTCCTCGCGCTTGCGGAGAACTTCCTCTTCTTCAGGTCTTAACCGCCGGGTGAGATGGCTGGACATTGTCGGGTCTTCTCAGATTACCGCCAATTCGCAAAAGAAAGAATTGGCCGGGGCCTGGACAAGTCCCGGGAACTGCCGGCGTCCTAAACTGCCACCCTCAAACTGATCGCGTCGTTTGGAGCGTGGGCGAGATCCTGCTTGGTCCCGAGGTAGCGTTCGGTCGTCTGCACTGAAGCGTGACCAAGCAGCAACTGGATCTGCTCAAGCTCGCCGCCGGCGGCGCGGCACAGCTTTGCGCATGTGCGACGAAGGTCGTGCGGCGCAAGTCCAGGGATGCCGATCCCGGCGGCGTACTCGCGCTTCATCTGCCAGACGACCTTTTCGCCGAGCCGATCACCCGAAACGCGGTCGCTACGTACTACCGGACGGAAGACGTGACCATCCGTAATCCCAGCGGGCGTGCTCCATGCATCAATCGCGACTTTCACCCAGGCCGGCATTGGAGCGGTTCGGACCCGGCCGTGTTTTCCGACGAGATCCACGATGCACCAACGTCCATCGCGCTGTTGGACATGTGTGAACGTCAGCGCCGCCACTTCCGATCGTCGGAGCCCGCAGCCGAGGAGAACTGCGAGAATGGCGCGATCACGCAGGCCGCGGAGCGTCGAGATGTCCGGCGCGCTCAGAAGCGCCTGCGCCTGCCGCTGCGACAGCCAGTTGCCAACGCGAATGCCGGTAGTGGGTCAGTTTTCAAACTGACCCACTACCCGAATGCCGATCGACTTGACACTCTTCACGCGGCTGATCCCCTGGGCTAGTAGCCTGTCGCAGAGTAACCGTTAGTAGCTGAGCTACGTCAGT
>Ga0182024_10004964_pt1 | contig 30166 bp, 26 predicted proteins | sample P32metaG_FD_120480 | JGI IMG/M metagenome (GOLD analysis project Ga0182024, IMG submission 120480) | Permafrost microbial communities from Stordalen Mire, Sweden - P3-2 metaG (Illumina Assembly) | ecosystem: Environmental > Terrestrial > Soil > Wetlands > Permafrost | place: Sweden: Stordalen... | reverse complement strand
GTCGCGCAGGCGTTCCGGCGGGTCGACGACCTGGCTAATCATGCCCAGCGCGAGCGCACGTTCCGCCGACATCCGCTCGTAGCGCCCGACCAGCGCCATCCGCATCACCGCCTCGAACGGCATCCGGCGGGCCAGGCCGCTGGTCTCGTACGCGGAAACCTGCCCAACCGAAACGTGCGGGTCGAGGAACTGGGCGTTGGAAGAAGCGATGACGATGTCGGCGTCGGCCACGAAATGCAGCCCACCGCCGGCGCAGGTGCCGTTGACTGCGGCCACCACCGGCTTCCACACCTGGTTATGCCATGCGGTCAGCCGGAGCTCGGCGCGGCGAGTGCGGCCGGACTGCTTGCGAAGAGCATCGGGGTCGCGGTTGAGCTGCACCACATCGAGGCCGGTCTGGAAAGCACCGCCTTCGCCGGTGTTCACGATGACCCGCACGTCGGGGTCGGCATCGAGGTCGCGCCAGGCAGACTCGAGCTCGTCGAGCATGGCGGCATCCATGGCATTCCCGGCCTGGGGCCGGTCGAAGATCAACCAGCCCACCGGACCTCGGCGTGTGACGCGTAGCGTGGAGTAGCCGCTCAATTGCGAGGAACTTCCTTCCACGGAAGCGCCGCGAATGGATCGGGCTCTCGCGGCAGTCCGAGAACTCGCTCGCCGAGGATATTCTTGTTGACCTCGGTGGTGCCACCTTCGATAGTGTTGGCCCGGCTGCGCAGCATCCCCCGGACCTTATAGGGCATCGCCGCGGCGTAGTCGCCCGCCTCCGTGGGCCACGCGGTGGCGATCATGCCGAGCACGTCAGTGGCAGCGAGCTGAATCCGCTGGTTGAGGCTGCCCTGGTGGACCTTGCCGACGGAGCTCCCGGGTCCGGGGGGGCGTCCGGCTCGGAGCTGGGCGCGCACCCTCAGGTTCGTCCACTCACGGACTCGTTCCTCGCAGTAGAGGCGCATGATCTCGTTGCGGCGGACGGGGTCGTCCCACCCACCCTGCCCCCCCGCGTCGCTGCGCTCCCGGGCGAGCCGGATCAGGTACCCGACGCCGGAGCCACCGATGCGGTCGACGCCGCCCGACCCCGCTCCCGACACCATCTGCCGCTCCCCCGACAAGGTGGCGTTGGCCACATTCCACCCCGCGCCGACATCACCCACCCGTTGGGCGTCCGGAAGACGAGCGCCGTCGAGGAACACCTCGTTAAAGTCGACCTCGCCGCCGATGTGGCGCAGCGGCCGGATCTCGACCCCCGGCTGGTGCAGGTCGACGAGGAAGTAGGTGAGGCCCTTTCGCTTCGGGACGTCAGCGTCGGTACGGGCGAGCAGTACCGCCCAGTCGGACAGGTGTGCCCAGGTGGTCCACACCTTCTGGCCGGTGATGACCCAGTCGTCCCCGTCGCGTTCGGCGCGGGTGGCGAGCGACGCGAGGTCCGAACCGGCGCCGGGCTCGCTGAACAGCTGACACCAAACCTCTTCGTTCCTGACGATGGGAGGGAGGAATCGCAGCCGCTGATCCTCGTTGCCGTGGGCGAACAGGGCGGGGGCCGCCAGGTTCAGGCCGAGCGGGTTGAGCCTGCCGAGGTTGAACGGGCGCAACTCCTCGTCGGCGCGCCGGGCCACGTCCGGGGGGAGATCTAGGCCGCCGTAAGCGATCGGCCAGGTCGCGGCAACGAGGCCGGACCTACCGAACGCCGGGTACCACGCCTCGTACTCGGCCCTCGATCGCACTTCGCGCACCGCCGCCGAACCACCTCTGTGTCCTGCCTCGACCCACGAAGGGGGCACGGCTGACTCGATCCAGGCCCGGACCGCGTTAACCACCTCATCGACAGAGGCGTCCGGCGCTACCGGGAGCCGACCCGCGACTCCGTCGGCGGAGCCGGGGGCAGTGATCAACTGAGGCACGATCCTCACCTGCCCGTAAAGCGGGGCGGTCGCTTCTCTCGGAAAGCGGCTAGTCCCTCCTTGAAGTCCTTGCTGCGCGATGACACTTCAAGGGCGAGCGCCTCATCGGCCAACGCCGCTGAGAGATCGGCAGACCTGGCCGTATGTAGCAGCCATTTCGTCAATCCAAGCGCCACGGTCGGGCCGGACGCCAATTCTGCCACGAGCTCGTCGACGACTCCATCGAGCTCGGCGGTCGCCACGGCCCGGTGCACCATCCCCCACTCGGCCGCCTCGGCACCGGTGACCGTCCGACCGAGCAGCAACATCTGTCGGGCGCGTACCTCCCCCACCCGTCGCGACAGCAGCCACGTCGCCCCGCTGTCGGGGGTGAAACCCCGCTGGGTAAACGGCTCCCATAAAGAAGCATCTTCGGCGGTGACGGCGAAGTCGGAAGCCAGCACCAGCTGCAACCCAAGGCCGGCCGCCCAACCACGCACCGCACACACCACCGGTACCTGCACTGACAGCATCAACGGGATCAGACGGTGGGCCTGGCTCGGCAGACGGCGTTGGATGCTCCCGACCCGTGGTTGCGGAGCATCCAGGTCGGCATTGCGCGCCACGATGTCGAATCCCCCACAAAAGTGGTCACCGGCGCCCGACATCACCACAACGCGGACCGCTTCATCGGTGGCGACGCTATCGAAGACGCCGATGAGGCCCTCAACCACCGTGTCAGTCAGCGCGTTCCGCCGGCTGGGGCGGTCAAGGAGGACCCGGAGAACTCCGGCGGCAAAGCTCAGACCGAGCCCCTCCACCCGGTGGTCGTCAACATTCACCGTTCTTCGTACTCCGCAGCGATGGCGTCGAGTGCGCTCTGCAAATCGTGAGCCCCGCCCGGCGGATCGGGCAGCCGGACCTCTCCGTACTCGCGGCTGGGCAGCAGCACGGTGGCGTGGCCCGGAGTAGTCAGTTCGTCGCGCTGGTTGGTGGCCGACAGCTCGAGCTCTACGACGGGACGTCCCCCTTCCCCTAGATACTTTCGCACTATTCTGCCGCCGAGCCACTGAGTATCACCGACATAATTGAACCGGCGGAACTCGCAATCGAGCTTCCACAGCCATGCGTCGTCACCCATCCAGTCGGTGCAGAGGTGAATCAGCCATGTCTCGCGCATGCGTCCGTAGTCGAACGTGGTCGGGTTGCCGCTACGCCGGGCAAATTCGGGGTCCCAGTGGACCCGCTGCATGACGTCAGGCACATTTAGGTCATCGCGGTGGAAGAACCGAGGAACCCGGGCACGGTTCCGGGCGGCGAGGCGTAGCGGCTTCACGCCGTAAAGACCCATTCCCATACCCGCATGCCAGCAGACCATGTCGGTGACGGTGAGCGGCCCCTTTACCAGCGGGCCGATCTCGTCGCCCTCGGCGACGTCCTCCCACCAACGCTGCTCGGACCCGCGAGGCGACTCAGAACGGTACTGGGCTTCGATCCGTTCAATCTCCTCGTCGGAGTACGGGGCGATCTCCAACGCGTCGTACTTGCGGCGCTGGCGTGCCTTGGTCCGCTCGGTTCGGATCATCAGGCGGAACTGGGCCGAAAGCAGTGTGTCGCTCTCGTCGCGAAACACCTGCGCCGTCCACTCATGCACGGCCCGCTCAGCAAAATCGCTGGGTTTGTCGATTACTCCTACCAGGGCGTTGCGCCGGAATACTCGGCGATCGGGCCGCATCGGCGCCCACCATTCGCGCGCACTCGCCGAGTAGAAGGCGTGCACACCACTCAGCGGGTCGCCTTTCATGAGGTCGCGCTGGTCGGGTCGAACCTCGGCGACCTCGTCCTCGCCGACGAGGGTGTCGCCCCCGACAAGGGGCGGGGGGGCGATGAGTCCATCCCACCTCGTCGAGTTGGCGTAGTCGGGATCGCACCACAGCGGGTTGTCGTCACCGTAGGCCACCGAGACCTGACGGAAGGCATCCGCGCCGGGTCGGAGGTAGTGAGGTGGCAGAGGGTGCGGCTCGGGGATCCCGATCCGAGAGCGCAGACGAGCAATGCCTTCGTCCGTGATAGTGCCCTCACCTGCCATTTGGCTCACCCGGCATGCCTACAGGTCGACCTTCCGCTGGCAGCGCGACGGGCTTCCGGCGGATCGCATATTTGATCACATTATCGGAATGCGCCGTCGGACGGGCCCTCCGACGCGCTCCGCGAACCGCTGGGCACCCTGCGGGTGGGCCGGCGGCGAAGACTGATGGCATAAGATATTCAGCGTGGTGACCTCGTCTAACAGCCCCGATGGGGCGGTGCCGCGAACGGCTGGCGACCGCGGGGCACGGATCGTCCGCACCAGTAGCGGTGAGCAGATCGCCTCACACATCCGGCGGTTGATATTCGATGGGGTGTTGAGGCCCGGTATGCGGGTACCCCAGGATGCCATCGCGCACGACCTGGGCGTGAGCCGTATCCCGGTCCGCGAAGCAATGATCGTCCTCGAACGTGAGGGTTGGGTCACAATTGAGATGCATCGCGGCGCGTTCATCAACGCCCTCGACGAACAGTCCGTCCGTGATCATTACGAGCTTTTCGGTCTGATCTACGGCTTCGCCGCCCAGCGGGCGGTGTCGCGTGCCGCCGCCGACCTCCCCAAGCGCCTCGCCGACATCCAGGCTCGCTTCGCCCGAGCTACTGAGTCCGACGAGCTGCAACGGCTGTCGATCGCATTTCATGACACGATCTTCGAGGTCGCGGCATCACGTCGGATTAACGTGGCGCTGCGGGCCATGTCGGCGCTCGTGCCCGGCAACTTCTTCGCATCGGTGCCGGGCGCCGTCGACGTGGAGAAGCGGGGTTTTGCCGCCATCGTGCGTGCCGTGCAGAAAAACGACGGGGACAAGGCCTCGGCCGAGTACGCACGGATGATGCGACGGGTCGGGGACAAGGTGGTCCAGCTCTTCGAGGAGCGCTCTCTGTTCGAATCAGCCGCAATCACGGCCTGACGCGCCGACCGGCGAATAGCCCACACAGCAATGCCACCCCATCCGTTCCGCAATGTCGCCGTCGTCGGGGTGCACAACACGGCGCAGGCCCGCCACCTTGCCGGGCACGACTCGGCGTCAATTGCGCTCCTCGGCGCTCTCGGTGCGCTCGCCGACGCCGGTATCTCTCCGCACGACGTCGATGGGGTAGTGGGCCCCGCATCGGCGGAGATCGCACTCGAGCTCGGCCTCGGACCTTGTACCCGCAGGCCGAGCGCACTTGGGATCCCGTCCGTCCTCGACGCTGCCGCCTTGATCGCCACCGGCCAATGCGACGTGGTGGTAGTGGCCGCCGGCGGCGCCGGAATCCACATCGACCCATCTACGACCGCTCCGTGGACGCGGCCGACCAACGAGCTGGTCGTTGGCTTCGGCCTGTTCACCGCCGCAGAATTCGCCTTGATGGCGCGGCGCCACATGCTCACCTATGGCACCACACCCGAGCAGCTGGCGGCGGTGGCGGCCACCATTCGCACCAACGGCCACGTCAACCCCGAAGCGGTGTACTACGGCCGGGGACCGTTCAGCGTCGACGACATCCTGGCGTCACGGATGATCGCCGATCCCTTCCACCTGCTCGACTGCGCCACGACATCAGAGGGCGGCTGCGGCATCGTGCTGGTCTCCGCGGAGCGAACCATTGACAGTCCTTCTCCCCTGTGGATCCTCGGCGGCGCCAGCGACTCGTTCGGCCCCGCGTACGCGGTAGCGCCGGTGTGGGACTTCCGGCCCCAGCCCGACGCCGACACCGCGGGGCGCGTCGGTGCCCGCGCCGCCCGCCGCGCGTTCTCCATGGCCGGTCTCACCCCGGCCGACGTCGACGTCGCCGAGCTCTACGACCCTTTCTCGTTCGAGGTGATCCGGCAGCTCGAAACGTTCGGCTTTTGCGGGGATGGGGAGGGTGGCTCGTTCGTCGAGGATGGGAACATCGGCCCGAATGGCAGCCTCCCCGTCACCACCGGCGGCGGCACCATGTCGTTCAGTCACCCAGGGATCAACGCCCAGCAGCTGCAGCGCGTCGTGCGAGCCGCCCAGCAGCTGCGCGGCTCGTGTCTCACCAACCAGGTCGAAGAGGCCGAGGTCTCCCTCTGCTCAAACGGGGGAGCCGGAGCGCTGTTCTGCGATGTGATCCTGCTCGGCCGGGAACGCCCATGACCCTCCTACAGCCCCAACCTCGGGGGATCCCGGTTCCGCGTCCGAGCGTCCACAGCGAGAAGTACTGGGAGGGGTCCCGTCAGCACCAGTTGCTCTACCAACGGTGCGCGGCGTGTGGTCACATAGGATTGCGCGCCTTCACCGTCTGCGCGAGGTGCCTGGCAACGTCGCCGGTCTGGGAACGCAGCACAGGTGCCGGCGCTCTGTACAGCTGGACAGTTGTGTGGCGGCCACCCGACCCGTCGTTCAAGGTCCCTTACGCGCCCGCCGTCGTTCGACTCGACGAAGGGGTGTGGATGTTGAGCGCAGTCATTGGCTGTGAACCGGGCGAGCTGCACGACGGCATGCGGCTGGCGGTCCAATTCCATGCCATTTCTGAGGAGATCACCCTGCCGTATTTCGCGCCTCCCGGGCGTTGAGGGCGCTGGGATCCGATCCATTCGCAGATGAATATGCACCCTTTCAGTGCCGGGAGGCATCTCCGGGCGTTGGGATACCTTCAAAGTTGGAAGGAAACCTGGCTGGCTCACCTTTCAGTCGCGACGCTCCGTGCAAGTTCGACAATGCTCCAGTGCCAAGGAGTGAGGGTCACGTCCGACCCCTAGCTACGGTGCGCCACGAACCCGAGAGGTCAGGGCCCGGCGAAACTCGCGGCAATCGGGGACGGCGGACGCACCACGAGGTGCTCGAGACCCACGCCCGGGTAGTCCAGTGCCACTGCGAACACTCCGACGAGGCAGTCGGCAACTTCGTCGGTACGAAGCATTTCCTCTGTCATCAAGCCGTGTCGGGCCCACACCTCGAGCGTCGAACGCAACAGGTCGGGGTCGAACTGATCACCGAATTCGGTGGGGTAGGTGGCGCCGATCGCCACCGATGTGAACCGGGTGCGCGGATGCTCAGTCTGCCAAGCGCGCACCGACTCCTCGAGGGCTGCCTTGCTGGCCCCATACGCTCCGAGCCCGCTGCGCGGGCGCCCGACGGTCTCCGAAGACAAGAAGGCGACCACTGCACCGGGGCCAAGGAACGGTAACGCTGCCAGCACCGTCTGGTGAGCGCCGATAACGTGCGTCTCGAGCACCTGGCTCCAGTCCTCGGCCGTGGTCTGGTCGAACGGCCGTAGCGGCGCGACGCCGGCGCAGTAGACAAGCAAGTCGATCTCACCGAGCAACTCGGCCGCCTCGGCCACCATGCGCTGGCAGTCATCGGGGATACGGACGTCGCCGACAGCGATGAACCCGCCGCCGGCTTCCCTCACCACCTCATCAAGCCGATCAGCGCGCCGGGCTGTCATCACCACTTGCCCTCCCCGGCGCACGGCGCGCACCGCGATGGCACGCCCGATGCCCGACGATGCACCGACGACCAACACGCGCCGCGAGGCGAGGTTGGAGCCGACCACCCTATCGGGCGAGGCCCCCTCGTCAATCACCTTCAACCACCGCCTTCATCTCGGGGTACACGGCCTCCGCGTTCTCACTCATCAGACGTCACCGGACGGCCAACAGGGTCAACCAGCTGATGCAGGGCGCGCCTGATCCGACCAACAGCGTGCGAAGGTCATCGGGTAGATCGTGGTGACGCTCCCAACGGAGCGTCACCACTGCGCGATTACGTTTGCCGCGGTCTGCATAAATTCATCCGAGGTCGAAAGGACCCCGGCCCATCTGCTCGCGCACCGGCACGACCGGGGAGTTCGTGAGGAGGCGTCGCTGCCAATTGGCCCCGTCCACCACCAAGGTGTGGCCGGATATGAAGCGGGCGTAGGGCGAAGCCAGGAAGGTGGCGGCCCAGCCCAACTCACGGAGCCGCCCCACTCGGAGTGCCGGCTGGCAAGTGTCCTTGTCGCTCGTGCGCGAGAGATTCTGCTGGATATCGGCGGTCATGTCCTCGTGCGGGAAGAGCCCTGGCACTAGCCCGTTCACCTGGATGCCGTAGGGACCCCACTCGACTGCCAACGTCTCGACCATATTCTTGACCCCGGCCTTGGCTGCCGCCGAATGGGCAAATCCCGGGCCCCCGGTCCACGCGTAGGACGCTCCGATGTTGACAATCGAAGCGGGCAGCCCGGCCGCGATATGGCGCCGAGCGAGCTCGCGGGAACAGTAGAAAGTGCCGTTGAGGGTGATGTCGACGACGGTGCGCCAGGCGTTGGGGGACATGTCTTCGGCCGGCACCGGGAAGTTGGCTGCGGCGTTGTTGATCAGCACGTCGGGCAGGCCGAACCGCTGTTCTGCAGCATCGAAGGCCGCGGCGACCTGGTCCGGGTCGCGGATGTCACAGCTCACGGTCTCAACCTCGGCCGTTAGCTCGCTGAGCGCGGCGCGCCCCTGGTCGAGATGATCGTCGCTGCGGCTGGCCACAACCAAGCGCGCTCCGAGGCGGCCGAACTCGACGGCGATGGCCCGACCGAGGCCGGTCCCACCGCCGGTGACCAACACCACCTGGCCGTCAAAGGTGCCCGGTGGCAGGGCCGTGGCACCCGATGGCGGCGGCTCGGGCAGGCCGGGGAGCGACATCTCAGCTGCCCGTGTAACGCGGCGACCGATCCTCGGCGCGGGCCGCCCGGAATTCGGCGATGTCGTCGGAGCGATTGATGAAGGTCTGAGCGATGAGTTCGTCCTCCATCGAGGACCGGACGTCGGGTTCGGCCAGGTGCCGGATGACCCGTCGGGCCATTTTGACCACCACGGCAGGCAGGGCCACGATGTGCTCGGCCATCTCCTGGACCGTGTCGTCGAGCCGATCGGCCGGGACGACCCGCGAAACGACCCCATGGTGCAACGCTTCGTCGGCGCCCATCGGGCGACCGGTCAGCACCATGTCGCTCACCACGCCATGGCCGCACATCTGAAATAGGCGGCCGACCCCCCCGGTGTCGGGAATGACACCGTACTTGAGCTCAGGCAGCACGAACCGGGCGTCGTCGGACGCAACCCGGATGTCGCAGAGGAGTGCCCGTTGGAAGGAGCCGCCGATCGCCCATCCCTGCAGGGCGACCAGAATCGGGGCGTCCAATTCGAGGAGCGGGCGAACCCCACGGTGGCCCCGGGTCATCAGCTCGTGATGGCTCAAGGGAACCTTCGGCTCACCGCCGATGGCAGCGACGTCGCGGCCGGTCGAGAAGGACGAGCCGTTGCCCCTCCAGATCACCGCCCGGACGTCTGGGCTCTGCTGCAACTCGGCGAGGGCCTCGAAAAGCGCCAAGTCCATGGCGTCGTCGAAGGCGTTCTTCTTTTCAGGGTTGTCGTTGGTAATCACGGCGATCGGCCCCGTGATCTCCAGTCGGACAGTTCCGCTCGCCATGTTCAGACCGGTGCAACAATCGTGTCGGCTCCCGGTCCCCCGCCACGGCAAATGCCCACGAGCCCGTCACGGCAGTGGTCCGCTTCGTCACGGCCTCTGATTGACCATGCACCGAGGAGGGGTCCTTCTAGGCGCCGCCCGACCGGGCTTCGGCCTCCGTCGATCACGACTGCGTCGTCCATGGAGACCAGCATGCTTCCTTAGGCTCTGGAGCGCCAGCCCGCTAGGGCAGGGCCGTGTGCTGGACCGTGGTCGAGGAAGAAATTGGCCAATCGGGGGCTGCGCTCTGCCGGCACAGCCCGCGGCAACCACCGGGTTGCGGTGACGATGGTTTGGTGTCGACGAGCTCATGAGGCCCAAGCGGATCGCACCTCTTCGGCCGTAGCCACAGTGGCCACGAGCGAGATGGTGTGGCGCAGGACCTGGGCTGCGTATTCGGCGGGCACCCCGACGACAGCGTCGGACACCACAACCACCTGGTAGGAGCGGTTCACGGCATCAAAGACCAGATTGGGAATGGCTACATTGAGCGAAATACCCGTGACGACAAGCGTGGTAATGCCGTCGTTGCGCAAAAGCGAGTCGAGCTGTGTTCCGGTGAGAGGACTCAGGCCGTGGTAGCGCGGGAGGACGAGGTCAGCGTGGTCGGGATCCAACTCGGCCGACGGCCGTGCGCCATCGGCGCCCAACCCGTGCTCGTCGAGGCCGAGACGGCGGGCGGCCCCGAACAGCCGGGCGTTGTGATTGGCGCCGAAAGAGCCGGGCAGCATCTGCGCCGTGCAGTGCACCACCTTGACCCCCGACGCCCGTGCGCTTTTGAGCAGACCAGCGATCCGGCCCACCAATCCCGCCTCTTCGGATGCTGCCGCCAGCGTCGAGAGAGCGGCACCGGCGCCGAGGGTGCCTTCTTGGACTTCTTGGACGAGCACCGCCGTCCGCACAGGGACCACAAGGTCGGAAAGTTCTGGGGCGGGCATGGAGAGGGGGCGAATCCCTAGCTGCCCCGGACGCCACAGGGGCGATCGGGTCCGGTCACTTCGGTCTGTCTATCACCCGCCGGCACACCCAAGGGTGGCTCGCGTCCGCTTCGCGGTGTTGCTCCGAGATCGAGTAACGCATCGTGGTGAGTTCCCGGCGAGGGTCTTTCGGCACTTCGTCTGGATAGTTCTCCGGCCGCTGGAAGACTCAGGAGTGGTCAGCCAGCTTCGGTTGCAGATCGGCACTGACGATCCACATGGCGAAATATTGGGCCGCTCCGCCATAGGCGTGCCCAAGGGCGATCCGGGCCCCGTCTACCTGGTAGTCGCCGGCCCGGCCGCGCACCTGGTTGGCCGCCTCCAGGCATCGGATCAGGCCCGAGGCCCCGATGGGATTGGACGACAGCACGCCCCCCGAGGGGTTCACCGGGAACGACCCGGTGAGCTCGGTGTCCCCGGCCTCGGTCATACGCCATCCCTCACCTTCTCGGGCGATGAGATGCCCCTCGAGCCACATTGGCTCATACCAAGAGAAGGGCACGTAAAGCTCAGCGCAGTCGATCTGCCGTCGCGGATCGGTGATTCCGGCCTTCTTGTACAGCACCGAAGCGCAGTCCACTCCGGCCTGCACCCGCACGGCGTCACGACCCGGGAACGAGGCGAACTCCGTGCGCTTGGCGTGGGCGATCACCCACGCCGGTGCCCCCGGGCTGGCGCGGGCCACCTCTTCGCTGGCCAGCACCACCGCAGCGGCGCCATCCGACGATGGGCATGACTCCAAGAAGTGCAGCGGGTCCCACAGCATCGGGGACTCCTTCACCTTCTCGATGGAAATGTCCTCGATATGCAGATGAGCATGGGGGTTGCGCAGCGCGTTCTGACGGTCCTTCACCGCCACCTTCCAACCGATGTGCTCGGGAGCGCCCGAGCGCTGAATGTAGCTGCGGATCCACGGGGCGAAGGTGCCCCCAGCCCCCTGGCCACCGGACTTCCCCCCGGACAGGGCCCAGGTGGCGTTGCCCTCGGACTGCTTCTCGTAGCAGACCACCAGCACCCGGTCGTACCGGCCGGACTCGACCATGGTGGCTCCGGTGATGGCGGCAGCAGCTCCCACCGAGCCGGCGGTGTGTACCCGGTGAATGGGCTTTCCGACCGCACCGAGCGCGTCAGCTAACGAGAGCTCGGGCATCACCACGCCCTCAAGAGCGTCGGGAGCCTTGCCGATCACCACCGCATCGACGTCGCCGAAAGTAAGGCCCGCGTCCTCGAGCGCTTCGAGGGCCGCCCATCGAACCAGGCCGTCGAGGGTGAGGTCGAGGCGCTTTCGGTAATCCGTCTGGCCGGTCCCGATCACGGCGCACGGGCGCCCCATCAGTCGTCTCCCTCGAGCACGCTCACCAAATTCTGCTGCAGGCAGGCCCCGCTCGAAGCGTGGGCTACGCCCCGTCGAACGGTGCCGTCCATGATCCGACTGGCCACCTCGGCCACCCGCACCAGCCCGGTTGCCATCACCGGATCGCCGGCCAGCGGGCCACCAGACGGATTGACCACGGTCTGTTCGCCCAGTCCGAGCGAGCGACGAACGATGAGCTCCTCATGGCTGTGGACGACCATGAGCTCAGCCACGTCGATCGGACCGTCGGCCGCCCCCGCATGAGCCGCCGCCGTGCGGATCGACGGCGAGTCGGTCAGGTCCCGGAAGCCGGGGTGATGGGACTCGATCCGGTGGTCAATCCCACGGATCCACGCGGGCCGTTCGCGGAGCTCTCGCGCGCGGTCGCCAGCCACCAGCAACACAGCAGCGGCACCGTCGGCCGTGGGGGCCACGTCGTGAGCTCGCAGGGGCGACGCGACGTACGGCTGGGCCATGAGCTCTTCGACACTCGCCTGCTCGGTCACCATGGCCTTGGGGTTCGACGCTCCTGCCTGCCGGCTGCGGACCACCACCTCGGCGAAGTCCCGCTCCGTAGCCAGCTCCCGATCGAGCAGGGCGCGGGCCTGTAGCCCGGCCAGCGAGGTGGGATCGAGACCGAGGGGCGCCATGAAGTACGGATCGGTCTGGAGCGCGAACGCTTCCCGATGGTTTCCCGGCGAAGGCCGTCCCGAACCGATGACCAGCGCTGTGTCCACATCGCCCACCTGCAGCCGCAACCACGCCTCGAACAGAGCCCAAGCGCCGTCCATTTCCACATGGCTCTCGTAGACTGGAGGCCAGGCACCGATCCCGTCCAGGTTCATGACGAAGGCGAATGGGAGCCCAGAGTTGTAGTCGCAGCTGCCGGCGATGGTGAAGTCGACCTCTGAACGTTCCAGTCCTGTCTGGTTGAGTATGTCGTTCACGCACCGCATCACCAGCACCGGCTCAGGACCGTCGAAGGCGGCGACACTGGGTGTCTGCGAAACGGTGACGATGGCGACGTCCCGTCCCGTCGACCTTGTTGTGTCCCCGTTCAAAGCGCGAACTCCTCGAACGAGTCCGGGTCGGCATCAGGCTCGCCGGTGGGGTTCCACCGCTCGATGATGCCGTCGAGCGATACGGACCGGTTGTCGATCTCGCCCAGATCCCGTTGGCCGGCCGGCCACCACACCGCTTGGAGTCGGAGACCGATGCGAAACTCGTCGATGGGCAAGCCGCGAACATCGACGCCGGTGAGTGGCGTGTCCCCGCCGTCCAGCAGGATCGAAGCGCGGATATAAGGCTCGGTCTCCTTCTGCCCGTAGTACTGGATCGGAGTGATGACGGTGAACGCGGTAACCGAGCCGCGGTCGGCGAGGACGAGGTCGCCTTCTTCGCCCACCTCCACGCGCTCGAGCAGGTCGTATCCGCGGCCAGGGATCGACACCTTCCCCGAGATGGGCGAGCGCTGCCCGATGAAGCGGCCATCCAATAGTCCTTGGGCGAAACGGCGTCGGTGCGGCTGCAGCGGCTCCCGATAACGCAGGGAGATCAGCTGCTCGATCACGGTCACCGGCTCGCCACCCGTAACCACTTGTCGGGCGGTGCCCGTGCCCGCGGGTACGAAGTGGAAGTCGGTGATCGCCCCCCGGCGGTCCTCGTGGAACTGAACGGAGACTCGCATGCCGGTGGAGAGCTCGTCGGGTGACGCTACCTCGAGGGCGTGGACGATCGGGCGGTACGCGCCGTCTAGAAGAACGAGAGCGAATGCGAAGGGGTGGTCGAACGGATGCTGCGAGGTCGGTTGGGTGACCCACGTCCACGATTTCACCGTGCCGTCGGACCCCATCTCCACCAAATCCGGCTCGAGGCTGGTCCCGGTTTCCGGGTCGTACTCCACCGGCGGGCAGTAGACGCGTCCGTCGATGCGGATGCCGAGCAACCGACCGTCGCGCAGGGCGGTGAAGAACGGCCCGAGCACCGGCCCGGTAGTTCGCGTGTAGGGGTACTCGAGCAGGGTCTCTACGTCGGGGAGCATGCGCCGGTCCTTTCACCCCGATGCGTCTGCGACCCCACCGGGGTGCGGGGGCCGGTGGTCAACCGCTCAAGAAACCTCGCCGCGCCATCGAGGTCCGCGGTGGACCAACCCACCAGCTGCTCGGAGAACAGCCCGATGTTTGCTCGTTCCACCTGACGGTGGATCGCCCGTCCACGCGGCGTTTCGCACACAGGCGAGCCCCGACCGTCGGTCGGGTCGGCGACACGTTCGATGCAATCAGCACGCTCGAGGACGCCCAGCTGCCGGCTGAGTGCGGCCGGAATCATCCGGGTTCGGCGAGCGAGCAGTGCCGGCCGGATGGGGCCCCCTTCCATGACCTGGCGGAGCACGCCGGTGGAAACGAGGCTGAGCGGTACCCCGGACCGTGCGGTGCGCAACGCGTCCAGCTTGCGGCTATTGGCCGGTCGTTGGATGGCTACGACAGCGTCCAGGATCCGCTGCACGTGCTGACGGGCGGGCGGTGCGTCCTGGGTAGGCACGGCGGCGTTCGCCACGATTGGCACCCTAGCAATCGGTTAACCGCGTGAACAATCTCGCGAATCGGCTCACTGTCGGTTTGTGTCCGGCCTAGTGCAACGAGCTCGCCCGGGCGAGCTCCGCGGAGACCATCAGCCGGCGCGACATCGAGCGCGTTGGCGGCCGGCTATCGGGACTACTGCGGTTGGTTCCACTCAATCCACCCCACGCCCGATCGCCCGTCGGCCGCTTCGTATCGGGCCAAGGCCCGGGGGAACCTGCTGATCCGCCCATCGGCGGACCGCAAGAGGAGCGGTCCGAACGCGAGGGGGTACACGGCCAAGTCGAGGCCTCCGGGTTCTAGCTCGATGCGCGCTGACCGGGGAAAGCCGTGCGCACCCAGATCCTCGCTGATTGTCAGGGTCGACACCGGCGCAACCCTGCCGGCGGATTGGATGTAGCCGAACGCGGGACGGTTCGGGAGCCGGACATCGGTACCGTGGATTCTCGTCCCGTCATCGAGTCTGGCTGATGACCAGCACCAGCCCAGTGACCACCAGTCGCGCACTCCCCAGGAATGATCGCGCTGGCCTGACCCCACGAGTGCCACTTCCCGATCGCCAAGCCGGAGCTGGCCTTCGACCAGGCAGGGTATCTCGTAACGAGTTGTCAGGATGTAATGGTACGGCGAGCCGTCCGTCCGCCACGTAAGGTCGACGGCCAGCTCGATGGGCTTTCCTTGCCGTCCCTCGTAGACGGCCTCAGGTTGACCGTGCAACTCCCCGACACCGACTGCCCGAACTGCGAACTCTTCAAGCGGCTTCGAGGCGTCGCACGCCAGTTCGACGCCCCGCGCCTGGAGCCACAGCCCGCTCTCATCGGGCACGGGGAGGTTGTAGTCGGTCCAGGCCACGAGCGGCTGACCCGGTGCCACGATCATCATCGTCCACCACGAGACACCCATGTTCGGGTAAATGCCGAGACGGACGTAGCCGGCCAGCTCACCGTCCTCGGACACGAAATCGGCGTAGTACGACTCACCCCACAGCTGCTCGGACCCCGCGACATGTCTGCTCTCGTCTTTGGGATCGACGACATGAGAGACCGATTGGACCACCGGGTGCCACCGTAGCGCGACGCGTGGGGAGACACGTGGCCTTCACCGTCGCCATAGCGCCGTCTCCACCGCATGGTTCATCGGCCGTAGGTGCCACCGCCTTCGCCACCGGTCCTGGAGACCTTGAGACGATTCGACAGAGCGGTGATCTAGTTGATCAGGTCAGCCGTCAAGGAGGCGACCGAGCCACGGGAGGGCCCGCTGGGCCGCGTCAACGGCGTCACCTTCGGACGGATATTCACGACCCGAGAAGTAGCTGATCGGGGTCCACGCGCCCATATCTTCGGGGTCCTTGCGGAACTCCTCGAAGCCAAAGGTGCCATTGGGTCGCGAGAAGATATCGACGCAGCGATTTCCTTGGGCCGTCTGGTGGCTATCGAGAACGGTCCAGGACTTGTCGAGCCGTGACGACATGCACGTGACGTTACTCAGCCCCGGTGACATCGACGACCGCCAGCACCGGGCGGTTGCTTGAAGAAGATATCGCGAACTGCTTGCAAGACCGATCGGCGAGCACAACCCTCTGGATGGCCCACCTCGACGTGTGGGTGCTCAGCGGCGTTTACGGCCCGTTGGCAGCCCGGTCGGCTCGGAAGAGGTCAGCGAACGCCGCTGTTTCCCGCACGACCGCGGCGGCGACCGCGTCACGTCGTCCATCGAGCAACAGCCGCTTGATCGCCCGCACTCCGATCGGCGGGTGCTGAGCGATGCGTTCGGCCAGCGCCGTGGCGGTCGCCAACATCTCGTCGTCAGAGCAGCAGATAAGGGCGATACCGAGCCGGACAGCTTCCTCGCCCCCGATCTCGTCGCCGGTGAGCAGCACCCGGGCCGCCTGTTGCCATCCGAGCAGCGCTGGGAACAAGACGCTGCTGCCGGCTTCTGGGGGTACACCCATCGGCGCAAAGGGCACCCGCAGTCGGGCGGACTCGGCGACAACGACGAGATCGGCGTGTGCGAGCAACGTGAAGCCCAACCCCACCGCAGCCCCGTGCACCGCGACCACCAACGGCTTTCCGAATGCCTGCAGTTCTTCTAAGAGCGCGGGAAAGCCCACGCCGGTGTCGGGAATCCCTTCCACCGGCCCGGTGCGCAAGGCCGCCATCTCGTCGAGATCCTGCCCCGAGGAGAACCCGGGCCCGCTGCCGGTAAGCACCACGACCCGCACGGCCTCGTCACCGCCGGCGGCCCGCAACGCGTCGGTGAGCGCCGCATAGAGCACGCCACCAAAGGCGTTCCGGCGGGCGGGCCGGTCGAGCGTGAGCAGGCGAACACCGCCGCTGTCATCAACGACAACCCGCCCGCCGTCGCTGTCGGCCATTTCAGCGCTCGTACACAACGCAGGCGAAGAGGTGCTCAATCGGGGGCTGCGGCTGCGGTCCGCCGTTCCAAGTCCATGCCTTCACTGTCCCGCTGCTCCCCCTTTTGAGCCGCATCCGCGGTGGCTGTGGGCCACAGACGTGGTTCAGGTAGTGAGGTACCGTACCAGCCCGTCAACAATAGAGTGCGCAGATGTCGGGACAGTCGTCCCTTCATACTCCTTGGCATACGCCACTCCTAACGCCACCTCCGGGCTCTCTCCGTTCAACTCGGCACATGGGCGGCGTTCGCCTGGGCAACGATGATTTTGGCGTCCGGAGGGAGGAGGAATTGTTTGCCCACCGCCGACTCGACCGAGATCTTTACCTTGTGCACGTAGTTCTGGTGACTGGGGTAGAGGGCCTTGAGCTCGGCAGTGCTGAACGGCGCGGTGCTGCCGAACAAAGAGCAGATCACGCTCTTGGTCGGATCAAAGCTCCCCGTCAATGTGGAGATGGGGACATCGACCGCCGGGGTCCTGATGCCACCGATGGCATTCCCGCTTGCATCACGGGCGATGGCCGAGCTCCCGGCGATCTTGAACCGAGGGGCACGGGTTGGCGGGACACCCTTCACCACCCAGGCGTTGAGAACGGCGAACACATCGCGAATGACGAAGCGCTGTGGTCCGTCATTGATGGTGCCGCAAGCAGCAAAACTCGGCACCGAGGCAGTCGGGTCCCACTGCCGACCCGAAGCGATCCCATAGTCCAGGGTGGATTGGTCAGCGTGTGAGGTACCCGCCATCTCCCACACGCGGATCCGGGCCGTGTCAGGCTGGCGGGCTGCGTAGAAGCCGAGGCCAAACAGGTCGGTCTCGGTTTCGGCGATCATGACCGGCTGAGCAAGATCCGTCCGGATCCGCGCGACCTTCGGCAGTGTCGCGGCAGACGCAGCGCTCAAGGGTGCTCCCGTGGCCCCCCGGCTGTGGATGAGGTACCCGTTGAAGATGTCGGCCACCGGCGCGATCGCGTTCACGTACGTCGTCATCCTCGAGGCGGACTGCGACTCACCGGTCGCGATGAGGTACTTGGGCCGCAACCGCCCGAGCGGCCGCACGCCATCGGGACGCAGGATCGCTTGGGCGGCCTGGGAGAAGATGTCGTACGAGTAGTCGTCGCCCGGATGCACGAGGCCGGCATAACGGGTCGGATTCTGTGTCACGAGGGGAAGCGGGTTGTACCCGGGTATAGGTAGCGTGAATCCAGGCGTGCCAACGACTCCTAACGCCTGCGCCGACACACCAACGTAGGCAAAGCCGGCGCGCAGCAGCTCCGGGTAGGCAAAACCAAAGTCCGGATCGGCATCGCGTCCAGCCGTCTCGTTGAGCCATTCAACGATGACCGTGCCGTTGAACTTCTTGGGATTGATCGGTGCGCGCACGATGATCCGTGTCTTGTAGGCAGCCCTCGTACTTGGAGCCACCCCCCACCTGCCGTTCACCCCCCAGACGCCGACCGGCCGATAGGCGGTCGCAATCCCTGAAATGAAGAACTCCTTCTCCGAGTAGTTGTACTGCTTCTTGAGATCGGCCGGCATGGCATTGACCGGTATGTCCGGGCTGCCGCCGGTTACGGGTCCGCTGACAATCGGAACCGACACGCCGGTTCCCATGGAAGACAAATGAGAGCGGCCTGCTTTCACGGTCGGCGAGGACGCGCCGGCCGGCTGCACGACGCTCGTCGCCACCAGGGTCATCGCGAGTGCCACGAAGCACGTGGCCACCACCACGAGCCGCTCGCACCGCGTCTGGTTTGTCACGCCGACTCCTCTTCAGATTCGAATCGCTCGGAATCGCTCCCGAACCCTAATGGGCATCTCGACTGGAATATTCGCAAATTTGGCTTTGAGAAGTCGGCGGGACACCACCAAGGTGGTTACGCGGATTCGATCCCGGCACCCGCCCCGAGGTAGATGCCCTCTTGAACCCACTGCGGGTGCCTCGTCTCCGTCGAGTCACCCCACGAGTTGCTGGTCGAGGAAATTGGTGGCCTGTTGCGCGAGGGCGGCGATCGAGGGCGTGACCGCAAGGTTGTCGACGGGGGCGAGTCCGTGCCCGGCGTTCTGCACCAGGACCAGGGTCGCCTGGTCCCCGGCTGCGGTGAGGCGCTGTACAAGCTCTTCGGACTGGGCGGGAGGGACCACCTCGTCGACGGCCCCTTGGATCACGAGGAACGGTGGAGCGGTCACCGACACGTAGGTGACCGGACTTGCTGCGCTCAGCACCGGCGAGGGTGGTTGGGCGGGAACCCCGAAGACCGCGGGTGAGACCTGCTTCGCCAGCGGGGTCGCCGACCACGAAACTGCGTTGAGGTCAGTCGGCCCGAACTCGTCGACCACAGCTTCGACCCGGCTGGACTGGTTCAGATACTGGCCGACGTCGAATCCGGCACTCGGGCTGGCCAGACCGAGGAGGCTGGCCAGCTGGCCCCCCGCACTCGCACCGACCGCCGCGATCCGCTGGGGGTCGATCTTCAAGAACGCGGCGTTCGCCCGCAGCGCCCGTACGGCACACTTTGCGTCCTCCACCATGGCCGGCCATTTGTACTGCGGCGCCAGTCGATAGTTGACCGACGCGAACACCCACCCCTTGTTCACCACGTCCGCCTCGAGGTCACCGTCGAATGAACCCAGGGTGATCGCGCCGTCACCGAGTTCCCAGGCGCCACCGTGCAGGAAGACCACCAGGGGGGCCGGTGTGGTCGGCGGCGGGCTCGGTTCATAGAGGTCGAGCGTTCCCGACGCGGCGCCACCGGTGCAGTAGGTGAGAACCGAGTGGCTACCGACGAGTCCGGGACCACTGCTGCAACCGGCGAGCCCGGTGACGCAGACGAGGCACAGCCCAATGACCGCAAGGGGTCTGTGGCGCCGGGTCATGTTCGGGTCATCGGCTCGACGTCGGGGACTGCAGCGTCCGTCGCCTATTCCTGCTCGGTCAAGTGGAATCCGCAGACGCTTTCGCACCGCTGGTTGATCTTGCGTTGCTCGAGCACGGACACCGACTCCCTCCGGGGCGGTTCAGCCTACGACATCCGCCCATTCCCACTGCCGGACCTCCCTCGGTGAGCAGTGATTCGGTGAACCGGACGTTCAAGCGTGCTCCTTGCTTGGAGATACGATACAATACGCCTCGTATTTGTTCTCTGGCCCGTGGGCCACGATGAGGGGAGCGACCAATGCCGGTGCTCGAACGCAAGTGGTGGACCCTAATCGCCGTCTGCACGGCGACATTCATGCTCCTCCTCGACATCACCGTGGTGAACGTGGCGCTGCCCGACATCCAGCGGTCCTTGCACTCGTCGTTCAGCGATCTGCAATGGGTGGTCGACGCCTACTCGCTCACCTTGGCTGCCTTCCTCCTCACCGCAGGCGTCGTGGGCGACATGTTCGGTCGGCGCGAGGTGTTCGCAGTCGGACTGGCCGTGTTCTCCGCCGCCTCGTTGGTTTGCGGGTTGTCGACCTCTTCGGAGATGCTGAACTTGTCCCGGGGCGCCCAAGGGGTAGGCGGCGCCATCATGTTCGCCACATCTCTTGCCCTCATCGCCGCGGCCTTCCACGGCAAGGATCGGGGGACCGCCTTCGGGATTTACGGGGCGGTGCTCGGGGGGGCCGTCGCCGTCGGCCCGCTCGTCGGCGGGGCCATCACCAGCGGCATCGGTTGGCGTTGGATCTTCTTCGTGAATGTACCCATCGGGATCATCGCGGTCATCATCACCTTGGCCAAGATCTCCGAGTCCAAGGACCCGACTACCCGCCGGGTCGACTGGATCGGAGTCATCTCGTTCTCGATCTCATTGTTTTTGCTGGTGCTGGCACTGGTGCGAGGCAACGACGACGGCTGGGGCAGCACCAAGATCATGAGCCTCTTCGTCGGAGCCGCTGTCCTTATGACCGTCTTCCTCCTCGCCGAATGGCGTCAGAAGGACCCGATGCTCGACCTGACGCTTTTCAAGCGCCCCGCCATGGTCGGGGTCTCGGCCACTGCCTTCACTCTGTCGGCCTCCATCTTCGCCATGTTCTTGTACCTGACCCTTTACATCCAAGATGACCTCGGCTACGGACCTCTGGCCGCGGGGATCCGGTTCCTCCCGATCACCGTCATGGCCTTCGTGGTGGCACCCATCGCCGGCAAGCTCACGGTGCGCATCCAGTCCCGGTACCTCCTCGGTCTCGGGCTTCTCCTCGCGGCCGTCGGCATGCTGCTTATGGCGACAACCCATCCGACCTCAGGATGGACCCAGTTGATTCCGGGCTACATCGTGGCCGGGGCGGGTATCGGCATGGTCAACCCGGTGCTGGCGTCTGCCGCGGTCGCCGTCGTCCCCTTCCAGCGCAGCGGGATGGCCTCGGGGGCCAACTCCACCTTCCGCCAGATCGGCATCGCGACCGGCATCGCCGCACTCGGAGCGGTCTTCGCCAGCCAGATCCAGCACAAGACTCTCGCGGTCCTCAACGCCAGCCCGCTCGGCCACCAGGCCATCGCCCAAGGTGGCCGCCAGCTGGACAGCGCGCTCCAGGCCGGTGCGGTCCGCCAGGCCGCCCAGGGCATCACGTTCGCCCCGGCCCGCCAGGCCTTGCTCCACGCCTATCGCATCGGGTTTTCGGGCACGCTCAACGAGCTGTTGATCATCGGCGCCATCGTGGCCTTCATCGGATCGGTGGCCACCTTCGTCCTCGTCCGCCAAAAAGACTTCGTGCCGAGCTACGCCGGGGACGGCGAGATCCCCGAAAAGAGCGAGTCTCCGGCGGACCCGGCGCCGGTGGCGCGGTGACCGTCCCGGGCGCCAGCACCGCGTCCGCTCCCTCCGGACCCCCCTCCGCCGAGACGCCGTGTTCGAGGCCGCCGGGACGCCCACGCGATACTCGAGCCAGCCACGCCATCACCGAAGCCGCGCTGCGGCAACTCGCTGATGTCGGCTACGCCAACCTGTCCATGGAGAGCGTGGCCGGTGAGGCCGGGGTGTCGAGGGCGACGGTCTACCGGCGCTTCCGGGACAAGGCAGACCTGGTCACCGCGGCCATCGCCGCAAACGGGGGTGGTGACCTGCCCGACACACCGTCGGCCGATCCTAAGGGCGATCTCGTCTCGTATCTCGAAGAGTTCGACGAACGTTTCGCCGAATCCTGCCTCGAAGTGTTGGGCGCCCTCGTCGGAGCCCGCGAGGAACCGCACGCCCTTGCGCTGCACCGCGATCGGGTCATCTCCCCGAGGAACGCTTACGCCCGATCGCTGCTCGAAGAGGCCCAGCGCCGGGGCGAGCTCAGCCCCCAAGCTGACCTCGAACTGGCACTTCAGATGGTAGCCGGATCGGTCTTCTACCGAAGGGTGAGCGGAGCGGACAGCTCTCCGGGTTGGGCGAAGCGGGCGGTCCACGCCATCTGGGAATCCATGGGCCCTCTGAGCAGCCGCCGCCCGTAACATTTGGCGGTGAACGATCACCACCGCGGACAGACCGGCGGGTCCTCCACATGGGGATTCAGCCCGCTCGAGGTGGAGTTGACGGGCCAGGTCGTCCGCCTTGAGCCGCTCCGGCCCCCACCATGCGGGTCCCGTCGCTCTGGCCGCAGCCGAAGACCGCAGCACCTACCGCTTCACCTCTGTGCCGAAGGGCATCAAAGCCATGCTCAGTGCGGTGGCTGCCGCGCTCGGCGAAGCGGCGGCGGGCAAACATCTCCGCTTTGTCACCGTCCGGCTGGCGGACGACCGGGTGGTCGGGTGGACCCGGTTCAGTGAGCTCGTGCCGTGGGTGTGGCCCACGGGAGGCCCGCTCCAACGCTCAAACCTCCCCGATGCCGTCGAGATCGGCCACACGTTTCTGGCCGCTTCGGCCCAACGGGGCGCCGTGAATACCGAGGCCAAACTGCTCATGCTGGCCCACGCCTTGACGCGTGGGGTGTCCACCGTGTGCGACTCCGGACCGACGCCCGGAACGGCCGCTCCCGGGCCGCCATCGAGCGGCTCGGGGCGGCCTTCGAAGGAGTGCTGCGGGCCGACCGGGCGGGCGCCGATGACACGGTACGCGACACGGCCAGTTATTCGATCCTGGCCGACGAATGGCCCGAGGTCCGAGGCCGCCTGGTCGCCCGTCTCGCCGAGTGACGCAACGACCGGCGTAGCCGCTCTAGGGCGCGGCCCCCACAGGGAGCGGGGGCGTGGTGAGATCCAAGGTGGTGGCCGAGGAGTTGATCTGCCACGAGGGGGTGCCGGGGGCCAGGTAGTAGGGCGGGCTCAGGTACTCCGCCCGGGAATCCCAGTCGTAGTCCTTGACGTAGCCCGTGGACCCGGATAACCCGACGGCACCTCGCCAGTCCTGGGCGATCGAACCGTAGACCGTCAGGTTCCCCGGTTCCAGGCCCGATTGTGTTGGGGAGCCAGCCGTCCAGTTGTTGACCAGGAAGGAGTTGCTCAGTGCGAGGATGGCCGCGTCGACGATGAGGCCGTTGTTGCCCCCCGGGTCACACAGCGGGATGGCCGACCCCGTGGGGGTCCCGAGCTGGGCCTTCGTGCAGGCGGTCTGCAGGGTACCCGGCCCATTGCAGTTCCCCCCATTACAGGCCGGCTTGACTGGGTGGTTCACCTCCACGTAGTTCTGGGCGATCAACCCCAGCATGTCGTTGTTGTTCATACTTCCGGTCGGGTTGTAGACGCATTGATTGTTGACGGTGCTGTCGAAGTTGTTCCCGCAGTCGGTGGGGTCGCTCGGATACTGGAGGTTGCCGGTGATGACGACATCGTTCTCGGTCGCCACCGTCAGCTGGCCGACCACCCCACCGGGCAGGGCGTTGGGAAGACTCGGTGGACCGCCGACTCCAGGATTATCGCTCATAAAGGCGTCGGCCTCGCAGTCGGGTTTGCCCGACGCCCCGGCGTAGTTCGCGTAGGAGCCGTGGTAATTCAGTTGGGCATTGGGGCCGTAATTGCCCGATGTCCAGTTGTCGAACGGATTCGCCCCGGGCACACAACCCGACGCCGCCGTCTCGACGTAGATGACCCCGTTGCCATTCGTGCCATTCGGGATCGGCACATCGTTCCCGACGCAGGTGAGCCCGTCGGCCTGGGGGGCCGTCGTGTCCGGACTCACCACCGTCATGTGGCCGGTCCCTGGTGGTCCGCCGGTGGCATTGTCAAAGGTGATCACCGTCGGTCCCTGATAGAGGCACCCGTCAAGCTGCGCGTACGTGGCCAGTTTGGTGTCGTCTTGGGGTAAGGGCTGGAAGGGCTGATTGTCCGCGCTGAGTGCGCTGTCGGCACCGGTTTGCCCCACGACCCCTGCTGCCACTGCCGCTGCCGCGTTGGGATAGCACCAGCTGCTCATCGGCCTCGGAAGCGGATTCGACCACGCGGTGACGAACAAGCATTGGCTGTCGTCCGTGGTCACCGGTCCAAGGGTGGGGTCACCGTTCACGTAGATCGAGTCGTTCGAGAAGATGGGACCGTAGAGCTTGTCGCCGGTGAAGAACTCGACGGCTTGGCAGGCCCCCGCAGTCACGCTCGGTCCGAAGTAGCTGTTGGCCCAGTCCCAGGTGCAGGCCGTCTGGGGGTTCCCAGTCAGGTTCGGGTCGGTCGCCTCGTAATTGGACCACCAGACCCGGGTCAAGAAACCGTTGGCTGGCGTGAAGTTGGCCGCCGTGTGTTCATAGACCATGTGGCCCGGGAACCCGGCCGCCCCGTAGATGACAACCTGGACATGGTCGAGCTGGCTCCCAGGACCCGGTGCCGCCTGGCAATTCGCGCTGAAGCAGAACTGCGGATTCCCCCACAGATACCACTCGGGCACATTGCCGGCGGTGGTGCCGTCCACTTGCTCCCATGTCAGATAGTTCGAATCGGTGCACTGACCACCGTTGGGTGAGCCGTGCCAGCAGTTGATGAGGTTCGAGTTCGCATTGACCTCCGAGAGGTACGTGTTGACACCTGCCTCGACCGCCCGGTAGGCGTAGTGCTGAACGAGGTCAGCCTGCACCAGTGGGTCGTGCTGCACCGCATCGGTCGCCAGCAGGCTGGCACCGGTGACGAGCATGAGGGTGAGGCCGAGCACGATACCGAGCGCGGCCTGGCCGGTGTCACGAAGGCTTGGCCCGGGCCGCCGGTGCCCCGAGAGGGCCCGGGGCCGGAGAACTCTTTTCGTCCTGGCTACGTTCATCTCACTCCACCTCAACCTACCGCCGAGCTATAGGCCTGTGACGTCGCAGAGAGCTGGTAGATCACCGTCTCGTCGTCCGCCTGTCCGGCCTGACTCGGGTTGCTCGACACGTTCACTTTCAGGTCTACCGCCATGTCCTGGATCTGGTTGGCGTTGCAGTTCGTCGCGCTGTTGCAAGTTTGGAAGGTCGTCGCCAGCGCGCTACTGGCCAGGGGTGCCGCTTGTCCGTCGAGCGTGTAGGCAAAGATCGGCTGACTCGCCGTGTTTACGACGTTGGTTACTCGGAGCAGAGTATGCGGAGTACCCCACTTGCACGGCCCGGCGCCTCCCGGCGCGCCGCTGCAGGTGTTCGGAGTGGCCTTGGTGGTGGTCACGAGGAAGGTCTGACCGGTCAGGGTGGCTGCCACCTCCGTCGGTCCATTCAGATCACCGGTGTTGGTGAAAAAGAGGATCGAGGTGGCGGTGAGCAGGGGGGTTCCCGTGTAGGCGAACGTGGTCGGGCTGTAAAGTCCGAACGCCGGCACCGGCACACCGCTCGCCGGGGTCGGATCGGGCGACACCGCACCGCGGATGAGGCTCTGCAGGTGAGTCGACACCGGCAGTAACTGGTCCTCGTTTTCGTAGGTGTTGTTGACATACGTGGTCGTGTTGAACAGGGTGGCCACGATGGGCATGGTCATGGCGAAAAGCACCCCGAGCAACAGAATCACCACGCTGAGTTCGGCCAGACTCATGCCGGACTCGTCAAAGCCTCGCCGGCCACCCGCACGTCGGACCAGGCGCCGCCGGTAGGCGTCCATCTGCTGCGATCGCCAACCCATTACAGCTTCACCTGGACCGGTGTCGGCAACGGGAAGGCGGTTTGGGTGGCTCCCGGGTTCAGGATCGACTGCGTCGGCGTCACCAAGACGGTGGCCGTCGCGCTCGGGCTGCCCCCGAACGCGGTGGCCGTCACCGTATAGGTCTCATAGATGACGTCCGCCCGGGTGGAGCCGTCCTGCCCACTTGGAGTCAGGGGATATGTTCCCGAACAGCCCGAAGTAGTGACGCTTACCGACACACTGGCCTTGGCGGCGGGAGTGCCGTTGGCGTTCAGCACCTGGATCGGGAGTAGTCCGAGGGGCACGGTCACGGCCGGCGCACCCGTCACTGAGGCACCGGGCTGCAACGACGCCAACGCCGAGGCATTGTTGCCGAGGTCGCCCACACAGGCCGCCGCACCCACCGAATCGCCGGCCACGAAGGGAAAGAGCGGTCCGATCGAAGACGTTCCGGCTGCTGAGGTCGCACAGGCGGGACAGGCCACGTAGAACTGGTTGCCGGGGATCAAGCTGTTGGAGACGCCGATCGGGAGCGCGATGGCATGGAGGCCGGCGATGTTATTTGCGCCGTTGAAGACATTGGGTATGGCGGTTGAAGCCCAGTCAGTGATCGATGACGTAGGGGAGAGGTTGACGTCGCTCAGGACAACCGCGCTACTCGTTGTGGCCCCCGCCGCCTCGCAGATCGGCCCGCTCCCTTCGCAGGCGACGCCGGAGATGAACACGGGGCTGGTGGCGGCGTTCGGGAAGACCCCGCCGCCAAGAGTCTGGGTGCCGCTTTGAATAGCGCCCGTCACGATCGCCGCCGCCGAGGCACCAGCGCCGGTGGCGACACACGTATTGGCGGTTCCCGGAAAACAGGTGAGTTGGCTGAGCGAATTGACCGTGTCCCCGACCGGGAAGGTGTCATCAACGAAACTGGGGGTCGTAGCCGATTGGGCACCGGACAACACGACGGCGCCTGAGGAGTCCTCGCCGATCGCCATGCAGGCCGCCGTGGTGGCCGGGCAGGCGATCTGGGTAAGCGAGGACGGCTTCTGGGCGCTGACGGGGTTGGTGGGCAACGGGTCGGACACGAAGACCGGGGCCGTGGCCGACTGGGTGAAGGAGAGAACCACCGCTCCCTTGGTGTCCTGGCCGATAGCGAAGCAGGCATTGGGGGCCGAGCAGTTGATCTGTGTGAGCGAGGAGGGCGCCAGGCCGCTCACCGGTCCGTTGGGCAAGGTTGGCGAGACAAAGGCGGGGGCGGTGGGCGACTGGGCGCCGGCCAGGACGATGGCACCCGAGGAGTCCGCCCCGATGGCGAAGCAGGCGTTAGGGGCCGAGCAAGTGATCCGGGTGAGGCTGCTCGGCTGTGCGTGGCTGACCGGTCCGTTCGGCAACGGGTCCGAGACGAAGGCGGGGGTGGTGGCCGACTGGGCGAAGGAGAGAACGACAGCACCAGAGGTGTCCGCGCCAACGGCGTAACAGCCGTTGGCCGGCGTGGTCGAGCAGGTGATCTGGGTGAGGCTGCTCGGCTGTGCGTGGCTGACCGGTCCGTTCGGCAACGTGTTGGAGGTCCAGGTCACGCTGGCAGGCGACGTCCCGACGACCCCGGTCAAGAGAACCGCCACCGGGGCCGTGAACGGGCCGCTTGAGCCGATGGCGAAGCAGAGGGTGGCGCTCGGACACTGCACCTGGCTCAGCACGTTGATGCCGGCGGGCGGCGTGGCGCTCATCCAGTTGCCCGGTGTTGCTGAGGGGACATCAAAGACGGCCGCAGCACCGCCCGATCCATAACCAGCGGCGATGCACGCGTTAGTCCCGGCGCAAGCCATCGACTCGATCCGGCTCATGCCGAGCGAACTCGGCAGCGCGGCGGGCGAGAGGGTCGTCCCCGAATAGACGCTGGCCGTCGCCGTGGTTCCGCTCGTCCCGTTGGCCGTTCCGATAGGTGATTGCCCCGTGATCAAGCACTGGAGCAGGCCGACGTTGGGACACACGACACCGTCCTCGGTGGCCGTCGTGTTCGGGTACTGCACGTTGACGTAGGCCCCTTCGTCGTAAAGATAGGGCCCAGCCTGAGTGACCTGGTTGATGTTGACGGTGACCGGCGTCGCAGGAGGTGTGACCGCCTGGGTCGTCCCGTCAGGTTGGACAAAGGCGTTGGTGAATGAAGAGGTGTCTGGGCCAACTTGGATCGAGTACGTGCCCGGAGGCTCCTCGATGAAGGCGCAGCCGTTCGATCCGTCGGGGTTGACCGTCTGTGTTATCGCGCCCGGGGCGGCCACCGGGTACACGGTGATCGGCACACTTTGCACCCGGCCCGTCGATCCGTCCCAGGCCTTCGCCGCCGCGTCGACCGGAGGTCCTGCTATCTCCTGCCCAGCGGCATTCACCTGCCAGGGCGGGTTGCCATTGATCTGCACGCCGATGAACCCGTCGGCGGGCAGCGACGCCGGTGGCCAGTTGATGACGGTGGTATCGGTGATGGCAACATTCCCATTCGACCAGGTGACGGTCACCTGCAGATCCAACACCGTCGGCACAGTTGCCGTGTCGCACAGGTTGCGATCGCCGTTGACCGTGTTCCAGTTGAAGGTGGCCGACGCCGTATAGGTGACGCTGCCCACTGTCGAGACGGGATTGAGATTGTAAGGAGAGGGAAGAGGCGCCGTGGGGGTGGTCGGGACCGATTGGCCGATGGGTGGTGACGGGAGCCCCTGGGCGTTGAGCGGGGGGCCGTAGTCGTTCATCGTCTCGATCCACTGCTCGGCGATACCGAGAGCGGTAACTTTCTGACGGGCGTTCCCGGTTTGCGTCAGGACGTTCATGAGCAGATAGGCCACCGGGACGAGTACCAGGAGCATCACCGTGAAGGCAATGGCCACCTCGACGATCCCCACGCCGCTTTCGTCACGCCGGGCAAATGACCCGCGCCGGTTCAAGAAGGTCCGCCCCCTACTGGCGCGGCCTTTCCGGAGGGGTCCCTCCGCCGACTGGCTTCCCAATCGCTCCCACCGCGAACCGGATCTGGAAATCGTCTCTTTCCCCTCAACGTACCGTGCCCAAACTCTGACACAGACTCCCCATCCGTCCTGGTCGGCCGGACCTTCTACTGCACTCAGTATGCACTAATACTTGGTGCAATCAACAGGCCTCTGGTGAGATTGGGCGCGAACGACGCCTAGCGGGCGGAGAACCCCCCAGTACGGGGGTCCAAACAAACGTTTGATGGAAGACACACATATATTTTGCGAAATCCGTCAGATCGCCGCAAAACGGGCGAAACCGCCGCGTTCGGCGCCGGCTTCGGTCCCCAGACCTCGTCCCAATCGGTCGACTCGCGCCGTGATCCGACGGACCGCGTGCCCGACTGTCGGCGGAGCTGCGGCCCAGTCCCTCGCTGCGCCGTTGGTAGGGTTTCGCCCGATGCGGGCGGTCGTGCTCACCGGAGAACGGACCGTGGCGATCGAAAACGTGCCCGACCCCGAGCTCACTGGCCCCGACGGCGTCGTCGTTCGCGTGGAGCACACGGCGATCTGCGGATCAGACCTCCACCTCTATCACGGCGATATCGAGGCCACCGGGGTCCGACTCGGCCACGAGTTCATCGGTACCGTCGCCGAGGCCGGCCCCGAGGTCCGCACCCTGCGGGTCGGCGACCGGGTGTTGGTCTCCGGGCTGATCGGGTGCGGCCACTGTGACGCCTGTGCCTCCGGCGACCCGGTGCTGTGCCGCAACGGCGGCTTGACGATATTCGGCACCACCCCCGGGCTGCCCGGTGGGCAAGCCGAGGCCGTGGCCGTGCCCTTGGCCGACATGTTCGCTCTCCCAATCCCCGAGAGCATCGACGACGAGCAGGCGGTCCTTTTGACCGACATCCTGCCCACGGGGTTTCTGGCCGCACAGCGGGCCGCCATCTCTCCCGGCTCGACCGTGGCGGTGATCGGACTCGGACCCGTGGGCATCCTGGCCCTGCAATGCGCCCAACTGTTCGGACCGGCCCGGGTGCTGGCGCTCGACCCGGTGCCCGACCGCCTCGAGCGGGCGGCCGCACTCGGAGCCGAGCCCATCAATGCGTCGAACGGCGGCGGGCCCGCCGGGGTCCTCGACGCGACCGCCGGGCGCGGGGCGGACACGGTCATCGAAGCGGTCGGGCTCGACCAGACGATCGCCGACGCCATCGTGTGCGCCGCCCCGGGAGCGACCGTCTCGATCGTGGGGGTCAACCTCTCGATGACGCTCCCGTTCCCGATAGCCGCCGCCCTGCTCAAGAACCTGACGGTCCGGATGACCGTGGCCGCCATCCCGAGCACCTGGAAAGCCCTGGTGGCGCTGTTGGCGTCGGGCCGCCTCCGACCTGAGGGGATCTTCACCCACCACCTCGGCCTCTCAGCGGCAGCCGATGCCTACCGCATCTTCGACCGCCACGAGGACGGCGTCTTGAAGGTGCTGCTCGACCCGACGACCTGAGCCTGGGTC
>Ga0182024_10004963_pt1 | contig 30167 bp, 36 predicted proteins | sample P32metaG_FD_120480 | JGI IMG/M metagenome (GOLD analysis project Ga0182024, IMG submission 120480) | Permafrost microbial communities from Stordalen Mire, Sweden - P3-2 metaG (Illumina Assembly) | ecosystem: Environmental > Terrestrial > Soil > Wetlands > Permafrost | place: Sweden: Stordalen... | reverse complement strand
GGCTCCGGCCAAGAAGGCCGCGAAGCGCACGGTCAAGAAGTCGGTCAGGCGGGCTCCGGCCAAGAAGGCCGCGAAGCGCACGGTCAAGAAGTCGGTCAGGCGGGCTCCGGCCAAGAAGGCCGCTGCTAGACGCCGCTGAGCCTTCGGTCCGTCCAGACATCACGACGACAGGTGATTTGTCCATCCGTCTGTCCATCCATCTCGTGAGTGGATATGGACAGCGTTGTACTCCCTGAACAGGTACAGAGTCCTAAGCAGGGTCTCGAGTCGAGATCGTGGAGTGGGCGAAGGCGACGGGGCGCCAATGTCCCTGATGGTTGATTCCGACGGAATCGCCGCGTCGTATCGATGGTGCACACTTGTAGTCATGCAGCTGATGGAGGCGTGTCCCGATGGCTGACAAGAGTGGGATCGAGTGGACCGAGGCCACCTGGAACCCGACCACTGGGTGTGATCGCACGAGTCCAGGATGCGATCACTGCTACGCCTTGACACTGTCGAAGCGTCTGAAGGCGATGGGGCAACCGAAGTATCAGAACGACGGTGATCCTCGAACCTCTGGCCCCGGGTTCGGCCTGACCCTGCATCCTGACGCCCTCGCGGTGCCGAAAGGGTGGAGCGCTCCACGGACCATCTTCGTGAACAGCATGAGCGACCTTTTCCATCCCAAGGTGCCGGTCGATTACATCCGGCGCGTGTTCGATGTGATCGCCGAGACGCCGCAGCACACCTACCAAGTGCTGACGAAGCGTTCCAAGCGGCTTGCCCAGGTCGCCGAGCTGCTCGAGTGGCCGTCGAATCTCTGGATGGGCGTAAGTGTCGAGGACAGCCGGTATCAGTTCCGTGTGGACCATCTCCAGGCCGTGCCCGCCGCCGTTCGGTTCCTCTCCTGCGAGCCGTTACTCGGCCCGTTGGATCAGCTCGAGCTTGAGGGCATCCACTGGGTTATCGCTGGCGGGGAGAGCGGAGCTCGAGCCCGACCGGTGGATGTCTCGTGGGTCCGTTCGATCCGGGATCAGTGCGGGGCCGCAGGGGTCGCCTTCTTCTTCAAGCAGTGGGGTGGTCGGACCCCTAAGGCGAATGGCCGGGAGCTCGACGGCGCTCTTCATGACGAGATGCCCCAGGTCGCTCTAGCGTGACACCTCGCTATGCCGAGGTCATGGGGTTTCTGGACGAGCTACAAGCTGGAGTTGCTACAGCGGTACCTTGACGCCTTCACGACCACGACCCGGAACAAGTCCACGAAGGTCGTCTATTTGGATCTGTTCGCGGGCGAGCCAGAGAACGTTGACCGACTCACGAAGATTCCGATAGATGGTTCGCCGAGGATTGCCCTCGATGTCGCTGATCCTCCGTTCACGCATTTGCGATTTTTCGAGATCGAGCCGAACGTCACCAAACTGCGCCAGGCCCTCACCGAGGAATTCCCGGATCGAGACTGGCTGGTTTATGAGGATTGCAACGCGTCAATCAGTGGCGCACTTGCGGAACTGAGAGCCGCAGACGCCGGGTGGGCCCCTACCTTTGCATTCATCGACCCAAACGGTCCGCACTACAGATGGAAGACCCTCGAGACGCTGGCAGCGCACAAAGCGCCTCCTCGGACCAAGACGAAGGTCGAGTTGTGGATGCTTTTTCCAGACGCCTTCTTTGCTCGCCTCCTTCCGACAACGGGCGACGTGCGGCCAATTGACAACGTGACCATCACTGCGTTGTTCGGTGACCCCTCCTGGCACGCAATATGGAGAGCGAAGCTCGATGGCACCATCGATCCGGCGCAGGCTCGGGACGAGTACGTGAACCTCATGAGATGGCGGCTCGAAACTGAGTTGGGCTACCGCTGGACCCACCAGCTTGAGGTCCGGAATACCTTCGACCGACCGCTCTACCACATGATTTTTGCGACCGATTCGGATCCGGGCCACAGGATCATGGGCGCGATCTACGACAAGGCGATGAGCGAGTTTCCGGAGCGGGCACAGCAGGCTCGAATTCTGAGACAGCAGCGCAAGCAGGAAGAGCTCGGCTACTACGACCTCTTCTCCGCTGCTGGCGGGTTCGAGTCGCTTGGAGGGACGGCGGGTCCGGCTGTTGACGGACCCGAGAAGCTGTACGTCCACGAGCCCCCAGAGGAGCCACGAGAGCACGATCGGGTGACTTGCACCTACTGCGAGTGGTAATGCGTCAACCGCATGCCGGACAGGGGAAATGTCGATGTAGAGGAGCGCAGAGAGCGCGGGCCATAGCATTTGCCGATGTTCGGAGTTGAAATCGGCGATCTCGCAACCTGGATCGGTGCTGGCGTTGCCTTCCTAACTGCACTCGCAGCACTTTTGCTCCAACTTCGCGGAAGCCATCGCTCGCAGGCGGAGCAGGTGGCGTTGTGGAGTTCTGACCACCACGTCACCCACGTCGATGAGGGGCTCCTCGAATTCATACCCCGGCCCGAGGGGCACTGGTGGCACGGCTTCGTCTGTCTCAATCAGAGTGCCGGCCCGGTTGACAATTTCGTATTCGAGGCCGAAGGGGCATCCACCGTCCATTACATACCGGCTCTCCCTCCTGGCGAGCGTTACGAAGGGCACCTGGCCGTTCCCTACGGGCCGATTCCTCGCCTCCGGATGGAGTTCTCAGATCAGCGCGGCCGGCGCTGGAAAGTCGGATACGACCGAAAGCTAAGCCGGTCAAAGAGTGAACCGGAGAGAGGGATCGACATGGTGCCAGTGGTGAACCTGCCGTGGGCTGAGGATGTGAAGAAACCGACTTCGGAATGACATGCCAAGCGCGCAGCGTCGAGGTTCTCGTGCTCATAGAGATCTGAGAGGGGTTCGGCGTAGAGTCGGCTGACGGGTTTCATCTTGCTGGTGCCGCGTCCACTCGTCGCTACCGGGATGTCGGTCTCCGCCATCGCCTCTGATCCCTTACCTGTCACTCTCGTGTCATGTCCGACCACCTCCAACGCGGTGATCTGGTGTCGACGGTGAGCCAGCCTGTAGGCCGGAATCAGCTCGACAGGAGGCTCGACCGAGAACGCGATTCGGGCGATTTCTAAATGTTGGGATGATTGCCCATCCGATTGCCCAACTTTCTAGCTGTATTGGGACTGAAGACAAGGACGGGCTGGACAGCTATGACGTCCTGAGCTGCTTCAACAGAACTGAGAAGGTCGTTGCGGACGTGCCTGCCCGCTCTCTCAAGGTGGCGACACGGGTTCGAATCCCGTTGGGGCTGCAAATTGACCTTGACCCCTAATGCCGGACCAGGCTTGTAAGAGTCAGGTCTGGGTCTCGGCCAAGTGTAGGGCCTCGAATTCGATCGGTGGCAGGTAACCGAGCGAGCTGTGGAGGCGCTCAGGGTTGTAGAAGTGCTCGATCCATTCGGCGATGGCAATCGACAGCTCGATCTTGGTCCGCCACTTCTTGCGATTGAGCAGCTCGACCTGCATCGAGCCCCAGAACGACTCCATGGGGGCGTTGTCGTAACAGTCGCCGATGGTTCCCATGGAGCCCAGCAGACCTTTCGTGCGGATGAGCTCGCTGAACCCCCCAGGGGCGAACTGCCCAATACACGTCGCTCGATTTCACCAACCGATTGCGAGAGCTCGGACTCGTCCCGTCATATGGATCGACCGGCGACTGCTACGACAATGCCGCCATGGAGACCTTCTGGGCGACGCTCAAGCGTGAACTGAGCTGGATCTGCGGGCCCCTGATCTACATGAACCGAGCCCGACTGCGCAGCGTGCTGTTCGACAACATCGAGATCTTCTACAACCGAGAGCGGTCCCAAGCCGGACCCGGATGTCTCAGCCGTTGACTATGAAGCCGCTCTCGTGGTGGCCTGAACCCATAACCCGTGTCTATCGAAGCGGGTCAACTCCATCCAGATGCGGTTCCTCTATCGGCTCACCAGCCGCTTGAAGGCATGTGAGAATCAGGCCGGTTGCCGTGCCGATGTACCGTGTTCGAAGTTGGGTCGAGTCCATTGGGATCTGGCGTACCCGAATGCAAGGTGCTGAGGAGTACCTCGGCCGCACCCATAAGACTGGTGGCCTCGTAGGGAACGACCACTTTGGCATTGTCGGATGCAGCAATATCTTGGAGAGCCCGTAGTTGGAGTACTGCCAACGTGCGGGGGTTGATGGTGGCGGTGTCGAGCGAGGTCAAGCGGGCCGCCTCACCCTCGCCCCGTAGGACGAACGCCTTCTTCTCACCCTCGGCCTGGAGCTCGAGCACCTTCATCTCGGCTTGGGCCCGCAGAATGGCCGCTTCCTTGGCCCCTTGTGCCTCGAGCACGGCTGCCTGCTGGCGACCTCCGGCACTGTTGATGGCCGACTGCTGCTCGCCTTCTGACTTGAGGATCGTCGCCTTCTTGTGCTGCTCGGCTTCCTTCTGCTCGGACATGGCCTGGACGACATTTGCCGGCGGGGTGATGTCGAGGATCTCGATGCGGTTGAGCCGCACGCCCCACTTGACCGTGGCGTCAGCCATGTGGTCCTGCATGCGGATGTTGATCGTCTCGCGCTCGGACAGCGCCTGGTCGAGGGACATCTCGCCGATAACGGCGCGCAGCGCGGTCCGGGAGAGCTGGTCGACGGCCAGCTGGTAGTCATTGATCTCGAAAAGGGCCGACTTCACGTCGATGACCTGGCAGAAGATGGTGGCACTCACTTGCAGCGACACATTGTCCCTGGTGATGACCGCCTGCTGGTCTCCGGTCATAGGGAACTCACGCATGTCGACCTTCTCCATCTTGTCGACGAAGGGTCGCAGCACGCGCAATCCCGGCTGGTTGACACTCTTGAACTCACCGAAGCGCTTCACGACCCCGACGCTGCCCTGCTGGACGATCTTGACGCAGCGCGACAAGAGCCAGGCCGCGAGCCCGACGGCGCCGACTACGACGATCGCAACGATGCTGATGAGATCTGCCGTCGATGCCAACATGTGTACTCCTCACTCTCATCGCGTCGAGCTTTTTGCTCGAACTGCGCGCCGTATCTGTATGTTGCCTGTTCGTGCGACTCCCTGGCCACGAGTCACGAGGTCACCCACCCTCGCCCCGTGCTCTAGCTGACCTTGTGACGTCTCTTCACGACCACTCTCCCGAGGTGCGCCAAGCCGAACAGAGCGAACAAGTCCACAAGGTCGTGGAAAATGAACATCTCTCACTCCTCTCGTAGCTTGAGATGTCGAGCATGCGTTTGAACATCTCAAAGAGGAGATACGCATGCGGGTTACGCCGGACGCCGACCGTGCGGACGATTCGGCTGCTCGCAGAACTAGTTTTCTGGCCTGTGGCTCTGGCGCCGATCGCCCGGTCGGATTGCCGGCACCTCCGCTTGAGCCCAGTCTCGCTAACTGAGGAAATCCATGGCACAACGGCTTGGCGGGGTATCCACCACGATGAGGTCAAAGCCACCACGCGGAGCAGGCCTTTCGAGGCTTCAACCGACGCCAGGCTTGAAGACCCGTTCGTCTTGGCCTCGATCCATGTGCGGAGGTCATTCGTCTGAGTGACCATGCCCACGTACAAGAACGGTACCGATAACGGAAAGGACAACGGCTCCGGCACTCTCGACTCCCAGCGACAGGCCTGCGTACGGTGCCGCCAGGGTATCCATGAAGCCGAATAGTCCGAAATAGATGCTCAGCAGCAAACCGCCGATGGTAGCGATCATAAATCCAGCGGCCGCGACGACAATAAGTAGTCGTCGCGAGAACAACAGGAGTACCGCGAGAAGAGTGCCTGCGATTACCTGGACAAGAAACAGCGGACCGATCGTAGGGATGGTTCGGTAACCCATGGACCACAACTCCAGGTGGATCGCACTTGACGCTGCCAGCAGCGCGGACCCAATGACGATGCCGAGCGTAATGCCGGCTCGCCGCGCCGCAGAGCCTGATGGACCGATTGACGCGTAGCTCAACGTTCGCCGAACAATGTGGGGGTGAGATGGCGGCGCCCCTGGAATTGGGGTGGGGCTACCACGATGATCCCGACTCGCTTCAATCGTTGACATGACCGCTTGCCCTAGTACGTGTAGTGATCATGCAGGGAGCACCGCGGATTCGGGTTATAGACGGAGAGGCGAATATCGCACCCCTCGACCATGCATGTTCGTCCCCGCTGATATGTCCTCAGCGGACGACCGCGTACCATGTCAGAACCGGTCACCAGCCTGGTTCCGTAATCGACTTTCGCGTACAGAGTCATTGGGTCGTACCTTTCTCTTGATGAGGAGGGGGTCAGTCGATCCGACCGTCAGGAACGGATAGCTCACGGTCCGATTGATGAGCAACCGAGGACCTCACGACGGACACAACGGATGCTCCCTGACTCGGTGACATGGTGAGACGCGTTGAGACGCGTTGAGACGCGCCGAACGCGATGCTCCAACCAGATCGCCGACATCAGCAGTTGACCGGCTGCACTGATCGCTCGACGGTCGATTGCAGTTCGGTCCGAATCGGAAGTCTTGTCGCCATCTTCGATTCGCATTCAACCGCTCCTTCGCTCGCAACGGAGTGTGAGTTCCTCCGATTTCTTATACGGGGACGAGTTACGCGCCATATGACGACGTGGTCGGCCGAGCCAGTGCACGCCACCTCGAATCGGGTTCGAGAACGGCGATGCGACAGGTGAGAGCGAGCTCACGGGTCGATGGAAGGTAGGCCACGACGGAGACCCTCCGATGGGGACCCTCGAAGGTTCAGATGAAGATGGCTGACGCCACAACGGCACCGGAAGAGTCGTAGAGCGTCGCTCCTCGAGCCTCTCCGGCGTCCATGTGGATGCTCTGGGAGAACACACCGCTTCCATCATGGAGTTGGACGGTGCCGGCTGCCACGACCTCTCCGTTGGCCAGATGCAGTTCACACTTCACGGTCCCGTTGGAGTGTGGAAGGTCCACGTTCATGAACACCCAGGAAGGGTGGCCGTGATAGAGAACGATTTGTCCCGCGACCTGACCAGTGGCGGACTGGAAGGTAGCGGTGCGTAGAGTCTGTCCCTGCGGCACCGCTGTCGCGGATTGCTGAACTGTTGGCTTATCTGACGTCTCGGTGACGGCGAAGGTGCCTCCGACAAGCGCCAGCCCCGCGGCAACGGCGACGAGCGCGGCGCGGCCCCGGTGCATCTTGAGCGGGCGGATGTTCGTCTGCTCCGATGGGCTCAGGGTTTCGGCTAATTGCTGGTGCAGCTCGGCAACAAAGGTCTCGTCGGGCATGGCGTCACCGGGACGGGCGGCCCGGAGGGCGATGGCGACACTGATCATCTCGACGTCTTCGGGATCTGCTTGGAAGGGCCGAGGACGTCGTCCTGCAGCGAGGGCGTCAAGAAAGGCGGACAGGCGTCGGATGGTCATTGTTCGACCTCCAATCCGGCCTTGGCCGCCATGCGCAGGGCCCGGTGTTGGAGGACCTTGGCGTTGCTCACGCTGACTCCCATCGCCTGCGCGGCCTCCTTGATGGAGCATGCCTCGAGGAAGCGAAGTTCGAGTATGCGCCGATAGCGCTCGGGTAGGGCAGCCAGGATCTTTCGAGCACGCTGAGGCGCATCGCTCAGCTCCTCTGTCCCCGACGGCTCGGCCAGAGAGGCCATGGCTAACTCTGGGTCGATGGTGGTGACAGGAGCTCCCAAGGTTCGGCGCCAATGTGAGGCAAGAACCGTTTGCGCCGTTGTCAGGAGATACGACCGCGCTTCGCCTTTTGACGAGGCCAACCTCAGCGGCCCGAGGGCCGTGCGGAAGACCTCTGACGTGAGATCTTCGGCGTCAGCCCGGTTGCCGACCCGTGCGTACATCAAGCGGTAGAGGCGCTCGACGTTGTCGCGATACACCGACTCCCAGTCGGTGTAGGAATCGCCGTCAACCACGCGGAGGCGGGTGACGTCGGCTTTGCCCGAGGCGCTGGGGGGGTCGATGACCCGGGTCAGTGAGGGCTTCGGAGCAGGAAACATCTCAATCTTAAGATACGCAGGGGGGTTACAACCGGCCTGACCTGCTCGGATCCGTCAGACGTCGTTCCAAGCGGGGGCACCGGCCTCCTCGGCCGGGAAGGGGGTCCGTTACCGAGGAGCCGGTGCCGAGCACCTTGGCGGGGTGTGCTCAGGGAGAGATAGCCGAAAGGGTTACACGTCGAGCCTCTCTCCACCGTCGAGTCCATCGGATAGTCGGAGCCCGTCATCGGCCCGTGTAACTCCGCGTCGTATGCCTCACTGACTCATCGAACACACAGGAGGCTCATCATGGATCACCGTCGAAGCGCCATCTTCAGTGGAGCGGTCGCGCTCTCGTCGTTCTTTGCTCTGGGCGCCGGCGCCGCAGCGGGTGCCGCCACTCCGCACGCATCAGGGTCGATGGCCCACCTTGCGAGCGTGACCCAGGCGACCGTGCACACCGCGACGACGCAAGTCGGCACCATGACCGAAACGATTCTGGTCAATGCAAAGGGCTTACCCTTGTACTACTACCAGGCCGACAAAGCCACGAAGTCACATGTGAGCGGCGCGCTGGCGCAACTGTGGCCTGCCGTGGTCTCGGCCAAGCCCACCGCGTCCGGCGTCAAGGGCAAGGTGGCCTCGTCGAAACAAGCCGATGGTCGCCAGGTGACCTACAACGGTCACTTCCTCTACACCTTCGTGGACGACTCCCCGGGACGCGTCACGGGACAAGGCGTCAGTGACTTCTTCGTTGCTACTCCCAACATTCGGACCATCGGGAGCGCCACGACAGTCAAGGCTGCTCCCGCACCGGTGACTCCGTCACGCGGATATGGCTACTGATCACGTCGACGTCGCCCCCCCAGACCGGAGAAGCCCGGTCCGAGGGGGCGGAAACACCGTCCGCGGCCGCGCTGCGGCGGCGCCGGAGTCCGAGCGGGACGTCCAGGCCAAGGCCACGAGCCGCCTGAAGCGCGCCCGCGTCCTGCGCGGCGGGGTATCCGTCGCCACCGTGGCTGCGTTCGTGGTGCTCGTCCTCGGGAGGAGGACCGCACTGACGCGATCCTTGGGGCGGATCGGCCATCCGCAGTGGTCGTGGATTGCCCTCGGGATACTTCTCGAGGCGTCGTCCATGGCGACCTTCGCCATGATGCAGCGCCTCCTGCTGCGGGTCGGAGGGAGACGGGTGAGAACCAGGCCGATGATGGCCACGACCTTCGCCGCCAATGCACTCTCTGTGTCGGTGCCGGTCGCTGGCCCGGAGTTGGGCGCTGCCTTTACTTTCCGGCGCTTCAAGGAGCAGGGTGCGGACACGTCCCTGGCCGGCTGGACGCTCTTGGTCGGCGGGATCGCCTCGTGGTTCGGTGCGATCGTTGTCCTGGCCGCCGGCGGGGTGCTCTCGGGCAACGTTGTCGTCACGGGCCTCACCATCCTTGCGGCTCTTCTCGCGGTCTTTGCTGGTCTTGCCCTCTGGGTCGGAGTGGGTCGGACGCGCCTGCGCCTTGTCGCGGCACATTCGGCGGCATGGGTGATCCAGGGTGTGTCCCGGTTCCTTTCCCGTCCCGTCGAAGACCCAGCCGCAACGGTCAATGGCTGGATCGAGGGCCTCCAGTCGCTGCGCCCCTCCAAATCGGAGTGGGGCAAGGTCGCTGGGTTGGGGCTCGCCAACTGGCTCACCGACATCGGCGTCCTCGCGGTGAGCATCCTGGCTCTTGGCGGCACGGTGCCGTGGCGCTCGCTGCTCCTGATTTACGGACTGGCGACACTGATCGGAAGCCTGGGGATCACCCCAGGCGGCCTCGGGTTGGTCGAGGGCACGCTCTGCCTCGGCTTGGTCAGCACCGGCCTCCCGGCTGCGCTGGCTCTTGCCGCGGTGCTGCTCTATCGCCTCGTCAGTTTCTGGCTCGTCATGGCGACAGGCTGGCTTGTCCTTCTCTGGCTGCGATTTGAGCGGCTACCTCACGTCGTGTCGATCTCAGGGAGCGTGGTGCAATGAATATCTGGAACGGGCACCGATTCAACTCGTCCGCTCCGGACCGTCAATCTGTTTCCGGCGCGCCACCTCCTCCTGTACCTCACCCAAGGCGGACCTGGCTGCCTTTCGTCGGTGTGGGAGCGGCCCTCCTTCTCGTACGCACCCTCGGTGCTCACGGCACGTCCTCGCGGTCCTTGACCTACTCGACCTTCCTTTCCCAGGTGCAGTCCAACCACATCAGGGACGTCATCGGGGCCAACGACCTCGACGAGGCGCGGGACCGGATTTTGCTCGGGCCTCGGGAATCGTCGAACGCGCTGCTGCCGGGAGAACAACGGGCCGTCGCCATTCATGAGGCCGGACACGCCCTGGTGGCCTTGTGCTCTGAGCACGCCGACCCGGTGGCCAAGGTGACCATCCTGCCGTCCGGTCGGTCCCTCGGAGTCACCCAGCAGCTGCCGACGGACGAACGGCATCTGTATTCAGAGAGCTACCTCCACGACTCTCTTGCCGTCCGCCTGGGAGGCCGCGCCGCCGAGCTCCTCGTGCTGGGCGAAGCATCGACCGGCGCGGCCAGCGACCTCGCGGGGGCGACCGAGCTGGCGATGAAGATGGTCCGGGACTGGGGTTTCTCGACTCGCCTGGGGCCTGTTGGCTTGGGATCGGGAGGACCCGCCTATCTCGGCCACCAGCTAACGGAGAGCCGAACCTATGCCGAGGGGACCCAGCTGGTCATCGACGAAGAAGTCAGCCGCATCCTCTCAGAAGCCGGGGAGAGGGCGCACGCGATCCTCTCTGAACGTCGTGTATCCCTCGACGCCGTGATCGACCTCCTCCTCGAGAAGGAGACGATCAGCGGGCTCGAATTGGTGAACGTGGTGCGCCGGTCAGTTGACAACGACGAGCCGGTCGCCGTCAGCCGCTGAGAGCACGTTCGGGTGGCTCGTTGAGCGCCCGACCGCGTAACCCTGCTTGCTATCTCACTCGGGCAGCGCGAACCACCGAGGTGCCGCAGGCCCCACCTCATTCACGAAGGGAGACAACATGTCCATGCAGCTACTTTCGAGGGTGCACGAGCACACCGACACTCGACCGTCCGCGGCACTCGATCAAGCGACCTCATATGCGATCACCTCGGCCATCTTGCGAGCGACTGGGATCGTGTTGCTCATGAGCCTTGCCGTGATCCACATCGTCCAGCTGGTCCCGACGTTCCAGCAGACACCTCTGCTCGGTGTGGCGTACGTCTTCTTGATCGCAGCCGCTGTCGTCGTAGGCGCCCGTCTGGTCAAAGGTCACCAGTCCGCCGTTCAGCTGTGGTTCCCCGTCGCCGCTCTTGGAGTAGCGGTGATCGTCGGTTACGCGTTCACCCGGATACTGAGCACGCCGCTCGACAACCAGGACGTGGGGAACTGGGCCTGCACGCTGGGACTGGCCGCCCTGTTTGTTGAGGGGACGATGGTCGCGGTCGCCGCCTATGCCGTCTCCATCCGACGGGCTGTGTCCCTGCACCCTCTCGCGATAAACAACGGCAACGGTTCACGTCCATGACGTGCTCAGCACCCGCTCGCCAGAGGAAGCCGACCCTCTGGGATTCGAAGGTTGCAGTCTGTCGCCGGTTGGGATTGCTGTCCTGCGCAGAGCGAGTCGATGGGTTGGAAAGTGACGCTCCTGTGGTTAGCGAATTGCCTCCGGCGATCTGACGGCTTCTCGCAGCGGTGCCGCAAGTAACGGAATTGGAAATCGTCATGACCGGGCTGAATGTGACTCCGTCGGTCTAGTTGGACGTGCCTGGGCAGTCTCTCAAGGTGGCGACACGGGTTCGAATCCCGTTGGGCTGCAAATGTGATGTCGCGAGACATCGGAGACACGCGCCCGAGAAGGCGTAGACCAGGGCCATCGACCGTATCCGCCCAGAACGACTGAGGCTATGCGCCGATCCTCTCTTCTGGCTCGGGCCGACCACCGAGGAGGTCCAGGACTTCCCCGATCGCCCGTTCGCGCGCGGCGGCCTCAGGGATGGGCAGGTGCGACTGGATCTCGTAGCGATTCCGGCGGCCTTCCTTGGTCTTGATCAGGTAGCCCGCGTCCGTCAGGTCGGTGACGATCCCGTGAGCGCGACGCTCCGTGATGGCGAGGGTTGTCGCAATGTCGCGAATGCGGACATCGGGATTGTGGGCGATGCACAGCAGCGCCCGCCCGTGGCTCGTGAGGAAGTTCCAGGTAGTCACAATAGGTGAACTTATAATACTGACATAGATTGCACGTAAATAAGTTAAAGCATATTCTTTCCCATTACAAGGACCCGCCTCCGGTGGTCCGTGAAGAGGGGGAATCGTGCGCAAATCTGGCCACGGTCGTAGTGCAGCGTTAGTCCATGTCGCCTGGGTCCTGATGAGCGATCCCATCCCACTGGGTGGGGGCGCATCTCGAGAGACCCCAGCCGCGGCGCACGTCCATGGACGCTGGTTCAGGGCGTGCCTGACTGTCGTATTGGCAGCAGTGGGATCCATTTCGTTGCTGGCACTGGGCGGTCTCGCCGCGACGCCCGCGTCAGCGGCAACCGGGGCGCCGTCCGTCACCCAGTGCAACCCGCCGGACTTTCCCATCACTGCCGGGTTCCAGGTCACCTGCACGGTGTCGGTGGAGAACTACACGAGCGCGACTGGAGCGACCAGCTCCACCGTGACGACCAGTGCGTGCTTGGGGGCGGCGGGCGTGGTGTATCCGTCCTGCCCCCTCAACTCGGGGCCAGTCACGAGCACAACCACTTCAACGCAGCTCGTCACGTCGGTCAACCAGTGCAACAGCATCGTGACAGGTGGCGGCAGCAATGTGTACTGCAATGTCGAAATCACCAACAACGTCCCGGCGTCCACGCCTGAGTCGGGCGTCACGGTTAATCAATGCATCGGATCGGTTACCGGGGGAGGCGGCACGGTGGCGTGCGCCCCGGCCGGCAGTACGACCAATGCCACCGTGACGCAGTGCAACGGCTCGGTCACCGGCGGCGGCACCTATGCCGGAGAGCCGACCGCAGCCTGCACCGTGACGGGCGCGGCGACGGCGGATCCCGTGACCATCAACCAGTGCAACGGGACCGCGACCGGTGGCGGGAGCGCAGTGACCTGCATGGCCACGGTGGCCGATGTCTTCGCTGCGGCGACGACCACGCCAACGACCACGCCAACGACGGCCCCGACTGGGGCGGGTGGCTCCAACGGAGCCGCTGGAATCGGCGGCGGTAGCGGGGGAGCAGTTGGAGCCAGCGGGTCAACCGGGAGCGGGGTCGCCGGCACGTCCGGCACCGTTGCGGCAGTCATCCCGACGGGTGCCCCCCAAACTGGTTTCGGTGGAGCCTCCCAATCGAGGGACCCCGCTTTCTTCTATGTGGGTGGCGCGGCCCTGGCCGCAGCCGCGCTGACGCTGGCCCTGGCCATTCGCCGCCGGCGCGGATTCGTTCTGGAGTCTGAGCAAAGCCACGTCTCGTAGTTGTACGGCGAATGATCTGGCGAACCCCCTATTGGGGCAACAAGAGGATCGCGAGATCGTTGCTCGCACTGACGGCGTTGCTGCTTCTCGTCGGTGCAGGATGCCTGGTTGCCGGACTCCAAGAACACCGGCACCCCCTCGCCGGCCCGGTCCGGCAACGCCCCGCGGCTTCTGTCCGAGCCGCGACTGCGACGACCCTCCCTCCGCCCGTCGCAGTCGCTCGCTCGGTACCAGTCGCAGTTCGGATCCCAGCTATCGGCCTTGCCGTCTGGCTCACCAAACTGGGACTGAACGCAAACGGGACCGTGGAAGTGCCGACCAGTGTGCAGGTGCCCGGGTGGTTCTCACCGGGACCATCCCCGGGGCAGGTCGGTTCTGCCGTGATCTTGGGGCACGTGGACTCGTACCAAGGACCGGGGGTGTTCTTCCAACTCCGGACCCTGCAGCCCGGCAACCAGATTGAAGTGAACCTGGCTGATGGCGTCATCGCGACCTTCAAGGTGACCTCCGTCGAGGAGTACCAGAAGACGCAGTTCCCGGATCAAGAGGTCTATGGCTCAACCGGAGCAAGCGAACTCCAGCTGGTCACCTGTGGGGGGACATTCAACCCTCAGACGGGGCATTACCTCTCGAACATCGTCGTCTACTCATCCTTCGTGAGTGCGACATAGCCAACTGAAAATCCGGTTGAACACGCGAGTTGTTCCAACTTCGCTCCCGAACGCCAAAAGAGAGCTGGTCCGGTGAGGCGCCCACCATGGTTTGGCCGATTGCGTCGAGTTGATGACAACCTGATGAGGTGGATCTGGCTGAACTCCTGACTCTGCCGGGAGTCAACGAGGAGTGCGTCCTGCGCTCAGCTGTTGGTTTCATGGCGCTGCACGGTGGATCACAGGACAGAGGTACAGACCAGCTTGCCCGCCGGGCCGCCGAAAACTCGGATGCGTCCTACTACGCCATCGTCCAGCAAAACGGGCTACGGGTCCACCTGACCTCTCGGCGGCACAACCCCGAACACTCGGCGCGTATGCGGGCATTCTTGGACCATGTCGAGATCGTTATTTCGGTGCACGGTTTCGGGCGCGACGGTTTTGCCTTGTGGGTCGATCCTGGGCGGGGCCTCGTGATCGAGCCGTATGGGCCGGTGCGTCAGGGAAGTCAGGCCGGCCCGCTACGGGGCATCATCGTGGGTGGGCAGAATGCTGACCTACTGGCCGGCGCACGACAACTGTTGCACGACCGCTTCGCGGGTTACCACGTGGCCGACCAGCGGGTGCGGCTCGGATTCCATCCGGAGAACCCGGTCAATCTGCCTTCGGCGCAGGGGGTCCAAATCGAGTTGCCACCTGGCCTGCGCGGAATCGGGGATCTAGGAGAGCGCCTGGTGCCGACGGAGGACGGGGTGGTCATCGACGTGATCGATGCGCTTGTCGAACTCGCACAACGGGCCCTCCAGCTGGTCAGCTGACCGTTCGCTCCTAGCCTGCCTCTCGGGGGTGTCCCGCGGATCAGTCGAAACAGCTGAATTTGTCCATCCAATTGGCCATCTGTTCACGCGAATTGCCGGGTCACAGCGTGAACTCTTTGGACACGATCCCTGGCTACGTCTTGGACGCGTTCGCCCGGCCCTCTCAACCTGGTGACACGGGTTCGAGTGAGCGCAGCGAAGCTACGGATCAGACTCATTGGGGTCGCAGGCCTGGCTGCCGCCTGGTCCCCGCTCGGCCAGTTCACGGAATTCCTCGGGAACCCGGTCCGCGGCGGAAAGGGCGGCAGTGGCGTAACCAACGGCGGTCCGGCCGAACTTGTCCCGGATTGCGTCGACGGATCGGTCCACCTCCCATCTGCAGGCCTCGACTTCGAATGCAGGTCGGCGCCCCGTACTTCGCCGAAGGTGGAGCGCATCGAGAGGTAGCTCGAGCTGCAAGGAGTGTTCTGGGGACAGGTTGGAGACGGAAACGGCGAGGAGCGTGATTTCGCGTTCTTTTTGGTTTTCGATGGCTGACCGGGCGAGGTTTTCGGCCATCTCGGTCAGCGTCAACGTGGTCGAGACCGCAACGGACAACGTGACAGACCGAGTCACCGAGCGCAGTTGGGCGAAACGAACCCGCACAGTCACCGTCCGACCGGCAAGGTTGGCCTTTCGCAGGCGACCGGCAACTCTGTCAGCGAGGTAGCCGAGCGTCTCTCGGATCACCTCTGGAGTTGCGTGCTGCCGTCCGAGGGCGGCTTGGGCGCCCATCGATTTGGACCGGGCCGGTGGCTGCACTGCCCGTTCATCGACGTTTACGGAGAGAGCTGCCAACTTTGCTCCGACTGCGTGGCCGAGCAGTCTGCCCAGGATCGGGCTGCCGGTATCGGCTAGTTGTCCGATGGTATAGATCCCCGCCGCGTGGAGGCGCCGCTCTGTCGTTGGCCCGACGCCCCATATCAGTCCGATGGGCAGGGGGTCGAGAAACTCGGACTCTCCGGCCGGATCCACGGCCACAAGGCCGTCGGGCTTGGCCACCTGTGACGCCACCTTGGCGAGGTGCTTGGTGCGGGCCACGCCAACCGACACAGGTAGACCGATCTCGTCGCGTACGCGTCGACGGATGGCAGCCGCTATCTCAGTCGGGGACCCAAAGAGATGGACTGCGCCAGAAACATCGAGGAAGGCCTCGTCTATCGACACGCGTTCGACTCGAGGGGTGAAGTCGTGGAAGATCGACACAACATCGTCGCCAAATTGTTGGTAGCGGCCGAAGTTGCCACCGACGAACAAGAGGTCACCGCATAGTTGGCGGGCTCGCCAACCCGGCATGCCCCCATGGACGCCGTAGCTCCTGGCTTCATACGATGCCGCCAGCACCACACTGCCGCCCACGGCGATAGGACGTCCCCTCAGTGAAGGGTTCAAGAGTTGCTCGACGGACGCGTAGAAGGCGTCCAGGTCAGCGTGCAGGATCGTCGCCCGCCCCACTGGCGGAATATCCACACTTGGCAAGATAGTCGAACATATGTTCGCCTTCCTACGGAGCCCGTCCGCCCGCCCCCGTGCTCTGAGCTTGAACACATGGGCAGGTAGCTGCGAACTAGGACTTCGACGACTCGCCCAGGGCCCGCAATCCTCCCATCGCCATGGCAACGTAGATCTCAGCCAGCCAGACGGCGTGATCGCTCGATCGTTGGTGCCGATATTGATGAAGTGTCAGGGATACGGACCCGAGCACCAGACGCATGCCTGCCGTCGCGGCACGTTCCTCGAGTCCGAGCTCCTCGACTGCCTGGCGCGTGAAGTATCGGAGAGTGGCGGAGTCTCGCTGCCGCTGCACGTCTCGCACATGAACTGGCCGCCCCGCGCCGGCGGCAAGGGTGGCGAAGGTCGCACCTCGCTCCACCTGGGCGCCCAGCGCTCCCTCGATCAGCGCTCGCAGCATCTGCTCCAGTCCCTCGGCCTGGAGTACGGCCTCGCTCAGCTGGCGATGCAGGTGTTCCGACTCTCGTTCATAAAGAGCGCCCAACAATTCGCTGCGGTTGGAGAAGTGTTTGTACACCAAGGGTCGGCTCACCCTCGCCGCCGCGGCCACTGATTCCATGGTCACCGCGTCGATGTCGCCGCGGGCCAGCATTTGGGCCGCCACGTCAAGCAGGGCTTCCTTGCGTCCTGTCGCTCGGGTCGCGTTGCCCGGCCCTCTTGCCAAGGATGAGGCCATGGGTCATTATGCCAAGGAGGGTGACAAAATGTCACCATCTCGAGACGAGCCGAGGGCTGACGATGACCTACTCAGGCGGCCGGGCAATCTTGGATGCCGACAGCCATGTCATGGAGTTGGGTGACTTCCTGGACGACTTCATCGAGCCGGGGGCCAAGGATCGTCTCCGACGCCGGGGGATCGAGCTCCTCCACCCCGTCATTGAGGAGGCCCAGGAGCGCGCGAAGAGTCGCAGCGCCAATCCGAGCCTGGCGGCCGAGGCTGAACAGCATCTGATGCACGACAAGGGCTGGATGGCCATGGGGGGCTTCGATCCGTCCGAGCGGAGCCGAGTCCTGGATCTCCTCGGCTTCGAAGGTCAGCTGGTCTTCGCAACCTTTGCGACGTCGATGTTCAGCCTTCCTCGCAGCCCGCGGCGCTATGAGGACAAAGCGGAGCTGGGTCAGGACCTGGACCTCCTCTACGCCGGCTGTCGGGCGCAGAACAAGGCCATGGCCAGGTTCTGTGCCGAGGACCCCCGCCTGCTACCGGTCGCGTACGTATCTCTGGTGGACCCGGCCCGAGCGGTCAACGTGGCCGACGAGGCGATCGCCGCCGGCTGTGCAGCGGTCATGGTCCCCTCCACTGCCGCTGGGGACCTTGCCCCCACGCACCCCGAGCTGGACCGATTCTGGGGCCTGCTCGAGAGTCGCGACATCCCCTTCGTCCTCCACGTCGGCGGTGGCGGGCGCCTGCTTGATCGGGCCTTTCACAACAACAACATGCCGGTCACCGACCACCTGGGTGGGGGCGAGAACATCCGCTCAAAGGACTACCTGGCCATTCATCAATCGCCCGCCCTTTTTTTGGGCGCGCTCATCCTCGATGGCCTGTTCGACCGCTTCCCGGGTTTGCGAGGCGGCTGCATCGAGCAGGGAGCTGGCTGGGTCGTGTCCTGGCTGCACCACCTCGACTACGCGCAGCGGGCCTTCCGCCGAACCGAGGAACCACTGAAACGGCTCCAAGCCAAGCCCTCCGAGTATGTCCACCGCCACCTCAAATTCACGCCGTTCGCCGGTGAGCCGATCGGCTGGATGATGAACGAGGCGGGTGAAGACCTGTTCATGTTCTCCACCGACTACCCCCATCCTGAGGGTGGGCGGGATCCTCTGGCCAAGTTCGAGGAAGAAATGAACGGTCTTGGCGCCTCAGGCCGCAGCCGCTTCTTCCGCGACAACATGGCCGAGTTACTCGGGAGTCAGATGTCCTTCGCGGTAAAGCGGCCCACCTCCCTCTAGGTCGAAGAGAACCGGCGTCGGAGCTCCAGAATCTCGGTCGATCTCGACTAGGAAGCATGGACCTAGAGGAATGAGGCAGCAGCGGTGAGGCCTATCTCAGGATGCGGCCCCACTGCGTTGGACTGGAGGGTGCCGACTCCGGTCGAACCGTCCTCAATGCCGTCGACCCTCACGATGCAGTCGCGATGCTGATGGATGCGATGAGCAACCGTCACCGTGTCGCACCCGGCGATGTGTTCACCGTCGACGTGAAGGTCGCCTCGCCACTCACCTTGGTAGTGCCCTTCAAAGCCGCCATAGAGCCCGGTACCCAAGTGAAAGCCTGTCGCTGACACCGGATTGATCCGGTAGGTGCTTTCGGTGCCGTCCGACAGCACTCCTCGAAGCGTGCCACCGAGCAGGCGGCGGTTGTCGTCTCGGAAGCGCAGGTCGGGGACGACGTCCTCAAATCGCTTGACCCTCCCATCAGGCAGCTCGATTCCTCCTCGGGCACTGCCGGTGGACCAGCCCGGTCCGTGGAACCGCTGGAAGTAGATGAAGAGAGTGAACGGACGGCCGTCGGGCCTGGTCATCGTCACCGGCATCCATAGAAACATCCCCGATGTATCCGGAGGTGTGAGTGGTACCTCGATGTCCTCTGGCGGAACGCCGACTCCGTAGCGCACGCCCCACGATCGGTCGCGGGCACCCACCCATTGTTGGTCGTCGATCTTCAGGCGTGTTCCTTCCACCTCTATCCAGCCCCGTGCCACGCCACTCTGGTGAAAGCGCATGATGTCGGCGTCAATCCGAGATCGGCTGCGGCTGATGTGGGTCTCGCGCTCCTCCATCGCTGGCGGCGCAACTCCTTCAACCTCGATGTCGAAGCTAATCGGGACGATGTCAGTCGCGGCCAGCCGGTACCGGGTTCGCCGCAGCGGTTCGACGATGTCGTAGGTGATTGGACCAACGCTGTTGCGCTCAAAGTCCGGCGAGAGGCGACGGCTGGAGCGCACGGTCCACTGCTCGGTCCCCCGTGATACTCCGGCAAAACCGTCCATCACGTTCCGATTGATGTACTTGCCCAGACCGAACGCGACGCTCAGCGATCCGTCACGGGACGCGGCCATGGCCCATATCTTCTCGGTCCACGACCGCTCGGACTGGCCCACCCGGGCGAATGTGTCCACGATTTGGTGGTTCAGCCCTTCGTCTGCCTCGAGCAGTGGACCAGGCTTGGTCAAGGTGTCCTCCAATAGGGTGGTTGATGCCGTTCAAACCTAAGGCTCAAATCGGGTTACCGATTTACTCGAGGCGTCTTCGCTCAAGAGCCGAGCGCAGCGCCGAAGCAGTATGCGACCTCATCGCCTCTTTGGTCCGACGATAGCTAAGCGGATCGAGCCCGGCCAGGTGGTTCGCCACTTCGATCGAGCGAGGTATCAGTTCGCCTGGCGCGACAACCGCGTCGACGTAGCCAGCCTGTTGTGCCGCGTCTGCGCCGTAAAGCCTTCCCAGAAGTATTTGGTTGTATGCAGAAGGCACGAGCCGGTACCGGGCAAGCTCGACGACAAAGGGAGAGAGTTCGATTCCGATGGTCGTCTCGTTGAAACCGATTTTCACCGGTCCGTCCCCGACAACGACGTGATCTGCTCCCAAGAGAAGAAGGGTTCCGGCGGCGATGGCATGACCCGTGCAGCCCACCACGACGGGTATCGGGGATTCGAAGATCTTTAGGGCTAATTCCAGCCCTGCGAGAACGAGACTTCTCCTCGCATCGGCATCTCCGCGCATAGTCTTCAGGTCGAAACCGGCGGACAGACATCGATCACTGCCGAGAATCAAGACCGCCCTGTCTCGGGCCAGGGCGGTGTCGAGCGCATCTGACAAAGACGAAACGAGCCCTTCGGTCAATGCGTTTACGTTTCCGTCGTCAATCCGAATGATCGCGACAGCACCGATTTCCTCGAGCAGAACGTCTGAAGAGTGGGACACCAATTGCTCGTCGGTTATCTATTCCGGATACCGCAAGTCGCTCTTCCTCAACCCAATGCGTTTCATCGCCCGCGCAGACTCTACAGCTCCATCAATTGGTTCACGTTTTCGGTGAATGTGGGCCTTGGGATCCCTCATGAGGTGTTCCGGCCAAGCCGACGTTCCCGATCATCGACTCGGCGGAGACCGTGGCCGATGCCGTCGCCTTCTCAATCCAAGCAATGGGATGCGAGGCCTCGGATAGTCATCGTGCCCGAGCCGCCTCGTCCTATTGGTGGCTCTAGCCGTCGGTCCGCCAGCCAGGCGGTGACCGTCCCACCGAACACCTCGGCGAGGGTTGTCCGGCCTGGTCACATCGCACTCGTGGCACGACGAGGTAGATCCCGTCATAGTTAGGGCTGGATGGACGAACCTGTTGGTGCCTCCGATCGGATGCTCAAGCTCAGCCCCTCGACCTGAAGAGGTTCCAGTCGAAGGAGAGAAGAATGCGATGACGACGGCAACGGACGAGGGTGCTCGGGACTCGCTTGAGATCTCACGTGAACAGGCGACCGATTGCTATCGATTGGATCCGGTGGAAGCCCAAGCAATTGCGTCGGCCTTCTCTGAGGCCCCCGACTGTCGTCGAGATCCGAAGGTGGTCGCCGCATACGAAGCCTTGCAAGAACAGTCGGATCGCTTCTTCCGTGCGCTCACCGATACCGATGGCCCGGGAGCCGTTCAAATCGCCTTTACCTACCTCACGAATCCGTATACAAGCGATCATGAGTTGATCGACGCCGTACGAAACGAGCGGTTGCTTGAGGTGAGCGCCGCGGCTTCCTGCTCCGAACGTCTTCATCCTCTTCTCGGATGTGATCTCGGAGGTCCCTATGATCGATTTCGGGCGGTCCACGACATCCTGGGCCATGTGCGTACAGGGTTGGGATTCGACCGCAACGGTGAGTACGTCGCGTGGAGGATTCAAGATCAGCAGTACAGCGGACTTGCCCGGTTGGCTCTGGCATCAGAGCTCCACGCGGAACACAGCGTCTTCTGGACGAGTGGCACACTCCCCGAACACAAGGCCTGCCTTCTCCGGGCGTGCCTCATCGCCTGGGCCAGGGCGGGACAAAGTTCGAGTCGTCCCCGGTCTTCCGGTGGATTCCCTCCGAACACGATTAGTGCGACTTGACTTCGCCGGATCCCACGGGAGACCGCGGCAACAGCTGGCGGTTGACCGCCGCTGCCCTGGTGGTGGCCACTGATCCGTCCATGATGCTCCGCGAAGACCCGTGCGATACATTCCAGTTTGATGAGTGTGGTCGGATGGGACGCAGTGCCTTATGACAAATGGCACGAGACTTGCGACACCTTGCACGCCCACTCCCAACTCCTGGGCAAACTCGCTGTCGCGTTGGCTCCTCCGGAACCGCAGCTCCAGCACGCCGCCCTACGACTGACCCCGCGTGGCTGGGAGACCATGCCACTGCCGGCTCCGGACGGTTCCGGTGCGATCGTGGTCGCTCTGGACCTCCAGCGGCACGACAACGTGGTCGAGCACAGCGACGGGCGGACAGAGCGAGTGTCTCTCACACCGAACCGGCCTGTGGGCGAGGTGAGCCGAGGCGTCTTGGGTGCGATAGGTCGAATGGTCGGTCCCGTGCACATCAATCCGACCCCTCAGGAGGTCCCTTGGACCGCCCGGCTGGATGAGGATGACGAGCACAAGATCTACCAACCGGAGCACGTCACCGCCTACTTCGCCGCAGCAACCCGTGCCGCTCTGGTTCTTGCGGCACTCCGCGCACCCTACCGAGGACGGAGCTCTCCGGTAAATGCCTGGTGGGGAACGTTTGACCTGGCGGTAAGCCTGTATTCAGGTCGCCAGGTCGATCCGCCTTCGAAGGATTTCATCATGCGCAATGCGGGCACTGCCCAGCAGATCGAGGTCGGCTGGTGGCCTGGCGATGCCCGCTATCCAAAGCCGGCATTCTTCGGGTTCGCGTCGCCGGCGCCTGACGGGTTTGCCAGCGGAGACTTGGCTCAGATTCAGGGTCGATGGGACGAAGGACTCGGAGAATTTGTCCTGGACTGGGATGACTTGATCCTCAGTTCCGATCCACACGCCACGGCTCTCGAATTCGGCCGAGCAGTTGTGGCACATGCCTGCTTGATTTGCGAGTGGGATCCCGCCCTCGCGGCAAGCGCTCAGGGCGTGCCCCCTGCGTTGAGCTGACGGTGCACGTCTCTCCGAGCATCACTGGACGCGTCAGCGAATGTCCGTGCGCGAGCACGACGGGCGGGGAACTCTGTGTCATTTGAAACTCATTCGCAATAATTGCTGCTCCGTCTCTCCTCTGTAAATCGGCGGCGCTCAGCTGCTTTGATATGCACGCGAATACGTATCGACCAACGTGGCGTAGGTCTCAGCGACGACATCGACAACGTGGTCACCGGTGACCGTGCCGTGAAGAAACTCTCGGAGCGGTTGCTCCCAAATGGTGCGACCGACGGCAAATCCAACGAACTGTTGGCTTGCCGCCACGGTCAGCCAATGCTCAACCCGTTCGAGCGGGGCGTCCCGTCCCAGCACAATGCATTTGGCCGGATGTACGGTCTCGGCCGCCACCGCGGCGAGCACCGTGTCGGCCGCACCCGTAGTCTCGTATCCCTCCAGCTTCCAGATCGTCGGATGAACTCCACCCTCCTGAAGCTCCGCGATCACTTGCGCAGTCAGGGCCGGACGTGCCTCGAGATCAAATCCATCCTGATCTCTATGGGCAGCTAGTTGTTCAGCTGTAGGTGGCACGAGGAGCTCGACGAGCCAACGTCGGTTGGAACGCTCGGCCCAATCGGAAACGGCGGCCAGGCGGGTGATCTGAGTTCGGCGCGTGTCGTCGTCGTCGAGTGGGTTGAATCGGACGAGCGTCTTGAAAAAGTCTGGATCGAAGGCCTCAATATGATCGGCGAAGTGGTCCCCGTACTCCAACTCGAACACCCTCGAACCGCTCTTCTCAATCGGCATCAGCAAGACGACGCCATCGGATTTAGCCCTGCTGACTACGTCAGTGCCGAAATCTTCGTCGACCAGAACGCCCTCCCTGCCGAAGCGCACGCTTCCGGCGACGTGACGCAGCCCTTCATAGATGAGTGCCTTGGCGTCGCGCATCCTTGCAAGGTCGTCGTCAGATGGCGTACCGGGAACGTTGAAAAGTCCCTTGGCGAAGGATGCTCGGTGGTCCATCGCCAAAATGAAGAGCGGCTCATCGGGCGACGGCAACCATGAGTCGTTCGGCGTGCTCACGGTCGGCTGTCCGGCGTGTCGGGGTGTTCCGAGTCGACCGACCTCTGGCTCCTCGGCGAGGAATGCGGCGTCATTGGGGGGTTCCCTGGTCCAGCCAGCGATCGAACAGCTTCACCCGATCGTCCGGCCAGGGTCCGTCACAGGGCATTGTGCCGTCGTGCAGTTTGGCCGCAATCGCGGCTGCATGGCTGACGACATCATCGTAAAGCCAGAGATCAAACGCACGACGCATGGCCTCACGGTCCTTCTCGCGAAACAGGGGTCGTATGTCGTCTGCGAAGGTCACTGGTCCTCCACGTGTGGGATCGCCGGACAATTCCGAACTCATTGGTAAGGTCCAAGGCTCGGCTTGACGGCCATCTCCCAAAATTGCCAGCGCCCAGTGTTCCGTGCGTGCACAGTTCTGGTCTCACAGAGAACAAGGGGCGACATGAGCTCTGTCAATCCCGATGTGTCAGCTGATCCCGAAGCTGGTTCCGAGTGTGTCGTTGCAGATCCCTCGGCGCGATGCCATAAGCGTGCCGAAACCGGGTGCTGAAATGACTGGGATCCTTGAATCCCCACTTTCCTTGTCGAGACGAGGTCGGCATCGGCGCGTAGTGCGAGAAGATAGTGGCTGACAAGGGGGAAGAGAGGGCTGGCGGGCAGGCGTGTGCTCGCCTTCCGAGCGACTTCAACCGTCACTCCGAGTTCCTCGACGGGAATTTCGATCGCAATGGTCGCACCGCGAACGAGGAACTCATTCCGAGCAGTGGGGTCCACCATGAGGAGGTCCCCCGGCTTCAGCAGTTGTTGGCGGACTTCTTCCGTTGACTGTCCCGTGCCGTAACTCTGAATGCAGAGAGCGATCAACGGATCCAGCCGCGAAGGACTGTCTCTGATTACGCTCATACCGGGACTTTCAGGGGAAAAGACCTTCCTACTGCCGAACATCCAACCCTCGATTCGAGTTGAATCCACTGCCTCTTGAGTTGTCAGATCGACCTCTCGCGGCACGTCGGCTTGCACAAATGCATTGTGAACGGCGTCGCGTCTCGCCTCTGGATCAACGTCCCGAGTATCCAGCAACAGCGCCATACTCCCGAGCTTCCCTCCCTGCGGAGCCTCTGTTTCCTCGGACGTTGCCGACCTAGGAAAGCCAGCCCGTGGGCCTCCTCAGGCTGCCCACATGACGAGCCGGAGCAGATGTTTCACCCCGGAAATCGGGCTGTCAAGAGCCCAGGACGGCAAGGTCCGAGCCCGTGCACGTTCCCGAACGCTTCCAGGGGTCTCGTCGAGGGAGTTCCGGGCGTTTTCACGGCGCCTGCGGGGCTCTCGGCTGGATCGTCGAGCTGAGGGCAGTCAGACCCGGTTCACTCTAGGACCAGAAGTGTGCACGCACAGAAAGCTATGCGCTGGCAATTTAGGCGAGCGGGTAACGGGGTCACCACATCCATATGGGCTCGTGGCGAGTCATCGTGTCGCATCTTTCAGGCCAGATGAAACGCCGAGGCGTTCACCCAGAAAGGAAGGCTCCGGAATGGGCACGATCACAACTACGGACGGCGTCGAGATCTTTTTCAAGGACTGGGGATCAGGTCAGCCCATCGTGTTCAGCCACGGTTGGCCTCTGTCGTCCGACGACTGGGACGCCCAGTTGATGTACTTCCTGCTTCACGGCTACCGCGTCATCGCCCACGACCGCCGCGGCCATGGGCGGTCCACCCAGACGGCCGACGGTCACGACATGGACCACTACGCCGACGACCTGGCAGCCGTGACGGAACATCTCGATGTCCAAAATGCGATCCACGTCGGCCACTCGACCGGGGGCGGCGAAGTGGCCCGCTATCTGGCTCGACACGGCGAGAGCCGAGTAGCCAAGGCGGTGCTGATCAGTTCGGTGCCACCCTTGATGGTCAAGACCGATGCCAACCCAGGCGGACTTCCCAAGAGCGTCTTCGACGGCTTCCAGGTCCAAGTTGCGACGAAGCGTTCCCAGTTCTACCGCGACCTTCCCGAAGGCCCCTTCTACGGGTTCAACCGCCCCGGCGTGACGCCGATAGAGCCGATCATCCAGAACTGGTGGCGCCAGGGCATGATGGGCGGTGCGAAGGCGCACTACGGCGGCATCGTCGCGTTCTCGCAGACTGATTTCACCGAAGATTTGAAGGGGATCACGGTGCCGGTGCTCGTGATGCACGGCGACGACGACCAGATCGTCCCCTACGCCGATTCGGGGCCTCTGTCCGCCAAGCTCGTCAAGAACGGGACGCTCAAGACTTACAGCGGCTTCCCGCACGGCATGCCCACGACGCAGGCGGAGACTATCAACGCCGACCTGTTGACCTCCTTCAAGGAAGGGTGACATCGGGCCGGCGGCCTTCACAACGAAGTTGCCGCCTTCACGTGTGACGCCGGGGAAAGCAACTCAGACGAGGAGCGCGTTACGGCTTCGGAAGTGAGACCCTGGGGATCAGCTGCCGGGTCTCGTTCGTCTTCCCTGCGAACCTCCAGAATCGCATTGAGTCGTGCCTGGGTGGACCGGTGAATCCCAGGTGGAGAAGCTCTGTCCGGCGCCTGTCGAACGCTCAACAGACTCCCAATTGTTCGATCCTCGTTCGTGCTGGCAACCCCAATTTCATAACCCCCTAAAGGTCGTGCTGTGGTCAGACGAAACCTCTGTGTCGCGCCATGCGCTTGCCAGCCTGAACGGTCGAGCGGGAATGCGTGTCGGCCGAGAGGGAGTGGACATGGTTACCGAGGAGGAGTGGTCCGGAGAGGTCGCACGATCGGCTCGGTTCCGCCTGATCAGCCCCATCATTGCCCTCGGCGCCTTCGGGCTGATCTTTGTCCCCTGCATGATGGCGGGTCAGGCGTTGGCCTCGGGAATCTATTCCGACCTGGTGGCGGTCGGCATCCTCATGGCCCTCATGTTGCCGCTCGCGTTCGTTCTGGTGGCCTTGGGCGAGCGCCAGCAGCGGCGCACCGACGAGAAAGTCCGCAACCTCAACACCGAGCTGAGTAGCGCGGTTGCCGACGCTGAACGCCTGAACGCCGAGCTCAGCGCCGCCATGTCCGACGCTGACCGTCAGGCCAATATTCGCGACGTCCAGGTGCAACGCCAGCGTTTCGAAAGTCGCTTGGCGAATGCACTCGACATGGCCGAGGGCGAGCCCGAAGTCATCGAGGTCATCGAGCGGTCGTTCGCGAGCGTCTTGCCCGAGGCTCCGGCCGAACTGCTCCTGGCCGACAACAGCCATGCACATCTCCATCGCATGGCCGCTGTCGGCCCCGACGGGAAGCCGCCAAGCTGCGGGGTGGATTCACCGGATCGCTGCCCAGCAGCGCGGCGGGCGCAGATCCAGGAGTTCACCGACAGTGATCACCTTGACGCGTGTCCCAAGCTGCGCAACCGCCCCGAAGGCCGGCTCTCGGCCCTTTGCGTGCCCGTTTCCATCATGGGCCGCACGGTGGGCGTTATCCATGCCACCGGTGAGCCGGGAGCGAAGGTGGACGACGATCACGTCGACGACTTGGCCACGCTGGCGAAACTGGCCGGGGCGCGCATCGGCTTGCTCAGGGTCATGGCCGAGACCCAATTGCAGGCCTCGACTGACACGCTCACCGGACTGCTCAACCGGCGGTCGTTCTCCGAGCGGGTTGCCGCGATCCCAGCGCACCTTTACCCGGTTGCAATGTCCATGGCCGACCTCGACCACTTCAAGATCCTCAACGACACCTATGGGCACGAGACGGGAGACCGGGCGTTGCGACTCTTCACTCGTGTCCTGCGAGACTCGCTTCGGACCAGCGATGTGGCGTCGCGCTACGGCGGTGAGGAGTTTGCGATCGCTTTCCCGGACTGCTCGGCGGCAGACGCGACGCGAGCGCTGAACACCGTGCGCACCCAGCTTGACGCCGCCATCACTGTCGGTGGACTCCCCAAGTTCACCGTGAGCTTCGGCGTTACCGAATGCGAGCCGGGTGAGGAGCTCGCGACCATTCTTCGACGGGCAGACGACGCCCTGTTGCAGGCGAAGCGCGAGGGCCGCGACCGAGTGGTCTTGCACGATGCGATGGGAGAGTCGAGTGAAGTGCCGAGCGGCGGCCGGGCGAGCGTTCTCCCGTTGCTGGAGGACGACTTTCAGTCGGTGGATTGACTCGGAACGTGGACGGAATCGAGCCGCGTCTCGAAGCCGTTCGCCGAGGCTCAGATCGGGATCGACTGTGCGAAGTGGAACACGTCGTCCGGGTCGTATCCCCGCTTCACCTGTTGCAGTCGAGGCAGATTGGACCCGTAGTACGCCTGCTGCCAGTCGGCCAGGGTGGGGTCGATGTAGTTCTGGTACGACCCCTGCGTCACGGGCTCGAACGCGCTGTGGAGATTCTGGAGCCAGGCGGAAGCGGCCGACTTCGCACTCTGCGACGGGGGAGTGGAGGGGTATGTGATCGAGTACTGGGCACACGAGATCGCAGATCGGTGGACGAAGGCGGTCTCGCTCCCCGCCACTTGATTGATTGCCCCTCCGTAGCCGTCGAACACGACGCCGCCACCAGCACCGGGCAGTGCTGAGGGGAGGGAGGACAGAGCTGAGATAATCGCGGTCACCGCGCTCTCGGGGAGCGGTCCGCCGACGTAGGACGACTTGGCCGCGAAGGGCGACTGGACCGGCGTGGCGCACTGGGCCACGGGCTTGCCCTCGCACCCGGCCTCAATCATGGTGGCGGTCAGGTAATCCTCTGGGCCGACGAAGCGGTAGGTGGTGCCGTCGCTCACGACAGATGTCAGCGGAGTCAGTGCGGCGGTACACGCACTCACCGATCCGACGAACACCCCGGTGACTTTGACGAGACCACCCCCGACGGTCCCGCTGCTGAAGAGCTGACAATTGGCCCATAGTTCGTCAGGCGCCGTCGGGATCCACCGGAGCCAGGCATCGAGAACGCTGTCCGCCGCTCCCCATGGCCACTCGAGTGTGAAGAGCGTGATGGCTTCGGGAATGGGATAAGCCCGGAACTCGAATGAAGTGACGACACCGAAGTTGCCACCGCCTCCGCCGCGGCAGGCCCAGTACAGGTCTTCGTCTCGACCGGGCCCGCATCGGCGCAGCACGCCGTCCGCCGTGACGATCTCGACGGTCGTGAGTTGATCGCGGGTGAGCCCGTACGCACGGGAGAAGACGCCGATCCCTCCGCCCAGTGCCAGCCCGGCGATCCCCACGGTTGGGCAAGATCCGCCCGGCAGAAGAAGGCCTTGTGCCGCCAACGTGCTGTAGACGTCGATCAGCATGTTTCCGGCTCCCACCATGACGAGTGTCTCATCGGAGCCGCCGATCGCCCCGCCGACCGAGATCGCATCCATGCTCGATACGTCGATGACCAGGCCGGGACAGGACGAATAGCCGCCGTAACTGTGCCCGCCCGAGCGCGCCACCACCTGCACGTTGTGTTCGCGGGCGAAAGCGAGACAACGTTGGACATCGCTCGCGGGCCCACATTGGGCGATGGCTGCTGCGTCCGGGACGTAGACAGCGTTGTAGAGGTGCCCGGCCGCGGCATACCCGCTGTCACCAGCTTGCAGCAATGGTCCGACGAGAGAGTCGGCCAATTTGGACCAATCGGGTGGACCCTGGCTCGTCTTTGCCGACGGGGATGTGCTGCTGCTGGCGTCTGCGGAATGCGGGTTTGAACTCGAGCACCCATCCGCCGAAACACCAGCGATCAGCCCCGATCCCACGACGGTAGCCCCGCGCAGAAACGAGCGACGGTCCATCAGCCCCGAACAACCTCGGCCACCATGCGAACCCCGCCAGCCACGGTTGCCGACACTACGTCAGTCGATGATCACGCTGCGGTTGGTACCTGTTGGCCGTTGGCCTTCAGGGTCACCTCCACGTTCCCACGGGTGGCGTTGGAGTAGGGGCACACCTCGTGCGCTGCAGCCACGATGGCTATGGCGCGCTCGGAATCGCTGACTCCCGGTAGCGAGACATCGAGCCCGACGGCCACGTTGAACCCACGGTTCTCGGTAGTGATCAGACTGACCTCCGAATCAATGGAAACGGCCCCGAGGTCCACTTTCTCTCGGCGTCCGACAACGCCGAGCGCCCCTTCAAAGCAAGCGGCGTAACCCACCGCGAACAGCTGCTCAGGGTTCGTGCCTCCACCGTCGCCCCCCATTTCGACCGGGGTGCGCAGCTGGACATCCAACGCACTGTCGCTGGTCACTCCGTGTCCCTGGTCTCGGCCGCCCGTCACGTGGGCGTGGGCCGTGTAAAGCGATTTGGCCATGTTCGACTCCTCTCGAGCGTCTGTCATTGCGACGCTATCCGCTCTCCCTCAGGATTCCCCCGGCTTCATGGAATCCTTCCAAGACGGAGCAGACTCGAGTCCTCGAAGTAAGAGGTCTGCTGGCGCGAGTAGTTTCCGAGCCGAAGCGGAGCCGGCTGCTCGACCTGCTCGCTGAGCTGCGAGCGAGCGGGGGCGAGTTCGATGTTGAGCACTCTGACGAGGTGATTGAAGAGGTCGGATCCCGACAGGCGAACAAG
>Ga0182024_10004962_pt1 | contig 30177 bp, 22 predicted proteins | sample P32metaG_FD_120480 | JGI IMG/M metagenome (GOLD analysis project Ga0182024, IMG submission 120480) | Permafrost microbial communities from Stordalen Mire, Sweden - P3-2 metaG (Illumina Assembly) | ecosystem: Environmental > Terrestrial > Soil > Wetlands > Permafrost | place: Sweden: Stordalen... | reverse complement strand
CGCCAACAGCGGCCAGTCGGGAACTGGCAAGCTTTTACGGATTTCCTGACGGTCAGCCGACATGGGCGTCGTCGGTCGACATGCTCTGGCCGCCGGTCACGTACGATTAGGGCCCGCAATCAGAACGATCGGCAGCAGCGCGAACGTCATACAGCTGATTTGCTGCTTCATGCGCGCTCCGACATCACCACGCATCGATGCATGGCCGCTTGCGTCCGGTCCGCGGCGGCATTGGCGGCATCGATCGCAATCCAGCCACGATCCAATGACGCGTCTCTGCGGGATCGATCACTTCGTCGATCTCCAGCACGGAGGCGATCGAGACTGCCTTGCCGTTGGCGTAGAGCTGCGCGACCTTATCCTTGTAGTATTTTTCACGCTCGACCGGATCGGCGATCGCTTCCATTTCCTTGCGGAAGCCCAGTCGCACATAGCCTTCCAACCCCATGCCACCGAACTCGCCGGTCGGCCACGCCACCGTAAAGAACGAGGCGTGGAAGCCGCCGCCGATCATCGACTGCGCGCCGAGCCCGTAGCCCTTGCGCAGCACGACACCGAATAGTGGCACGGTAAGGCTCGCGCCGGTGACGAACATACGGGCAACATGGCGCACGATCGCGGTTTTTTCCGCCTCGGGCCCGACCATGAAGCCCGGGGTGTCGCACAGCGACACGATCGGAATGTCAAAGGCGTCACACAGCTGCATGAAGCGCGCGGCCTTGTCACCGGCCGGCGCGTCAATCGCGCCGCCGAGATGCTTTGGATTGTTCGCGATCAGCCCGAACGGCTTGCCTTCGATGCGGATGAAGGCGGTGATCATGCCGAGGCCGAAATCGCGGCGGATTTCCAGCACCGAGCCTTGATCGGCCAGGAGATCGATGACCGCGCGAATGTCATAGACCCGCAGACGGTTCTCCGGAATCCCCCGGCGCAGCAGGCGCTGATCGCTTGCCTGCCACTGCGTCACCGGTCCCTGGAAGTAGCCGAGATACTGCTGCGCGACCCGGGTGGCTTCTTCCTCGTCCTCGACCAGAATGTCGACGACGCCATTCGGCGCCTGCACCGAGACCGGGCCGACCTCGGCCGGATGATAGACCCCGAGCCCGCCGCCCTCGATCATCGCCGGCCCGCCCATCCCGATCGAGGCGTTCTGGGTGGCGATGATGACGTCGCAGCAACCCAGCATCGCCGCATTGCCGGCGAAGCAATAGCCCGAGACCACGCCGACCACCGGCACCAGGCCGGATAATCTCGCGAACTGTACGAAGGAAGGTCCGTCGAGACCGGTCATGCCGAGCCGGTCGGTATCGCCCGGACGACCCCCGCCGCCTTCCGCATAAAACACCAGCGGAAGCCGCCACTGCTCGGTCAGCGAGAGCATGCGGTCGATCTTCTTGTGGTTCATATGGCCTTGGGTGCCGGCGAGCACGGTGTAATCATAGGCGATCACCATGCAGCGCGCTTCGCCAGCCCCGACCTTGTCGGCATTGATGGTGGCGACGCCGGTGATCAGACCGTCGGCGGGCGTGTTCTTGATCAGGTCGTCGAGATCGCGCCGACGGCGCTGGGCGGCGACCGCCAGCGAGCCGTATTCGACGAACGAGTCGGCATCGACCAGCTGCGCGATGTTTTGCCGCGCCGTGCGCTGATTGGTCTTGCGCCGGCGCTCGACCGATGCGGGGCGGTTGGCATCGAGCGTGTTGGCGTGGCGGGCGATGAGTTCGGCCAGATCGGGGCGGATGTGATCGAGATCTACGGCCGTTTCCTGCTCGGCCTGATCACCATCGACCTCCGCGGGTTCGATGAACAGGATCGGATCGCCCTGCATCAGCGTTTCGCCGTCGCTGGCCGCAATCCTGGTGATCCTGCCGCCATAGGGCGCTGTGACCAGATGCTCCATCTTCATGGATTCGATCACCGCGATCTGCTGGCCGGGCCAGACCAGGTCGCCCTCGCTCACTTCGATCGCCACGACGGTGCCTTGCAACGGCGCGGCAATCGGTTCCGATCCAGCCGGGCCGGCTATGGCGCCTTTCGCGGCCGGCGTGGGCGCATCCGCGCCAACGGCAAAGAACAGCGGATGCACGGACGTCTTCGCGGCCCCGACCAGCGCGGCGACGCGGCTGTCGACAAAACCCGTGCTGATGCGGTTGGCAACGAAATCGGGGTCGGCCAGCACCGCCTGCAGGAACGCGATGTTGGTCTCGACGCCACCGATGCGGAATTCGCGCAGTGTGCGGGCCGCTTTCGCCACCACGTCACCCCAGCGTGCTGCCGGGGCGTGGACGATGACTTTTGCAAGCAACGAGTCGAAAGCAGCGCTGGTTTGATATCCGGTATAGCCAAAACTATCGACGCGAACGCCGGGGCCGGAAGGCGGGTCGAAGGCTGTAAGCGTGCCGCTGGTTGGTTGGGTCGCGCCGGTCTCGGTCATGGTCTCCATGTTGATACGCAACTGCATCGCATAGCCGCGCGGCGCGGGGATCTCGGCCTGGGTCAATGCGAGCGAAGCCAGCGTGACGCCGGCGGCGACCGCGAGCTGCGATTTGACCAGATCGATCCCGAGCACCTGTTCGGTCACGGTGTGCTCGACCTGAAGCCGCGGATTGGCCTCGATGAAGGCGAAGGTCGCGGCGTCAGCGGATGCATCACCGTCAACCAGGAATTCAAAGGTGCCGAGACTGTCGTAATGGGCGGCCGCCGCGAGCTGCTTTGCCGCCTCGACAATGCGCTGCCGCAAGGCCTCGCTCAGCGACGGGCTCGGCGCCACCTCGATCAGTTTCTGGTTACGGCGCTGGATCGTACATTCGCGCTCCCAGAGATGGCTGACGGCGCCGTGGCGGTCACCGATGATCTGCACCTCGATGTGCCGCGCCTGGCGAACCAGCCGCTCGACATAGACGCCGTCGCTGCCGAAGGCCGCCTTGGCCTCGGACTGGCAGCGCGCATAGGCTTCCTCCAGCTTGTCGCCGTCCTCGACGATGCGCATGCCGCGGCCGCCGCCGCCGGCCATCGCTTTGATCATCACCGCGCCGCCTTTGCCGAGCGAGACGAAAAAGGCTTTTGCGTCCGCGAGCGTGGTCGGGCCTGTGGTGCCGTCGATCACAGGCACGTTGCAGCGCCGCGCCAGCGCCTTGGCGGCGACCTTGTCGCCGAACAGGTCGAGCGCTTCTGGGGAAGGGCCGACGAAGGTGATGTTTTCCTCGACGCAACGTCGCGCCAGCGCGGAATTTTCGCTGAGGAAGCCATAGCCGGGGTGCAGCGCGTCGCATCCGGTCGCCTTGGCCGCCTCAATCACGGCTTCGATGTCGAGATAGGCCCGCGCCCCGCGTCCCGGGATGGCATACGCCTCATCCGCGGCACGGACATGCAAGGACAATGCATCATCGGCCGGATAGATCGCGACCGTAGCGATGCCGGAGTCCGCCGCCGCCCGGGCGATGCGAATGGCGATTTCGCCACGATTGGCGATCAGCAGTTTACGAAATGACATCAACACTTTTCCGATACAGAATGATGAGCCGCGCCGGCGAAGGGGCGGCGATGGCCTCAGCCGACGAGTTCCTGCTTCTTCACCTTGCCCGTCGCCGTCATCGGCAGGGCCTCGATGATGCGCACCTCGGGGACCTTGTAGGTGGCCATGCGCTCCTTGCACCACAGCTCCAGCTGCTGCGGCGTCACAGTGCCCCTGGCTTCCGGCTTGAGCTGGATGTAGGCGACCGGGACTTGGCCGCGTTCGGCGTCCTCGCGTCCCACCACGCCCGAGCCCAGCACCGCCGGATGCTGGCCGAGCAGCGCCTCGATCTCCGGCGGAAATACGCTCATGCCCTTCACTTTCAGCATCTCCTTGCGGCGGCCGAGGAAATGAATGAAGCCGTCGGCATCGATCAGCCCGATGTCGCCGGTGCGCAGCCAGCCGTCGACCAGCGCCTCGGCGGTCGCCTGCGGCTTGTTCCAGTAGCTCTTGAGCAGCGAAGGTGTGCGCACGCGAATCTCGCCCTCGCTGCCGATCGGCACTAGGTCGCCGGTTTCGATATCGGTGATCTTGAATTCGGCGCCCGGCACCGGCAGCCCGACAAAGATCGGCTGCGAATTGAGATCGAAGTCATTGTCCTGGAAGCCGGTCGTGAAGGTGTTCGAGGTGTGGGTCTCGGTCATGCCCCACGCGCTCTCGGCAAGAATGGTGCCGGTCAGCTCCTTCCAGCGCCGGCGGTAGTCGGCGTTCAGCTTCTTCACGAACGAGACCACGCGGATCTGCCGCAGCGACGACAGGTCAAACTCCCGGAATCGCGGGTGGTCCATCAGTTCGACCGCGCCGTCGACCGGCATCGCAGTGAGCGTTACCTTGTGGGTCTGGATCGCCGACAGCACCCCGATCGCATCCCAGCGCGCCAGCAGCACCAAAGTGGCGCCGGCGAACAGCGGAAAGATCAGGCCGAGGTTTTCGCCGGCGATCCAGAATTCGGGAAAGAACGACAGGCAGATGCTGTTCTCGTCGATGTCGAGCGCGATGCCGTAATTGGCGGCCGCGGTGTAGACCATGTCGCGCTGGGTGTGCACGCAGCCCTTCGGCATCCCTGTGGTGCCGCCGGTGTAGTTCAGCGCCGCGACGTCGTCGAGCCCGGCAGGCGGCAGCGGCGTAACATCGCCGAGCGCGGCCAGTGCGGGCATCAGATCCGTCGCACCAGGCACGGCCATGCCCGGCGTGCGGATCGAGTCCGGCACGGGAATCGCCGGGTTCGCCGGAATGACGTCCGCAAAGCTGGTGACGATGACCTCGCGCAGCTTGGTTTTGACTTTGACCTGATCGACCGTCTCGACCAGCTGGTCGAGCGCGACGATCACCTCCGCATCGGTATCGTTCAGTTCATATTCGAGCTCAAAGGCGCGCGACAGCGGCGAGACCGGCACATGCACCGCGCCAAGCTTCAGGATGCCAAAGAACACGATGTGGAATTGCGGACAATTCGGCAGGAATACCGCGACACGGTCGCCCTTGCGCACGCCCTTGGCGGCAAGCAGCGCCGCGAAACGGTCGCTCTGGCGGTCGAGTTCGGCGTAGGTCAGCACACGGCCGTAGAAGATGACGGCAGGATGGTCCGGCTGGCGCTTCGCCCAGGCCCGCAGATATTCGCTCAGCGCGATCTCGCCGTGCGGGTATTGCGGTTCGCGCGGGGCGCCTTTCGGCCACGCCTTGCGCCAAAGCGCGCGCATCTGGTCGAGATATTCTTGTTCGTTCAGACGTGCGGTCATGCTCGCCTTCCTTTGCGTCGCAGGGTTATCGGGCGGATGAATTCAGTTCGTCGAGGATCTGACGCTTGAGCTTGTATTTCTCGACCTTGTTGGTCGGCGTCACCGGCAGTGCGGGAACAAAACGGATATGCGTCGGCTGCATGTATTTCGGCATCACGCGCCGGGTGTGATCCCGCAATTCGTCCTCGCTCAAGATTTCTCCCTCGACCAGTTCGATGAACACCGCGACGTCCTCTTCCTCGCCGATTTTCGCCGGTATGGGGACGGCCGCGACGGCCCGAACCTTGTCGTGACCGGCAATCAGCGCTTCAACTTCGAACGACGAGACGTTCTCGCCGCGCACGCGGAAGAATCCACCCATGCGGTCGACGAATGCATACAGCCCGGATCTGTCGTCCAGTTGCTTGCACGCGTCACCGGTGTGAAACCAGCAGGTGCGGAACGCCTTGAGCGTCGCCTCGGGTTTTCGGAAATATTCCTGCAGCAACAGGCCGGGAAAGCGTGGCCGGAACGCCAGCTGGCCGACCTGGCCCGGCGGCAGCAGGTTGTCGTCGTCATCAAGGATGGCCGTCTCGAACAGCGGATTTGGGGCGCCCATCAATCCCTTCGGCAAGGCTTGCGAGCCGTCCAGCAGCGGACGGCCGATTGTGCCGCAGCGCGCGCGGATGTCCTGTTTCGACGGGCCCCGCCACAACTCGGGCGGTGTTCCCTCCCCCTCGACGAACTGGTCGATCAGCGCGGCGAAGGCCGAGCCGGATTCAGTCTGGCCGAATCCAACGCTCATGAAGTCGATGCCGAAGCGGCGTGCCACCTCATGGTGGTTGGCCGGAAACGGCTGCATGTGCACCTTGTTGAGGGTGTTGGCGCGGTCGTCCGCGCGCGGCTCGATGCTCATCAGATACGGAACCATCACATCGAGCAGCACGCAGGTGGTGGCGCCGCATTCGGCGATGCGATCCCAGAACCTGCCAGGGCTGAACTTGTCCCACAGCCCGACGGTATTGCCTTGCCAGACCGCTCGGGCCAGCAGCGCGAACGCGCCGCCGACATGATAAAGCGGCAGATCGCAATAGATCACGTCCTCCGAAGACGTCAGCTGGCGCAGCGGGAAGCCGTAATGGTTCATCCAGCGAAACGGCTGCACCACGCCTTTGGACGGACCGGTGGTGCCGGAGGTATAGACAATGTTGGCGAGATCGAACGGGCCACGATCGATGCGCGGCACGGAAGCGTCACTCGCGCCGAGCTGCGTAAAGGCGACGATATCGACCCCGTTGAACGCGGAGCCGAAAGCGAGCTCCGTAAAATCATGGTCGCCGGGCACGGGCGTATGCACGATCAGCCGCCGCAGCGGCACCTCGCCGATGACTTCGCCAAGCACCTCGGCAAAGGACGGGTCGGTGACGAGCGCGAAGGGCTCGGTGTCCCGGAGCTGATAGGACAACAGCTGGCCGCGGAAATTGAAATTTACCGGCGCGAAGATACCGCCGGCGCGCCAGATCGCGAACATCGCCAGCGCGCTCAGCAGCGAATTGCGGGTCAGCACGCTGACCGCAACTCCCTCGGTGACGCCCATCGCCGTGAGGCCGGCGGCAATTCGGTCGATACGCCGCTTGAATTCGGCGAAGGTGAGTTTGACGCCGTCTTCGCCGTAATGGACGAACACCTTGTCCGGCAGTGTGCGGGCGCAATGGTCGAGCCGGTCGAGCACGCTGTCGCCCTCGGCCACCATCTGCGCGAATGTTTCCTCAGGCGTCATGCGTTGCTCCCGGTCACAGCCGCTTCATGGTGGGATCCAGCGCCACCCGCAGCGATTCGCCCAACGTGTTGAAGGCGAGCGCGGTGAAGAGGATCGCAAAGCCCGGCGGATACATCTGCTCGGGCGCGATCTCCATGTTCTGGTAAGCGCGCGCCAGCATCGAGCCCCAGCTCGCGTTCGGCGGCTGGATGCCGAGCCCGAGAAAGCTGAGGCTGGCTTCGGCCAGCAGCGCGCCCGCCAGCAGCAGGGTGACCTGCACGATGACAGGCTGGATCGTGTTCGGCAGCACATGCCGCCACAGAATGCGGCCGGTGGAAGCGCCGAAGCAGCGGGCGCTGTCGACATAGAGTTCGTTGCGCACCACCAGCGTGCGCGCACGAACGAGGCGCGCAAGCTGCGGCGCGAACACGATGCCGACCGAAATCATGCCATTGGTGAGGCCGATACCGAGCGCGCCGGTGACCGCGATCGCGAGCACGATGGCCGGAAACGACAGAAAACTGTCGATGACACGGCTGGCGACGTCGTCGACCCAGCCACCGAGATAGCCGGCGAACAGGCCGACCGGAACCCCGATCAGGATCGCGACCGCGACCGCCAGAAAGCTCGCATAGAGCGAGGCCATGCCGCCATAGATCAGCCGGCTCAGGATGTCGCGGCCGAGATCGTCGGCGCCGAGCCAATGCTCTGACGACATCGGCGCCATCATGGCGTTGAGGTCCTGCTCGATCGGCGAATATGGCGCGAGCCAGGGCGCCAAGGTGGATACGGCGACCAGAAGAAGCAGGAACGACAGGCTCAGCGCCCCGCGCAAATCGCTGCGGAACCAGCGCGCGAAGCCGCCGAAACGGCTCGGTCGCCGATCCGAGAGGAGCGCGAGGTCGGCCATCTCAGGCGATCCTCGGGTCAAGGACATTATAGAGAATGTCGGTCACCAGATTGAGCGCGACCACCACCAGCACCATCGCGAACACGACGCCCTGCACCACCGGGAAGTCGCGATGGATCGCGGCGTTGACGATCAGGCTGCCCATGCCGGGAATCGCGAACACCGCCTCGACCACGACGGTCGCGGCCAGCAGCCGGTTGAACAGCAGGCTGATCACCGTGAGCAGGTTGACGCTGACGTTCTTCAGGCCGTGCCGCCACAGGATCGCCGGCGGCGACAGGCCCTTGGCGTGCAGCGTGCGCACCTGCTGCGACGACAGGATTTCCACCAGCGACGAGCGCAACTGCCGCGTGACCTCGGCGACGCCGCCGGCGGCGAGCGCGCAGGCCGGCAGGATCGCATGACTCAGTGCGCCGCGGACGCTCTCGCTGAGCGGAACAGCTCCTGTGGCCGGCAGCCAATTGAGGTCGAGCGCGAACAGCGCCACCAGCAGCATACCGAGCCAGAAATTCGGCACGGCGACGCCGAGCGAGGCGATGGTCATGATGGCGTCGTCGAGCCACGAGCCCTCGCGGCTGGCGGCGGCGACGCCGAGCGGAATGCCGATCACCAGCGCCATGACCATCGCCAACACCACGATCAGCAGTGTATGCGGGAAACAGCGCTCGATCGAGGTCAACACCGCCTCGCTGGAGATCAGTGAGGTCGAGAGGTCGCCGTGCAGCGCCTTCCACAGCCACGCGCCGTACTGGAGCAAGAACGGCCGGTCGAGGCCGTAGAGATGGCGGATTTCGGCGACGCGCGCATCGGACGCGTTGTCACCGGCGAGGGTTACGGCGACGTCGCCGGGCACCAGCTTCAGCAACACGAACACGATGAATGTCGCGAGCACGATTACCGGCACCGCCTGGACCAGGCGGCGCGCGATGACGTTGCTTTTGGCCGAGCGAGACATTCCGTGTGTCCGAATTGCGGGAAGGCGCGGCGTTCGCGCTTAAGTCAGAGACATATTCTCGAATTTCGGCTTGCCGAGCAGATCGGCCTTGTAGCCTTCGGCCTTCTGCGCCAGCGCATCGAGTTCGTACTGGAAGGCGATCGGCGCCGAGAGCGCGTTTTCCATCACGAAGCGCTGGATTTTGGCGAATACGGCGGCGCGCTCGGTGAGGTTCTCGCTCTCGCGGCTCTGCTGGATCAGCTTCGACAGCTCCGGATCGCATTCGCGGCCGGCGTTGTAATAGGCGCCTTTATCGAAGCCAAGCGCATAGGTCATGCTCGGGTCGGGGCGCCCGGTCCACGCCGACAAAAGTGCATCGAACTTCTTCTCGGTGGCGAAGAACTGCGCGCTGATTTCGGGGATGGTGCCGCGGGTGAATTTGAGACGGATGCCGCCCTGCCCGAGCTGGGCCTGCAGCACTTCGCTGCGCTGAACCGAATCCTGGTCGTTGTAGCCGCCCATGGTGATTTCGATGCCGTCCTTGAAGCCGGCCTCCGCCAGCAGCTTGCGGGCCTTGTCGGGATCGTGCGGATAGAGCGTCGAGACCGATTTGTCATAGGCCCAGTGGGAACTCGGCAACGTCATGGTCGCCGCTTCCCCGAGGCCGCCCATGGTCGCCTTGACGAAACCGTCGCGGTCAAGCGCGAAGTTGATCGCCTGGCGGATCTTGACATTGTCGAGCGGCGCGCGGGCGTAGTTGAAATAGAGCTGGACGCAGTAGAGCGTCGGCGCGGCAACAGTTCGCAGCTGCTTGGCGCGATCGATGATCGGCTTCAGCCGCGCCGGCAGCGAAAACGCCATGTCCTTTTCGCCTGAAGTCACCGAGCGCAGCGCAGTCGCCGATTCCGGAATGATCGCGAATTCGATGCCGTCGAGATACGGCCGCCCGGGGCGCCAGTAGCTGTCGTTGCGCGTCACCACGACGCTTTCGTTATCCGCCCAGCTGACGAATTTCCACGGCCCTGCGCCGACCGGCTTGCGGTTGGTTTCGGTCCCCAGCGTCTTGAGATTGGCAGGAGACGCCATCATGCCGGCGCGATCGGACAGGATCGCGGGCAGCGCGGTGTCCGGGTTCTTCAGCCGTAGCGTGACCTGCAACGGCCCGGTGACGTCCACCGAGGCGAAGCTGCTGAGGTCCGCCTTGATGTTGGAGTTCTCATCCTGCCGGCTGCGTTCGAGGTTGAACTTGACGGCCCCGGCGTCCAGATCGGTGCCGTCGTGGAATTTCACGCCCTTCTCGATATCGAGCACCATGGTCTTCGGATCGGGGTAGGACCATTTGGCCAGCCCCGGCTTCGGCTTCAGCGTCTCGTAGTCCCATTCGACCAGCGTGTCGTACATGGTCCACAGCAGACTGTGATCGGCACCCGAGCCGCCGGTTGCCGGATCCAGCGACGACGGATTGGCGGGAGCCGCGACCTTGAGAATGCCGCCCTTTTTCGCGGCCTGCGCCAAGGCCGGCAGCCCCGTCGCGCCGGTGAGCGCGACGCCGCCGGCCAATACCAGGATGTCGCGCCGGCTCAGTCCGCGGCTGGTGAAATTACCCTCTGTCATTTCGTTCTCCCGAATGCATTCGTTTCCAACGTATTGGTGTCGCGTGACGGCGGCCCGTCGGTCGTCGAGAAATGGCAGGCCACCCAGTGCCCGGGTTTGAGCTGACGCCAGGCGGGGACCTCTTCGGCGCAGCGCGCTTGCGCGGCCGGGCAGCGGGTGCGAAAGCGGCAGCCCGACGGCGGAGCGACCGGGCTCGGAATTTCGCCTTCGAGCATGATCCGGCGGTTGGTACGCAGCGTGGACGGCAATGGTACCGGCTCGGCCGAGAGCAGAGCTTCGGTATACGGATGCAGCGGCCGTTCGATGACGCCCGCGGCCGCGCCGACCTCCATCAGCCGGCCGAGATAGGTCACCGCGATGCGGTCAGAGATGTGGGAGACGACCGCGATATCGTGGGTGATGAAAACGTAAGTGAGATTGAATTCGCGCTGCAGGTCGGCGAACAGATTGAGGATGTCGCCGCGGATCGAGACGTCGAGCGCGGCCACCACCTCGTCGCAGACGATGACCTTCGGTCGCAGCATCAATACCCGCGCGATATTGACGCGTTGTTTCTGGCCGCCGGAAAGCTGATGCGGATAGCGGCTCGCCAGCTCGCGCGGCAGCCCGACCCGCGCCAGCACGGCGAAACCGGCCTTGCGGCGGGATTCATCGCTGCCGTCCCGCATGATCTCGGCCGGCTCGATCACGCTGTCGAGAATGGTCATGCGCGGGTTGAGCGCGGCGTTGGGATCCTGAAACACGATCTGATAGTCGCGGCGGTGCGCGCGAAACGCCGCGCCGCGCAATGTCGCCGGATCGAGGCCGTCATGCAGGATCTGGCCCTCGGTCGGCGCAATCAGCGAGACCAGCGCGCGCGCCAGCGTGGTCTTGCCGGAACCGGATTCGCCGATGATGCCGAACGTCTCACCCGCGCGCACGTCGAAATCGACGCCGTCGACAGCCTTGACGGTGTCCTTGCCCTCTCGGGTCGGAAACAGCACGCGTAGATTGCGCACGGTCAGGATCGGACCCTGCGGCGTTTCGGGCCGTGTCGCACCGTCCGCAATCGTCATGGGTTCACCGTTCCCGGCAATGCAATCTCGGAGGCGCGGCAACAGCGCACGCGATGCAATCGCGAAAGCTCGGCAAGCGCCTGCGGCGCCGCGCATCGATCGGCCGCATGCGTGCATCGCGGCTGGAAGCGGCAGCCCGGCGGCATCGCCTGCAGGGACGGCACGCGGCCAGGGATCGACGGCAATACGCTGCGCCGCGCGGACAGGCGGGGAAGCGAACGCAAGAGCCCGGAAGTATAGGGATGCCGGGGCTTGATCAGGACATCATCGACCGGCGCGTCCTCGACCACCTCGCCTGCGTACATCGTGATCATGCGCGTGCAGGTTTCCGCCACCACGCCGAGGTCGTGGGATATGAACAGCAGCGCCGTGCCGGTGCGTTCGCTGAGGCGTTGCAGGAGATCGGTGATCTGGGACTGCACCGTGACGTCGAGCGCGGTGGTCGGCTCGTCGGCGATCAGGAGTTTCGGCTTGCAGATCAGCGCCATCGCGATCATCACCCGCTGGCGCATGCCGCCCGAGAGCTGGTGCGGATAGTCGTCGCAACGCCGTTCAGGCGCTGGGATGCCGACGCCGGCAAGCGCTGCGATGGCGCGTTCGCGGCCTTCCTTGCGATCAACCGGGAAATGCGCGCGATAGGCCTCGCTGATCTGGTCGCCGACAGTAAAGACCGGATCAAGCGCGCTCATCGGCTCCTGAAAAATCATCGCGATCTCGCGCCCGCGCACGGCGCGCATTTCACGCGCCGACAAGACCGCAAGATCGCGGCCTTCGAACAGGATCTGGCCGGTCAGCCGCACCGACCGGGCCGGCAACAGCCGCAGCAACGAAAGGCCGGTAACGGTCTTGCCGCAGCCGCTTTCACCGACGATGCCGACGCGCTCGCCCGAAATGACCGAGAAGCTGATATCGCGAATGACAGGCAGTTCGCCGTTTGCGGTCTTGAAGGCGAGCGACAGGCCGCGGACGTCGAGAAGCGCCGGCGCGGGCGCGCCCGCCGCCGACACACGCGCATCCGGTGGATGCGCCGCAATCGAGCCGGAGATGTCGGCGAGACCGGCCATCCAATCGGATCGTCAGATCTTGAACGGTTGGACCGGCAAACCCGGCTTTGATGTCAGGGCGAACGCAAAGGCGATCACCGCGATCTGCGCTAAAGACGATGGCGTCATTCGCCTGCTCCCTTCCCTGAACTCGCCCGGTCTTGCTGCCGGAACATCGAGCATGATGGCTTCCGAGATGCCCGGAAGGCTTTTCAACCTAAGCCGCGGCCGTTTTCTGGATGAAAACGCTCAGATTTTGCTTCGCAGGCGGCCTGAAATTCATTGCGGGATAGATTGTCGATTGTCAACAATTTATCTTGTTGGGTATAGAAGCGTTGCGCTGGACGACCGGCCCCACGCGGTCCAGCAAAGAACCTGGAGCTCCATGTCCCAAGACGATGACGAGTTCGAACGGAAGTTCGCGCCCCGCACGCTTCCTGAACAGGTCGCCGAAGAATTAGGCGCCGAGATCGTCGCCGGCCGCCGCAAACCCGGCGAGCGGCTGACCGAAATCGAGCTGGCGCAGTGCTTCGGCGTCAGCCGCGGTCCGATCCGGGAAGCCATCCGCATTCTCGAACGCCGGCGCCTGGTCGATTTCAACCCGCGCCGCGGCGCTTACGTGCGGCCGCTGTCGCTGAAGTCGGTCGCCGACCTGTTCGACGTTCGCATGGCGCTGTCGCTACTCGCGGTTCGCACCATGGCGACGGCGCCGGTCGAAAGTTACATCGACACGTTTGCGCGGCGCTGCGCGGAACTCGACGCGATGGTTGATGACGGCGACCCGGTCGCATTCGCGCGCGTGACGACCCGCGCCGTGCGGACCGTGGCGAACGGCTCCGGCAACGAGTTGCTCGCCGAGCAACTCGCAGATCTCGCCAACCAGACGGTGTGGACGACGATCTGGAAGGCACCCCTCGATTATCAGACCCGGGAAATCCGCCGCGAAGCCGCCGATCTGATGCGCGCCACGCTCGATGCCATCGTCCGCCGCGATGTTGCTGCCGCAATCACCAGCCACCGGAAGTTGCTGGAAGACGACCGCGACCGCGCACTGGCGTCGCTGTCCCGCATCATGGCGGCTGCCGCCGACTTCGGCGTGTTCTCGCAGGACGAGACGGGCAAATCGGGACGGCCCGCCAGTTCAGCGGCCTGATGAAGCTGGGTTGAACATCTGCGACTGACAGTTCATTGCTCAAAATGGGGCGGCCGTCGCTTGCGTCGGTATGGCAACTGCCGATGACCACGACGATTACGCACGCGACCATATCTGTTGACGTTCTCGAGGGGTTCTCACGCGCGACCGGCCGCTTTGCGCCAAGAACGGCCGTTGGCTCAGTCGCACTTCCCGGGGCTGCTTCAGGTATATTACCCGAGCGTGCGCAGACCATCACTAAGCTTTTCGGCGATCATAATAGTCGGAATGTTGGTGTTTGCGGTCGGCAGACGCAGCATTACCGAGGCGTCGGCGACGTAGAGATTCTCGCTTCCGATCACCCTGCCACCGGAATCGACAACCGCATCTGGATCAGAAAGCTCGCCCATTCGACAACTGCCGCTCGGATGCCATACGCCAAACACGCTGCGACGAACGAAATCCATCAAGGCGCTATTGTCCTGCACCACTTCCCTAAAAGCGGCTCCATTGAGCAGAAAGCGCTTGATCGAAAATTGACGAATTGCCGCCGGAAGGTCGAGCAGCGCGCCGAGTGCCGAGGCGGCCAACGAGTTAGCGCGGCTGAAATGGCTCAGCCGCTTGATTCTCGGCGAAAACGACGCCGGAAAAAAGTCTTCGGCAGCGGCATTGAGTGCCGGATGGTTGACCAGCCCGAACAGCGTTCGCACCGCCGCCATCATCCGTTCGAGGTCGCGCGGATCATCCAGGAGATTGAGGTCAACCAGGGGATGCCGGCGTGGATCCCGCGAAGCCAGCGAGACCTGCCCGACCGAGTAGGGCCGGTTGCACCAGAGGAAATACAGACCGAGCCGTGCCCCGAGCTGATGCCAGCCGGCGCGAGCCGACGCGGTGACATACATGTCGGAGCGATCGCAGCCTTCGAGCCCCGATGAATAGCGCAACGCTACGAAGCTCGCCCGCCGCTGCGACAACGGCAATCGCAAGTGTCGCGGTAGGAATTGACAGAACGTCAAGGCGGGATGGTCGCGCAAATTGCGGCCGACTCCGGGCCGGTCGATAACAACGTCGATGCCGAGATCGTGAAGCGCTGCCGCCTGTCCGATGCCTGCCCGCAGCAGGATTGCGGGAGAATGCACCGCGCCGGCCGTCACGATTACACGGCCGGCGCGAACCTCAACATTCCGCCCATCGCGCACGACACGAACTCCGGCGGCGCGGCAGCCGTTCATGACGAGCCCCTCGACATGGGTATCGGCCCAGATCGTCAGATTGGCGCGCCGGCGTGTCGCAGCGTCCAGATAGGCGGACGCCGCTGAAACCCGGCGATCGTTCCGGTTCGAGAAGGCCGGCGGGAAAATTCCATCCTCGAATTCGCCGTTCTGGTCGCGCCGGAATGGAATGCCGCTAGCGGCGAAGGCCGTGCCGACCGCCGCGCCGAACGGAGGCCAGTTCTCCCGCGCGATGCGGCGGATCGGCACCGGCCCGTCATTGCCGTGCAAGTCGCCCGCGAAATCGAGATCGGTTTCGAGCTTGCGAAAATAAGGCAGCACGTCGTCCCAGCCCCAGCCGCCAGCGCCGAGGTCGCGCCACTCGTCATAGTCGCGCGGCAGGCCGCGGTTGGCCGACTGGACGTTGATGCTGGAGCCGCCCCCGATCACGCGGCCCTGCTCGTAGGCGCGCGAAACCGCCAGCCCATCCTTGCCGCGCCCAGCCGATGCAGTGAGGCCGGGCCAGATATAGCGATCGCCGAAAAACAACGGCATCGGATAACTGTCGAGGATCTCAGCGGGCTCCGTGCCAGGTGACAGGTCCCTGCCCGCCTCAACGAGTAGCACGCGGCGGCGTGCGTCGGCAGAAAGCCGGTTGGCCAGCACGCAACCGGCGGAGCCGCCGCCGACAATGACATCGTCAAACTGCGGATCGTTCATGGGCTCGGCCGCTCCCGGCGATGGCGGCCGGATCGCCCGGCCGCCCTCTTCAGGATCAGCGGAACTCTCCCTTGGTCTCGGGGATCAGCAACGCGCCTATCAGGTAGATTGCGAAGATGACGCCGATGAAGACCGAGAGCGACATCGGGATCTGCGCCGGACTAGCGCTCGCCAGCGAGACGAAGGTCGGCATCATGCCACCGAGCGCAAAACCGATATTCCAGGACAGACCGGTGCCGCTGGCGCGAATTTCGGTCGGAAACCGTTCATTGAGGAAGATCAGGATCGGCGCGTAGCCGGCGTTACCAAGGAAGGCGATCGCCAGCGCGTACAGGGTGATGGTCGTGGTATCGGCCGCCTTGGCCATGCTGAGGTAGCAGATAGGCAGCAGCACCACCATGCAGACCCCGACTAGCAGGAACGTCTTCTTGCGGCCGATGAAATCGCTGACGGCGCCGAAGAATATCGCCGAAACCAGCGCCACCACGCTCGCGCCCATCAGAATCAGCGACGAAACGCTGTTGGGCACGCCGTTTACCACCTTGAGGAAAGACGGCAGATAGCCCGAGGTCAGATAGTATCCGGCGCCGCCACCGAAGGTGACGAGCAGGTTAAGCAGCAGGATATTGCGGTAGCTGCTCGAAAACAGCATCCGCACCGGCGCGCTGGTCACGGTGATCGCACCGGTGGCCTTGCGCTTTTGCTGCTCTTTGAAAAACGGCGATTCCTCGAGGTTGTTAAAGATGAACCAGCCGAGCAGCGAACTCAGGAGCCCGGCGAAGAACATGCAGCGCCATCCCCACACCGCGAACGCGTCGCCGGGAAATATCGACGACATTACCAGGAACACGAAAGACGCCATCAGGGCGCCGATGCCGGCGCCGCCGCCGCCGACCAGACCGGACATCGCGCCACGCCAGTTCGGCGAGGCCCATTCGGTGCCGATGGTGTGGGTCGAGGCGACCACGCCGCCGACGAAGACGCCCTGAATCAGACGCAGGACGAGGAACAGGACGGGCGCGATGAATCCGACCTGGGCGATCGTCGGTAGCAAGCCGAATGCCGCGGTGCTGATGCCGACGCCGACGATGGCGACGAACATCGCGTTCTTTCGGCCATGGACGTCGGCATAGTGACCGAAGATCGCCGAGCCCACCGGGCGCATCAGCAGCGTTACCGCGAACGACGCGTAGACCGCCGCCAGCGACAGCGTCGGCACCGTCGAGGGAAAGAATAGCGCGCCGACGACCGGCGCCACATACAACAGAATGAACAGGTCGAACAGATCGAGCGACCATCCCAGGACGGAAGCAATGATCGCAATCCTCATTTGCTGGCTGTCAGCGGGCGCGGCCGTCACGGCCGTCTCCAGATTCGCGATTGTCATTTCATTCCTCCCTATTTGCCCCGAAATTATTCGTTGTTCAGCGCCCGACGAATTTCGGCGGGCGTTTGGCGTTGAAGGCTTCGACACCTTCCTTGAAATCTTCCGACTGACGCAACCGGCTGTAGCAATGGCCTTCCAGCTCGATCGCAACCGTCAGGGTCGAGTCCTCGGTATCATTCAGGAGTTTCTTCGCGGTCCGCTGCGCCAGCGGGGCGAAGGTACGGAGTTCGTCCACGAGCTTATCGGTCGCTTTCTCGAGCTCGGCATCGGGCACGCATTCGGTCGCGATACCCCAGTCGAACGCCTGTTTGGCGGTGATGCGCTTGGAGCGCATCACGATATCCTTGGTGCGGGTAATGCCGATCATCTTCTGCAGGCGCGCGGAGCCGCCCGATCCGGGAATCTGGCCGAGCTTCTGCTCCGGCAGCGCGTAAAGGGTGGTTTCCGAGGCAATCCGGAAATCGCAGGCCAGCGACAGTTCGAAGCCGACCCCGAAGCAATAGCCGCGGTTGGCGACGATGACCGGCTTCGCGCAGCGCGTCGGCGAGGCGATGTTCCAGGCAAGCTTGGAAACCCGCTCGGGCGAGGCTTCCATGAAGCCGCCGATATTGCCGCCGCTGGAAAAATGCTCGCCGACGGAGCGGACCACGATGATGCGCACGCGTGCATCCTCGTCGAGGGTCTCGAATACAAGCCGCAACTGATCGCGCTGCGGCATCGAAACGACATTGTAGGGCGGCCGGTTGAGAATGATATCGGCGCGCTCATGCGTCTCGTCGATTTCGACCTGGAAACCGTCGAGCTTGGCAAGCCGGTGATCTTCAAACGTGTAGGCAGCGGACATATTATTTCCTTTCTTGCTGGTGTTAGGCCGCGCTTGAGGGCGGCGCGTGTTCGCGCTGGTAGTCGCCGGCGACGAGCAGGCGGCGCAGCAGCTTTCCGACCGGAGATTTCGGCAGGGCATCGACGAAGACGAAGCGCCGGGGGCGCTTGAAGTTCGCCAGCCCGGAGGTCCTGCAGAACTGTTCGAGATCCTGCTCGGTGACGGGCCCCTTGCGCTTCACGAATGCGGTGACGACCTTGCCCCACTTCTCGTCGGCAAGGCCGACGACGGCGACTTCGAGCACGGCCGGATGCAGCGAAAGGCAACTTTCGATCTCGACCGGCGAGACATTCTCGCCTCCGGTAATGATCATGTCGTCGACGCGGCCGGTGACGAACAGATCGCCCTCGCGGTCGACGAAACCGGTATCTCCGGTGAAGTACCAGCCGTCCCGCAGAGACTTGGCGTCGGCATCGAGCCGGCGCCAGTATCCCTCGAAGGACTCATCGCCGGCAAGCAGAGCGACGATTTCGCCCTCCTCATTGGGAGCCGCAACCTCTGCCGCCGATTTAGCGTTCAGCCTGACGACCCGTATTTGCTGGTTGATTCCAGCCTTTCCGGCCGAGCCGGGCTTGGCCGGCGCGTTCTGGTCGACGGTGAATGTGTAGATTTCCGAACTGCCGTAGTGGTTGACGAACAGCTCGGGCTGGAATGCATCGTTCAGCGTGTTCAATAGCCCGTCGGTCATCGAAGCGCCGGCGAAGCCGAGCTTTCGCACGCTGGAGACGTCGGTCACTCCGAACTCCCTGGCATGGACGAGATCGTGGTAGAGCGTCGGCACCAGATACAGATTGGTGATCTTTTCGTTCTCGATCAGCGCCAGCGCCCGGGCGGTGTCGTAGCGCGGCAGGCAGACGAAGGTGCCGCCGATTAGCGACATCGCGATCAGCGAGCGCACGCCCATGGTGTGATAGAGCGGCATCACGCCGAGCGTCCGCTCGCCCCGCCGATATAGATTTTGCGCGACATGCGCGATGCCGGCGGCCCGCTCGGCGCGGTGGCGCCGCGGCACGCCTTTCGGCCTCGATGTGGTTCCGGAGGTGTAGAGCATGATCGACCAGGCTTCGGCGCTTACCCGGGGCGTCGCCTCGGCCGCGGGCTCGGCTACCATGCGGTCGAAACTGTGCGCGTCGGCGATGTCGCCGCTTCCTGCGAAAATGCGCGGCAAAGCCTGAGCGCGCTTCGATCTTGCTACAGCCTCCGCGGAGATCTCTTGATACACGACGGCGCAGGACTCGGAGTTTTCGATGCAGAAATCGAGTTCGTCGGCCTTGGCGCGCCAGTTGATCGGCGTGATCACAATGCCGGCCAGCTGACAGGCCCAATGCAGCGTGGCGGCCGCCTCGCAATTCTGCAGCACCGTGACCATGTGATCGCCCGGTTTCAGGCGGATGCGGTCGAAGGACGCCACCAGCGATGAGATCCGCGCATACCATTGCGCGTAAGTCAGGCGAATGCCGTCGTCGACGATCGCCAGCGCGCTGGGATCGCGCGCCACGCTTGAGACGAAGCTTGTTCCAAGATCAAGCATTGGTTTTCTCTTGGTTTTGATCCGCCAATTCCTCCGCAGCTTCCATCGCCGCGCGCACGATCGGCGCATAGCCCGTGCACCGGCATAGGTGTCCGCTCAGCAGATCGCAGATGCTTTCCTCATCCGGCCGCGGGTGTTCGCGCAGGAAGCTGTCGAGCGACATCAGGATGCCCGCCGTGCAAAAGCCGCACTGCAGCGCGTGATTGCGCTTGAACGCCGCTTGCAGAATGCCGAGCCGGTCCGGCGACGGCGCAAGGCTCTCCACCGTCCGCACCTCGCAGCCGTCGATCTGCACCGCGAGCGTGAGGCAGGCGCGCGCCGGCTTGCCGTCGATGCTGACGGTACAGGCGCCGCACACGCCATGTTCGCAGCCGACATGCGTGCCGGTCGCCCCGATCTGATGTCGCAGGAAATCGGTCAAAAGCAGCCGCGGCTCGGCCTCGCCGACGCATGGTTTGCCGTTCAGTGTGAAGCGGATCAAGTGCCGCCAGCCGGCCTGCGATCGGCTCATTGCAGCACCTCCCGCACCAGGTCGCGACCGATCATGCGCACGAGGTCGCGGCGGTAGCGCGCCGTCGCATGGACGTCGTCGCGGGCGTCCAGTTCGTAAGCGAATGCGTTCAGGGCGTCATCGAGAGCGCTGCCGTCGAGGCGCGGAAAGTCGCGCGCCGCCGGCATGTCGGCGACGCCGCCGATGGCGAGGCGGACCCCGTCGGCCGTCTCCACCGCGGCGCAGGCGACGATGGCGAAATCGCCGTGACGGCGTGCCACTTCGCGGAATGCGCAGCGCTTCTGAACGGTCGGAAACGATACGGCTTCGATCAATTCCTCGTCGGCGCGCGCCGTCGCCATCATCCCGGTGAAGAAATCCTTCGCGGCCACGCGCCGGCGCCGTCTGGCGCTGCGAAGGTGCACCTCGCCGCCGAGCGCCTGCAGCACCAGCGGCAATTCGGCGCTGGGGTCGGCATGCGCGATCGATCCGCAGACGGTGCCCCGGCTCCGGGTCTGGACATGGCCGGTCCATGGCAAGGCCAGCGCGACGAGTTGCAGGCTGTCGCGGAGTTCAGGCCATTCGAGCAGCGACGCCTGGCGGACGCCCGCCCCTATTGTGATCGTGCCGCCGTTGCGCTCGATGCGATCGAGGTCGGCGAGCCGCATAATGTCGATCAGGGTTTTCGGCTTTGCCAGCCGCATATTGAGCATCGCCATCAGCGATTGTCCGCCGGCGATGACGCGGGCGTCGCTACCTTCCTCGCTGAGCACGCCGAGTGCCTCGTCGAGGTGTTCGGCGCGTACGTAGTCGAAGGCGGCGGGCTTCATGGTTGCCCCCCGAACAGACGCCGCACTTTCGCGAACAGGGAGATACGGGACGAGACGGGCGCGGCACCGCCGGCCGTGCGCGCCAGGGAGGCAAAGAACTGACCAATGATCACGCGCGCGGCGCCGTCGAGCAGGCGGCCGCCGATGCTCGCCACCTTGCCGCCAATCGCCGCCTCGTAGACGTAGCGGATCGCTGTGCCGCCACCCGGCATCGGCATCAGGGTGATGCGCCCTTCGCCGCTGCCGAATCCGAGCGCACCTTCGGCCGAGCCGCCCAGCGTGACCGCGTGCGGCGGATCGAGCTCGGATAAATTGACGTCGGCGCGGTATCGTCCCTTCACCGGACCGATACCGATGGTGACGTCGGCGCGGAAATGCGTGTCCGATATCTTCTCAACGCTGTGGCAGCCGGGAATCACGGCCCGCAGCGTCTCGGGATCGAGCAGCATGGCCCAGACGCGTTCGGCGGACGCACCGACCCCCGCCTCGCCCTCGCCGCGCAGCTTGCGTCCGCCGCCGCTCGGCTTCTCGGCCGGCGCGCCGGCGCGACCCGAAGGCGGCGCGGTTTCGGCGCCGCGCACGATGGACGCGAGTTTCGCCGGCACCAGTGGCAACTCGATGTCCTTGCAACCGAGCGCATCGGCGACCGCATTGGCGATGCAGACCGGCGTCGACATGCAATTACCCTCGCCGACGCCCTTCGACCCCAGCGGGGTGAACGGTGACGGCGTTTGCATATGAATAATCAGCGGCTCCGGCACTTCCTTGGTGGTCGGCAGCAGATAGTCGGCGAAGGTCCCGGTCAGGAAGCTGCCATCGGCGCCATAGGCGTATTCCTCGTAGAGCGCCGCGCCGACCGCCTGGGCGAAGCCGCCGCGGATCTGGCCGTCGACCATGGCCGGATGCAGGATCGTGCCGCAGTCATGCATGGTCACGTAGCGGTCGATCCGGGTTTGCAGCGTCGTCCGATCGATTTCCACGGCGCAGAAATCGAAGATGAAGCCGTGGCATAGCGACGAGTTGACGTGATCGGTTTCGTCCGGGGCGGTCAGCTCCGGCGGGCTCCAGAAAACGGTCTCGCGAATCGTCTGCCCGATGCCATCGGGCAGCGCGCCGGGCGACCAGTGGCTCAGTCCCGCCAAGCGGGAGAACGATACTTTGTTGTCGGGGTTGCGCTTCGATCCGACATTGCCGCCGACGAACGCGATATCGTCGACGTCGGTGTTCAACTGGCTCGCGGCGATGCGCGCCAGCCGCCCCGCAATGCGCGTGGCGGCGAGTTTGGCGGTGCCGGCTACGGCCGCCGCGAAACGGCTGGCGTAATTGCCCGAGGCGATCGACCAGGCATCCTTGGCCGTGTCCATTTCGGTGTTGACCCTGATATCGGCAGGCGTGAGACCGAACACATCCGCGACGACCTGGGAAAGAACGGTACGATGGCCCTGCCCCTGCGGCACCGAGGCGACATGCACGGTGACGCTGCCGACCGGATCGATCGCGATCGTTGCCGTGGCCTGGGCGCCGTTCTTCGGGCCGGCCTTGCGGCGTTCTGCCGACGTCAGCACGGTCGTGATGTAGCCCATGTTGGACACGCTGGGCTCGACCACGGCGGTATAGCCGATGCCGTAGAGGCGGCCCTCGGCGCGCGCCGTATCGCGACGCGATTTGAGTTCCGCGAGTGCGCCTTCGTCGATGCCGCGCCGGATCGCCTCCTGATAGTCTCCGGAATCGAGCAAGGCCCCGCTGGCTGTGCGGTACGGAAAGCCGTCGGCGGGGATCAGATTGCGCCGGATGACGTCGAGTGGATCGAGACCGAGTTCGATCGCGATGCGGTGAACCAAGCGCTCCAGCGCGAAGTAGACTTGAGGGCCCCCAAAACCGCGATTCAACCCCGTCGGCGTCTTGTTGGTGACCACGACCATGTTGCGGACCTTGAGATGGCGAATGTCATAGGCGCCGGTCAGGTTGCCGTGCATGCGATACAGCGTCGCCGGCTCCGGTGCGCGCAGATGCGCCCCGCAGTCCTCGACCTGGTCCCAATCGAGCGCAAGGATGCGGCCGTCAGCGGCCACGGCCGCGCCAAGAGTCGTGGCCCTGTTGGTGGCGGAAACCGACGCGGTCAGATGCTCGAGCCGGTCCTCGATCCATTTGACCGGACGTCTGGTGGCGCGCGCCGCCGCGGCGATCAGAACGATATAGGGGAAAATGCCCTGCTTGACCCCAAAGCTGCCGCCGGAGTCCGGCGGCGTGCGCAGCCGCAGACGGTTGCCTGGAACCCTCAGCGCCCGCGACAACACGGCATGGATGCTGAAGGGTCCCTGGAAATTCGCCAGCACGTCGTACGCGTCGTCGCCGGCGTCATATTCGGCGACCACGCCATAGGTTTCGATCGGCGTGCAGGAATTACGGGGGTAGCGAATATCGATACTGATCCGGTGCGCCGCGGAGGCAAATGCCTGCTCTGGATCGCCGTAGCGGAATGTCCGGTCGCTGGCGACATTGCCGGGAAACCCGTCATGGAGAATGGGCGCGCCCTGCTCACGCGCCGCCAGCGGATCGACCACGGCAGGTCGCGCTCGGTACTGCACCTCAATCAAGTCGGCGGCGTCTTCGGCCAGATAGCGGTCGGTTGCGACGACAATGGCGACGGGCTCGCCGACATACCGTACCCGCCCCACCGCGATCGGCCAGCATTCGACCGGCGCCTTGACGCCGACGACGAGGCTCGTGGTCAGCGCCTTGACGTCGTCGCCGGCCAGAACCGCCACGACCCCGGGTGCGCGTTTCGCCGCCGATGATTCGACGGCGACGATGTCGGCATGGGCATGCGGGGAGCGCAGGATCGCCGCATGGAGCGTGCCGGGACGAAGCCCGAGATCGTCGATGAAGCGGCCGCGCCCGGTCAGCAGTGCCGCGTCTTCGACGCGGGGAATCGATCGCCCGACCCAGGGCGGGCCCGGCTCGCGATCGGCAAATGAGTGGCTGGCGGCTTCCGCCATCCCGAACGTTCTCCCGTGCACCTGGATGCTCCGGGAGATATTTCCGCTGCGCCCCGGATCGGGCCATACCGGCCGATCTCAGAACTTACCATCCCGTCTCATTTCGCCGCCGAATGTGCGGCGCAGCATCAGCTCGCCAGCCGGGACACGGCGCGAAACTCGCGGGGGCTGACGCCGGCATGGTTGCGGAAGAAGCGCGTAAAATGCGCCGGCTCGGCAAAGCCGAGCTGATTGCTGATGTCGCAGACGCTCGCCGACTGATTCAGCACCGCGTCGACCGCCTGTTCCATGCGCACGACGTTCAGATAGACCTTCGGCGGCACCCCGATCGAGGATTCGAACAGGCGGAAGAAATGCGCGCGCGACAGGCCCGCTTCTTTCGCATAGGTATCGAGCGCGGCGCCGCGCCTGGTTTCAGCCCGCATCGCTGCCGCAGCCCTGCGGATGCGCCAGTCTCCCGAGCGGGCGTTCATCTCCCGGATCGAAGCGGGGAAACTTCGCCATGGCGTGAAGCGCTCTATCACCGCGATCATCAGGTCGGACAACGCCGCTTCATGGGCGGCCCGCGCCCCCGGACGGCTCATCATATCGGCCGCCAGGTTCATCGCGAGGCTGCGGATGTTCAGCGACACTTCGCCGGAGGGTTGGCTGAAGAAGCCGGATGCGCCGCTCGCAGCCCAGCCCGGCCGGAACGCCGACAGCCAATCCGGTTCGATATAAAGCGCGAGAATCACCGTGCGCGGCCGCTCCGGATCGTGGACATAGGAATGCGGCTGCCAGCCGTTCACCAGAACGGCGGTATCGCCGGTCAGCGGATAGACGGTATCGCCGACCACGAACTGGGTGTCGGCTCCCTCCACTTTCAACAGCACGTGACAATGCGGGTGGGCATGGCGCACCAGCGACCAGTCCATATCGAGAAGGGCGACCCGGCCAAAGGCTCCGTGCGCGATTCGCAGCGCTGTCGACATAACGTTCTCTCCCAGATGGCGATGGCCGGCTTACGCTCGATGGCTTCGATGGCGCGCGGCCGTCATACCGTTTCCCCGTTGCATTTCCCTGGCTTGGGCCAGCGTTTTTATTGTCGGTCGACCCCGACCATAGACCGTAGCTCAGGCCGCGACCACGCGTGCAAAGGCCGCCTTCGGATCGTCCTGCAGCAGCTGGCCCAGATCGACATTCTCGATGCCCTTGACGTGGATACGCTTGAACTCCATCGGCTCGGTCGAAAGCGGCTTGGTGGCGTCGATCCCCATTTTGGCGCTGACGCCGTCGGTCGACGACGGATCGAGTTTCGAGCCCTGCGCGCCGGAGACGACCAGGAGATCGCGATCCGCCTGGAACCGGGTCGCGATCGCCCATTCGATCTCGCTCGGCTCGTCGATATCGACATCCATGTCGACCACAACTACCTGCTTGACGTCGTAATGGCCCGCGAACGCGCCCATGATGATGTTCTTCGGCTCGCCCTCGCTCGCCTTCTCGATCTTGACCGCCAGATGATAGCGGCAGGTTCCGCCGCGGGTCAGGCGGACGTCGCGGACCGAGGGGAAGCTGCGCTGCAGGTGTTCGAGCAGCGTCGCTTCGCGCGGAATTCCGCCGAGCAGGAGATGCTCGACGCCGCCGCCGACGATGGTGTGGAAGATCGGGTTATTGCGGTGCGTGATGGCGTCGACCTGGATCACCTCGCGATCGGCGCGGGGGCCGTAATACTGCGGAAACTCGCCGAACGGCCCCTCGGGCTCGCGCACCTTGGGCAGGATGCGGCCTTCGATGACGATTTCCGCATGGGCGGGCACGCGGACCTGGTTGGTCCGGCATTTGACCATTTCGACGGGCCTGCCGAGCAGCGCGCCGGCAATCTCCATTTCGTCGTCATCGAGGGCTGCGATGGCCTGGGAGGCCAGAATGCAGGCCGGATGCACGCCGATCACCAGCGCGATCTCCAGCGCCTCGCCGGCCTCTTCAGCCATGCGGAAATAATGCCGCGTATGCCGCGGCAGCAGCAAGACGCCAATACGGTCGGGGCCGCTGATCTGACAGCGATGGATCGAGACGTTCTGAATACCGGTCTTCGGATTGCGGGCGATCAAAAGCGCGGCCGTGATATAGGGCCCGCTGTCATGTTCATTGTGCTTGGGGATCGGCAGTTGCCGCAACAGATCGATCTCGCGATGAATGACGTCATGCACCGGCGCCGCCATCACCTCGACCCATGGCAGCGGATGGCGAACGGCATGCTGGAAACGCGACAATAGCTCGCCGGTCGGAATGCCCAGGGAATCCGCGATCCAGCTCCGGTCCGCGAAAAGGTTCGCGACCACGGGAATGGGGTGCTGACCCGGCTTCGGAAACAGCACCGCGCTGTCCAGTTCCAGCTTCTTGGCCACCGCCGCGACTTCATCGATCAGCGACACGCCCTCGCGCGCCACGACGAGGCGGTCGGTCATGACAAGCCGCCGCAGCCAGCCGCGCAAATCGGGATGGGCGTTATGGCCGGCGTTCGCCGCCGTGGCCCGGTCTGCCTGTGTCATTCATTTCCCCTGGCCTTGGGCGTTGCATTCACCTTCGAAAACCCCATTCGGGAAATCTCGTCTCGCCGAGCGGGACGGCCGCGCAATTCCGGCCGCTCGCCCCAGCGGCTGACGACGCCGACGTCGATATCGAACAGATCGAGCGCGCGCCCGACCGTATGGTCTACCATCTCGTCGAGCGAGTCGGCTTGGCATAGAAGGCCGGCACCGGCGGGGCGATGATCGCGCCCATTTCCGACAACGCCGTCATGGTCCGCAAATGACCGGTATGCAGCGGGGTCTCGCGCACCATCAGCACCAGCCGCCGCCGCTCCTTGAGCGTGACATCCGCCGCGCGCGTCAGCAAGGTCGTGGTCACGCCGGTGGCGATTTCGGACATCGAGCGCATCGAGCATGGTGCGACGATCATTCCGGCGGTTCGAAACGAACCGCTCGAGATCGAGGCCGCCATGTCGTCGATATCGTGGTGCTTGTCGGCCAGCGCCTTGACGTCCGCGATCTTGAGCGTGGTCTCGAAGGCGAAGGTGATCTCCGCGGTCTTCGACATCACCAGATGGGTTTCAACGCCCGCATTGCGCAGAAGCTGCAGCAGCCGGACGCCATACACGACCCCCGACGCGCCGGAAATCCCGACGATCAGGCGGCGCGGCGCGGGATCAAAGGATTTCATCGGCTGGTTCCCTTCTGTTGCGGCGCACCCATATCGAGCGGTCGCCGCGCGGTCCTCTCAAGGTAGGTGGGCTGTCCGATCAGAACAAATAATTGATTTTTATCCCTATCATCACCAACAGTGATGGCAATTCGGGCGCGAAAAGGCGACAACATGGATCTCAAGCAGATGCAATATTTCCTGTGCCTCGCCCAGGAAGGCAACGTCACCCGCGCCGCCCGCCAGCTCAATCTGGTCCAGCCGGCCCTGAGTATGCAGATCGCAAAACTGGAAAAGTCGCTCGGCAAGCAATTGTTCTATCGCGCCTCCCGCGGCATGTCGCTCACCCCAGCGGGCGAGGCGCTGGCGCAGCGAATCGCGCCGATCATGTCCGACATCGAACGCGTTCGCGGCGAGATCGCCCAGTTCGGCGGCAAGGTGTCGGGCCGGGTCAGCATCGGCATGATCACCTCGGCGGCGCAGAGCACGCTACCGGTGTCATCGGCGACCATCGCCGCCCGATATCCCGAAATCCACCTTTTGGTCTGCGAAGGCTATTCGGAGACCATGCTGGAATGGGTGATCGCCGGGCAGCTCGACATCGCCATCATCAATACGCCCGCGCCGCGGCTGCCGCCGACCGCGCGCCACATCTTGGACGAGGAGATGATGCTGGCGCACGGCGCCGGCAACAAACTGGCGCTGCCGAAAGTCGTCTCGTTCGACCGGCTTGAGGGCCTCGATATCGTCATCCCTTCACGCCGTCACGGGCTCAGGCGCATCCTGGACGACGCGGCCGCCAAAGCTGGCTTCAGCCTGAAACCCCGGTTCGAGATCGACACGCTGTCGGCGATCTGCGAGGTGATCGCCACAACCGATCTGGTGACCATACTGCCCGGCATCGTGCTGCAGTCGACGCTGTCGGCGGGCCGCATCAAGGCCCGGCGCCTGCGCAATCCCTCGATCGTCCGCTCGGTGGCGTGGGTGACCAATCCGAGGCGCAGCGTCTCGGCGGCGATGTCGGCGGTCATGGAGATCATCGCCGAAGATCTGACGAAGGCGGCCGCGTCCGCTTCCCGTCTCGTCCGGCGCTGACGCGGCGGCGGGTCAGCCGAGATCGGCCATGACCCGCCGATACTGGTTGGGCGAGGTTCCCGTGTGCTGCTGGAAGAATCGCGTGAAATTGCTCTGGGCGCTAAAGCCGAGGTCTTCGGAAATACTTCCGATTTCATCCTGGTGATGGCGCAGGCGGCCGACCGCGGCCTCGACACGCAGCGCATTGACATAGACGCGCGGGCTGACGCCGGTGCAGCTTCGGAACAGATGATTGAAGTGCGGGCGGGACAGCCCGGAGATGCTGGCGGCCTCATCGAGGTCGACCGCATCGGCGGCGCATTCGCGCATATGCCGCAGCGCCCGGCTGATGCGATAGTCTCTTGATCCACGCGGCTTGCGCGCGTTCGCGCCCCGATCGCGCCAATCCGAGAAGCCATGGGAGACGTTGAGACAGAGGTCGAGGATCAATTGCTGGAGTTCCTCGTGCTGGTCCGACGGATCCGCCATCCGCCGCACGAGTTTAGCGCGCAGCCGGTCGATCTCGTTCGAGATCGGAATCCCCGCCTGCGGAAAGAACCCGACCTCGGAACAACTGACGAAATTTCGTTCGGCGTCCGCGAGCCAGCCCGGCTCGATATAAAGCGCCAAGAACAGGGTTTTCTCGGCGCTGTGGCGGTGCACATATTCGTGCTGCTGCCAGGAATTGACGGCGACCAGCGCGTCGCTCCGCAACGGCACCGGCCGGCCCTCGACCACGAAGTTCTGGTCCGGGCCGTCGACCTTGAAGATCAGGTGGTAATGGGGATGGGCATGGTCCACCAGCGAAGTGTCCATGTCGAGGAGGGCGACGCGTCCAAAGCGGCCCCGCAGGATGCTCAAAGCCCTGGTCACGGCTGATGCCTCCGACCGGCAAGTCGTCAGAATTTCGGTCTGGGGAGCAAGGATAACCCAGATTTCCGGCGACGGGTATGTGTCAGCCGGCAAAAAATCATCCGAAACGATAAATCGCCCGCCGTAGGGCGCAGCCTGCCGGTCCGCCGCGCAATACGCTGTCGCTCAAGCCCCGCCGGTCTGCGCCGGCCGGCAAACATCGGAAGGGAGAGATCACCATGGATGTCGTATTTCAGGATCAGGCCCGCGATCGCCGCGAGCAAGAACGTCAGCGCAAATTTCGCGACCGCTTCGTCGCAGAAACACCGTCCTGGTATCACGGCGCGCTCCACCTTGCGTTCACGCTGCTGGTCACCGGCGCCGCGATGTGGCTGTGCTGGAGCCATATTCAAAACGCGGGCTGGGAATGGCTGTTGGTGATCCCGATCGCGCTGTTCGGCAACTGGATCGAGTGGGCCGCGCATCGCTACATCCTGCATCGGCCAGTGAAGGGACTGGAGATGATCTACAAGCGCCACTGCACGGTGCATCACCAGTTCTTCACCCATCACGATCTCACCTATCACGGGCAAAAGGAATGGCGCGCGCTGTTGTTTCCGCCCTTTGCCCCGCTCGGCTTCGTGCTGGCCGCGCTGCCGCCGGCATTGCTGCTAGGGCTTTTGATTTCGGCGAATGCCGGCTACATCACGGTTTTCACGATGGCGGCCTACTATCTCATGTATGAAGGCCTGCATACGCTGTCGCATCTCGACGGCATCCCTATCTGCAGTACATTCCGCTCATCAACACGGTCCGCCGCATGCACACCATCCACCATGTGCTCGGCTTCATGCAGACGCGAAACTTCAATCTCACATTTCCGATTTGCGATGCCCTGTTCGGTACCAGCGATCTCAACCGCGGGCTGGTCGGCACGCTGTTCAACGGAAACTCCAACGAATATATGCGCAGGAACCTGCAGCCGCACGATCCGGGAATTCCAGTGCCACAGCTTGACGCTGATAGTTCTGCAGCCAAGAGGCCGGTTTGATCGCGGCTATGACGGACGCAATTCTTCGGCACCGCAGGTGCATCATGAGTGCGACGACGCGATCTTTGCGCTCGCTGAATGGAGCGCTAAACGTTTGCTTCATTCCGAAGGGAATCAGCAAATCAAGCGACATACGGTTTCGGCGTACGGCCGCTTTGCACCAGAGAACGAAACCGCTCGCGCGGTAGGGGCTGCGGCGTGGGGCGCGGGCGTGCCAGCAATGGATGGACGATGGGAGCGTGTTGCCTGACGATGAAGGGCCAGAAGCATAATCCCCAGAACTGATG
>Ga0182024_10004961_pt1 | contig 30182 bp, 22 predicted proteins | sample P32metaG_FD_120480 | JGI IMG/M metagenome (GOLD analysis project Ga0182024, IMG submission 120480) | Permafrost microbial communities from Stordalen Mire, Sweden - P3-2 metaG (Illumina Assembly) | ecosystem: Environmental > Terrestrial > Soil > Wetlands > Permafrost | place: Sweden: Stordalen... | reverse complement strand
GACTCTCTCGGCCTTCCTCGGCTGTGCGATGACTCTGCGTAACCCACTGAACCGCCGGATGCGGACCCGCATGTCCGGTGGTGTGGCAGGGGAGAGCGGGCAACCGCTCCCCCTATGCCGATTCTGCTTGCTTAGAAGTTAGAACGAGATGCGTGCGCCCAACTGAAGCTGGCGCGCGCCGATGAACACGCCGTTGTTTGCAGCGGTCAAAGCCCCCAAAGAAGTGCTGTTGTAGGTGAGCGTCGGGGCCGCGGCCGTTCCGCCGGTGGTATACGCCGTAGTGGTCGCGGCTGTGTAATCCACGTGGTTGAACAGGTTGAAGGCCTCGGCCGTAAACTCGATCTGCGCACGTTCCCAGATATGGAAGCTCCTTGCGAGCCGTATGTCCGTGTTCACGGTGGGCGGAAGGAAGTTGCTGTTCCTCGGCACAAAGGGGACGCGGGTGGAAGTTTTGCCGCCCGTGAGCCCGCCGGCGCTTACGGTCGCACCCAAACCCGACGGTTCATTGCCCGAGATGGCTTGGGTAAACGGTATTCCGGACTGAGCAACCTGATCGACCGCGAACCTCCATCCGCCGAGTACCCAGCGATTGAAGGCGTTCGAGCTGTGCTCAAAATAGGGAGGCTGCCAGACCACCGTGGCTACGAAGCGATTCTTGACGTCCAGCGCTGAATTCCCCTCTTCTGCCTTCAGGTTGTAGGGGTTGACCGGCGTGGGGCTGGTAATGGCCGCCGAGGACGCGCCGTCATCCGTGTTCGTCGAATATGTGTAGTTCAAATTGAACTGAAGCCCGGCACGCATACGCCGATTGAATTGTCCGACCAGGCCGTTGTAGTGGGACGTAACGCAAGTGCAATACATCACCATCTGCTGGTAGCTCGGAGTCGGCCGCGGTCCGGCAAAGAACGGCACGGCTACGCTCACACCGCTATACGGACCGCCGTTTATCAAATAATTGACGGTCGTGGGAGTGGGCAGGTTGGTGTCTATTCCAGTTGGCAAGAACCGTCCAATACTTCCGATATACGACACCGAGACCACCGTGTTCGGCGAGATCTCGTGCTCGACGATCGCGTCAAACTCTTCAGCCATCGGCAAACGCGTGTCCGCAGGGAAGTAGGTGATGTTGGGAGTGCCCACGCTCGCATTGTAGGTAGGAAGGATGTTGGGGTAGATCGGCTCCCCGGGTGTTGGCGTGCCCGTCGAGTTCGAAGACCCTGTCGTCGGGAAGATCGTCGGACTGAGTTGCCCGGCCGGCGATCCCGTCACGGTCAATGCCTCGTAGATCTGCTCGTTCGTAATCCGGCCGTAGAAGACGCCCGCGCCGCCGCGTATCACTGTCTTTCCAGTGCCGAAAATATCCCAAGCCATTCCGAGGCGGGGGCCCCAATCCTTCTTGTCGCTGGGGAACGTTGTCGTTTGAGGAATGGCCGTATTCGGCAGTACTGTCGAGGGGAAGCTTTCGTGATCCCAGCGAAGACCCAGATTCACCGTAAAGCGAGTCGCCAGGTGCCAATCGTCCTGGACGAAGAACCCAGTCTCCAACGTGTCCACGTTAAAGGCTAGCGGGCCAAAGGTCTGGAAATAGTCGTTGTAACAGGGAATGGAATATGTCGTGCCGCCCGAACTGGTCGTACAGGCTTTCCCGCCGTTGATGTTGTTTGTAGAGGCAATGTAGTCGCTCAGGAAATCCTGGTAGTACGTGTAGCTAAATTCGCCCAGTTGGTCTCCGGAGGCATAGCTGTTCAGGAAGTCGCCGACGTGCGCGATATCCACGCCAAACTTGAGCAGGTGCTTGCTTTTGTTGATACTGAAGGTATCGGCGCCCTGGACTCTCCGTTCATCCGGATAAGCCGCCCGCTGGGTATAGTAGGGAGCGCCGATCGTCCATCCGCACGCCAGCGTCGAGCCGGTGGCACCGAACCCGCAGCTATTGATGTCTATTTGGGGGGAGAGTCCGGTCAAGGAACTGACCGGCTCGCCGGCGCCTGCCGGAGTTGTGTACTCGAACTCGAAGTCGCGGCTGTAAATAAACCGGGCCTCGTTGGTCATGGAGGAACCCAACGTCCGGGTCCAGCTCGCAATGCCGCGGTTGTCGTGAACATAGTCGTTTCCGTTGCTGTCAATTGACCGTGCGACGACACTACCTGTCTGCACACCAAAGGGTGAGATCCAGCGCACGCGGTTGTAAGACAACGTGACCGTATCGTTTTGCGTGGGTTTCCAGTCAATTTTCGGAAAATAGATGGTCTGATCGCCCGTGCGGGGAGACGTTCCCGTCGTCGAATTGATCTCTGTAACCGCGGCATTTACTTCGGCTTGCGTAAACCCGCGGCAGTCTAGGACCTGACCCGCGGTCAGCTTCGGAGCGGGCGAGGGCGGGTTGACGGCTGATCCGCTGAGAGTTGCACTTGCAGGGCACCCTCCAGTTGGCGCGGCGACCACAATCGGCAAGAAAAAGTTGTTGGGTGTGGTTGGAATATTGACGGCAGGAAATTTGTGAACCTGATCATCAAAATTGAAGTAATAGAAAAGCTTATCCTTGATAATCCATCCGCCAATGTCAGCGCCCATCTGTTGCCGCTCGTCCTCGGGCTTGATGGGTACCGTTACGTACCTGCCGTTTGGCTGCAGCACCGCGCCGGTTGCAAACGGAGTGTACGCGCCGCCAATGTTATTATCCCGGTTGAAGTAGAACACATCGCCGTGAATTTGGTTCGATCCGCTCTTGGTGACGGCATTCACCACGCCGCCCACCGCGCGTCCATACTCCGCCGAGTAATTGTCCGTCGTGACCTGAAATTCCTGAATGGAGTTGAGGCTCGTGGAGTAGGCCATGCGTGTGCGGCCGATTTCCTCCGCGAAGAAGGCCTGGGTATTCCCCGCGCCGTCCACCGTGTTGTTGTCGAAAATGTAAGACACACCTCGATAGCTGATGTCGCCGAAAGTACCGTCCGGCACCGCTCCCGGAGTCGCCAACGCGAAAGTCGACCAGCGGCGGGAATTGATCGGCAGATTATTGATCGCCTCCTGGTTCATATTCGTTGCGAAGACGCTTTGCTCGGTATTGATGATGGGCGCTTCGCCGGTGACCGTGACGGTCTGTGATTGGCCGGCTACGCCGAGTTCGATATCCACCGGCGTCACAAGGCCGACCTCGACCACCACGCGCGACTGCGTGACGGTGCTGAAGTTGGCCGCGCTGACCTGCACTTCATATCCGCCAGGCTGCAAGTTGTCTATGATGAAGCGGCCCGTGCCATCCGTCTTGGTGGCAGACGTCGCGTCGGTGGCCAGGCTTCGCGCCGTGACCGTCGCACCCAGGATCGCGGCGTGCTGCGCATCGGTGATGGATCCGCCGAGCGCGCCGAATACCTGTGACTGGCCGCGAACCACAAAGCTCAGCATCAAAAGTAGTGCCGAAGCGGCCAAAAACCGAGAAACAAAACTATGCAAACTCACTTTCATCCCACACCCCTCCCTGTGATTTTTCCGGTTGGAATCGTTTTCGAACCAGATCATTAGGTGGCACACCGAACGGCAGCAATCGCCCGCGCAGTCGCGCTCGCCATTCACCTACGCAGCGAAAACGCTCGCAGCGGATATGACTCAGAGAATGAAGAGCCCAGTGCAGACAAGCACCCCGTTTGGCACCTCATTCAGAACGCACCCCAGCGTCTGAAAGCTGGGAGATTATCCTTCCACTATGAAAGCAGTGTCAACCTACGGTAAACGTGAGGAAAAGTCCTGAAACGGAGAGCCGGAATTGAATGTCCCGAATCCGCTATTGAGCTTCGGATACTTTCGCCTTTTCTTTTGTTCCTACAATGAAGAGCACGAACTTGCCGAAGTCGTGCTGCTGGGACGCCATCGTCCACGCTCCCGCCAAACGCAGCATCGAACTCGGATACATCGGCTGCAGGCTCTCGGCGCCCTAACGGCCGCAATGGCGAGCGCGGGAGGCGCCTACTTTTTCGGAGATTCGGCTCCGGGCGCTTCCAGCGCTGCGAGCATCGCTTTCGCGCGGGGGACGTCCGCGTCGTGCGGATAGCTTGTCAGGAATTCTTCGAGTGTCTTGCGCGCGTCGTCGCGCTCACCGGCGAACACTTCTGCCCGCGCCAGTGTGATTTGCACGCCGGCTGCCTTCTCTTTACCCAATTCCAGCGCCTTCTTGGCATGAAACTTCGCGCGGTCGGTATCTCGATTGGCGATCAAATAGGCTTCAGCGATCAGCCAGTGCGCCCTCCACGACGTTGGCTGGACGGATAGCGCTTTTTCCAAATGGGGAATCGCTCCGCCGGCATCGTTTTGCATCAGCAACAGATTGGCCAGCTCAAGCTGGGCCGCAGCGTATCCCGGAAAGATCCCTATCGCCTCGTCAAGGTGTGCGCGAGCTCCCGCCCCATCCTTCACCGCGAAGCAATAGAGCGCCGTTATGTATTGGACATCCGGGTTGCCGGGCGCGTGTTTTAGAACGTAGGCGATATGGGAAGAAGCGCCGGTCGGATTGTTGGTCCGCAGCGCGGCCAGCGCCAGATCGAGTTCCTTTCGGGACTTTCCCACCAGGAGCGGAATTCCGGGCGGTCCGACGCTGGCTTCGCTGCCCGGGCCGTTGTCCGGTTTGAGGACGATGAAGGAGTTCACGATTCCGTTGCTGCCGAACACCGTGACGTCCTCACTCGCGCTCTTGTAGCCGGCGGCGCTTACTTTGATTGTGTAATCCCCTCCGGGAACACCGTTGAATTGCGCGATCGAACCGGCCCCCGTGCTGCTCTGGTAGCCGCCGGGGATATCCAACGAAGTGAGGATTACGAGGGCCGGTAGAGTCAGGGGGCCCCCGGACATTTCCTGCACGTGGACGATAACCGCTGAATAGTCTCCGATGGCGCTGCCGTTGTTTTGGGCAACTACCTGTGGCGCTGCACCCCGGCCCTGTGCCCAGGCCACGGGCGCAGCCATCACAAACAAAAAAGTGATGAACCAGGCCAACTCCGGAAGGAATCCTCGAATGAAGCTTCGCATGCGGCCCAGGCTTTCTGCCTCGGCAAATCTACCCCGTTTCACGATGTGCCGAGATACCGGAGAATTAGCTGGAGTATACGCTCAAGGACGGCAGCCCGGCGAAGGAAAATCCCGGATCAAGACATCGAGCCATCGGGAAACACGCCCAGCCCCTTTTTACGTGGGAAGAAAACAATAGAATACGCCGCGAACCAATCCGTATTGGTGTAAGATGCCGGCGCGTACGGGGGCAATGATCGCAGAAGCGGTCACGCCTTCCAGTCCGTGACAAACCATATGCTCCGCTTTCTGAAAAACCCCATCGCCGAGCGTGGCGACTCGCTGCAGTACGTGGGTCTCGGCCACTTGGAAGAGGGCGTGATGGCAGTCCTGTGGGAGCGCGGAGAAAGCAGCGTCCGCGACGTCGCGCAGAAATTGCAGCGGCCCCTCGCCTACACCACGGTAATGACCACGCTTGACCGGCTTTTCAAGAAAGGGCTCCTCGATCGCCGCAAATCGGCCCGCGCCTTCATTTATTCTGCGCGCCTTTCCCGCGGCGAATGGGAACGCGAGCGGGCCGGCGACTTGGTCGCGGGCTTCCTTGCCGGCCCGCCGCCTTCGCGGGAACTGCTGCTCTCTTGTTTTCTCGATGCCGTTGGCGCGCATGATGAAGAGCTTCTCGGGGAACTCGAAAAAAAGATTCGCTTGCACCGCAAAAAGCTTCTTCGGCGAGGCCAGCCATGAGCCTTCCTTATCTGCTCAGGCTGTTCTGCGTTTGTGCCGCCTCGTTTTTTCTGGTTTACGCCTTTCTTGGTCTTGCGGTTTCATTGGCTGCCCCGGCTGCGGTTCGCCGCGCTGCGCGCATGCAACCGCGCGTGGCTGTGCGGCTCTTGCTGGCGATGCGCCTGCTTCCGCTTGTTATCGGAGCTTTTGTTGTCGTGGGCTTGTGCGTGCCCAGCTATCTATGGCTCGAGCCGGCGGCCACCAGCGAACACGTGGGATTCGGTTGCGTAGCGTTGGCGATCCTGGCAGCCGTATTGTGCGCCGCATCTGCGGTCAGGGTGTTGCGAGCCTTGGCAGGCACGATTCGGTTCACTAGGCGATGTGAACGAACCGGCAAATACGTTCGCATTGGCGAAGACTCATCGCGGCTGCTCGTCATTGAAGGGAAGTCCCCGGTTCTTGCTTTGGCAGGCGTTTTGCACCCGCGCTTGGTTGTGTCGCGTGGGGTGATGGACGCTCTTTCGCGCGACCAGCTTGACACCGCGTTGAGCCATGAGCAGGCTCACCGGGTTTCGCGCGACAACTTCAAACGTTTCCTCCTGCTGCTAGCCCCTGAAATGCTCCCGTTCTTTCGCGGCTTTGCGGCGCTTGATCGCGAGTGGATGCGCCTGTCTGAATGGGCCGCGGATGATTTTGCCGCCGCGGCGGATGCGAACCGGTCGCTCCTGCTAGCCTCCGCGCTGGTACGAATCGCGCGAATAGGCGTACCACCGCGCCTATCCCCGGTGTGTACAACATTTGTATCGGAGAGCGCAGATCTTGCCGACCGCGTAAACCGTTTGCTGCAGCCCGCGCCCTTGTGCACGGAGCCATTCGCACGGGTGCGCCTTGCTGGCGCTGGTGCGGTTTGTTTGTTGGGGACTCTCGTTGCCGCTATGATTTCGCGCCCCGTCATCCTCAGCTCCGTTCACGAACTCCTCGAAAAGCTCATCCACTAAACTTTTCTGGCAGGCATCGCCAACATCGGCCCATCGCGCCAACTGCAGTTTCAGATGCGATTGCTCTTCTAGTTTGTGGACGTACCTCCTGCAAACAGCTCGCCGCGACGAGCTGTTTGCAGGAGGGCCGATGTGAAACCTGCCCGGCCGGGTCATCCGAAACGCCTCGTGTATACTGAGTTTCTGAATGTATCCCTTCATCCACATAGGTCCCATCACGCTCGGAACGTATGGCATCACGGTCGCCGTCGCCCTGATCGTGGCGTTTTACGTGATCCAGGCGGACCTGCGCCGCCGGGGCCTGGCCGCCGATCCCAACGTCATCGTTGGATTGACGGGGCTTGCCGGACTGGCCGGTGCGCGGCTTTACCACCTCGCGGAGAGCCCCTCTGAGTTTTTTGCGGATCCCAAGCTGCTATTCAGCACTATGGGGTTCGCGTGGTTCGGCTCGGTGATCGCGGGATTTATCACCCTGGTGCTGATCGCGCGCCACTATCGCATTCCGGCATTGCAGATGCTCGATGTCGCCTCACCCGCCGCCGCACTCGGTTATGGCATCGGCCGCATCGGCTGCCTGATTTCGGGCGATGGCGACTATGGCATCCCCACGTCGCTTCCCTGGGGAATGAGCTTCCCAAACGGCATTGTGCCGACCACGGATCGCGTGCACCCCACACCGATCTATGAATTCCTCGCGTCGCTCGTGATCTTTTATGTGCTGTGGCGCTTCGGCGCGCAGTGGATGCACAACGTACCGGACATCGGAAAGCTCTTTGGCGTTTATCTCCTGCTGAGCGGCGCCGCCCGCTTCCTCGTGGAATTTATCCGGCTGAACCCGCGTTCCTTTTTCGGCATGACCAACGCACAGACGGCCAGCCTGGTTGGCATGATCGTTGGCGCAGCGCTGCTGTTTCGCCACGGAAGCCGCGCCCTTCAAACCTGAAGGATTCGCGCCCGAAGCCGGCTCACGAGGGCCATCGTTTGTGAGCGACCGAGCGAGTCGGGCCTGCGTCGCTTGCACCGCTTTGCGCATCAGATTTGTTGACACTTGTTCGTCACGCCGGAGGTAGCTCTGTGAAACGCCCAGTCGGAATCACGCTTCTGGCCCTGCTGATTTTTGCCGGGGCTGCCATCTGCGCCATCGTGGCTGTGTTCGCGCTTGTTGGCGGCGCACTCGTCGCAAACATGATCAACAACCCGGTGCTGGGAAAGTTCGCGCTGGGTGGGGGAGCCTTCCTGGGAATCTACGCCCTTTGTTTTGCGGGGGTCTACACAATCACCGGCTATGGCCTATGGACGCTGCGGAGTTGGGGCCGCGTGATGGGCATTATCCTTGATGTCCTCTGGCTATTTATGATGGGTCTGGCGCTCGCGCAACTGTTCACGGGCTTCAGTCCAGTGCTACTCGCCGAATATATCGTTTATCTGCTGATCAGCGCGGCGATTCTCTGGTATTTCTTCCTGCCAAACGTGAAGCGCGCCTTCGCCCCGGCGCCATAGGCCGGACGCCCAGTTTTCCGGGCATCTTCTATAAAAAATTCGCTCAGCTACCGCATCCCAGACGGGGCAGCCGCCGCGGCTTGCGGCTTGCCGTCGACCCCGTACATTTCCACCTGCCCGTACTTCTCCATCGCGGTTTTGATCTTGCTCGCGTCGCCCACGGCCACAATTTGCATCGTGTCCGGGCTCATATATTTCTTCGCCACGCGCTGCACGTCGTCCGCTGTGATCGCCATGATCTTTGCCGGATACGTGTCCCAGTAGTCGGCAGGGAAGCCGTAAAGCTTGGTGATCGTGGCGTAGCTCAGCAGTTGCGCCGGATTTTCGAGCGACAGCGCGAAGCTCGCGACCACCGTATGCTTGGCGTCATCGAGGTCCGCGTCGGCCACCTTTTGGTCGCGAATGCGATTGATCTCATTCAGGAATTCGGTCATCGCGCCGTCGGTCACCGACGTCCGCACATCGCCGCCGGCCCTCCAGGGCCCGGCATACTTTAGCGCGGTGAATGAGCTGTAGACACCGTACGTGTAGCCCTTGTTCTCCCGCAGATTCAAGAAGAGCCGGCTCTGCGGACCTGCGCCAAAAATCTGGTTCAGCACCACCATCGCCGGATAATCAGGATCGCGGCGATCAATCGCGATGTTGCCCATGGCAATCGTGGTTTGCACCGAATCTGGGCGATCCACCAGGTAAATCCTTTTCGCCGCGGCCGGCGACGTGCTTCCATTTTTCGGATCGGCGGCGTCCGTCTTCTGCCAACCCGCAAGCCATTTCTGCAATTGGGGGATGAGCGTCGCCGCTTTCACGTCCCCCGCGATCGCGAGGATCGCGTTCTGCGGCACGTAACGTTCCCCCTGCCAGCGCGCCAGCTCTTCGGCCGTCATCGCGTCGAGCGAAGCCTCGGTCGTGCTCGTCACCGACGCCGGAAAGGCGCCGTAGACCGCGCGGTTGAATCGTTCCGTCGCAAGAAAGCCCGGCTGCGTGCGTTGCTGCTTCAGCGAGGCCTTTGAGCGCTGCTTGAGCTTTGCCAATTCATCCGGCGGAAAGCTGGGGTGCAGCAACACGTCCGTCGCTAGTGCAAACCATTGCTCGAAATTATCGGAAAGCCCCGATGCTTGAAATGCGGTCGCGGACGAGCCGAAGGGCGCGGAGGCGGAGACGTTTGCGCCCATGCGCTCGCTCTCTTCCGCGATCTGCCTGCTGCCGCGCGAAGCCGTGCCCTGCATCATCATTTGCGCGGTTACGCTGGCCAGCCCGGGGCGATCGGCAGGCTCAAAAATGGCGCCGGCTCCGGAAATTTGCAATTGAACGGTCACTGTCGGCAGGCGGTGGTCTTCGAGGATCAGCACCGTCAGCCCGTTGGCCAACGTAGTTTCCACGGGCTTGGGCAGCTTCACCCGCAAGATTTCTTTTGAGACGGGCGCGCGATTCTTGCGCTCCACCTGGCTCAGCGGAATGCTCTTGGCATCCTGCGCGTTTGTTTTAGCGGCCGTGGCGACGAGCATGGCGGCAACGGCTGCGGCCAGCGATCCATTGCGAACCAATCGAGCGAAGAAAGTTTGTTGTTTGTTCATCGTCATTCTCCCCGGCCTACTGGCCGGACCTCGCAGCCGTGGCTGCGGCCTTCGGCATGGTGATCAGCACGGTGCGATTGTTCTGCGTCAGGTATTGCTGCGCCACGCGCTTCACATCCGCGAGCGTCACTCGATGATATTTGTCAATCCGCGTGTTGATCAGGTCCGGATCGTGGTAGTAGACGGCTAATTCGCCGATCACCACGGCTCGGCTCAGCGTGCTCTGATCCTGCCGGATTAGGTCGGTGCGATCCTGCATCACCACTTTATCCACTTCCTCCTGCGTGACGCCGTCCGCTTTCGCGCGCTCGACGCTATCCTCGATCGCTTTTTCCACATCCGAGACTTCTTTGCCCGGCCGCACCAGCGCGGTCAGGTGAAAGAGCGAAGGGCCGCGTGACTCCTCCGGCCCGCCGGAAACATTCACCGCAAGTTCCTTGTCCTTCACCAATTCCTGATAGAGCCGCGACGATTGCCCTTTCACCAAAATATCGCCAAGCACATCCAGCGCGTACCAATCCGGCGTTTCCGCTTGCGGCACCTTGTAGACGATATCGAGCCGCGGAAGTTGCGCGAAGCCGTCATCAATCGTCTTGCGCCGCTCGGCAGTTTGCTGCGGCTCCGTCATGTCGGGCTGCGGTGGAGCAGGCTGGCGCGGAATGCCTTCGAAGTATTTCTTGATCTTGGCCAGCGCTTCAGCCGGTTCGAAATCGCCGACGAGCGTCAGCACCGCGTTGTTCGGCGCGTAGTACGTCTTGAAAAACGCCGCAAAGTCCTGGACCGACGCGGCGTTCAGGTCCGCCATCGAGCCAATCGTGGAATGCTGGTAGGCCGGATTGTCATAGGCCATCTCATCGAGCACTTCGAACGACTTGCCGTACGGCTGGTTATCCACGCCCAGGCGCCGCTCTTCCTGCACCGCGTTGCGCTGATTATCGAGGTTCGCCTGGTTGATGGCGAGCGAGCGCATGCGGTCGGCTTCCAGGTAAAGTCCCAGATCAAGCTGGTTGGCCGGCAGCGTCTCAAAGTAATTGGTGCGATCCTTGTTGGTCGTCCCGTTCATTCCGCCGCCGTTGTCGTAGATCAGAATCATGTGCTCGCCCTTGCCGACGTTCTCCGAGCCTTCGAACATCATGTGTTCGAAGAGGTGAGCAAAGCCGGTGCGGCCGGTGTGCTCGTTGCGCGATCCTACGTCGTACGTGATGCAGATCGAATAGGTGGGCGCGGAATGATCCACTGAGAGAATCACGCGCAGCCCATTACTCAGCGTGGACTGCTGCAAGGGGATGTGCACCGACGAGACGGAATCGGGAGCCGGCGCGTCACCTGCCGCCGCGGCCGGAAATCCGCGCAGAAGCGCACCGGCCAAAAGTAAAGCCGCAGCCAAACCGCCCGCGACGACGAGTCGAGACCTTCGCATAGAGATTCTCCTTATAGAAACAAAACGGAACATAGATGTGCGTATAAAGTTTGACATACCGGCGTCGAAAAGGTGGCGGCGCGGAGCGGAATGCCTCTCACCCCGCGCTCCATATCAGCGAAGGATATCACTTCCCCGGCGCCCTTCTCGAAATTAACCTGTGCCTACAGCATCTGCCGCAGCACGTAAGGCAAAATGCCGCCGTGCTGGAAGTAAGCGACTTCTTCGGGGGTGTCCACACGCGCGGTCGCTTCGAATGATTTCTCTTGCCCGTTGGCGCTACGAGCGCGCACGCGCACCTTCGCCCGCGGCTTGAGCTGTCCCACGCCTTCGATGGAATATTCCTCGCCGCCGGTCAAGCCAAGCGATTCGGCATTTGCGCCCTCGGGGAATTGCAGCGGCAACACTCCCATCCCCAACAGATTGCTCCGGTGGATGCGCTCGTAGCTTTCGGCGATCACCGCCCGAACGCCCAGCAGCAGCGTGCCCTTCGCCGCCCAGTCGCGCGAGGAGCCTGAGCCATACTCTTTACCCGCCAGCACAATCAGCGGAACGCTTTCCTGCTTGTAGCGCACGGCCGCGTCGTAGATCGTCAATTTCTCGCCGCTGGGTTGGAAGAGCGTCCATCCACCCTCGGTGCCGGCGGCAAGTTGGTTTCGCAAGCGAATATTCGCGAACGTGCCGCGCATCATCACTTCGTGATTCCCGCGCCGCGCTCCATAAGAATTAAACTCAGATGGCTTCACGCCCTGCGCGATCAAATACTTACCCGCGGGACTATCCGCCGGGATCGAGCCCGCCGGAGAGATGTGATCGGTAGTGACGCTGTCGCCCAGCTTTGCCAGCACGCGCGCGCCGCGAATATCGTCCAGCGCCGGCGGCGTCTTCGGCATATTGTCAAAGAATGGCGGCAGCTTGATGTAGGTGGACTTTTCCTCCCACTTGTAAAGATCGCCTTCCGGCACGGGCAAGGATTTCCATCGCTCATCGCCTTCGAAAATTTCGCCATATTCTTTCGAATACATGGAGGTCTTCACCGCTGAGCGCACCGTCTGCTCGATTTCCTCGGGCGACGGCCAAATCTCGCGCAGGAACACCGGCTTGCCCGCCGAATCCTTGCCGATCGGCTCGGTGACGAGGTCCATATCCATGCGGCCGGCCAGAGCGTAGGCGACCACCAGCGGCGGCGAGGCAAGGTAGTTCGCGCGAACCAGCGGGTGAATGCGCCCTTCGAAATTTCGGTTGCCGCTGAGCACGGCCACCGCCACCAGATTATTTTCCTTGATGGCCGCTCCAATCGGTTCGGCGAGCGGCCCGCTATTGCCGATGCAAGTGGTGCAGCCGAAGCCCACCAAATTGAATTTCAGCTTCTCCAAAAAGGGCGTCAGCCCTGCTGCGGCAAGATAATCCGTGACTACCTTGGAGCCGGGAGCGAGGCTCGTCTTCACCCACGGTTTCGAACGCAAGCCGCGCTCGACGGCCTTTTTCGCCAGAAGTCCGGCGCCGATCATCAGCGAAGGGTTCGAAGTGTTGGTGCAGCTCGTAATCGCGGCGATCACCACCGAACCGTTGCTCAAATCGAACTGGTCGCCGTTGTTTTTCACATGAGCTTGTTTCGCTTCGACGCCCTGCATGCTCTTTTCGAATGCCTGCTTCGCGCCGCGAAGCGGCACGCGATCCTGCGGGCGCTTCGGACCGGCCAGCGTGGGCTCCACTGAGCCAAGATCGAGCTCGAGCGTATCGGAATAGATCGGGTCGGGCGTCTCGTCCGTGCGGTAGAGCCCCTGTTCTTTCGTGTAAGCCTCGACCAACGCCACTCGTGCCGCGTCGCGCCCGGTAAAACGCAGATAGTTGAGTGTCTCTGAATCCACGGGGAAGAAGCCCATCGTGGCGCCGTATTCGGGCGCCATGTTGGCGATCGTCGCGCGGTCCGGCAGGGAAAGGCTCGATAGCCCGGTCCCGTAGAACTCGACGAATTTGCCCACCACCCCTTTTGCACGCAGCATCTGCGTGACGACGAGCACCAGGTCCGTAGCCGTCGCGCCCGGCGGCAGGCTGCCGTGCAGTTTGAAACCGACCACGTCGGGAATCACGAGCGAGAGCGGCTGGCCGAGCATGGCGGCCTCCGCTTCGATTCCGCCGACGCCCCAACCGAAGACGCCGAGCCCGTTCACCATGGTGGTGTGCGAATCCGTGCCGACGAGCGAATCAGGATAGGCTACTTTGCGGCCATCGCGCGGCGCATCGTAAACAACGCGCGCGAGGTATTCGAGGTTCACTTGGTGGCAAATGCCGGTATCGGGCGGCACCACCTTGAAATTTCGAAATGCGCGCTGGCCCCAGCGAAGAAAGGCGTAGCGCTCAAGATTGCGCTGGTGCTCCATCAAGGCGTTCACAGAAAAGGAATCCGCGCCGCCAAATTGATCCACTTGCACGGAGTGGTCAATCACCAGTTCGGCGGGCAGCAGCGGGTTGATTCGTTTCGCGTCGCCGCCCAGATGCTGGATGGCCTCGCGCATCGCCGCCAGGTCCACCACGGCAGGCACACCGGTAAAATCCTGCAGCAGCACGCGCGCGGGCATGAAATTGATCTCTTTGCGTTCCGCGTCGTTCGGTTTCCACTCGGCCACGGCTTCGATGTCGCCCGGCTTCACGAAGCGGCCGTCTTCCGTGCGCAGCAAATCCTCGAGCAGAACCTTCATAGAAAAGGGCAGGCTGTCCACGTGGCCAATGCTGCGCCGTCCGAGCGCGTCCAGGCGGTAAATGTCGTAGCTGTCGTTGCCAACCTTGAGGGGCGCGAGGCTGTTGAAGGAATTCGAACTGGAGGCGGGCATCGAGCGGGAGTCCTTTCGAAACAATTAGCCGAACAAATCTATGATAGCCGAACGCCGCAGACCGTGCACGGCAATGCGCTGGGCGCGGAATAGTCTCAGGATCGCCGCGCAAACGGCACGCGCCCACTTTGAGCTACACACTAAGTTCAACGCTGCAACCTGTAGCACGGGGCGACCCGGCGTGATTTCCGCCGGGTGCCACGGGGCCTTTGTCAGGCGCAGGTAGGGCCTCCGATGTAAGCGTAGGCTCCGCACGTCTCGGCAAGTTTCTTGCCACCGCGCCCTACTTGTGGAGTCATGCAGGCCTCCAGAAGGGAGATCATCTGTGACGTCGGAAGATTTCCGTCAAATCGCTCTCAGCTTTCCTGAGGCATCCGAAAGCTCCCACATGAACCACCCCGATTTTCGCGTAGCCGGCAAGATATTTGCCACGTTGGCCTATCCAGACAAGGCCTGGGGAATGGTCAAGCTGACCCCCGAACAACAAAGCGACTTCGTCCACGACGATCCGGAAGCTTTTGTGCCCGTGAAGGGCGGCTGGGGACAGAAGGGCGCCACAAACGTCCGCCTGAAGGCCGCCAAGAAGACTATCGTGCGTACCGCTCTCGCCGCGGCCTGGTCCAATACCGCGCCCAAGCAGCTTGCCGCTGAATTCGAAAAGAAGCGCAAGTAAACATGCGACAAACAGCCTGCATGCTGGCGGCGTTGCTGCTTTCGCCGGCCCTTCCGATCCTCGCACAGCAACCAGCTACGCCGATGCAGGTCGTCCTGCTGGGCACAGGTTTTCCGCGGCCGAGCGCGGAAAGGGCTGGTCCCGCGGCAGCCATCGTCATCGGCAAGAAGACGTTCATCGTGGACGCCGGTCGCGGCGTGGTAATGCGCTTGGTTGGCGCGAACCTGCCGCTCGACTCCATCCAGTGCGTCTTCCTGACGCATCTGCACTCCGATCACATTGATGGGCTGCCCGATCTTTACAACACGCCCTGGGTCATGGGCCGCGCCAAGCCATTCGAATTGTACGGTCCCACCGGCACGCAGGAAATGGCGGACGCGCTACTGAAATTCTTCGCCGCGGACATTCACATTCGCGCCGAGCTCACCGAAGCGCACCCGCTCGAGGGCGCGAAGATCAACGTGCACATCGTCAACGAAGGGCTGGTCTATCAGGATAGCGATGTAAAGGTAACGGCGTTCCTGGTGGATCACCGGCCCGTCGAGCCGGCGTTTGGCTACCGCTTCGAATCGGGCGGCCGGATGATTGTGATCAGCGGTGACACTCGGCCAAGCGACAACCTGATTCGCTATGCCAAGGGTGCCGATGTGCTGGTCCACGAAGCATATCTCTCCGAGTATTTCTCGAACACAGACAACCCCGAAGTTGCCGCGCGGCTCCGTGCCTATCACACCACGGCGGAGCAGGCAGGGCAGGTCGCGGCCGCGGCGGGCGTCAAGCTGCTCGTCTTGACACATCTCATCCCAGGCGATAAAGATGCGGAGTTCGAGCGCCGAGCCTCTCAATTCTTCAAGGGTCGTATCGTCGTTGGCAAAGACCTCGAACGTTTCTAAGCTATAGATAAATAAGTCTCAATCTTCCTCGTCCCTTGCCGCCTCGCTCACCTACTTCGGTGGATCGGGCGCTGCCCGCTACCTGATCGCCATGCGCATCGTCCAAGGGGTGGGCGGGGCGATGATCATGGCCAACTCTACCGCTATCATCACCGACGCCTTCCCCGAGCACGAGCGTGGCATGGCTCTGGGCATCAACTCGGTGGCCAGCATCGCCGGGTCCTTTATCGGCCTGGTTGCTGGCGGCCTCTTGGCCGCGGTGGACTGGCACCTCATCTTCTACGTTTCGGTTCCGATCGGGCTGTTCGGGACAGTCTGGGCCTACCGGAGTCTGCGGGAGATCGGCAGGGTCGAGGGCGGTCGCCTGGACTGGCCGGGCAACATCCTGTTCGGCGTCGGCTTGGTTGCCTTGCTGGTGGGGATCACCTACGTCCTTCAGCCCTACAACGGTTCCTCCATGAGTTGGTTCAGCCCCGTGGTGCTTGGCCTTCTTATCGGTGGTACGGTCCTGCTGGTGGCCTTCGTTGTTCTAGAGACCAAGGTGGCCCAACCCATGTTCGACATGCGCCTGTTTCGCATCCGCGCCTTTGCTGCCGGGAACATCGCCGGGCTCTTGGCCTCGATGGGCCGGGGCGGGCTCATGTTCATGCTTGTCATCTGGCTCCAAGGCATCTGGCTGCCGCTGCACGGCTACAGCTTTGACTCCACACCGCTGTGGGCGGGGATCTATATGTTGCCGCTGACCGCCGGGTTCCTCATCGCCGGGCCAGCCTCGGGCTGGCTGTCGGATCGCTATGGGGCCCGGCCCTTCGCAACCGGGGGAATGATCGCCGCAGCCATCACCTTCGGCCTGTTGACGCTGTTGCCCGCCAACTTCTCCTACAGGTGGTTCGCCCTTCTGCTATTGGCCAACGGTCTGGCCATGGGCCTCTTTGCTGCCCCCAACACCGCAGGCATCATGAACTCGGTCCCGGCAGACAAGAGGGGAGTGGCCTCGGGCATGCGCTCCACCTTCCAGAACGGGGGGATGACGATCTCGATCGGGCTGTTCTTCACGATCATGGTCGCGGGGCTGGCCTCCAGTTTGCCCGCCGCCCTCACCAACGGCCTGACGGCTCAAGGCGTGTCGCCCTCTGCTGCGGCCAAGGTAGCCGATCTGCCGCCGGTCTCGGTGCTCTTTGCCGCCTTCTTGGGCTACAACCCCATGAGCAGCCTGCTCGGCTCGACACTCCAGACCTTGCCATCCGGCCAGCAAGCCGTGCTCACCGGGCCTAGCTTCTTCGCCGACCTTATCTCCGGACCGTTCCTCCACGGTCTCGGTATCGTGTTCACATTCGCCCTGGTGATGTGCCTGATTGCCGCAGCCGCCTCCTGGCTGCGAGGCGCCAAGACGGCTACCGGCGTGGCCGCGAGTCGAGAGGACCCCAAGTGACTTGGCATCCTGCTAGAATACGGAGTCAGGCCCTCCCGTTTACCATGCGCACAGTGCTGATCTCGACCTACGAACTCGGCCACCAGCCGTTTGGCTTGGCATCGCCGGCGGCGTGGCTCACCGAGCGTGGCGCGCAGGTGACGTGTCTGGATTTATCGAGGGAAAGCCTGCGCGAAGAGCCGGTCCGCGAAGCCGACCTGATCGCTTTCTACGTGCCCATGCACACGGCAACTCGCTTGGCGCTTTCCCTGCTGGACACGGTAAAAGGGCTGAACCCGCGGGCGCACATCTGCTTTTATGGGCTTTACGCACCGGTGAATGAAGGCTATCTGCGCGCGGCTGGGGCCGACACCGTCCTCGGCGGCGAATTCGAAGAGGGGCTGGCGCGGCTGGCCGACCGTTTATCAAGCGGAGAATTGCTTTCGAACGCCCCCCAGTCCGACCCGGTGATTTCACTGGCGCGCCAGAAATTCCGCGTGCCGGAACGCTCAGGACTGCCGCTACTTGTGCGCTACGCGCATGTGATGATGCCGGGCGGCGCCGAGCGGATCGCGGGTTACACCGAGGCGAGTCGCGGATGCAAACACCTCTGCAGGCATTGCCCCATCGTGCCGGTGTACAACGGCGTGTTTCGAATTGTCGGCCGCGACGTCGTGCTCGAAGACATTCGCCGCCAGGTGGAAGCCGGGGCGCAGCACATCACGTTCGGCGATCCAGATTTTTTCAACGGGCCAACGCACGCGATGGCCATTGTGGAGGCCATGCATCGCGAGTTCCCGCGATTGAGCTATGACGCTACGATCAAGATCGAGCACCTGCTCAAGCACGCGGACCATCTGCCGCAACTGCGTGCCACCGGCTGCCTCTTTGTCACCAGCGCGGTGGAATCGGTGGACGATCGCATTCTGGAGCGGCTGGACAAAGGGCACACGCGATCCGATTTTCTGCGCGTGATCGAGTTATTCGCCGGTGCGGGACTCGTCCTTCAGCCGACGTTTGTACCTTTCACGCCGTGGACGACGCTCGAAGGTTATCGCGACCTGCTGGAAGTTCTTGCCGGGAATGATCTTGCGGAGAACGTGGCGCCGATTCAGTTGGCCATACGGCTCTTGATCCCCGCCGGCTCCCGTTTGCTTGAGTTGGCCGAGATCCGCGAGGGCGTGGACGCGTTCGATTCCGCGGCGCTCTACTATCCCTGGCGCCATGGCGATCCTCGCGTGGATGCGCTGGCGAGTGATCTCCAGCAGATCGTCGAGCGCGGCGAGAAGCTTGGCCGGAGCCGCTTGCAGATCTTCGAGCGCATCATCGCGAGGGCCTGGGAAAATGTCGGCTCAGAAGTTCGACGCAATCCTCCACGTCCAAGGGCTGGGGCGCCGATCCCGCGTTTGGACGAGCCGTGGTATTGCTGCGCCGAGCCAACAAAAGATCAGTTGGTTTCGATCGGATGTGCGAAGGAGACAGCGAGGCAGCCGGGTGCGTTTGTCTAACGCCGTTTGTTTGATGCCGTCTGTCTGATGCTATGACCAAGCCTGCAACATCGCGGAGCTTCGCGGCCCGAATCTACAAGGTGGGCATCAACCGCTGCGTGGATGTGCCCGCCGAGGCGGCGGGCCCTGGCCGTGGGAGGTATTTACCCGTGCGCGGGGTGGCTGGGGGGCTTCCTTTCCGGGGCACGTTGCTGCCTGGCATGAATCAAATGTATAGGCTCTATTTGCACAGCCGTATCTGGAAGAAACTAGGCATAGATAGCGGGGATATCGTTGAAGTGGCGCTGGAGCTCGATGACGAGCCTCGCGAGGTAGCCATGCCGGAGGAACTGGCGGCGGCGCTCGCGGAGCATCGGGGGGCGTTTGCGGCGTTTCGTGCGGTGACGCCAACGCTGCAGCGCGAATTCATACTATGGTTTGGCGCGGCGAAGAGCTCGGCCACGCGCGAGAGGCGCCTCCGCATCGGCATTCCGCGGTTGATGGAGCGGGCGCGTCGAAGCAAGCTCCGGCGCGGGCTCGGGCAGCAACAAGACAAACGCGAGCGGCAACAAGACAAACGGGGAACGACCCAGAAAAAGCGGAGATCGCGATGAGCACGGACTTGAAGGGCCAAACACCCCAGACGGAAGCCGCCGGAATCACGGCTGCGAGCAGCCAGAAGAGGCTGCTGTTGCTGGCCAGTAAGCTCGGCTACCAGACGCGCAGTTTTGCGGAGGCCACGAAACGCGTGGGCGCCGAAGTGGTGTTGGCCACCGACCGCTGCCATCAGATTGACGATCCGTGGGCGGACGGCGCCATCGCGGTGCACTTCGACGATCCGGAGAGCGCTGCGCAAGGCATCATCGAGAAGACTCATGGCGCGCCGATCACGGGAGTGCTGGCGCTGGGGGACCGGCCGACGGAAACGGCGGCGTACGTCGCACGCGCGCTTGGGTTGCCCTATAGCTCTCCGGAAGCGGTGCGCAATTGCCGCAGCAAGCTGGCGGAGCGCGAGGTTTTGCATTCTGCGGGGCTGCCGGTGCCGGCTTTCTTTTCCTTTGCGCTTTCGGAACCCATCGAGCAGGTGCTGCAGCGCGTGGAGTTTCCCTGCGTGGTGAAGCCGCTCACGCTCTCGGCCAGCCAAGGAGTTGTCCGCGCCAACAACGCCAAGGAGTTTGCCGAGGCGGTTGCGCTCAATCGCCGGCTGCTCAATTCGCCGGAAATTCAGGTGACGCGCGAAGCGGGGCTCGACCGGCTTCTGGTGGAACATTACATCCACGGCGGCGAAGTGGCCGTGGAGGGCTTGCTCAGCGGCGGAAAGCTGCGCGTGCTGGCCGTTTTCGACAAACCCGATCCGCTCGAAGGCCCCTACTTCGAGGAGACGATTTACGTTACGCCTTCGCGGCTGCACCGGCGCGTGCTGCAAAGCATTCACGAATGCGCCGCGCGGACCGTGGCGGTGCTGGGCCTGACCGATGGCCCGGTGCATGCGGAGTTTCGCATTGCACACAAGACGCACGAGCCGTGGGTGCTCGAAGCGTCGCCGCGTCCCATTGGAGGCTTGTGCGCCCGCGTGCTGCGATTCGGACCGAAGCGCATGCCGCTCGAAGAATTGCTGGTTCGCCACTCGCTCGGTCTTCCGGGGAGCGACCTGGAGCGGGAACCCGCTGCCGCCGGCGTGATGATGATTCCCGTGCCGGTCAGCGGCGTCCTCGAAAAGGTGGAAGGGCTTGACAGCGCGCTATCCACGCCGGGAATTGAAGCGGTAGAGATCACCGCGCGGATACACGATGTGATCGCGGCGTGGCCCGAAGGTTCGAGCTACCTCGGGTTCATATTTGCGCGCGGGGAAGAACCCGCGAAGGTCGAGCGTTCCTTGCGGCGAGCGCATGTGCGCCTGGACTTCAAGATCAATGCGCCCCTGCCGGTGGAGAACGCCACGACGCGCCGCCTGCCTGGAATCGCTCGCCACGCGACCTCTTCCTAAGTGACGTGGAAGGACCGGCGCCGTTACTTCGGGTCCCTTGCCCAAGCACGACCGGAGGGTCTTGTGCCGCGGCACGTAAGCCATTGGAAGACGAATCGCTGAGTCATACGTGACTCGTCGCTACTACGCCAGGGCAGGGGTGAACGCCACTTCGCCCGCGCCTTTTCATGGGAGGGCGGTTGGGACCGAGCGTCGGAGGGCTGCATCGAGGTGAGCTTCCCACTCCTCAAGGGCACCCATGAGGAGCGCATCTTCCACGCCGTTAATGCAGCGCGACTAATGGTTCCAGATCCTGATCGGTTCGAAGAAGAAAGAACTCGGACAGATCCGGAGCTCTCATGCCGCGCAGTTCTTGCGTTTAGCTAGATCAGGCCGGCCGCGCGCATTTCTTCGATTTGAGCGGTGGTGTAGCCGAGGATGCCACCGTAAACAGCCTGGTTATGCTCGCCAAGCCCCGGCGGAGGCTGATCGAAACCCGCATCCGATTCCGAGAACTTGATAGGCAAACCAGAGCCGTAAACCTTGCCGACCACTCCGTACTTCGGATGCGCCAGTGGGACCGTCTCTTGCCTCGCGGTAACGCGGGGATCGTGCACGGCTTGCTTGGGATCGCGCACCTCGGCCACCGGCACGCCGGCCGCGTCCAGTTTCGAAATGATCTCGGCCATCGTTTTCGAGCGCGTCCATTCCTCGATGAGCGCGTCGAGCGGCCCCACGTTTGTCACGCGCAGATCGCGCGTCTTGAAGCGCTCGTCCGCGGCGAAATCCGCGCGTCCCATTGCCTGGAAAAGATATTGCGCGAAGGCCTCGGTCGGCGCACAGATAGCGACGCAGCCGTCTGACGCGGGATAAATTCCGAAAGGCGCGAGTCGCGGGATGGTTCGGCCCGTGCGCAGCGGAATGCCGCAAAGCTCTTGAGCGTCATACGCTTCGCCCGCCACCAACGAAGTCAGCGCGCCCAGCATGGACACGTCAACGTGCTGCCCCGAGCCGGTACGCCGCGCCTGGTGAAGCGCGGCCAACGCCCCGATTACGCCAAACAGCGCTACGCTCAGATCGGCGATCTGCAGTCCGCAGCGCACCGGGCCATCGTCAGGGTCACCCGAGGCGTACATTACGCCGCTTAGCGCCTGAATGATGGTGTCGAACGCTTTCGTCGAGCCCTCTTCCCCATCGCTTCCGAAGCCTGTGATCGAACAAAAAACGGCTTGCGGGTTCGCCTTTCGAACAAAGTCATACCCGAAGCCGAGCCGCTCTAGTACGCCGCGGCTGAAATTCTCCATCACGATGTCGGAGTGGCGTATGAGGTCGGCGAGAACCGCGCCCGCGCGAGGGCGCTTCAGGTTGAGCGTGACGCCAAGCTTGTTTCGCAAGCGATTGATTGCGGAAACGGAGATGTCGTCTTCGCGAGTGCGCACCAGCTTCACGCCGCTCTCGCCCAGATAGGGCGCATTACTTCGCGACATGTCGCCGCCGGCGGGATTTTCGACCTTGATCACGCGCGCGCCGAGCCCGGCCAGCAACAACGTGGCAAAGGGACCGGAGAGCGCAATGGTCAAATCGAGTACGGTAACGCCATCGAGCGGACGGGGGACGCGTGGTTCCTTTGCATCCATCTAGATTCGATCCTCACCCTGTAAAGAAGCCAAAGGAATTCAGTACGATCAGTAGACGCGAGCGATGCGGGAATTCGAGACCATGAGGCTTTTTCTGCCGGGAGCGCCGCGCTAACGACTGTCGAACGAAATCAGCCTCTCTGCCAGAAGCGAGCCACGGCAGCATAGTCCAAGTCTTTCTTGGAGGCTCCCTTTACAGCGCTGTAGGTTTCGCGCGCCGAAGCACATGCTGGCAGCGGCACGCCGATCTGGTTGGCTAGATCGAGGGCCAGTCCCAAATCCTTGTGCATCAGCCGAAGTGGGAAACTCGGCGTATAGTCCTGCTTCAAGATCATCGGAGCCTTCACATCCAGCACCGCGGCGCGAGCCATGCTCGCTTGAAGCACGGCGACGAGATTCTCACCGGGTACGCCTGCGCCGGTAGTCAGCGCCAATGCTTCCGCTAGCGCCTGTACTTGGAGCGCAAAAATCAGGTTCAGGGCGACTTTCACGGTCTGGCCGGCGCCATGTGGCCCCAGGTGAAACCATTTCTTGCCCATGGCGCCCAGCACCGGTTCAACTCGCCTGAGGGTGGCCGCCTCGCCGCCCACCATGAAGACAAGCTCGCCTTTCTCGGCTCCCCACGTACCGCCCGTCACGGGAGCGTCCAGAAATTCCACGCTTCGTGCTGCAGCTTCAGCGGCGATGCGCTTGGCCAGGGCTGCCGAAACCGTGCTGGAATCCACAAAGACGCTTCCGGGCCGCAGCGCGTCGAGTGCGCCGCTGCCCCACAGCACGGATTCGAGCGCGGGCGGATCGCTCACGATCGTAATCAGCACATCCGCTTGCGCCGCTGCTTCACGCGCGCTCGACGCCACCGTTGCTCCCGCCTTTGCCAGATTTTCGGTCTTGCTCTTTGTCCGGTTCCACGCCACCACAGGAAATTCCGCCTTGAGGAGATTCAACGCCATCGGCCGCCCCATCAGGCCCAGGCCGATAAACCCGATCACCGGTTTCGTCACTGCTAACCCCCATCGATGAGTTCACTTCAATGGACTCGGCGTTCGTCCGCATCCAACAACACCATGCAGACAGCTCAACGGCATCGGATTCATGAGCCCATGCGACACCCTAAAGCTCAGTACCCTGCACGCTTGTCCACTATGTTTCTCATCGGCTGCCCTTTCATGAACTTCTCGAAATTCTGAATGAAATCCTGTACAGCGCGCTCTCGCCAGCCTGGAGTGTGGTCAGTCGCATGCGGTGAGAGTAAGACGTTCTTCATGCGATAAAAGGGGTGGCCGACGGGCAGCGGTTCGACCTCAAAAACATCCAAGGCCGCACCGCGGACCGAGCCTTGCTGCAGCGCGCGGATCAACGCAGGTTCATCAATGAGCGAGCCGCGTCCGACATTTATCACAACGGCGTGAGACTTCATTGAACCGATCTCGGGTTCCCCGATGAGGCGGCGAGTCTCGAGCGTCGCCGCGGCCGAGATAACCACATAGTCACACCGGCCCAGCATTTTACGCAGTTCGCCCGGAGCGAATACCTCTTCCAGAAGCGGATCATCTCGAGAAAGCTCAGGGTGCCTGCGCGATCCGAGCACTTTCATCCCGAATGCCTGACCTAGCTCCGCGCACCTCCGGCCCGTTTCGCCGTATCCGACGATGCCCATGACTTTGCCGCGCACTTCCTCGGAGTCGAATTGTTGCCACACGTTCAACTCCTGGTTGCGTAATAAGCGTTCGATGTCTTTCGTGAAAAACAAAACGCCTGCCATCACGAACTCGGCCAACGAGTGCTTATAGACGCCACGTGCATTCGTCAGAACTACATCGCTCGCAACAAGGTCGGGGAACAAAATTGGCTCGACGCCGGTGTTCAACGTGTGCACCCAACGTAAGCGTGTTGCGTGCGGGAAAATAGCCCGTAGAGTATCCGCCAGATTCGGAGCAGCAAACAAGATGCAGTCAGCGGCAGGGCACGCTTCCTGCAATTCTTCCGTTTGATTGCTGACGATGATGCGAACAGTCTTGGATATTTGTCTGAGCAACCCTAAGTATTTAGCGTTGGGGTCCGCTATCACCAATAATGTCTCCGGGCTCATCGCAAATGATCGGCATTCACAGTTGTCTTCAAGATCCGTTAGCGGATCTGCATTCAGGAACACGCGAACAATGATTGTTGCTGGCAGGTTCTAAAGAATCTTGAACAGGCATCCATAGGCGCGCACAATCATGTCCCGTCCGCACCTCGTCTAATGCGCGTCGCCTGCGCTTGTTGCGGTATTCGTGAGTTTGACAGGCTGGACCAAGGCGCCATTCCCCGCTGAGTCCCACGCCGCGAAGCGCACCCACTTTTTGCCGTCCACATTAAACGGAATCGTAAAGCGATGCCGGCCGAACGCCGGTAGGCCGGTCGCCGAGATAATTTGACGGTCTGTATGCTGCCCATCGCCCCACACTAACTCGACAAACTCGAGCGGGAAAGTCCATTCCACATCGGCCACGACCGTTCGCTGATTGCCAGCACCTTTCACTTCGTAGGAAGGAATCAATACTTCGCCGGAAGTCACAAAATAGTCGCCGCGCCTCATCGCGTCGATGATCGACTTCCAGTCGTCAAGTTGAGGAAGATCATGCACCTTGACATAATTGACGGGATTGTTTGCATAAACATCGTCCCCGGGGCCCTGCTGAAAAACCTCTGAGATGGCTTGGATATACTTCGCCGGAGTCTGACGCTCAGCAATCCAATTATTCATGTCGTCCAATAGTGGGAGACAGCGATAATCGCACAAGCGCTGCTCTGAACCGTCCAGACCCATGCCCCAACGGAACCCGATGCCGCGATAGTCGGCATCTAGGAAGTGCGATGTGTCCTTGATCGCATCCGGGTATCCCGTCGATCCTTTCGAGCGCGGGTGCGGCATATAGAGCAAGAGATTCTCGCGATGCACCATCTCTATCAGATCCGCAGGACTTCCTAAGTGGTAGACCTTGCCGTACTTCGGATCATCCTCGACTAAGGGTTGCTCCGCTTCGCGCCCTTGAGACCAGAAAACCGGATGCGAGATTAGAAGATCGGTGTGACCACCAAGTTTCTTGGAGAGGTCACCAGACAGAATCTCCTCGTTCGGCATAATGACGAAGTTTTTGTCTGAATGCAGCCGTGCTACTTCGTAGTAAAGGGCTAGGTTCTTCACGTGCTCGCTGGCGTTTGGGACTGGGCCACCTCCGTCGATCGGTGCGTAGATATTGATCCCGGCAGCCTTGATGACCTCAAAATCTGGGAGCATCGCATCCAAGCTGCCTAATTGCTGGAGTCGATTCACAAGAGACGCATGGAAATGAGTTGCCATGACTTGATAGCCCGGCACCGACTTAAAGTGATCCCCTCGAGTGTAGGCGAGCGCTGAATTGAGCGTGGCCTGACCGGGCGTGTCGCTGACATAAAAATACACAGGCATCCGCTGCCACGTCCCGGGCCGTGCGCTGAGGAGTGCAAAATTATCCCGCATGTCCCTGGAGCCTCGTCCGATATCGGCGGGGTCGGCCTCGGTTTCGGGTTGCCGGACGCCAAATGAGAACGTTTCGGTGTTGTCCTTGCGATACCAGTCATATCCGAGGTTCACGTCTATTTCGCGCGCCCAGAAGAAAGTGTGCGGCGGAGGGAACGCCGCTATTGAGCCCCGAGGGCTTTCGATGACCACCAGTCGATTGCTCGACTGCAGCGGTACTGGATCCCGGTTGACGCTGCCGCCAAACGTGTAATTCTGCCAAGTGTTCGACGTGTCGCGCCATACCATGCGAGATCCCGGCTGGATCGCCAATCCTTTTAGACCCGCGTCGTATTTATACGCGACCGACGGTTTTTCCGTCTTGGCAACAACTTCCTGCCGAATCAGGTTTGAGCCGGCGTAAACTGTGTACTGCAGGCGCCCAGTGAAAACACCTAGTGCTACACCAGGAAAAGATATCTCAAGGCGCTCGCCGTTGGTTTTCACGTCACAGCTCCGGACCTCATAGACCGCCGTTGCCCGACTGATCTCTTCCGGCTGGCGCGGCAATCCCGGCTGATTTGCAAAAGGCTCTTTCGGAGGTACGCGGGGCAATTCAGCCGGCGCAAATCCGGGTACGCGTAAAGGGGCATCCCAAAAAGCCTCCCACTTGTCGCGGTCGACAATTCCAGGTGTGATCTTGATACCCAATTCACGCAGCGGCTGGAGCTGTTGTTCGGTCATGCGTCGGAAACCGGATACGACCCGGAAGTCGGGCTTCACATTGGTCACGAGCGCAACCCAAGGCGATCCCATTCGTTTGATGCTGAGTTCTCGAATCGTCGGTGTGCCATCGATGATAGCCATGCGTAGTCGCAATATTTCGTTCTTCTCGCCGTTCCAGGTAACGACTAACGTGTCGTCTGCGACTTGCGCCGTTAATCGTGGCAATGTCTTGTACTCAGTCAAATTACAATTCAGTTGGTCAGCCTTTGCCGGCAATGCGATGAACATTACGAAGGCCACCTGCATCAAACCGACTAACCGCTTGGCCGCCATCATCACCCTGACCTTACTCATGACGTCCTCCGAGATGGCTCGTAACCGCTTTTTCTGCACCAGGTTCTTCACAAAGCCAGAGAGCGCACGGCACATCATCGACGATGAGGTCGCATACAGATGTTCAGCCGTGCCAATGTTGATCAATCATTGCTGTGGACTTCTTGACCCGAGAATCGGGCCCCGTGTCGCTGAATCCCAGGTCCCCGGCCCTTTTTGGGGTCTGCGTGTGAAACCCCTCTGCAATCCCCGGTCCTACGCCCGGTTTGAATCTATCGGACCTTTTAATACTTGACTTTTGGCTGAATCGCCGTTGATCATCACTGATGAACAACGGCCAATGATCGCAAATCCGAAACATTTGTCAAGCGTTTAGATTTTCGCTCGGAATGAGCCATCGTCGATGGAACCCTTGCGAGGTGGCCCAGCACTGGCTTGCTGGGAGCGCGCGCTCTTGCAGAACGCATTTGATCGGTCGGTCATTTCAGGATGTGAAATGGTTGAGGCGCGGAACTTAGGACTGTTAAGCCATGATTGACACTGCGTCAGGTGACCAAGATCGATCGCGTCTGAATCCCGCAGATGGTCGCGTGTATGCAGTCGCCGCGGGTATTCTCGGCTGGACGTTGGACGCTTTCGACTTCTTTGTTGTTGTCTTCATGGTTGATGTGCTTGCCAAGCAGTTTGTCGTTGGCAAGAGTGCGATTATTCTGACGATCGGTCTTACGCTGGCGACACGACCGATTGGCGGATTGCTGTTTGGAATGCTCGCCGATCGCTATGGCCGTCGCAAACCGTTGATGGCCGCCGTCGCTTATTTCTCCTTAATCGAATTGCTTAGCGGCTTCGCCTTCAACTATCCAATGTTTCTTATCCTGCGGGCGCTTTATGGAGTCGGCATGGGTGGATTCTGGGGGGTCGGGGCGTCGATGACACTGGAAAGCGCTCCAAGCCGGCGGCGTGGTTTGCTATCCGGTTTATTACAAGGCGGCTATCCGCTTGGCTATCTGCTCGCAGCAATCGCCGCGCGCGTCTTGCTGCCGCGATGGGGTTGGCGTCCTATGTTTTGGGCCGGCTTACTGCCTGCGATCATCACAATCTTGGTCGCGTACAAGTCACCCGAGTCAAAAGCTTGGAAGCAACATCGTGCATCGAGTATGGGTGTGATCTTTAAGCTTCTGTGGAAGTGTCGCGAGGGCTTCGCCTACGTGGTGTTCACACTGACTCTAATGGTTTTTCTTTCTCATGGCACTCAGGATCTGTATCCGGATTTCTTGAAGACCGCTCACAACATTGCTCCGAACGTTGTCGCGTATCTGGCAATGATCTACAACGTTGGGGCAATCCTGGGCACAATTTCCGTCGGCCACATATCTGAACGGGTCGGAAGACGTGCAAGCATAATCGGAGCGTTGACGCTCTGTCTTCTCGTGATCCCGGGTTGGGCCTTCGGTCATTCCTTTGCGAGTTTGGCGGCAGCAGCTTTCTTGATGCAAGTGGGTGTGCAAGGTGCCTGGGGCGTTATACCGGCGCACCTGAGCGAGCTTTCGCCCGATGCCGTACGCAGCTTGTTCCCTGGTTTGGCATATCAACTTGGTGTCCTTTTCGGTTCAGGCACCAATTCAATTGAATATGCGTTGCGCGATCACTTCGGATACGGGTGGGCATTGGCGATTTTCGAAGGCGTCACAATAGGTGCGCTCATGATTGTGTTCGCGCTGGGCCCAGAAAAGAAAGGAAAAAGCTTCTTGAAAGATGCTGCGGAACTTAGAAACATAACCGACTCGGGGTGAAGCAACAACCGCACGAGGGTCGATTTGGCGGGCGAATCTTGGGGTGATGCCATTGAACTTTCGACGAAATGATCAGATTGAGAGCGTTCCGTTAGATGCTGGGCTCTCCGCCTCCCACGGCTGTCCAGCTAAAGGGGTCATATTCATGCCATCGAACAACCAGAATTATGTCAACGAATTGAGGCGATTGTCCCAGACAGTTCAAGTTAAACTGGATCATGTCACTATTTGTGGTTCCAGCCTCGCTAGCCTTGAACAGAACTTCGCCCAGGTAGGATTTCGCGCGGAATACGGCGGCAGACATACTGCCAACTCCACCCACATGTCCTTGGTCAGTTTCGAAGACGGCACCTACCTTGAGCTGGTCGCTCCGGCACAAACAGAGAGGCCTCCGAAGCGAAGGCCGAGATGGTCTGCCTTGATGGCGAGTGATGTTGGCCTCGCCGCCTGGGCGTCAAGGGTCGACGACATCTACCAAGAGGCACGTCGTCTTTCGATGCTCGGCATACATGTTGCGAGCCCTGTTCTCGGAGGCCGCACTAAACCGGACGGGACGTTGGTAGAGTGGCTGCGGGCCGACGTAGGGCAGCGGGCAGAGGGCGCCGTTTTACCGTTCTTAATTCAGGATCGCACGCCGCGCAGCTTTCGAGTGCAACCTGTGACATGCCCCGACAGATCGGGCCTGGTCGGTATCGAAATGGTAGTCCTCGGCGTAAGAGATCTCGCCGCCAGTATCGAACTATTCCGAATCGCGTACGGTTGGCCTTTACCACATTCCATTGAAGATGCTTTCTTCGATGCCACCCTTGCGCACTTTCCTGGAACCCCGGTGGTGCTTGCGGGGCATTGTAGTTCGGAATCTTGGCTTTCAGATCGACTAGAGCGTTTTGGTGAATTGCCAGCGGCACTTCTCGTCGGAACTTATGACCTAGTCCGAGCATCTCGCCTGGGACCGTTTCAATGGTCGAAACACTGGTTTGGGCGCAGAGTCGCCTGGAGTGACCCAAACAGGTTGAATGGCATTCGACTCGGAGTTGTAGAACGAATCTAGGTTCGAAGGAACCTGTCGTATCTAGGGCTGAAGATGAGCGAGGGAGGGCAGAACCGTGCACGTCGAGAATTCACCAATCAAACTACGACAACGCGAGCTCACACACGACCACGAAACTGAATCGATCATTTATGTATGGTTGGCAAATTCCAATCCGATTCAAAGACAGCGCTGTAATTTTTCCAATAGGAGGATTCGATGAATCGTCGCGAGGCTCTGGGTCTGGTGGCTGGTGGCGGTGTGGGTGTAGCCGCCGCAATGACCGGCTTACGTGGCCCAACTCCAATCCAAGCCGCTCAGCAAGCGTTCAACCGTGGCCTTCCGCCGGTGAAAGTCACTGATGTGAAGGTCATCCTGACCCAGATGGAAAACTCTACGCACTATGTGATCGTAAAAGTGCTGACCAGTGAACCGGGCCTGTACGGGTTGGGCTGTGCGACCCATGCGGAACGCCCTTTGGTCGTAGCCACAGCCATTGAACAGTACCTGAAGCCGATGATAATCGGCGCCAATGTTGACGACATCGAAGATTTCTGGCAAATGGCCAACGTTGCGCCTTATTGGCGTGGAGGCGTCGATGGAAACAATGCCCTGAGCGGTATCGATGGCGCTCTTTGGGACATCATGGGGAAGCGAGCTGGCTTGCCCGTGTATGCATTCCTGGGCGGTAAGGTACGGAAG
>Ga0182024_10004960_pt1 | contig 30183 bp, 40 predicted proteins | sample P32metaG_FD_120480 | JGI IMG/M metagenome (GOLD analysis project Ga0182024, IMG submission 120480) | Permafrost microbial communities from Stordalen Mire, Sweden - P3-2 metaG (Illumina Assembly) | ecosystem: Environmental > Terrestrial > Soil > Wetlands > Permafrost | place: Sweden: Stordalen... | reverse complement strand
TTTCTAAATGTCCAGTCCGACCCTTCCGACAGTATTCACCTTCATGGTACGGCGTCCAGCGTGTAGTCCGGCATGCCGACTGTGTTGGAGACAGTCTGTACAGCTGGGTCCATAACCCAGACTTTTGCGCCTATGTTGATGACTGTTGCCGAGGCGCGATTCAGGACGCCGGCAAACATGGCGGTGATCTCCGTCATCAGAAAGACAGCGAATGTGATGCCGATAAGCAGGGCTGTGAACTTAGCCTTATCGTTCACCAGCAGCTTGTACGCCAATTTGAGGATTCCGGACACTGCCGTCCCCCTTAGAAATGCAGTTCTTCACTTGGTCCATCCAGCACTTGCCCGGGGAATTACTCCCTGCGGCCACTGATCCGGTGGGCCATATATGGCAGCCCACAGCGATGAATCTTCGGATGACAGGCTTAGACTAGCGACGTTGCAAGCAAGTTGGCGGTGATCTACGTCACAAATGGATACGGTGAGAGAAGCGGGCCTATGCTGCATCGCGGCTTCGCAGAGGAGCACATCGTTCACACACGATCATCCTGAAACGGAGAGCGCGGAATGGCTCGAATCACCGCAGGTAGAGCCAGGCGCACTGAAGGGTGACAGGCATCACATCCCCTCGTTCCTCTGTCGTCTTATATTGCTCACAGATGGATACTCCAACGATTGAGGGGACTCATGGCCAAACGATGCATCAATCCGCAGTGCGATGAGCAGTCGAGTTATTTTGGAGCCGGCGCACTTTACGTTCTTGACAGAAGAAACACCAGCCGTTCGCCGCGCCACACGGAATATTTCTGGCTATGTGTTTCTTGTGCCGCTCACTTCACAATGCAGACGGATGGGGTTGGCAACGTGGTCGTGATACCACGAGCAAGAGTCTCCAGGTTCGTTCGTGGCGACGCCACCGGCAACCTTGGACTGGTATTCCGCTCCACAGGGGTTTCACTGCCGACGGACAACAGCATCTGGAAACACAGTGACCGGCCAAACACGATTCCCGTAGAGATGATTGGCGGAAGCGGCAAAGCCAGAGCAGCCGAATCAATCGGACATTGAGGGATGGTTCGGACCGGCGAGAGCCGGAAGAAGCCAGGCCGGTCCGAAGGAGGAAGTATGTCGAAGCACAGTAGTGAACTGCTTTTCTCGCACTATACGCTTGGAGATCTAGATCTTCCGAACAGGATCGTTATGGCTCCTCTGACCAGGAGCCGTGCTGCAGAAGGTGGCGTTCCTACTCCGTTGATGGCGGAATACTATGCGCAACGCGCATCGGCAGGGCTGATCATCGCAGAAGCCACGCAGATTAGCGCCGAAGGGCGCGGCTACGATGGAACGCCAGGGATTTACACTGAGGCCCAAATCGCGGGCTGGGAGTTGGCGACACATGCCGTACATACCTGCGGCGGCAGGATCTTTCTTCAGCTCTGGCATGTCGGACGCATCTCTCATGCATCGTTGCAACCCGGTGGCCGGTCTCCAGTAGCGCCGTCTTCAATTTCCGCTAAGGCGCAGACTTTCATCAATGGACAGTTTGTCGACGTCTCTGAACCACGTGCGCTTGAAGTGAATGAAATCAGAGAGATCGTGGATGCCTATGTATTGGCAACTCGAAACGCCTTGTGGGCGGGCTTCGACGGAGTTGAAGTGCATGCCGCAAACGGATATCTGATTGACCAATTCTTACGGGATGGGTCGAACAAGAGAACCGACGAGTATGGAGGATCGATTGAGAACCGCACGCGGTTTCTCACTGAGGTGATGCAGGCTGTGATTGAGGAAGCGGGTGTGGATCACGTCGGAGTGAGGATCTCGCCAGTGAGCCCGGTCAACGATGCTTTTGATCGCCATCCGACAAAGCTCTTCAGCCATGTTGTTGAGGTGCTCGATCGTCTCAAGCCAGTGTATCTTCACGTAATCGAAGGGGAAACCCAGGGCCCGAGAGACTTTGATCCCAGTTTCGATTTCGCTGCGTTGCGCCGGAAATTCCATGGAACATATATGGCCAACAACGGATATACCGCGGAGTTGGCCGCTGAGAGCATAGCGACAGGCGCCACCGACCTGGTTGCGTTCGGCAGGCCGTTCATAGCGAACCCCGACTTGGTCGAACGCTTTCGTGCGAATACGCCACTCGCCCTCTCTGATCCCACAACCTTTTACGGCGGCGGCGCTGAGGGCTACACGGATTACCCGGCGATCAAGGATTCCAGTTGCCATGCAGGCTCCACTTCCCGGGTTTAGCAAGAAGATGGATTCTAAGGGGTGAGGACAACTTTGCCGATCCCACCCTTTTCCGCGAGTTGCTGGCCGTATCGAATCTCCGAAAGGTTGAGCCTCTTGCTAATAGGGATGGTGAAAGCGCCTCGTGCTATGTCCTGCGCAAGCTCAGCCAGTCGCTTCGAATCGGGGTGAACTCTGACTTCCTCCACGCGTATGTCGTGCCCAACGGCGAATACCGGTTTACCGAGAACAGTAGCCAAGACACCCTTTTTCCGGATATGAGGAATGAGTCGCCCGACTACATCCTGCCCAACCGTATCTGCCACCGCATCAAGTTCCTTCAAGCCGTCAATTGCCTTGCTGTCATCGAGAGCGACCACCCGGTCTGCGCCAAGACGCTCAGCCTCAGACTGTTGCGTTCTGCGCACGCCGGCAATGACATGCGCTCCGTGCTGCTTAGCAACGTGGACAGCGGTCCGGCCCACCCCACCCACAGCACCGGTGATAAGTAGTGTTTCTCCTGAACGGGGCCGTACACCGAGTTCGATCAGCTGCGCACCTGTCAGAACGACGAGCGGCAGGGCCGCTGCAGCAACGCTCGGAAGAGTCTCAGGGATTCGAGCGAGGTCATCCGCTCTACATACCACGTATTCAGCGTACGCTTGGTTCACCATCCCGAGCACGCGTTCACCCGGCTTCAAACGCATTACTCCCTCTCCGACAGAGACAACCTCACCCGCGATGTCTCGGCCGAGGATCACCGGAAACTTGAGCTTCATCACATCCTTCAGGTCTCCGCGACGTAGCTTCCAGTCAACCGGGTTGATGCTAGTCGCGATTACCTTGACGAGGACTTCTCCAGCCGAGGGGCGAGGCATGGGAACATCTTCGTAAGCAAGATGATTGACGTCACCGTAACCACGCAGCAAGACTGCTTTCATCACTTTTGTCATTCTGCTTTTCTTCCTCTCGGCATGTTCCATGTTTGCTAATGGCGGAGCCGAAAGTTGGACGGAATGAAGGAAGGACCCGATCGTTGTCCACATTGTGGTGGCACTAAATCAAGATCTATACAGAGACCTGCCTGCAAGCGATTCAACTTGGAGCTCCCACGAGCGTCCCTCATTCAAACCTAAAGCATAATGGTGAGTTTGGATGTGATGACGATCACTATCCTCGTGGGATGCAGGGACTCTGGGTTCCAGCACAGGTTCCAACAGGAAGTTCCAAGGTTGCCCGATCTTGACTCTCTGACATCATGCGTAACGGATAAGCATTATCAATCCTTAATTCCAGTGATTGTTGGTTCGTAGTGCAGACGCGACTCTTAAGGGGATTCAACCATCCAATGAGAGTGTGACGGAAGATTTCGTCGCAGGGTTTTGAGATTCCATTTAGAACGGGGATTCATGTTCGGTCGATCCATCGCTTTGCTCAGCCTGCTCTTGCCTCCAGCCTGCGGCTCCGGCCAGATGACGGCTGCGCAGACGCAGCAGATTGTTCGCCGATCGGCTCAGGCGACGCATTCAGATTGGGAGCGTGCTCCCGGTTTTGATTTCTGTGAGTTGGACAAAACGAAAACAGGCTCCCGCACTTCCGCGGTCTTGATGATTGAGGGTTCTCCTTATTACCGACTAGTTCAGGTGGATGGCGACGACCTCTCGCCCGAGCAGGAAGCTGGTGAGCAGAAGAGGCTGGCCGCCACAATCGAACAACGGCAGCGCGAAATCTCGGCTGTACGGGCAAAGTGGATTGCGCAATACCAGAAAGAGCGTCACCGCGACCAGGAACTGATCGAACAGCTAGGTGTGAACGCCCGTCGTTACCACGACCGCCATCGCCGTGCCTCTCTGAGCGCTTGTTCCCATGAAGCAGATGTTCTTGAGCTCGGTCGGTGAGCTCGAAACTGTAGTCTCGGCGTCTTGCATCTTCTCGACGGGAAGCGACTCCCCGGTCAAGCTGCTTTGATTGAGGAAGAGGTCCTTCGACGAGAGAACTCGCACGTCGCCCGGGATCATGTCGCCGGCAGAGAGCTTGATGATGTCCCCCGGCACCAGGTCCCGGAGCGGCATCTCGCTCGCCCTCCCATCGCGAACGACGGTGGCGGTTACGTGAATCATGGCCTTGAGCTTCGCCGCCGCCGCGTCCGCACGGGACTCCTGCAGGAACCGGAGTGCCACGCTGAGCGTCACCATGCCCGCCATCACAGTTCCGGCGCGTGCATCGCCTGTAGCGAAGGAAACGGCGGATAGCGTCGCGAGCAGGATCACCAGCGGATTGCGAATGTTCTTCAGAAGACGGACTGGCCAGCCTTGCCTGTGCTCTTGCGCTACCTCATTCGGACCTGTCGTGCGCGCTCGCTCCTCAGCCTCTGTTTGGGTCAGGCCTTCCGGAGCAGTCCGCAAAGACCGGAGTAGCTCTTCTCCGTCCTTCGAGGCAGCCTCAAGCACAGCAGGTGAGACGCGAATATGATGGTCTTTCCCTTTAACAGGAATTTGGGGGCTAGCAGGGCGCGCCGGAGGACCGGCGCACCCTGCTTTGGCTGAAACATCCTCCGTGCTGTTCGTATCAGATGTTGCCATCGTGCTTCTGATAGCCTCTCGAACTTGTTTCTATTACGCCGTCTCGTTAGCACGACAGGTATTGTTTATGCGGCCAGGGTCGGATCAGTTCGTGACTCCGATCGCCATCTATCCTGACCCCTGCTGGCTCTTCTAGACAGTTAAGGAGGAGGGCTACGGCAGCTTGGTATACCTCGTGTTCAAGGACTTCTTTTGCGCAGGCAGTGCAATACAGGATCTCGCTATCATCGCTCTGAAAGTTAGCTCTGTCGCTGCAGCTCGTGCATGCGCCCGTATTTGCATTGCTACATGGCTTCATGATTGCTCAAGACTAGCCAATCTCAAGCAAATCGGATGTGACGTTGCGCACTGTGCGTGCAAAAAGCCGAATTGAGGAGACGCAACCATTACCGGATGCGGGAAGGGAATGCACAGGGGGCGAATCGTATGCTCGCTTTTCGATTAGCAAAGGCAGAATAGACCGAGATATTGAACGCTATGTCAATCCGATTCACAGCTGAGTAGCCATCATGGCGTAATGTTATTGCCACTGTGGCAGAACAGGGAGTATCCTTGCTGCATGGCTGTTTTGGCGAAAACAAAGGCTGGTCCACAGGAATCACGTCGGTGGGTGGCGCCTACGGCGCGCTACGAGAGCCGCGGTGCAAGTCTTGGCATCCGTTCCGGCAACACCCCCGCGCTGATTGAACAGCTTGAAGCTGGGTTCCCGTTCGAGGCGCTGCGAATCTTCGAAGCAAACTCTGGAGTCGAGTTGCCGGTGCTCGCATCAATCCTCGGTATTCCTGACAGAACGCTTGCACGCCGCAGGACGACCGGCAGACTCGCTCCCGAGGAGTCCGAACGTCTCCTGCGGATTTCGACTGTCTTCGAGAAGGCAGTCGGTCTGTTCGAAGGCGATGTGGCATCAGCTGTCCAATGGCTGACCACCTCGAAGAAAGCGTTGGGTGGTCAGACTCCTCTGGTGTATTCCCGCACTGAACCGGGGGCCCGAGAGGTTGAGAACCTGATCGGCCGCGTCGAGCATGGTGTCTTTTCCTGAAGATGAAGGCTTGGCGTATCACGCAGCAGAGACACGCGAAGACTGCCTTCACCGGAGAGGGAGCGCGCCGATACGGTGGAAGATGGAACAGCCCCGGCGTTGCGATGGTTTACGTGGCGCAATCCCAATCGCTGGCTGTCCTCGAAGTGTTGGTTCATCTGGACTCTCCTGCGCTGCTCGAAAAGTATGTGCTTCTTGAGGTGGAGTTCGACTCTTCCTTCGTCATCGACGCAGACCCGTCCGCGCTGCCGAAGAACTGGCAGGAGGATCCGGTCCCAGAGGCTGTTCAGACGATTGGGGATCAGTGGGCGTCAGCCGGAAGTTCGGTGGCGCTCCGTGTTCCCAGTGCTTTGGTGCCCGCTGAATCGAATTTCCTGCTCAACCCACGTCACGCGGACTACGGCAAAATCAATATCTCGCGCCCACGACCATGCCATTTCGACCCGAGATTGGCGGGAAAATGCTAGCGCCGACAAGCCGTGCGCATCCAATGACAAAATGTTGCCCTGTGAAGTTTAGATCGGTCTTGTTTCCAGTAATCGAGATGATGTTCTTGCGTTTAAGATCGTTCAAAATTCTTGTGACGGATTCTCGTGAACTGCCCAGCATGGAGCCGAGGTCTTCGTGCCTCAGCGAAAGATGGATTTTTGGTTGAGCATCCTGTGCGGTGCCGGACTCGCTTGCCAGTTCAAGCAGCAGATGGGCCACTCTGCCGGCAATGGAGTTGGAGAGCGCCAGGCGACAAGCATCCACCAGGACGGCACGGTAATCGTGGTTGATGCTTTCAGCAGCGTGGAGACTACCTTCTACATGGTGTTGAAGGAAATGAAGAAAATCTTCGCGGCGAAAGGTCTTGATCTGAGTGGGTTCGATCGCCTCTGCAGTGACTTCGTAGGGTGTTTTCGAAAGAGCTGCGCTCAGGCCCAGGACATCTCCGGGCTTGGCAATCCTGAGCAACAAGGTCTTACCATCCCGTGAAGACTTGGTTAGCTTCACTTGCCAACACAGAGCACGGAAACGCCCTGTGCCGGCTGCCCTTCAGTAAACAGCCTGCTTCCTGTCGGCAGCATGACGTGGGTACCCATCGCATCGTATTCGGCGAGTGCGTGAGGCGGGAGGTCACAAAACCAGCCTGGCTTTCTCGCTTTGCATAACAAGCAAGTCTCGGCGTGCATGGACATGGGGAATAATTCGGCCATGACTCCTCCTTATCGATCTAGACTGCTACCAACCGAACAAGCCCCGGTTCTCATCTGACTCTTCAAGGGTACAAGGAAACGCGTTCTTGCTGTTGTAAGGGGGGTAGGTCTGTCTTTTTCTGACGCAGGGACTGCTAGCGCCTGAAAAAGCTTCGCAAACGGCCGATGCCGGCCCACTTGGGGCCGTTAACGCAAACTCTACAGGCACTGGAGTCAGTCGCTCGTAGGTACGGTGTGCTTACCGTCTCGGATATTGTGGTTTCCGTGGCCGCGTTGCCGCTTGGTGATTCGATTCCCGGTTGCTCGCTGCGGCTGGATGCGCTCGACGCCATTCCAACAGGAGTGTTGGAATGGCCAGGCGAGGCGGGGGCCCTGGGAAAAGCCACTTGTGCGCGGCTACTTCTTCGGCGGCGCGATCGCGTCCTTCGCGGCCTTGGCGACCCGGAACTTCACGACTGTTTTTGCCTTGATCTTGATGGATTCTCCGGTTTGCGGGTTACGGCCCAGGCGGGCTTTGCGTTCCGCCTTCACCAAGCGGCCAATACCGGGTATTACGAAGACGCCGTTCTTCTTCGTTTCTTTTACAGCCGTTTCTGCAAGCAGGTCCAGGAAAGCTGCGGATTGCTTGTTGGTCAATTCCAGTTTCTCAGCGAAGTTCCTTACGAGCGCTGTCTTAGTTAAAGGTTTTGCCGCGGTTATGGCCATTCTGTCTATTCTCCATTCATTCTCGTACTGCGGGATCCAAAAGAGAGGCAGTCTGCTGCGGAAAGCTATCGCTGTATTGGATTCTCGGTCTGCCCTGAGCGAACTGAAGCGTACTACACTCTCAAGGCTGAGGCGTTTCTCTCCGTTTGTCAATCAGGAGAAGGGGTGTTTCTCGGACATTTTTGCCGGTTTCCTTGGTTTTTGTCGGTTCAGTAGCATCTAAGCCTCTAATCATCTCGGTGACAACTGTCACAGTGCATTTCTCTGCGTTTATGTAGCATTTGTTTCTAAGCCTGCCATATCCGGGGTCACGAGGGTACGAGAGCGGTACGCAACGCTACCCGCATGGGCACAGTGCGCCCACGCGCTTGCCGCTCCAGTTGACCCCGACTCTCCGGGTTCAGAACGATAGGCCGGGCTACGCGCATGATTGGGTCTCCTCATCATAAGATGACCCATATCACATACAGGATGTTATTAGTGACGCACTACACTAGGCGGAGACATATGCGAACAGAGATCTCCGCGTGCTCCGCGCCGATGTCTGCTCGCTGGAAACACCGCAAACGGAACACCACGAGCTTCAAAGCGGGAGTCCCAGCGGAACCGTCATGACCGGGCACTGCGCTTGACGAATTGCTGCACTGACGACACCATCTGGACAATCGATCATGTGGCTGCCCCTGCGGTGCAGGGCAAAGAGGATGAGGGAGGCTTTCGCTTCCGTTGCCCTCGCGGAGATTACCTGTTCCGGCGGCCCATAGAGCAGAGTCCAGCTTACCGAAATGTTTTGCTGGCGAAGTTTGTGACTCCATTTTTCGCACAGTTGTTCGTGGTGTTGGCGTGGCAGATCTTGCTGAGCCGGATCTACTGCATGGAGAAGTTCTAGGTGAGCTTTCATCTCCGCGGCAATATGACCTGCAAAGAGGACGATGTCATCAGGGGATTCAAGCGAAGTCGTCGCGCAAAGGATGTGCGTGATGGGCGGCGCCTCAGGTTCAGCGACAAGCGCACGTGGTCCAATGACGAAGGCGGGACAACCTGCAGTGCGGAGGAGGTGCTCTGCCGTCGAACCAAGTTGGGCCCGATCGCTCGCACTGTGGCCGAACGCGCCAAACATCAGGAGATCTGGCTTCAGCTCGAAGGTGGCCCCAACAATATTGTCGGAGACATTCCCAATTCGTCTGATCGCATCGCTCCGAATGCCGGCCGTCTTGAGACGCTCTTCCACGTGAGAAAGCTCAGACTGAATATCACGCCGAGACGTTTCCAGTGCGTACGACCCTCCCTCGAGAGCATCGGCGTAATCTTTCGGGGTCTGTACCGTGATCAAGTGAACAAAGGATCCGAACTGCCTCGACAACATCACCGCATATTTGAGAGACGTATCGGCTGCGCTTGAGAAGTCATAAGCCACGAGCAGGTCTTTTGCGGTAAATGGAACGGATCTCGCATCGAAAGGCGAAAGATTTGTTCGCGTCATGGCATAACTCCAAAATGTTTCTCAAGTCCGTTCAATTTTGTCTTGTGCGGCTGTGACAAACATCACCTGTCAGAATCGAACCGGCATTCTATTGTGGCCGGGCTTTAGGGATTCGAAGGAAGACCAACTGGGTCATGTTTCAACGGATCCAGTGGATCTCTACAGATTTTCGTCCCGGTGATTCCGGCCACTCTATCGGATGGCCCAGAACAATCGGCACGACAACACGGTATGTCTCAGACACTCCAAGCTCAAGCTTTGTCGATGGCAGATCGAGCCATGGCCGTGCGAGGCCTATTGGGCACGTACCAAGTCCCGCATTGCGCGCAGCCAGCATTAGATTTTCTGCCGCCAGGCAGCAGTCCTCGGCAGCCTGACTGTCAGAGGACGTCGCCAGGACAATCACGAGCGCAGGAGCGTGGTGAAATATTGCGAACTCGGGATCGCTCACCATGTGATGAATGGAAGGCTGCGCGGGCGCCTCCCCTGGATTCTCAAGCAGCCATGTTTTTGCCCGGCTCGCAAGCTCGTCGACGCGCTTTCGATCGAGACACACCGAAAATGCTCAAGGCTGCCGATTCATCGCGCTTGGGGCTAAAACAGCGGCGTTGAGGAGAGTATGAATCATCAACTGGTCAACGGAAGTATCTTCGAAGCGGCGAACCGCGCGTCTGTCTGCAATGACATCCATCAAGTCCATATTTCTCTTCTGCTCGATTCCAGATACCTTCCAAAATGTTCCGACCATTGGGTTTCCTTGCGACCGTCGATCGTCACAGAGCCGACGTGCTATCCACGACACCCGGGACTCTCCGTGCCCACGCACAAGGGCATTGTTATCGCCATTCAGTGTGGACTCTCACATTCGAAAATGATGTGACAGGCGTCACACACATGAAGAACACTCTCTGTTGCGCTCTTGTCTTGAGACTCGTTGGTCTTTGGAGCCGAGATCGTTGGTGCACTTCAGCGCACGCTGTGTTGGTGAGAGCCGGATGACGACTTCGCGTATTCTTGCTTGCAGGAAGGGCGATTGAGCATGGCCAGCATTCGAAAGCTGCCTCCGGAAGCCAGAGAAGTGCAGTTACAGGCTGCCCGGCTTGTGCAGGAAGATCTCGCCAGTCTCGTAGAGGGATACCGGCAGCGGTTTGGCGTGATCGTGGGCACCGATTATGCCCGGGAGCTGTTTGCCCAGTACTCGGCTTCGATGGAAAGCAGGCTTAGGTTCGCCGCCGCTATCCGCAGATCCGCCTCGCGGGTTGCGAGCGCCGTATTCTCACGGGTTCTGTCCGAGCGCGGCAGGGGGATGGCGCTATTTACTGCCGGTGGAACGGGTGTCGGAAAGACCACGGCAATTCGCTCTGGAGCGGGAGTGGAAAACCTCTTGACCCATGCGCGCATTATTTACGACAGCAACTTTCACCGCTTTGAATCCGCGAGCCGGAAGGTGGAGATGGCGGTCGAGGCTGGTTCGAAGGCGGTGGTTGTCTTCGTCCACCGGCACCCTGTTGAGGCTTATCTCGAAGGAGTAGTGCCGCGCGCCCTGGTGGAGGGGCGCACTGTGCCGATTACTGGCCATCTGCGCATGCATAAAGATTCACTCCACACGTTCCTCCGCGTGCACGCGGTCTTTGCCGCCGATCGTCGAACCGCCTTCATGGTCCTTAACAACACAGGGCACCCGACAGAGGCATTTCCACTCGAAGTGGAGTATCTGAGGAATATAAAATACGGATGGACAGAGATTCGCGAAACCATCAAGGAGGGCTTGGGTCATCTCTATGAGCAAGGAAAAATCTCCCAAGCTCTCTACAAAGCGTCCCGAGGGGACACATAGCCTGCACCGAGTTAATCCCAAACAACCTCAAGCAGCGTCGGCAGCAGAGTTGGCGAAGATGGTCTTGAAGGAAATGGCGGACAATCTCAAGCGGAACGTCGCCTCAAATAAGACATAAGGCGGCATTCTGCGACGCTGTTAGGCTCCAAGGACGATTTCCGGTTCCAAACCCCCAAAGGGACGGCTGTGAAAGCTGTTATAGGAGTCCGAGCTCACAATGCTTGTCGCCAGTTCGTGCTCGCCCCTCAGTGCGAAGGGGGCGCATTCGGCTTGCTTGAAGCACGATTGGACAGGTCTGTATTCTTTGCCGGCAAGCCAACGATTGAGGCGCTATGGGCAAGATCGCCTGTCAGGATTTGGACCGCAATTCGCGTGCCCGAAGTCCTGATGACTTCCATGACACGGAACAGAAGGGCCTCCTGAACCTCCTGGTATGCATCGAGAGTACTCACCATCACATACGCAAACAATTCGCAGTCCAGAGAAGCCTTTCCGAAGCCAACAAACCGGACCGTAACAGATTGGGAGTCCACACGGGACTCTTCGCGTAGCACTTTGCTGATTTCAGAGAGAACGAAGCGTAATTGATCCGGTGTTGTTGCATAGTCCAGACAAAGAGTCGGATTGAAGGAGATCCTCTTGCGTTGGGATAGATTTTCCAGGCTCATCGTGGCAAGCTGTCCATTCGGTATCGCCACGACCGTGTGATCGACCGTGCGAATGCGCGTCGAACGAAGACCGATATCTTCCACTGTGCCAAGATAGTCTCCTGCCCGGCACAGGTCTCCAACCCGAATGGGCTGATCCGTGATGATCATGATTCCGCCGAAGAGATTCTCGAGCGTTTTCTGCGCGGCAAAGGCCAGCGCCAGACCTCCAATTCCCAATCCCGTGAGAATGGCGGTTAGGTCAAAGTTCCACTCGTAAAACAGAAAAAGCGCCCCAATTATGATCGCCGCCGCTTTCGAAAGCCGAGTAGTGAGTCTCACCAAGGCAACCTGGCCGTGGGAATGCTTTCGTTGCAGGCGAATGCGTATCAATTGCCGCACGAATTCAATCGCGTGACAGACGAACCATACGGCTCCAACGATGGTGAGAGTCGTGGCGGCACGGTACCACAATTGCCGGGCGAGCAGAGAAACGCCCCAGGTCGCAATTCCATAGGTCTGGACACCAAATGCAAGTAGGAGGATTGGGCCAACGACGGTTGCTGGGCTATCCTCCTCTTTGTTCGTGAGCCGGCGAACGAAGCGATGCAATATCTGCCGGAAGAGCCGGTCCAAAAGCCAGGACAGTAGGAGCGCGAGGATGATAGCCAAAGGGATCACAATCCATCGCCAGAGAGAGGTTGAGAGAAACTTCGTCTTGACTAGTGGTTCGGGTAGGTATCGTTCAATCCATGGCGGTTGAAATTCGAGCGAGGCTTCGGAAATCCGTATGATGGTGTCGGACGAGAAAAGCCAGATACTTTGCCCATTGTCCCGCTGCATGCGGTCTAGGAAAATCTCGAGCGATCCGGATCTTGCCGAAACGCTGCCTACCCGATACCGGTTCGGGGTCAACTGGTCAGGCGAACTTCCATCTGGATCCTTGCTCAGGCTATCCAAATCAATCGTCAAGCTACGATCCAGAACGATATAGAGCTGATTGGCCACCTCCGGAGCATTCCTGGTCGTCGATTTCACTTCCAAGTATTGAGAAGCGCGATCGAAATCCTGGTGTTTCGCTGCCTCAATGAAGCCCACGACGGTCCCGTAGGGGGTACTACGGCCGAGTGGATCACTGCCTTTCTCGGCAGCACTGTGTACGGCCTGTTGGGCCCCGGTAGCCTGCCCCAGGGCCCTCGACACTATCACACTGAATAAAAGTGCCAGGATTACAATTCCCGATCGGAGCGAAAAATAGAGATGCCCCCGGCTGCAGACGGCATCGCCGATGACAGAGCTGTGCTGGCTCTTGCGAAACATCATTGCCTCTTCTTTTGGAACAAGAACCAATGCGGGGAGAAGGATGCTCCCGGTCGAACCATCTTTTCCTTCTGTTCGAAGCGCTGGTTCGTTGAGTCCGTAAGCGAAGTCTAGATAGTGGAAGGTCCGTCCTCAGTGATGGACGTCACACTATGGGTTCACCATCGCAGTTTAAGGCGGGTGATTCGGATCACATCCGGCTGCTGGGGCGAGGCTCTAGCTTAGGGTGAGAGGAGGGGGCGAATGCTTCTGAATCGCAAGCCAGGATCCAGTCATTTCCCAGCGAAGACCAGGAATGCCTGTCGGCTTTTTGATGACCGGGGCTGGCCGGCGAAGGATTATGACGTATTGTCGCCGATGTGGACGAAGGACGGCTCATTGCCACGGGGGGACATCACGAATGTTTGCAGTCATTCTTAATGTTGTCGACGGTTCCCGGCCTAGAGGGGTTCTGGCGAATGGAGGCCTGATTGGTTAGGAACGCTTTGCTCTCGGTGCATAACCTGACCGTCAGCTTGGGAAACCGCATGATCCTCCGTGATTTGAGTTTTGACGTGGACACAGGCGATACCTTGGCCATTATCGGCCCGAACGGGTCCGGAAAGACAGTGCTACTGAAAGTGCTTCTAGGCTTGATTCCGTATGAGGGCGCTATTGTTTGGTCGCCCGGCACTCGACTCGGCTATGTCCCGCAAAAAATCGCTGCGGATCGTCAGATGCCGCTGCTCGTCCGCGATTTGCTCGAAGCAAAGGCGCGTTTCCTGAGGTTGCCGTCAGGCGCTATCGATCTGGCTTCAGGAGAAGTCGGATTGACGCCCGATCTCATGAAGGCCGGTATCGGTGTGATTTCGGGCGGACAATTTCAGAAGGTATTGATCGCCTATGCGCTTCTCGGCGAACCGAACGTGCTGCTATTCGACGAGCCGACCGCGAGCCTCGACGAAATGGAGGAAGAGCGCATCTACGAATTGCTGGAGCATTTGCAGAACAAACAGAAGCTGACCATCCTCGTGGTGTCGCACGACCTGAGCGTCGTCTTCCGTTCGGCGAATATGGTCTTGTGTCTTTCGAAGGGCAGGCCATGTTTCGGCCCTCCGCGGGAAATACTCACGCCGGAGAGGTTGGAGGCTACATATTCCATGCCGCACAAGTACTATCAACACTCGCAGAGCCATCAGGGAAAATGCTAAGAGCAGAAAGATCGACAACGATGATGCATTCCGATCAGATCTATTCCATTGTTCTGGCGCTGCTGTTTGCTGTGGCTGCCGGCCTGGTGGGAAGTTTTGCGCTGATGAAACGAATGCTTCTAGCCGGCGATGTGATATCCCATCTTGCTCTGCCTGGATTGGGTCTGGCGTTCCTGTTGGGCTGGAATCCGCTCTTGGGAGGGGCTTGCTCGCTTTTCGCAGGCACCTTATTGATCGCTCAATTACAGAAAAAGTCAGGGCTTTCAGCGGACGCCATGATCGGGGTAGTATTTGCCGGGTCGCTGGCGATTGGAGCAGCACTGACACCCGAGGAAGATCTCGTAGACGCGCTATTCGGGAAATTCCAGCAGCTCTCATTTCTCACATTTTCCGCAGGCCTGATTGCCGTCCTTTTGATCATTCTGTTTGTGTTTCGCTTTCGAGAGCAGCTGGTATTGAGCCTATTTTCCCCCGAGTTGGCTGCAGCAACAGGTGTGAAGTTGAATCGTCTGAACCTATGTTTTCTGCTTGTCTTCAGTCTTACCGTACTGGTTGGATTGAGATTCATGGGTGCGCTGCTCGCCGGAGCTTTGATCATGGTCCCATCTACCATCGGACGCCGCTTGTCCAGCAATCTGTCGGGGTTCTTGCTGGCATCCTCCCTGGCGAGTGTCACCGCCGTGGCGCTGGGTTTCGTGCTCAGCCTTTACCTGTTTCGAGGAGTGAGTCTGGGTCCAGCGACGACCATGGTTGCGACGGCTCTGTTTGGGTTGAGCTTGCTGCGCAAGCCGAGTCAGGCCTAGAGCGCTTCCGGATTCAAGACTGGGATTACCAGGGAACGGTTCCGCCTGTCTCAAAGGAGCCGCCGGTGGGAGCATCGTCGGGAGCGAGTGCCTGGCGAACCGTCTCCGCAGCTCCTTCTTCCACGGTCTGAGTGCCGCAGTTGCCGTTCAGATCAGTGGCTGTGTAGCCGGGATTTACGGTGTTGACCTTGATCGGAGTATCGCGCAGTTCCCAGGCAAGTTGCACAGTCAGCATGTTGAGAATCGCCTTGGAGCCGTTATAGCCAAGCGGCTTGACTGCAGCGAAGGACCAGTTGGGATCAGCATTCCAGGTGAGAGAGCGCAGGCCGCTCGAAACCATTACGATGCGGCCCGCTGCGGATTTCCGCACCAGCGGCAGCATGGCCTGCGCGACGGCAAGGACGCCGAAGAAATTGACATCGAGGACGCGGCGAACTGCCTCGGGATCGGCGACGCTGGGCGGCCCATCACCTTTCTCGACAACCCCTGCGTTGTTCACCAGGATGTCGAGCCGACCGTATTGCCCACGGATTACCTCGGCGGCCTTGGTAATCGTCTCGGGCTTGGTGACGTCGAGTTCGATGAAATGTGCATCGGCTCCATCCGTTCTTAGCTTTGCAGCAGCAGCTTCGCCCAATTGGGAATTGCGCGCCGCTAAAAGGACGGCAATGCCGGCCTTGCCGAGTTGACGGGCCAGTTCATATCCGATTCCTTTGTTCGCACCCGTGATCAGGGCGACTTTCTTTTCCAGGTGTTGTGCCATGACCTGCCTTTCTCGCTCCAGGGATAGGAGAGGATGAAACGGTCCTGGGATTCAGAAACCTCGTGATAGCGTGCAGTTCGTCCAGACTACCCACGTTCGACGCAACTCCGCAGAGTTCTTGAGCCATGGCTCTGATAACGGGCTTTCGCCGAATTTACTCGAAAGACTAGCATCTCTGCTAAATCCCGGAAGGAAATGTCTCGGCAGGCTCACGGTCTTTTCTGTCAGCAACCGGCTCCAGAGGTTCAACCGCGCGAGTCTGGTCAAAGTGAATGACTGCGTCAAACTGATCGGAGAGCCGCGCTTCGAAATAGTGGCTGGTCAGTTCCGACTCCGGTAGATAGATGACGCCGATTGCCCGCTCGAGTAGAGGTTCGCTCAAGCCACTTGTAACGCGCGTCTTCCGTTCAAACGGCAGTACGAATGCAGGAACGCCAACGGCGTGAAATAAGCCTTCATAACTGTCGGATCTTGCCGGCCGCACTCGTTTGGTTTCTGCCGGACCGTCCCAACTCGAGGCTGCAGTCACGGTTCCCGAATACGTGCTGAAGCCGATCAGACGCGACTCACGAGGGTATCTTTCACGGATAAGCTGTCCCACGTTCCATTCGCCCGCAGCGTGCATTTGGGTGGCGCGACATCGCCGAGGTGGGAATTGTGCGCCCACACGATAATCTTCGGCGGCCGCTCTTGACGTTTCAAGTGCTTGACCAAAGTCTCGAAGGTCTCCACCATATGTGCATCGCGGAGATTCCAGGAGGAGACACGCCCCCGAAACATCGTGCGGTAATATTCCTCGGCATTTATCACTAAGCGGGCGTTCTGCTCCGCGGAAAAAAAGTCCTCAGCGGCGGCTCGCCCATCCTTTCGGGCATATTCCGCAGTGCTTCGTTCGAGGTCGACTAGTTGTGCCACGACTTCGGATTCGCAGGTTACGCTCAATCCGAATCCAGCGGCATAACCGTATGCCTGGGGATCCTCGCCGAAATGCTCAAAGCACGCATAACGATAGCGTGCGCGGGCTGCCCCTTCGGGATCGACTTTGTCCAGGTAAGCGAGAACTGCCTCGATCGAAGCGTGCAGGCTGTATAGATCAAGGCCGTAAAACCCGACCGTGCTCGGCAGCAAAGGGCTGAGCGAATCATTATGTGCGCGGAGTCAGCTTACGAAGTCCAGGACGTCCGCATTGCGCCACATCCAAGCAGGGAAGCGCCGGAACCCGCTCAACGCCTCGACTGCGTCGGCATCCGAGCTTTGTCCCTGCACATACCGGTTCACTCGATATGCGTCTGGCCAGTCTGCCTCCACGGCGATGGCCGTGAAGTCCTTTTCGCATATCAGGCGTTTGCTGATGTCAGCACGAGCTTGATAGAACTCGTGGGTGCCGTGCGACGCCTCACCGAGTAAGACAAAGCGTGCATCGTCGATGAAGTCCAGCAAGGAATCATAGTCCGTCGAAGCGCCGGTCAACGGATGGACGCTGTCCCTTACCAGGTCCGTGATGAGTGAAAGGGTCCCATTACGCATAAACTCTCCACTGTTGGAAGTCCGACTGAGGCTTACCGCTGTGTTCCGGCAACCAAATCAACTTGCCTCGGCATTCTTGACTGCGGCCATCTCGCTCTTGCCTTCAGACGATATGAGGTAGTGTGCAAACCACTCAGTGGCAACCCGTGCCACCTGTTCCAGAGCGCCGGCCTCCTCGAAGAGGTGGGTCGCCCCGGGGATAATGACAAGCTGCTTGCGCCGGCACTTCAATTTAGCCAGAGCTTGGCGGTTGAAACTCGCGACTGGCTCGTCCAGTTCGCCGACGATGAACAATGTAGGGGCGGACACATGACTGAGGGATGCCGCTGCCAGATCGGGTCTGCCTCCCCGGGAGACGACAGCTTCGATGCGATCGGGCAGCTGGGCCGCCGCCATAAGCGCGGCTGCGGCTCCTGTACTGGCGCCAAAATAACCGGTCCCGAGATGCTCCGTCTCTGGTTGCTCGATAAGCCAACGGGTTGCGCTCGTCAACCGCGCGGCCAGCAATCCAATGTTGAAACGTAGGTCGGCAGTCCAGCGATCCGCCAGCTCTTCCTGGGGAGTTAGCAGATCGAAAAGGAGGGTTCCTATTTGGCTTGATTGAAGAGCCTCTGCTACATATCGATTTCGCGGGCTGTGGCGGCTGCTGCCGCTGCCATGTGCAAACAGAACGATGCCTTTCGGGTCTTTCGGAATAGTGAGGGTGCCATTGAGACTCAACTTTCCCACATCGATCGTAATCTCTCGTTGCCTCCCATCCCATACGCGTCGTTGGGAGGACGAGATGTCTGGCGGATCATCTTGCCGCTCTTGCACCTTTGCCGCAGGTCGCTGGAGCAAAGCAATAACCTCTTCGTCCGAAACCTGTGAGAAGCTCCGATAGAACTGGCCCACTGCATTAAAGCGTTCTGCGATCTCAAGACAAACAAGCTCATCGACTTCGTGCTTGAGCCAGTCGCAGGTTGAGCTGGGCGCGACGGGAACTGCAACCACCAGCTTCACCGGATGCATTCGGCGTAATGCATGGATCGCGGCATAAATGCTGGAACCAGTTGCAATGCCATCGTCTACCAGGATGATTGTTCGTCCCTCGATCTGAACCGGCGGCCGGCCATCACGATAAAGGAGAGCACGCTGTTTTAATTTCTTCTCCGTCAATTGCGTGATGCGTTCGATCTGCTCAGCGGAGATACCCGCGCGTTCGATAATCTCCGCATCTAGAAACCGGCCATCGCCGGCCGCGATGGCGCCGAATGCAAGTTCTTCGCGGCCCGGAACGCCGAGCTTTCTGGAGAGAAAGACATCCAATGGGGCGTGGAGTGCTTTTGATATTTCAAAAGCGACGGGAACGCCCCCACGCGGGACTCCCAATACGACCACATCCGGTTGATTTGCATATTGACTGAGTCTCGTTGCGAGCTGGCGCCCAGCATCCTCGCGATCGCTGAAAATCATCTTCTTCACTCCAAGCCTTGCAGGCAAGGTGCCCCGCTCGGAACGCCATCCTTTGCGTATTGTTCCGTCAATACCGCCCGGCGCGCTGTGACGCGCATCACCTCGGATTATGGACAAGAGGGTTCTGACCATCGGAGATGCGGTGCGGTCCCTCTGCGGCCGTTGGATTGGTTCAAGTGTGATCGGGATCACTTTATAAAACGCAAAAGAGGTTCATATTGATGGTTCGGTGTCTGGCTGCAGAGCGACAACGGCAACGCGCCAGGCCGCAGAGTTAGTGAAAAAAGAGACTGGAGAAGTTGGTCCTGTAGCTGATGATGCGAACTCCCGGAAGCTCCTCCCCACGATCTTCAAGTGCAACCAAGGAAGCAAATGACCGTGAAGCTCTTCAGCTTTCGAGAGTACAGACAGATGGCATGCGCGCTTCAGAGCTCTCAGCTGCTTCAAGGGCGCGAATTCACAATTGCTCGTTATGACAATCAGGAATTGCATGCGGCCGTTCCGGACGCCGTTGCGGGAGAGCATTGTTTGATTCTTGGCTCGATTGCGCCTCCGGACCAACAAATGCTCTCGCTGCTGTTGCTGGCCCACACGCTCAAGCAGGGAGGCGCCAGCCAGATCAGCGCCATTCTTCCGTATCTCGCATATGCCCGGCAGGATAAGGTCAAAGCCGGAGAGAGCCTGGCAACGGCCTGGGCCGGCTCTCTCCTTGCGGCCTCGGGGCTCGACCGGATCCTTACCATCGACGCGCATAGCGAACGCGATAAGAAGCTATTCCCGGTGCCACTGCTCTCGCTGTCTCCGGCGAAGCTATTCGCAACAGCGATTGACAAGGACGGCTTAATGGATGCGACGATCGTGGCTGCGGACGAAGGGGCGATAGCCCGCTGCAAGGCGGTCAAGGAGGCTGCACACCTCCCGTGCGGCGACGTACCCTACTTCGAAAAGAAACGCACTGCACAAGGAGTCGTGCACAGCGGCCTAATAGGGGAAGTTGGATCGAGAGTGATCTTCGTTGACGACATGTTGGACACTGGAGGGACGCTCATCTCCGCTTGCAGAAAGCTCGTGGACGCCAACGTCGAAGAAATCTACGTCTTTGTGACACACGGCCTTTTTACCGGCACACGGTGGAAAGACTTGTGGTCGCTTCGCGTGAAGCATATCTTCTGTACCGATACGGTTCAGCCCCTCAGATGTAGCACAGAGGAGAAGAACATCACCGTCCTATCGGCGGTGCCGTTGCTCGAAGAGGGCTTGTCGCTGGAAGGATGGGTATGAAATGTCTCCTAACGCGATCGACATGCCTCGAAGAGGGCGAAGCTATCGCGCCTGTTTTGCAATCATGCCCGGTTTGTGAAGCGAAGCTCGTGATAGAGCGGATTGTTCGCGCGATGGCCGCGGACGGGACAGAGAAGGTGAGATGCTCATGGCGCAATCCAAGGTTGCAGTACTGAAGACCAGGCCGGCTTCGGTCCTCGAGGACTACAGCCGGTTGATGCATTTGGCGAACTATCAGCAATTTCTGCCCAAAGCCAAGGAGACCGCTCTCAAGACCAATATCAGCTGGCAATATTTCTATCCCGCCTGTTCTACCACACCGTGGCAGCTTGACGGCGTCATCTCCACGCTGCTCGCTGACGGCTATAGCAAGGAAAGCCTCTATGGAGCCAACAACCGTACGGTCGTTGTCAGTACGAAGCGTGGCGAAGTGGCGAATAAGATCAAACAAGTGATTGTGGGCAAATACGGCCTGCGCAACGTGCACTTGTACGATGAGGACGAGGAGTGGGTGCACTACGAGCCTAAAACCAAGATGCTTGTGCTGGACCAGATCTATCCAGGCGGAATCCAGATTCCAAAGCGGCTCATTGGATCGAACATCATCCATCTGCCCACGATGAAGACCCATGTGTTTACGCAGATCACTGGGGCAATGAAGAATGCCTTTGGCGGACTTCTCTTCGAGAAGCGTCATTGGACCCATAGCGTGATCCATGAAACTCTTGTGGACCTGCTCGCGATTCAGAAGAAGATTCACCCGGGCATCTTTGCCGTGATGGACGGTACGCTTGCTGGCGACAGGCCTGGACCACGGTGCATGGTTCCCCACGTAGAGAACTATATTCTGGCAAGCGGGGACATGGTCGCCATTGATGCTGTGGCTGCCAAGATGATGGGTTTCGATCCGCTCTCGATTAAGTTCATTCGCCTTGCCCACGAACGAGGCTTGGGCTGTGGCGATGTGCGGGAGATCGAGGTGGTCGGGGAAGAGATTTCCGACGTCAATTTTCATTTTCACGGCGGCGATACGTTCGCCAGCCGTGGCCAAAAGATGATCTATTGGGGACCATTGAAACCGCTCGAGCACCTGCTCCTGCGCACCGTTCTCGTTCCCTGGTCTTACGCCGCCTCCCGCCTTTATCACGATGTCTACTGGTACCACTTCATCGGTCGCGCCAGAGTGAAAAAAGCACTGCAAACGGAGTGGGGCAAGCGGTTTCTGAGCTACTGACCGAAGTTGATGCCAACCCAAAGACAGTCCAGGGGTGCTACCCAACGTGGGTATCTCCACTTGCGGATGTGCCTTTCCAAGAGCGTTTCTCGCCCTCCCGCCGGAGTATTTGTTGACCCCTCGATGTGATGAGTGTCACAGATACTCTCACTCTCCAGGCAATATGGTTCTGTCAGACAGCAAAGGCGAGTGAATCCAAATAGCCCTGCAAGGGGCTTCCGAATGACGTCAACGATTGTCGACAGAGACAGGGAGGCGGGTCTGACCGTTTCAAAGGATTCCTTCGATCGAGTTCCACCACTCGTGGTTGACCTCGATGGAACCTGCGTTAAGACGGGACTTCTGCTTGAGTTCCTACTTGCTTTGCTGAAAGAAAGCCCGCGGTATTTCTTCCTCCTACCAGTGTGGATGCTGAAAGGCAAAGCATACCTCGCACGACAAGTCGCTCTTCGCGCCTCTTTGGATGTCAGCCTTCTCCCATATCGGACGGAATTTGTGGATTATCTCAAGAGACAGCGCAGCCGAGCGCGCTCAATTGTCGTGGCAACTGCGACGGATGGGAAGATGACCCGGCAAGTGGCTGATTATCTGATGCTCTTCGATGGGATCCTCTCCAATGATGGATCAAAGACCCTATCGAACAAGTTGCAGCGCGATCGCCTAGTGCGCAAGTTTGGAGAAGGCGGTTTTGATTACGCCACGAGTGGACGTTCTGATCTGGCCATTGCGTCTTCTGCTCGGAAGGTCATCCTGGTTCAGCCGAGCAGGAGGGCAGAGTTAGCTGTCCCAAGAGTGGCCGAAGTTGAGAGAGTCTTCGAGGATCGAAAACTCCGGCTCGTGGATTACTTGGCTCCGCTACGCCCACAACATTGGCTGAAGAACCTACTGGCCTTTGTCCCCGTACTGGCAGCGCATCGATTTTATGAAATCCTGTTGCTCGAAAAGTCGTTGGTTGCATTTGCGAGCCTATGCTGCTGTGCCTCAAGCGGCTACCTTTTTAACGACCTGTTCGATCTGTCAGCCGACCGGCACCATCTCCGGAAGAGATTCCGGCCCTTTGCGGCGGGCGATCTGCCGCTCTCGTATGCTCTCGTGATGATTTCCGGCCTGGTTCTTCTGGGCTGCCTTGCGGGCTCGTTCGTGTCGCCGTCGTTTGTCGCAATGTTGCTGGGGTATTTCATCCTGACTCTCACCTATTCCCTCTACATCAAGAGGGTGGTGTTGTTGGATGTGATGGTGCTGGCCGGCCTTTACACTCTCCGAATCATGGCAGGTTCGGCAGCCGTCGACATCTGGCCGTCGCCGTGGCTCCTGGCCTTTTCTACATTCTTGTTCCTGAGCTTGGCATTGGTGAAACGCTACAGCGAGCTCGTAATCATGCGCAAAATCGACGGCGACGCAGCCAAGGCACGGAGCTACGAACTTGGAGATGCAGAGCTGCTCGCTGCCAACGGGACGGCGAGTAGCTATGTAGCCGTTTTCGTGCTCGCTCTCTACATCACCAGCGGACCCGCTGGCACTCTCTACGGGCGACATGAAGTTATATGGTTTCTCTGTCCGTTGCTGCTCTATTGGATCAACCGTATGTGGCTCATGGCACATCGGGGAAAGATGCCCGACGACCCCGTGGTATTCGCGGCAATGGATTCGACCAGCCGCATCCTGATCCTATTGATGTTGGGCACAGCGGTATTGGCGCTTTGACGGAGGCTCTGACCCAACCATGAGACGAAAAAGAATCCGGACCAGTGTTGGATCCTCACTCGCAGGTCTATGCATGGTGCTGATGGCGAGTCTCTCTATACCTGGTACATCCGCTCCTGCTGTGGCCGCGCCTTCACTTGGCGCAGCCCAGCAAGAAGGAGTCCCAGGAAGGGATCAAGCGAGGGAATACGAAGAAGAAACCCCGAAGACGATCTTCGAGCTGCAGCAATTTCGGCAGACGAGTTCCATTCATATAGGGTCTACTGGGGCGAAAGCAGGAACGGCAACTCTCGTCAATCTCAACCCTGGGGCCAACACGTGGTATGTGCTCACAGTGGCCTGGAACGGAGCCCCTGAAGCGAGCTATCACCTGGAGAACCCCGTACCGCTCTCCCAAAAGTTCGTGCTCGACGAAAGGTTTCCTTCAGGAATCGTGGTCGTAGAAGGAAGCGGCCGGTATCAGTGCGATCTTTTTGGAGATGGCTCTGCCAATGCTCTCGATCAAGCCAGAAACTCTCAGAGCGTCTTCGCTCCTTTGTGTGAGAACCGCCTTTACCTGAGAAATCGTACGAAAGGCCACCAAACGGAGTTGGAGGCAGCAACAGAGTTTCTGCGCAACCAGGCGTGGGGCGAGAAGGTTATCGACGTCTTTCACCACCTGCTCGGAGATACTCACCGGGAAACGGCGAAAATCCACACAGAGACACATGCACTAGGAGATGCGCAGGTCGGCGGAAGTTCGAGCGGTTTGCCACTGCCCGCATTGGTTGATGCAAAATATGCCGATCGGCTGATCGCATCCCCTGAGCTCGGAATCGGCGCGCTAAACGCCGAAAAGGATGGATTGCGTCCGGGAGCATGGTATGCCACGAGCGGAAATGCAGGCATCTACGTAAGCTTGCTCCAACCTGATTTTGTCGATCCGCTGATTCTTGAAAGCTACAAGACAAGGGTGAGCAGCCTGGATGGTATCGAGGCGTCCTCGCTTTGCTATATGGTTGCATTTGATCTCAACAAATACGATCTTTCGTACGCGCTAGGCACGGAAAACCCGGGAGTGGGATGGTCTCAGCACATGTTGTCCCAGATGAGGGATCCGAAGCTTCCGGGACCGGATGGGATCGGAAGCATTTCCCCGCTGGTGTCTACCGGCCTCGTTAGTCCCGAAGATGCCCCAAGAACCGTGGCCACCTTTACCGGCGGTTTCAAGCGCGAACATGGAGCATTCAAGTATGGAGAGCTCGCCGAGAAGAACCACGGCAGCCACTACGGCTTCGTAGAGAATGGCGTGGTGCTCAGCAAACTCCAGCCCGGTTTGGCCACGATCGTTGTCTTTGACGACGGACAAATCGAGATGAAGACCTGGGAAGAAACAGACAACGGTCTTCTAGCCAAAATCAGGTATGCCCGTCAAAACGGTGTTCCCATTGTCGAGTTCGATGAAGCATCGCGGTCGACTGTTCCCGGCGCCTTTGTGAGCCGTTGGGGTCCCGGAAACTGGTCGGGCTCGGAAGATATGAAATTGCGCACAATACGTGCAGGAGTCGCCTTACAGGCAAGAGGCGGAAAGCGCTTCTTGATCTACGCGGTGTTCTCGGACGCAACGCCTTCCGCAATGGCCCGAATCTTTCAGGCCTATCAGTGCCAGTATGCCTTCCTTCTGGACATGAATGCTCTCGAACACACGTACCTGGCGGTTTATCGAAGGTCGGGATCGCAACTGTCCATCGACCACCTCATACGAGGAATGAGTCAGGTGGAGAAGTCCGCGTCCGGCCAGGTCGTCCCACGCTTTCTGGGCTATCCGGACAATCGGGATTTCTTTTATCTGACGCGGCACAATCCATAACGAAGGAGAGTAGATCATGAACATCTCACATCTACGACATGTCAGCCGAGTGGTCTTCGCGGTCATACTTGGCTTTGGAACGGTGGTTGGCCTCGGCCAAGATGCTGGCAAGGCGCAAACACGCACGGAACAAAATGACGCGCTATTCGAGCGGCTTCAGCAGGCTCGCGGATTGTCTGATGAACAAATGACCGCGATTCGCAAGATATTCGCCGGGTCCGCGATAATCGGCCAGGGAAATCCCGCCGTCACCCATCATCCGGTGACGCCGGAAGCATGCCAGGCCAAGCTCAAGCAAATGGGTGTTCAGTACGAGAATCCCAGGTTTGAGAAGATCTGCAAAGCCAAATACATGGCGCCGCTTACGATCCTTCCAAAGAGCGGCCGGAAGACGCGAAGGCGTGCATCGATCAATTCGAGTTTCCCGATATTCCATGCACCTATCCGGTGGTCTGGGTGAAAGCTCGCGAGGCAGCAGAGATTTGCAGCGCTGAAGGTGAACGTTTGCCTGACGCGCACGAATGGGAGGGGGCGTGCGCGGGAGATCTCGAACCGCCTGACTATCGTTTCGACCTTGCCAAAGGTGTGAGTCCGGAGGAGGGAATTCATCGCATGCGCATCGCCCACAACCTGGCTGACAGCCCAACGAAATCCTGGAGCTATGGACCTGATTATAGGAAGGGGGTTTGTGCTACCTCAAGCTTCAAGACCCCCGGGTGTAATGGAGGAAGCTGGACCGGCTGTGGATCGAATACCTTTCCCACAGGAGACTTTCCGGCCTGCCATAGTTCGCTCGACGTCTACGACTTGAACGGCAATGCCGCAGAACACATGAATCTGCCACTCAATGAGAGCCAGATGTCGAGTCGCGGAAGTACTGAATTAGGCTACACCGAGATGAAGGGGAGCTGGTTTATCTTCGACACCTACAGGGCCCACCCAGAACTGGTGCCGGTGGCGTGCGCCGTTTTGGCATGGGACTCGCGTGATGGATGAGCATAGCCATGCGAACTATCATTTGGGATTTCGCTGCGCCAAAAGCCTGGAATGACTCGACTTCGCCTCCGGAAGCCTCACTCTTTAGTACCATGGGCCCCTCCACGTTGCGGATCCGCTCATACTGCCCGACACTAGGAGAAGGCGCGGACGTTCGCTGTCCCTGTCATCGCAGAGGCGCATCTGCCGTGAAGCCTCCACCCATCGATCGAAGCGAAGCGAGCATTTGTGATAACAAACCCTGAACCTACTGCTTCTCTTCCGCCCAAAACGAGGGTGAAGCGTTACCTCTTCGCGCTGGTCGTGTCAGGGCTGGCCGTGTATTTCTTCCTGCCGCGCTTTGCCGCGATGGGGCATGCCTTTCTCATCATCTCGAATCTCAGAATTGCTCATTTGTCTCGCTCTCAGTGCTCGCACAGCTCCTGAGCTATCTGGGTAGCGGTTAAAGTAAAAGACACGGTCGGGGAATGGCATGATTGGAATCAACTGGCAGCTATTACTCAACGGTTGGCCGATCACGGCCCCAGATGTGGAGTACGGAAGCAGGTTCAGCTCATCACGAAGCAGAAGTTGAAGAGAGCGATATCCGCGGCCAACGAGATTCGGAGGAGGTACTTCCGCAGGAGCACGCTTGAGAAAAATTAGGCGGAAATAATGCTGTATGTTGTTCAGGGCGCATCGTTACACAACGATCCTGCTCATTTGCTCGCCAAGGAACCGGCCGCACTTGCCTAAAGGTCCTGCGATGTCAAAGTGAATCCCCAGGGATTGAGAATCGGGCCCTCATAGCTGAGCACCTTCGCAAGGAGCGGATCGCGCAGCACGTCGTAAATGGATTGACGCTTGCCGTCGATCAAAACGCTGTCGCTGATGAGGCGAATTCCATGACTGTAGTCGGCATAAAAGGCACCGTGTACGGTGCTGAGCGGCTGGATCGGTTTGCCGACAGCGCGGTGCCAGCCATAGATCGCAATCCGTCCTTCGTTGAGGGCTAACAGGTTGGTGACTACGACATCTTTCTTATCTCCGGAAATCAACTCGCCCAATGGAATGCCGCGGGCATGCATCTGTTCCTGGATCATCTGATTGTGAGTCCGATAGTACGCTGTCGATCTCATCTCCGGGCAGGCACTCATGGGCTGGGGCATCAGATGAAAGGCGGATTGCGCATAGATGGCATCAACGATCTTCTTGGTAGGCAATATGAAGCCGAAGCGGTTCGCGACAGCTTCCGCAGTGTAGAGATCCATTGGAATGCGCAAAAAATCATCATCGGAGCCGATGGCGAGGTAGTCTGGCGTGACGAAGATGGTCGCAATCAGCGGTTTGCCACCAGGCAATTCGTAGCGAAGTTTGACCGGGACCAGCTTCCTGAGGAAATTGGGAAGGTTTCCGCTAAAGAGCTCATCCCGTATGGCCTGCTCCCGCTGATCTCGGTCCATATTCAAGACGTCCGCAGCAAACTGCGATCCACTCTGGGCGCCGCTTGGCCTTAGCGGAATACTTTCTGTCAGGCCCGCAACGCCCACAGCCGCGGTTGTGACGCGCTGGGCTGCTACGAACTGCGGCGCTATCGCGGACAGCGCCACAAGCATCAAGAACGTGATGGCCTTATTTTCCGTGGCGCCCTCACTGATCGCCCGGCTTCTTGAAACCGTGGCGACGGGAATATTCGAGAATTATTTCACACGGTAGGATTCGAACTCAACGTAGATCGTTCATTGGCTCCTTCTATGAGTAACCTGGCCTACACAAGCAGCGCTCATTTCAGTCACGCGAGAGTGGCTTGCCGAGCACCTGTTCCACGTCTCTGACCTTGCCTTCAAGGCGGCCGGTTGCGCCTTTGCGGTCGTCGATGGTGATGCTCGTGAGCACGCGCGGCGCCAATTCCAGCATGCGGCCGTGACAACGGAGAATGACATCCATGACGCGATCTGAGTCTCCTTCGATGGTCGTGTGCATGGCTCCGAGTTTGTAGGAAAGGCCGGATTGGTCAACAATTGCCAGCGCTTCGGCTATCAAATCTTTGACACCATCTCCAACGCCCAAAGGAACTACTGCGAAATCCGCAAGCATAAACCTTCCTCCCATCAGCCGATTCTAAAGAAAAGCTCTCCGCGAAACGTTAGCCCGGTCGGATTTGCAACACACGAACGGCGTTATGAAGCTGGTTTTGATGCTGCTACGTTCATTGATAGTCCTATGAAGGCGCCGCGACAGTGACGCCGATCACTCATTAACACATCGTCCGATCCCGCAGCGTCGGCGGGGAGAGGGAAAATCCCCAAGTCTGTGCAACGAACGAGCGCGCGGAAGCGAAAACGGCGATGGCTTCCACATGCAGAGAAATGCTATTTCATTTTGGACGGCAGCTTGATTCTTCTGCCAGCGACCATGAAGATGCCTCTTCCGCAATGATGGATTGTCTTCGGAGATTCTCTCAGGCGGTCGATGTGCGCTTTTAGAACTTCAAGGATGAAGAAATTGTATTTGGCCGCCATGCTGGCATCGACCACCTTGCATTCAAGATTGGCATAACATTCGGCAATAAGAGGGGCCTTGACGCAGGAAGGCGCGGAAGGGGTGAGACGAAACCTTTTGAATTTGTCGATATCTCGTCCGGAAGTGTTCCCGCACCCGACCACCTTCTTTGCGAGCTCGACCGTAGGAATGTTGATTACACATTCTTTGGTTTCGCTCAGGATTTCAAAGGTGTAGTCACGGTTGCTGATCACACAGCCGACGATCGGAGGCTCGAAATCGATCATGGTATGCCAGGACATGGTCATGATGTTGGGCCGGTCCCCGCGAACGGTCGAGACCATGACGACGGGGCCTGGCTCTAGGAGCCGGTAGACCTGAGACAGCGGCAAAGTTCTCTTTACCATCTGCGACCTCCACTTTCCGCATTGATCTCGGAGAAATCGACGGGCCGGCGAATGCTGGCTCTACAGAGCATGCATAAACGAGAATCTACTATGCCTGACACCCTCGCAGGTGTGATGCCCGTCACTGCGATTATCGGGACGATGACGTAGAAAGGCATCAGCGGACTGATCGACGGCGTCTATAGGATTCATCATCGGGCAGGCTGACCATTGTTCTCGTACGAATAAGGAATTGTCATGGCGCTGCCAACTCGTCCGTTGGGTTCGAGCGGACTTGAGATAACAACGGTCGGGTTTGGTGCTTGGGCCGCTGGTCGCGGCTGGTTTGACGGTCAGGGTCCACAGGGTGACGCTACATGCATCGCTGCGATGCGGCGTGCTCTCGATCTAGGAGTCAACTGGATCGATACAGTGTCGGCCAACAGCTTGAGGCACTCCGAGGAAGTCGTAGGCCGTCTTGTGCGTCAATTGCCAGAGGGTGGTCGGCCCTATATCTTCACCACATGCGGTGAGATGGGGCATTCGACTAGTGGGATGGTAGAGCCTTGCTCTCTCTTGACGCTGGATTCGATCCGTGAGAACTGTGAAGCATCGCTACTCCGGTTGGGCATTCAGCAAATCGATTTGTATCAGTTTCATTGGCCAGACTACACAGGCATCGCAGTCGAAGATTTATGGTCGGCAATGAGAAAGCTAGTGGAGGAAGGAAAAGTTCGGGCAGTCGGCGGGTCCAACCTTCCAGTGGAGTTGCTTGAACGGTGTGAAGAAATCGGCCATGTCGATTCTCTCCAACCTCCCTTCTCACTTATGAACCGCGGAGCCGCCGACAACGAAATTCCTTGGTGCGGCAATCACCGGACAGGCGTGCTCTGCTGGTTGCCCTCGGGTGATTGGCGGAGAGATTCCGCCGCATTGAATCCCCCAAAACCCGAGTGTAATCTGGCGCTCGAGGACGCTCTCCGGCTCATCGCAAGACGTTATGATACGACAATCGCATGCGTCGCGACCGCCTGGACTCTGGTCTGGCCGGGGGTGACCGCGGCAATCGTTGGTTCTCGGTCTCCCGAGCAGGTTGACGGCTGGATCGGTGCAGCCTCCCTGCAGCTCACGCCAACTGATCTGGAAGAAATCGCTTCAGCCCTTAATCGACCCGTGCAAATGTCTGAGCGATCCGGAAAAGATGTAACTGAATCCAAGAGAGCGGAATAGCGTGAAAGCGATTGAAGCTTCAGTCGTATGCATCAGCCAGAAAGAGAGACTTGAAGGAGATGCCAATATCAGCCCCCACAGTAAGCAGATTTCTTCTGTGACCAAACCAGCCGAAGGTTCAACGAGGGCAGACCGGACGCTACACGTCGTTTCCGAGATGGAAGATCGGCTCGACGCCGGTTGCCCGCGCCAGCAGTGCGTGCTCCTCATGCTGTTCGAGAGGCCTATAGTTCTGCGCCAC
>Ga0182024_10004959_pt1 | contig 30196 bp, 33 predicted proteins | sample P32metaG_FD_120480 | JGI IMG/M metagenome (GOLD analysis project Ga0182024, IMG submission 120480) | Permafrost microbial communities from Stordalen Mire, Sweden - P3-2 metaG (Illumina Assembly) | ecosystem: Environmental > Terrestrial > Soil > Wetlands > Permafrost | place: Sweden: Stordalen... | reverse complement strand
CACCGCCTCGTTCGCTTGCGAAGGCGCCAAATCCTCAGGATCGACGTCCAGGACCGCGCTGAGCGCCTTAAGAACGGCGGGCCGCGGCAGGGATCGGCCAGCCCGATAATGCGATATGTTGGCTGCATTGAACGAACCGCCAGGCAGACGTTGCAAAACCTGCTTGGCGGCGGCTACGACGCTAAGCCCTCTCTCGTCCATCAGCGCGCGCAAGCGCTCTGAAAGTCTCTGCTTTCGCCATTCATTCAACGCTCTCAGAGAGTGCGTTTCCCCTTCTTTGCGAGATTGCATGCCGCCGCCGCTCTCCTGTCCGCTCCCTCGGTGTATTAATTCTTATAATTTAATAATCAATTTTGATTTTATTATCAACGTCCTAATTTTAATTGGAAGACGCTCACGTCTGAACGAATTAACCTACCCATTAAAATTTGGTACATATTTTGCATTTCCGCTATATGACCAGTGAGTTCGGATTTCGCAGCCAAGCTTGGCGCTGTCGGCCAAACTTCGCGATTACTCACTTTTCGGATTCAGTTGATAGGGCACATACAGGGGCCAATCATGAGAGCGACAAAGGCGCCATTGATGAACGTCCCCGCGACGGGCGAATATTGCACTCGTCTCATATTGCAAATCAAAATTCCCGGGAGCGTTGCTCGTCTAATCGAAACGATCTTGAAAGTAACGAACCCAGTTTCCGAAGAGTGCGCCGTCCGACGTCAGAATCCCAAACCAACGGACATTTCGTGGCGAGATGCCTACATTGGGACTCACTGGCCGAGTTTAGTTGGCAAATTATTCAGTAGCGTATAATTGCTTCAATACCGTGTGTCGCCGATCCGGTCAACCTTAATTCATTGATGGAGGCGGGCATTGCCGGCATTCGACTGTTTCTCTCCGGAGCTGGGGCTTTTTATCCGGCGGCCGCAGCCAAGCGCCTGCAGACCGCGTCCGATCTCGCCAAGGGACAGTTATGGCACCTCGATATCTCGACGCCCCCGATGTGATCGCGGCTCTTGCCACGCAACTCGCATCGTCCCCAGTGTCCGTCGTTCTCGATTACTTTGGGTGGATTGCCGGCGGCGTGCAGCAACCCGGTATTGAGGCGATTCTGTCGCTGGTCAAGTCGGGGCGCGCCTACGTCAAACTCGCAGAACCCTACCGACTTTCCAAGGCTCCCGATTACCAAAACCTCGTCCCCGTGGTCCAGGCTCTGTTGGGCAGCCAACCCGGATCGGCTGCTATGGGACTCAGGTTGGCCGCACGTTGACTCGAGCGACTTCGCCGGTCGCGCCAGAACGGATCTTGCGCCCAACCTCCCGGTCGATGCCGGGCATCTCCTCAATCTGTTTGCAGAATGGGGTTCCTGACGCGGAAACCCGTCGCAAGATATTGGTTGAGAATCCGGCTCGACTTTACGGCTTCTAGACGAAGGCTTACCCGACCGGACCCACCTTGGGCTCTCCCGCCTCGACCCGATGATTACCAGAGAGGCGCTCGCCGATGAGAAAACGGCGGAAGCTACGCTCCTGTTCCAAGGGTCCCCTGAGGCGCCCATGAGCGCCTTTGCGGATGGCGGGAGCGGCTTGCCGACGCAAGTTCGACGTATTGCCGTGCGACTCGAACAGCGTCGAACGGTTCGACCATTCGACCGGCCCCGGCAGACAGCCGAGACCAGAGCGCGTCATCGTTCAAGACCGCCCTCAGCGCAACCGCCATCGCGTTTGGGTCTGCTTAGACCACGAGCCCGTTCACGCCATCCGCCAGTCATCCCGACTGAGCCGTGAGGAACCCACAAGCGGCGTTCCGGACGCAACCGCCTCCATAACGGTTGCAGAGGCGACCGGGATCTCGTAGCGGGTGGGAAAGGCAGCGACCCGAACCTGACCATGTAGCTTCCGGACGGTCAGCCCATCAGCGCGACCTAGGAGGATCACGCGCTCGCGCAACCGATTGGAGAGAACATCGACCGCCTCTCGCGTTGGTCCGGTGATGTCGCCTTTTACGTAGAGCGTCACTGATGGATCGTCGAGCGCAGCGAATGCCCGGATAGTGGCTCCGGGTCTTTGTAGGGCAAGGTTCCGGCATGGAGGATCGCCCGCTCGCGGGCCGCAAGGCTGGCACCCCGGTAGGCCGGAAGCTCGATGCACTTGGGGATCACGACAAGCTCGTGCGGCGACCTCGCAAGATCGCGGACGAGTTCGTCACGAAGCTCCGTCGTCGTGGCGACCACATAGTCGCTGCGCTTGGTGCTGAAGCGCCGAATAGTCCGCCTGATAGGCGCGAGTAGCCCACGGCGAGGCCGAGATCGTGGACAATCTGGACGGTTGCGCTGCGGAGCGGGAGTGGCACGGCCTCGCTATGGATAACAAGGTCTGGCCCGAAGCGATCGATGGCCCATTTCGCCCGAAGCCACGCCGCAGCGGAGGCAAGCCCCGTCAGACGCGTGCGACTCAAGGCAAGGATCGACAGATCGAGGCGAGGAGCTAGTAGGCGGCGATACTCCGCGTGGCTCTCAAGGCTCCCAACGACGAGCCGCACCTCGTGTTCCAAATCGGATAGGGCCTGAGCGAGCGCGACGATGAATATATTAACGCCGTCAGGCGACCCGAGAGCCTCACGCCGGGTAAGGACAAAGCGCATTCGACCCGACTCACCGCAAGCTGATACTCAGCAGGCGATGTAGCAACTATTTATTGCAATATGATTGCGCCGTTTCTGAGGAAGCTTGGCGAGCTCACGGGTCGTGAGAGAGCCTAGGCTCAATCTCAACGGCGGAGTACCCCCATAGGAATTGGACCCCAGATCAAAGGGCCCTTTATAATAGCGGCAATTGTCGTCCGGCCTGTTCTTTTTTTGTGGCCCTGTTCTACCTTTCTGAGGGACCGTCGCATGTACAATCCAGATTGGCTGCGGTACTGCAAACGCGTCGTTAGGGCGGGTCTTGGGACCGACCACTTGCTTAGACCCGAACTGAGACTGGCGACCAGGCGCTTAGGCTCCGATTATGGGGGATGGGTCGTCGCGGTCGAGCCGCTCAGCAAGGCGGCAAGTCCAGTCGTGCTCTCTTTCGGATTGGGCGACGACATTTCTTTCGACGAAGAGATCAGCCAGAGATATGGGGCCTCCGTTTACGGGTTCGACCCCACGACGATCAGTCTCAATTGGATCGCCGCCCGGGGAAAACCATCAAATATGAAGGTGCTCCCGATCGGCATCGCTAAGCTCGATGGGACACAAAGATTTTCATTACCGGGAGACGACAATCGCGGCAATTTTTCCGCCAAGGCAACCGCCGGCGATTCCATCACATGCGACGTGATGCGATACGGTTCCATTTTGGATCTGCTTAAGCTGCAGCACGTCGACGTCTTGAAGCTTGACGTCGAAGGATCGGAGTATGATGTGATCCCAGACATCGTCACATCCTCGACCTTGCCGGTTCAGCTCCTTATCGAGTTCCATCATCGTCTCCATCACATCCATGTAAAGGAGACCCGCAAGGCCGTGAACATGATCAAGCGAGCGGGTTTTTCCCTCTTCGCCGTCTCGCCGGGGGGGCAGGAGCTATCCTTCATTAGTCGCCGGTGAAGTATTCAAAAGCTTTTGATTGGGCTCGAGTTTTGGGCTGTTTCCGCAAATTTTTTTTGCAGGATACCTGACTTTTATCGATGCTGTCTTGCAGTTGATCCCGCGAGAACCGCTGGCGCCGAGGCGCCGATCCCGGCAGAGCGAATGATAGATGCCGATAAGCCGGTTGATATTGACCTCGGGCGTATACCGCTCCTCATAGATCGAATGCGCGCGGCGGCCTAGCTCGTTAAGCGACGAAGGGTTCGAAATAGCCCTGCGCACCTGTGCGCCAAGGGCATGTGCATCCCCTTGAGGGAACGTCAACCCGGTGACACCCGGCTCGACCAGTTCTTTGAGAGAGGGGAGGTCGGAGCAGATAACGGGTAGGTGGCTCGAGAACGCCTCGATTACGGTCACTGGAAACATTTCATGTCTCATCGACGGCAGAACTAAGAACTTCGCTGCTTGCATCTCTCTCTGCACCGCTTCGCGCGGCTGCCGCCCGAGATATACGACGCGATCACTCCCATTCCGCGCGACGAGCTCAGACAGCGGACCGTCCCCGATGATCCTAAGAGGGTAGTCGATGTCCTTCCACGCCCGAAGAAGGATGTGGATGCCTTTTTGCTCATCCAGCCGGCCTACGAACAGGCCGCCGTCTCGCCGCAAGCCGCCGAAGGTCGGGGGCCTCTCAGTACAATTCGGCTTAACGGTAATTCGTTCGGCTGGGAGTCCGCCTACGGTAAACGTTTGCTTAGCGCCGTCCGTCAAGGCGATAAAACGGTCTACCTTGCGTTTCCAGGTTCCGGCCAGTTTGTGGAACTCAACCATCGCGGCGAGAGCCAGTGTCGCACCGGCTGAATTCCGGTAGCCTCTCTTCGGAACGGTCCACCAGCAGGAATGCCGCAGGCTTCGCTCTCGGAGCGCCTCGTCGGGATGGAGGAGAGCCGTCGGACAGAGAACTCTGAAGTTATGCAACGTCATGACGGAAGGCACATTTGCATCTAGACATGCATCCAGAATGGAAGGGCTTAAAAGTGGAAAGAAATTGTGGATATGAACTACATCAGGCAAAAACTCCGCCAACTTCTTCGACAAGGCGCGCCGCGCTCGAGGGTTGTAAATCACCCGAAGACCTGCTGCGATGGCTCCCAGCGTTCCTCTGATGTCGTCATTGCTTACCGAAAATAATTCGACGTCAACGCCGTTCTTCTTGAGCATCGACAGCTCTTCGCGAACGACACTGTCCTCTCCTCCCGCTATCTGGTAGAAGTTGTGGACCAGCAGAACTCGCATCGATTGTCTCCTTTCCGATACGCTGTGGTCACAGCCCGTCATGAGATGCCTGGCGGCGCCTTTGTGAGCTCGACGCTACCACCCGCTCACTCCAAAACGGCCCTTCGATCTTAAGATCACGCCAGGCACTGCAATCCTCACCGGCCGCCCATTTGCTGGTTGAGCGTATCGGCCAAGCTTTTGGTCTCCAGCGCCACGTCAACGACATCGCCCGGCGCGAGCTCCAGGTCCTCGTCGGCAGTCAGGCGTTCTGGACCGTTCTCTCCCTTGCGGTAGACCGTAATGTCGAGGCGCCCACCTCTTCCAGGCGTGAGCTGCGAGGGAAGCATACTCGTATATGTCAGTTTGTCGCCAGCGCTCTTGAGGCGGGCGGTGATCTGGGCGAGGCGCAAATTTGCGTCCTGCAGATCTCTCCAAGCATCGATGTGACTTTGACTGTCGATTTTTTCCAGCTGCCTGGTATATTCACTGCGCTGCCGATCGATATTGGACATCTCCACAATGGTTTGCAGGAGCTGGTCCGCGGACAAGAGCGCCGATCGCCGGGCTTCCGATAACCGTGAGGTAGTCGTTACACCCTTCTCGCTGAGCGCTCTTACCTTTTCGAAATCCTCCGCATCGGCCTCATTTCCTTCTTCATCCTTTTTCTTCTTATCGGCCAGGGTGTTCAGCTGAAGACTCGCCTTCGTGATTGCATCGCGAAGAAGGGCTTTGTCCCTCTCGCGATCCGCCAAACGAGCTTTGAGATGTTCGGTTTCGACCTGCATGAGACGCTCACCAAGTTCGGCGGGGATCGGCGCTTTGTTTCCTGCATACTCGACCCCCTGTTCGCCGAGCTCGGTGCGCAACCGCCATATTCGAGCTTGCTCCGTCGCGTATTCAGCCCATAACGCCTCATATTCGGCCTGGAAGTCGGCGGTTTGCACCACCGGGTTGGCCAATCGAAACTGCATCACGTCGTAGCCGCCCGCAATCGCGACGGCGTGCCGCACGGTCATGCCGGGCTGGAAGGGATGCTCGCCGGGCCTGGCCACATCCCCGTTCACGTAGATTGGGCGGTATTCAGCGACCATGACGACGATCGTATCGGGCAAGATCATGTGCTGGACCTCATGCCCGTCATTAGTCGTTTGTTGGTACAGCTTGTTTGAAAGATTCTGCGTGATTTTCGCTCTTGCCTCTGAAACGGACAAACCCCTGACTTGGATCTGTCCGGCGAGCGGCAAGTCGATATCGCCGTCCACGCCAATCGGCGACCGTTGCCTGAGATCCGGAACGCCCGCGACCGAGATTTCCAGGGTGTCTCCGGATTGCAGCTTATATTCGGCGATGGCGGACGTCGGGATCAAGGCGAGAGCGACCGCGAGACGAATTGGACCACTTGCGATAAGGGCGGCGACCCCTCGAGGCGAAAACAGATGTTTCATGACGTTTGCTGCTTTGACGGACGGAGAACATTCGATGATGCTGGAAACAAGATTGCCGGCGATCGCCGCGACCCGCGCGCATGGCGCTACCGCAGATACTAGCAGAAAAGGCAAACCGTTGGAGGCGACGGAGTGCTCCGCCGATTGGCTCATTTGGAGTAGCCTTGAGTGGACGCTGGTCTTGCATCGGGATGCGCTCGAACTCGCTGAAACCGCTCTGGCGCCGACGTCATGTTGCCGAGCCTTGGCGCGCGAGCGATGGCAGGCCCCCGAGAGTTGGTCTGGCCAGACCGACGCTCATAGCGCGGGTATGGGTTCGAGCGCTGGCCCGAAGAGCGAGTAGGTAGCCGTAAAGGAAACCCTGGCCCACGGCCGAGAGGGGGCTTTCCAAAGCCGAATTCACGAAGCAGCCGATGAACATCATGCCGAAAATGATCGCCGCGTGGTCTCGAACGTCCCGCGGCAGATTGCGAGGAGGAAAGGCTGCGAAAAGAGCCGACAGGAACAAGACAAAGCCCGGCACGCCGGTTCGCAGAAGAGCTTGAACAATAGAATTTTCAATTCCGGTCGAAAGCGCCTCGAGCATGCGATCTGGCGTCATCGACCTCGGGTCGGGCAAGAACGTGAAGGCCGGCATGTTGGAATATTGATACCGCCATCTGACCGATTCTTTTCCGTAGCCGATGCCGATGCCGTGAGTGTCGATCGCGGAAGAGATCGCGTCGCCTACGAGCGCCAGTCTGATGCCCGAGTTCGGACTCTCGAGCATCACCTCGGGGACGTGGCCAATTCCGACCGCATAGATGGCTGGCAATATCGCCACCAAGACGATTGCCGCGATGCGCCCGGGAACGCCGAAGAGCGTGGCGACGGCAATGAGCGTCAGTACCTTGAACTGCGCAAAATGGGTCGTGACGGCGACCGCGAGGACCATGACGAGCCCGAAATAGCGGCGCCAGTCGGTCGCCAGGAAGATGCCGCCGGTGATAAAAAACATGGCGATCAGAATATTGTTGCCGAAGGCTCCATACAGGGCGAGCACAGCGTCCGCCGAGTCGTCGCCCTGGTATCCCACACCTTGCTGAAGCATGACGGTTGGAGCAACGACCAAGCTCAACACGAGGATGATTGGCGCGCCGAAGAAGGGGTCTCCAAATATAAGCCTGCGTCCAAAATACGCCTTCGACGCCCACGCGACTGAGAAGAAGCCCAGCAATGGGATCAACTGCCTAACGATAGCCTCTTCCCTGAATTGAACCTGCCACGAGGTCGGGAACAACTGGTATGTGGAAAGGATGGCTGCGAAAATGCAGAATGCGACATAGGCGCTCAGCAGCCGCGGCGGCACGGTCAATCGTAGGACCGCGTATAAAAGGCAAAGGCCGACTGGGATCACCACGAATAGAGGGCCAATTAGCCTGAAGGAGATTCCAAGGGAGCATGCAAGGCAAATCGAGGGCAGAAACAGGACATAGTCGAGAAGGTCCGGCGACGGTCGGCGAAGGCGATTAGGGCTGAACCGCGTCCCCAATACCCGGATGAACGGCGGCGTCGTCACGACCAAGGGTTCCCGTCCGAGACGCGTCGGCTGAAGCGAGTTCGGAGGGGAACTCGACGAGGCCGGCGCCCTCGGAGATCATTCCCAACGCTCGTTCTCGGGACTGAAGCGCGCGAGACATTTCTGTTTGGAAACAGAGCGGTCGAACCCTGCGCGACTCTCACGGAAGGCGTTCGCGGCGCGGACCGTCCGAAATTGCATCGAGCCTCCTCCTTCAAACTATTGGAAGGAACTCCCGCACGGCGCGAATTCATTGGACTGGGACGGTGGCGGCGCGAGGCGGAGGCGAGCGGAAGGCATTTCATATCATTCTAGACCTTGTTCAAGATGACGGCTGCGATTTTGGCGCTAGGAATGAGCCGCAGGAAACCAAGGAGCGTTTCCGAAGATGTTCGCCGAGCTTCCGCGACCACGATCACCTCGTTGATCGCTGTCATGTTGGCTTCGAAATCTGCGGTGTGCTCGGTGGAGTGAAAATCGACTACCACGCAGTCGTACTTTGACTGCAATTGTTGGAACGCGGTGGCGATCGAGAGCGACGCGTTCAATTCTGAAATAGCAGCCATCGGCCGTAGCATGAGAACGATGAGGCTCTCTGGCTCCGAATTGATAGTGGCGAGCCTGCTCGCAAGCCCTCGACCTGGATTCGGCTCCAGCAAAGCCTGATCAATCGAAGGCTTCCGCCAGTTGGCATCGATCAGGAGTGTCTTCTGACCGCTTTCTGCGATAATTCTTGCTAGGTGAGCCGCGACCAAGGATGCTCCCGCGCCGGCTGTCGGAGCCACGACTCCGATGATCAATCCGCTTCGGTTACCCTGTCCCCCTTGCAGCCTGACCGCCAACCTCACCGTCGCATCATAAAAACTGGCGGAGCCTCTCACATAGGCTGGCTGCAAGCCTTTCTGACGAAATTTTCCGGTTTTCCACGATCGCCTTTTTATTTTAGGAATGCCGGTGACGTGGTCGAGGCTGGTTGACCGCTGCACATCTTCCACGGTCCTCAGAGAGTGATCCGTTACTTGTCTAAGCAACGAATGGCCGATGCCGCCCGCGACGCTGCACGCGAAGCCGATGGCGAGCAGAAGAATAGCTCGGGGCCAGCTCCGTTCGACGGGCGGGTCAGCTCGCGTGATCACTCTTGCAGCGGGAAAAGAGAACTGGTCGACGGATTCCGTGTAGCGTCGTTGCAACAAGCTGTCATACAAAATCCGATAGCTTTCAGTCCTGTTCTGCAGTTCGCGAGATCGCGCCAGCGCCTGTTCTCCGGTTTCGGGCGTCGCGAGCGATGAGTCCTGCGCCGGCGGGTCAATCGCGAACGCCTTGTCCCGAAGCTCCGCCAAGCTCTCCATCAGGCGAGACGCCGCATCCTCGCGGTCCTTCCGCTTCTGGTCGACCTGATTGACGATGTAGGTCTGGGCAATTGCGTTCGCAATCGCCGCCGAGCGGACCGGATTTTTCGAAGTGAACCCGATCTCCACAGCGTTGGAAATGCCCACCTGACGAATCAAGAGTGCGCGTCTAAAATGCATAATCGTTACGTGCCGCGTCGTAGGCTCCGTTGCCGCTGGTCGTTCGGGGCTGAGCAGAGACGCGAAGCGAGAGATGGACGCGGTGAGGCCGTCTCCCGCCTTGCCAAACTCTTCAACTTCAGTAATTCGATTTTGATCGACGACTCGTCCGATCACTTCGTCGGATTGAAGAATCTGAATTTGACTGTCGGCGTAAGCTGGGTCGACAGCGGCCTGTCCGCCCACCAACCCGGCGGGAGGTGTCGAGATGCGATCTTCGAGCAGGATCACCGCAACAGCCGTATAATACCCAGGCGAGAGTATTATGAACGCGATACAAGCGCCTAAGCCTGCAAAGATCCAAATGAGGCAAAGGCGCCAACTCTTGCGGATAAACCTAATGATGGCATCGGCATCGACCGAGTCTGGCTCGTTGGAACTGAGGCGATCTTCAGTCAAGTTGTATTGGGGAAGCGCGGTGGGCACGGTGAGGAGCATGTTGCGTGGCCTAACGGTCAGAGCGAGGTTGGTTGCGCCAGGGCGGCGCGGGATAAATAATCGACGCGAGCGTGGAAGTCGCGGCAATGCTATTTGCCCGCGGGTCGCCAACACTCCGGGTTGAGGAAACCCGCGTCCTGGCGGCGCTGAACGCTAAGAAGAAACCTGCAGACACGACGAGCACGAGGCATTGTCTCGCGATCACCGCGACCGCGACGGCGATAGCGGCGTTCGAGAGGAGGAGGGAAAGTAGGAATGCAACAACCAGGAATATCAACAAGCCTGACACGGTTAGAGTGGCCCACGCACGCTCGTGGCCGTAGTTAAACATGTAGAGGTTTGATGTGCAGATATTGACGTTCATTAGAACAGGAATGACCGACATTACGCGAACGATCGGGATTGCGTCTGAAAACCCCTGTCCAAATAATGGGATGATGAAATATGGCGCTAAGAAAAACAAAAAGAGGCTGAGCGCCGAGCCGAAGACAAGAGTCCATAGAGAGTTCCAGATTAGGGCGATGCCAGCTGCCGGATCGTGCCGGGAGTAATACGCCACTCTGGGCAAGTAAGTCTCCAAGACAACTCTGAAAAAAGGTCGCGTCACGCTCACGAATTTCTCGGCGACAGAATACTGCCCGGCGGCCGCGAAACCCGCAAAATGCGCGACAAGCGGAACGGGGAGAATCATCAATGTCGTCTCCACAAGCGTGAAGAGGAATCCTCGTAAGCCGTTTCGAAGCTGCATTCCAACCCGCGACGGCGTCACAGACTTGAAGCCGCCGAACCCGACGCGAACGACGAACGGCAGGCTGACCGCGCCAGCGACAATGGGAATCGCGGACTGAATTGCAACGGCGAGCTCGAGTTGGTCCGGCGAGGTCACCATCGTCACGAAGCACACGAGCGCCAGGCTGCGCGCGATAACCACCGCGATGGCCGCTCGCCAGACACGTTCGAGAGCGATGAATAGCCAGGCAGGAAACAAGATGCCCCCCGCAGAGGTCAGCAAGACGCACAAGAACATGGGCTTGCTGATTTCGAGGAGGCTCCCCGTGGCGGCGAGTCCAGCAAGAGTCACCACGATAAACAGCATTACTTTCGTAGCGACGACCTCCGCGAAGATGGAGGCGATCGCGGCCGGCTCTTGACGAGCCGACGCCGCCGCGCGTTGCGCGGTCCAATGAAAGCCATACTCCACGATCACGGCCGCGAGCTGTCCGATGCTCATGGCGTATGCGTAATGCCCAAAAGGCACCAGCCCCAGAACTTTGGCGGCGTAAGGCAGAATGAGAAGGGGCTGCAGGATGTCGGCCGCGTGCAAAACGGCCAAACTGGTCGCTTGCTTACGTAGACTCATGAGAAGCCTTACTCAAGAAAACTCGCTCAAGGCAGGCCTGACGCCGCAAACATCGCTCGAGCTCCCAGGCCCATTGCCGAGCGCCAGGATAGTGCAATCTTCGGTTGTTCTCCGTCGCGCGTCGCTCCATCATGAGAACCTCGATCGGGACGCGGGCTGCGCCGTTGAAAGAAATGAAGCCGACACTTCCGACCTCCTGTCCCAAGCGACTGGCGTCCGCGCTTCGGCGCTCCTCGCGAGGTTCGTGCACGAGGCGGCGTTGGTGACGAAGCGCGCGTTAAACTCACGCAATCGCCCGAAAAAGCGATCAAGGTCGCTCCACAAATCGTGCTCATCCAGTTCCCAGGAATGCCCCCAGAGGTGAAAATATCCTCCCGAACGGGCGCAAGCCTTGGCGACTGTCGAGAAACGCTTTGAGAGTTCGTCTTCGCTCAGCAGGGCCGCAAGAATCGTCGTGCGTTGCAGAGACGGTCCCGCGCTCACGTAGTTTCGGATGTAAGTAGACCTCGAATGAGCGAAGAACTGTGTCGTCGTCGGGACCTGCAACCGATCGGGTCCAAGCGTGCTCATCAGGTTCTTGACGGTCCTGGCGTACCGGTAGCCGGCTTTGTCCACTAGGTCCCGTACGATGCGATTATGACGTCCGCGCACATAGGCGAAACCGCAGACTTCCCGGCCAAGCAAATCTTCGAGCCAGTTTTTGTTGGCATGGATCTGAACGGCTGCCAGATGCGGAGCCATTTCTGTAAGGCTGACGTGGTCCTTGGTGTGGCCTCCGATCTCGAACCGTTGCCCCACCTGAATAATCTCGGTCGAGCGCATGACGGGCCTGCCTTCCGAATTGGTGGAAGGGATGTAAAATGTGCCGTGCAATCCATGCCTTTCCAGCAAGTCCGCGACACGAAGGTCCGACGGATGGCCATCGTCCCACGAGGTCGTGACAAGCAGAGGCCTGCCATGAGTTTTGTCTGCACTACTGTTTTCCGAAAAAAAGCGCATAGCTCCCCGTGAACACCTCAAGTGACACCTTTAGTCGTCATGGAAGTGATCGTGGGGGGAACAGTAAGTCCTGCAACACGGCCATAATGAAGATGCTGTTTCCTGCCAAATACCTTGTCGCCAAGCGGCGAGGATCTTGCCAGAGCCGGTGCAACCATTCCAAACCATTGTGCTGCATCCAAAGCGGCGCACGTCTCACCACGCCGGCGTTGAAGTCGAAAGCGGCGCCCACGCCCACCATCACAGCATTAACCTGACGATGGTGGGCGTGCATCCAGGCCTCCTGCTTAGGGCAACCCAGTCCTACCCATACGATCCGTGCGCCGGATCGATTGATCAAATCCACGACGGCCGCATCCTCCTCCGCCGACAGATCGCGAAAGGGAGGTGAAAATGCGCCCACGATGTTGATGCGTGGAAATTCCGTGCGAAGCCTTTGTTCGAGACTCTGGAGGGTGGATGGGGTTCCACCATAGAGCAACATCTCCGTGCCGAGTTCCGATGCCTTCCGGCAGCAAGTCACCATGAGGTCAGGTCCGCCGATCCGTTCCTGGCCGCTGTGACCCTTCTTTCTCAGGATCCAGGCGACCGGCGCGCCGTCCGGGGTCACTAAATCTGCGGACTCGATCGCATCTGCATGCGCGGGAGTTCGACGGGCGGTGATGACGCTATGCACGTTGCACATAAATACAATTCTGCTTTCCCTCCTGAGAGCCCATCCGAAGATGCGGTCCACCGCTTCGCTCCAGTTCAGGACGTCGATTGGCACCCTAAGGACGTATTCGCGCGTCCGTCCCGGAGAAGGGGCTAACTCAGACATTGGGCTTGTTGCTCGCTGGCTTGTGACCAAGACAGCCAAGCGGCTGCCAGCGATAATCAGAATGTGTAAGAACAGTTAGTTCAATTGCCATTCCGAACGATCAGGGCCGGCGGGCATCCTTCGCTAGGGGTAATCACAACGCGCATTCTTTTTACATGTTCGCGTGGTATCTGGGCCAACCGACCGCCTATGCGCATGCAACCTCGCCCGCTACCAACCGAAGGCAAGCCTAATCGGGATGCGGAGAGCAAATGCCTGGGGCGTGAAGGACCAGCCGGCATTTACGGCGCTAAGATCCCAGATCAGGTTGTTGGGATTGGCGAGAGCGTAATAGCGACAATCAGTGACGGTGTGCTTTCGGGCGCCTTCCGAAATAAGCGCGTAAATCGACAGACCGTTGGAGCTCGGAGCCGCGCGACCGTCGCGTGGAGCATTATAGCTTTGACGGGTTCGACAACGAAGGAAGGTGCATCCACCGCCGCCGACTTCCCCTTCGGGGACAGCGGCGAATGCGCCGTTACCCTGCTGTAAAGCGTCGACATCCTCAACCAAGCAGTCGAAGCTGCCCTCGATCATAATTCCGTCGCCGGTCGGGCTGTTATTGTAAGACACTAGCCCACGACGGACGATACAATGGTCCGATCGAAATACGGAGACGTTGTCCTCGGTCCAAGAGGTCGGACCGTTTTCGGCCGTGAAATCTTCCAATATTGAGTTCGGCGACCGATTGAACTGCACATTCTGTCCGCGTGGGGGCGGACCGCGCGCATCTTGGAGCTCGAGAAAGCTCATGTGAGCGCTGTCGCTGTTCTCTGCGTAGATATTGCTCGAACCGCGAGACGCTTTTACGCGGGTGATCACTGCGCTCGGGCAGTTCTGCATATTCACGTTATTGCAATTTGGGTTTGGTCCGACCCCTGAGGCAGGAGCGCCCACATGATCGATCTCGAGGTCTTGTAGGACGAGGCCTGGCGCATTCTTCGCGTCCACGCCGTGTCGTCCCGCGTGACGGATGCGGCAGTTACGGACCGTGACGCTTTGATGCGCCACAGCAATCCCATTCTCGAGTCTAGCGTCGATATCGAGGTTCTCGATGATTTGCCCATCGGCCTGCGACGTGACCGGACCGCTTAGCGCCAGCGAGACGCCACCGCTCCGCTTCGCCTCTTCGGGAGCAGGTTGCGCCTTCGGCAGGACGGATTCGCTCGCCTGTGTAACGACGAGACAAGAAGCAGGAAGACTCATGAGAACGGTAAGGAGACGGCGACGATCCATTTAGGGCCCCGTTTTGCATGCTGGCTCGGCGCGCAGATCGCGGATCGCAAGAACTGCGGCCTCTTACCACCCTAGCGCGACAATTCATCCGCCCGATCCCGCGGCGCTGCGACATGATGCGCCGCAAATTGATGAGGCGCCCATCGCCCGAGCTGTGGAGAGGAACACGACGATCGCTTCGGACGGAAACCTGGAACCAATGGCCTACAAGCCCCGAGCACGCGGTCGACCTCGACACCTTATCGTTGCAGTACGATGCCACTGGATCGTTGCAGCATCGATGCTACTACGCCGTTTCCCCGCGTTTCATAGGTTGCCTATTCCGCGCCCAGTCAGTCCTGCAATATTTTAAAGATGCCTTCAAACCAGCCTTTCTGAAAGCGCTTCGAGGGAGTACTACCGATGAGCGAAGTGACGAATGACCCGTCCCCTGAAATCCTTCGCGCGAGGGCTGTGGACCTAGAGGCCGCTGCGGAGCCAGGACCGATGTCGGTGGATCGTGACGAGTTCGACTACGTTATTGTTGGGGCGGGGGCTGCCGGGTGCGTGCTGGCCAATCGTCTTACGGCCAGTGGAGCCCACACGGTTTGCTTGCTCGAGGCTGGACCGCCTGGCGACAGCATCTCCCTGCGCATTCCCGCTAGAGTCTACAAGGTATCTTCCAATCCCAAATACGCCTGGCAGTTCGAGACCGAGCCGAGCCTAGGGACCGCAAACCGGTCTATACCGATGCCGCAGGGCAAGACGCTCGGCGGTTCGACCGCGATCAACGGGATGAACTACAATCGGGGCTGTCCGGAGGATTTCGATGGTTGGGCCCGACTGGGCAATCGGGGTTGGGGCTACGCGGACGTGCTCCCGTATTTCAAAAGGACAGAGCGCAGAGTTGGAATCAGCGACCCCCGATATCGGGGCGTCGATGGACCGCTTCCAATCACAGACTGCGATTGGCGGCACCCATTGTGCGATGCTTTCATTGAGGCTGCGCACAACCTTGGATTGCCACGCAATCCAGACTACAACGGCGCCAGCCAAGCGGGCGTCGGGTATTATCAGCGCTATATCGAGAATGGCTGGCGTGTCAGCGCGGCGAGCGCATTTGTGCGGCCAGTGGCGAAGAAGGACAATCTAAATATCCGGACGAGAGCCCAAGCGACTGCCGTTCTGTTCGAGGGCAAGCGGGCGATCGGCGTTCGCTACGCGGCGGGGGCTGGCGGACCTGTTTGCGAAGTCAAAGCGCGTCGCGAGGTGATTCTCGCCGCCGGGGCCGCAAATACGCCAAAGCTGCTACAGATCTCAGGGGTCGGCCCGGGCGAACTGCTCGCGGGGCTTGGCGTTCAGGTCGTTCATGATTTGCCCGGGATTGGCGCGAACCTGCAGGACCACTACATGGTCCATTTTGTCGTCCGGGTGAATATCGCAACGATCAGCGGGCGCGGTCTGGCGCTTCTGCGGGAGGCGGCCAAATGGGTCTTTGGTCGGCCGAGCGTTCTCTCCGTCAGCCCGTCTCTCGTCTATGGGTTCACCCACTCGCGGGATCTTTGCTCCACTCCCGACATCCAACTCGACCTGGCCCTCGGGAATTACGCCAACCGTCCTTCGGAAAGATTCCCGGTTCTCAAACTCGGCTTCTATCAATTGCGACCAAAGAGCATCGGATTCGCCCGAGCCCGCTCGGCCGATCCTTTTTGCGCGCCGATCATTCAACCGAACTATCTTGCGGACGAACGGGACCAGCGGGTCGTTGTCGACGGCATCGGGTCGTTGCGGCGAATTCTCGGGGCGCCGGCGCTTCAGCCTTACTATTGTGGGGAAGAGTTGCCCGGTCCTTCCGTCACGGACGAATCCGATTGCCTGGAATTTGCGCGGCAGGCCGGACTGACGGCCTATCACTTGTGCGGGACTTGTCGGATGGGCCCGCAAGGCGACGCGGCGTCGGTCGTCGACGACCAATTGCGTGTCCATGGTATGGAGGGCCTTCGGATAGTGGACGCTTCGATCATGCCCGCGGTGCCCTCGGCCAACATCTCCGCCGCGGTGTTCATGATTGCCGAAAAAGCGTCGGACATGATCCTCGGGCGGAAGCCCTTGTCGACAATGGAGCCTAGGCTCGTCGACGCCGCAAAGTTGCAGACCGTCGTCCAGGCGGCCTAATTAGCCGAGAAAGACCTGCATTTGACCAGACGAACCCTCGTTGTTTCTGAGTTCAACGCGAAAGATAAGGCTCATTTTGCGTTATCCTACGAGTTCTGCCGCGTCGTTGCGGAGTGTGATGACGCCGACGTCATTGCGCCCGGCATCGACAACTATCTGGCAAGACACCTGAGCGCCATGCTACCACCCCATGACGGCCATAACTTACAACGCGACTTCAACAGACTGGTCAGTGGAGTTCGCAAAGGTCTTGGACTGAAGAACGCGCCGACCATCGAGCCCATAACGCTCAGCCAGAACTATGACCTGTTCTTTTTCGTCGCCTGGAGCCCACAAAGTCTTGTCGAACTCTCGCGCATCCAGAATTGGCGCGGGCGATGCAAAATCGCCGTGGCGTATTTGTTTGAGCTCTGGTCCAGCACACTCGAACAGGACCGCCGATACCTGAAGCTTTTGGATCAGTTCGATCACGTGTTTCTGCTGCACAGCGCATGCATTCCGCGGCTTCCGGCCTACACAAGCGCGTCCTGCTCCTTTCTGCCAACGGGCGTTGATTGCATGATCGCCTCCCCCTATCCATCGCCGCCCGAACGGGTCGTCGATGTCTATTCATTCGGCAATCGTTCCACGGAGCTGCATCGACAACTGATGGCCATGACAGATCGTCGCAGTCTCTTCTACCTCTATGACTCTCTCTCAAGCACCGATTCGAGGGTCAAGGATTGGCGCGAGCATCGACTCCTTCTCGCCAATATTATCAAGCGCACCCGTTATTTCATGGGTTTCAATCCCGCAACGCTGTCGAACTCGAAGTCGGACAAGATTAGCGGCGAGCAAGTTCTGCCGGCGCGTCTGTTCGAAGGAGCCGCTGGGGGCGCCGTTATATTGGGAACCGCGCCGCAATGCCCTGAGTTCCGCGAGTGCTTCGATTGGCCCGATGCGGTAATTGAGGTGTCCCCGGGGTCCAGCGACATCGCCGCCGTCATTGACGAACTGGATGCGCAGCCCCGGCGGTTAGAGCGCCTGCGCCAGACAAGCGTCACCCGTTGCCTATTGCGGCACGATTGGGTCTATCGGTGGGAGCACATCTTGTCCACGGTCGGCATCGAGCCGCTGCCGCAGCTCCACAACCGCAAGTCCCGGCTGAGCGACATTGCGGCTGCCGCCTTCGCCCATGAGCCGGCTTAGCGCCACCCGTTTGCCCATGCGAAATGCCCGCTTCTTGCGGCATCATTGGCCTGCGCATGCCTCAGCGTTCCTGGCGGCGCCGGGCTTACCCCCAAAGAGATAATGGCGGCTGATGAAATCAATGTTCTAGTGAGTTCCCAGGTTTCAACCCATATTCATCCCGAGGGACCCGTCCAACGGCGGGTGGAGTCAATGCGAGCAATTCTATCTGACTCACTGCCCGCGCCGGCGGTCATCTGTCCAGACGCACAAGCGGTCATCTCTCCAGACGCGCAGGCGATCATCTCGACGCATTTTGCGAATGTGCGCCGGGTACTCATGGAGGTTCAACCAAACGCGGTCGAGAGAATCGTCGACATCTTCCGTGAGGCTCGCGACCGCGAGTCTTTCATTTACATCGCCGGCAATGGCGGCAGTTCTTCGACCGCCTCCCACTGGGCGAACGATCTTGGCAAAGCGACCAAACGCTCCGGCCGTCGACCCTTGAAAGTCATGTGCTTGGCCGACAACATGTCCTGGTTCTCCGCTCTATCAAACGACGAGGGATACGAACGGGCATTTTCCGGTCAACTCGAGAATTTCGCGACCCCGGGAGACGTGCTGGCCTGCATCTCCGCGAGCGGCAACTCCCCAAACCTAGTCCGGGCGGTCGAGCTCGCGCGCAGGCGAGAGGTCACCACTGCGGCCCTGGTGGGGTTTGATGGCGGGGCGCTGAAGGGCTTGGTAGACGAAGTCGTGTGCGTTCACGCTGAAAAGGGCGCCTACGAACTTGTCGAGGATGTCCATTCGGCGATCTGTCACGCGATCACAAGGTGTCTTGTCGCCGACCGAGCGGGCCCTAACTGATGACGGCTCTTGACACTGCTTTACTGCCGGCGCGGGTGGAAGGCCGGCTTTATGATCGGCCAAGGCAAGCTGTCATCCTTGCTGGCGGACGCGGCTCCCGAATGCGCCCGTTCACTGATGACCGGCCAAAACCGATGGTGCCGATTCTCGGGCGCCCCTTTCTGGAATATCAGATCGAGCAACTTCGGCACCAAGGTTTCGAACGAGTCCTAATTCTCCTCGGATATTTGCCCGAGGTCGTGCAGAATCATTTCGGCGACGGCCGTCGCTGGGGCGTGCGGATCGAATATTCGGTGACCGAGCCGGACCAACTGACCAGCAGCCGAGTTGCCGTAGCTCGGCACATGATCGATCCCTGCTTCTTGCTGTTGTATTGCGACAATTACTGGCCGCTGCAGATGAACCGGCTATGGGCGCGATTTTGTGAAGCCGGCAAGCCTGGTTTGATTACCGTCTACAGCAACAAGGACGCTTACTCCCGAGGCAACGTGCTCCTCGACGAGAACCAGCATGTGCAAGTTTTCGACCGCTTGCGCGCCACACCCGGACTGCGAGAGGTCGAAATCAGTTACGCCATCCTCACCGACCTCGCCCTCGCGCTCCTACCTGAGGAGGACACGCTCCTTGAGGAGGCTGTCTACACGCCGCTCGCCCAGCAAGGACGGCTCGCAGCGAATGTGAGCGATCATCGCTATTACGGCGTCGGCTCGCTGCACCGGCTACCGGCGACGGAGGCCTTCCTTCGACGCGAGCCGATCGTGATCCTCGACCGCGACGGCGTCCTCAATCGCAAGCCGCCGCAGGCGCAATATGTGCGGAACTGGAGTGAGTGGGAGTGGCGCCCGGGGTCACTCGAGGCGCTGCGGCTCCTGCGCGAAGCGGATTACCGCATAATTATCGCCTCCAATCAGCCGGGCATCGGACGCGGCGTCATGAGCGAGGCCGACCTCGCGGCTATCCACGCCCGCATGAGCCAGGAGGTCGCGCAGGCTGGCGGCCGTATCGACGCGATCTATTATTGCCCGCACGATTGGGACGACGGCTGCGAGTGCCGCAAGCCCAAACCCGGCCTCCTTTATCAGGCCCAGCGGGACTTCCACCTCGATCTCACCCGCACGCTGTTTATTGGCGACGACGAGCGCGACGCAGCGGCGGCGAACGCGGCTGGCTGTCCCTTCCAGCGCGTAACCGACGCACGCTCGCTCCTTGACATCACCCGGCGATTACTCGAACCGAAAGGCGCGCACGCCTATGCCTAACAACCGGCGCATCCTGATCACTGGCAGCAACGGCTATCTCGGCTCGGTCATGGCGCCTTGGCTGCGAAGCCAAGATTACGACGTGGTTGGTCTTGATACCGGCTATTTCTCTACGTGCACGCTGGTGCCGGACCTCGCAGAGATTCCGACCATCCGCAAAGACCTACGAGAGATCGCGGCAAAGGAGCTTGCCGGTTTTGACACGGTGATTCATCTCGCGGCGCTTAGCAATGACCCGATCGGCAACTTGAACGAAGCTTGGACACGGGAGATCAACGCCGAAGGCACGGTCCGACTGGCGCAATTCGCCAAGCAGGCCGGCGTCTCGCGCTTCATTTTCTCTTCCTCGTGCATCATGTACGGCATGTCAGAAGCGACCCTCGTCGACGAGAACGCCCCGCTCGCGCCGCAGACCGAATACGCCCGCTCCAAGGTCGTGGCCGAGACGGCATTGCGCCGGCTCGCCGACGACGGCTTTTCTCCCACATTCTGTCGCAACGGAACTGTCTACGGCCTCTCGCCCCGCATGCGTTTTGACACAGTTCTCAACAATTTGATGGGCAGCGCCTTCACCACTGGCCGCGTCGCGATTCACAGCGACGGGACGCCCTGGCGACCTGTGCTCCATGTCCAGGATGTGGCGCGCGCCTTCCAGGCGGTCCTCGAGGCGCCCCTCGAGAGCGTCCAAAACGAAGCCTTCAACATCGGGGCGGACAACCTCAATCATCAGGTTCGCGAGCTCGGGCGGATCGTGACGGAGACGGTCCCCGGGTGCAAGCTTACGATGGTGCCGCAGCCCGGCGCAGATCAGCGCACCTACAAGGCGGATTTTGCCAAGTTCAAGAGAACCTTTCCGGCATTCGACTTCCGATGGACGGCGCGGAGCGGAGCGGACGAGCTCTATGCTGCGTTCCTGCGAATCGGCCTGACGCATGGCGAATTCACGGACAAACGCTTCACGCGTTTGAGCTGGTTGCGCCACTTGCTCGACAGCCGATCCGTCGACGGGAGTCTCAAATGGGCTGAGATCGAAACCCGCTCGAGCCGGAATAGAGATCGGGTCACAACAGCATAGGAGGCCGGCGTCGTGGGAGTAGTATCGACGGACAAGCGTTCGCTAACGGCCTCTCTAGAGGAGGCGCGGCCCGGTCGGGCTCACGCTCACGGGCGGCCGGCCGACATCGTCATGACGCGGACGCCGCTGCGGGTCAGCTTTGCTGGCGGCGGCACGGATTTGCCCGAATTTTACGAGGTGGAAGAAGGCGCCGTACTGAGCTCGGCCGTCGACAAATACGTCTATGTCACCGTAAAGCGCCACAGCGAGCTCTTCAATGAGCCGATCCGGCTCAATTACTCCCGCACCGAGCAGGTTAACACGATCGGGGAGATCGAAAATAACATCGCCCGTGAGTGCCTCAAATTTCTCAACGTCGAGCCCCCGATCTTCATCAGCACGGTCGCCGACATGCCGGCCTCTTCGGGCATGGGCGGATCGAGTGCCTTTGCCGTAGGGTTGCTCAACGCGCTCCACGCCTTTCGCGGGGAGCGCGTCACCGCCGGCCAACTCGCTGAGGAGGCTTGCTATATTGAGATGGACGTTCTTAAAGAGCCGATTGGCAAGCAGGATCAGTACGCCGCCGCTTTCGGCGGGCTCAATCTGCTTCGCTTTGGGCGCAGCGGCCGCGTGACAGTCGAGCCGCAGCCGATCGTAAACGGTTCCGTCGCCTACTTGTTCAGCAACATAATGATGTTCTGGACGGGGCATCAGCGCCCTGCGGCTTCGGTGCTAACCGAGCAGAAGGGCAAAACGTCGCAAAATCTGGACGTGCTGCGCACTATGCGCGACGATGCCTACGGGATGGGCGCTCTTTGCTCGGGTCCGCATGTCGACCTCGAGCAGCTCGGCAAGGCGCTTCACCGCAACTGGGCGTTAAAACGGCGCCTCGCCTCCAAGATCACCACCTCTGAGATCGACGGTTATTTTGAGCGAGCCTTAGAGGCGGGGGCCGAAGGCGGCAAACTCTGCGGCGCCGGGGGCGGCGGGTTCCTCATGTTCATTGTGAAGCCCGAGAAACGAGAGCGCGTGCGACGGGCGCTCTCGAACCTCGCTTTGGCGCCGCTTGGCCACGAAGTGCATGGCTCGCGAGTGCTTTACCCGTCGGGTTGACGCTGGTTTTTGGAGCCGCCGATGATCATTAACGCCACCGATATCCCGGAAGTCTACACCGTGGAGCTTGAAAAACGCTCAGACGACCGCGGCTTCTTTGCCCGTGGTTGGTGCTGGCGCGAGTTCGGCGACCGCGGGCTTCCCAACCGAATCGTCCAGATGAATATCTCCTCTAACCGCTGCAAGAACACGCTGCGCGGCTTCCACCACCAGGTCGCCCCGTATCAGGAGGACAAGCTCCTGCGATGTGTTCGCGGCGCCGTGCATGATGTGGTGGTCGATCTACGACCGCACTCGCCGACCTTCATGAACCATATGGCGGTTGAGCTTAGCGCTGAGAACTACCGCATGCTGCTCGTCCCAAAAGGCTGCGCGAACGCCTTTTTGACCCTCGCAGACGAAACGGAGGTTATGTATCTCGTGTCCGAGTTCTACATGCCTGCGGCGGAACGTGGACTGCGCTGGAACGATCCGGCGTTCGGCATCCGTTGGCCCGCCGAACCGGCCGTCATCTCCGACAAAGACCGAAGCTGGCCCGATTTTGTGGGCGAACGCCTAGACGAAGCGATCGCCGATTAGGAGCAAGCGCCCTATGTTTATTGTCGATCGCGAACTCGAACGGTTGGAGCGGGCCGGCACTCCGATCAGGGTCGGGATGGTGGGGGCCGGCTTCATGGCGAGCGGCATTGCGCGCCAAATGCTGCGCTATACGAAGGGCATGGAACTCGTGGCGATTTCCAACCGTCATCTCGACGGGGCGCGCAAGGCCTATGCAGAATCCGGCGAAGACGATGTAACACATGTTCGCTCCGTGGACGCGTTGGACGATTGCATCGCCCGGGGCCGACGCGCGATTACCGACAATCCGACGCTTCTGTGCGATTCGAGCGGAATCGATGTGATTTTGGAGGTCACGGGTACGATCGAGTTTGCCGCCCATGTGGCGATGCGGGCGATCGCCCAGCATAAGCACGTCGTCATGATGAACGCCGAACTCGACAGCACCCTCGGCCCGATCCTCAAGACTTATGCCGACCGCGCCGGGGTCGTCATCACGAATACGGAAGGCGACCAGCCAGGCGTCATCATGAATCTGTACCGGTGGGTCATGGGATTGGGCGTTAAGCCGGTGCTGTGCGGGAACATTAAAGGCCTACACGACCCATATCGCAATCCTACAACCCAGGAGGGATTCGCTAAAAGATGGGGGATGAAGGCCCCGATGGTGACCTCCTTTGCGGACGGCACGAAGATATCCTTCGAGAACGCTATCGTCGCCAACGCCACGGGCATGCGAGTAGCAAAGCGCGGGATGCACGGTCCCGTCGTTGAAGCCGGCACCCCGATCCAGCAGGCGGTCAACTGGTACCCGATCGACGAGCTTCTCGAGGGTCCAGGCATCGTTGATTACTGCGTCGGCGCCATGCCAAACCCCGGCGTTTTCGTTCTTGGGACGACAAACGACGCTTTCGAGAAACATTATCTGTCGCTTTACAAAATGGGGTCGGGGCCCCTCTATTGTTTTTACTGGCCTTATCATCTTTGCCACTTCGAAGTCCCGTTCACCGTTGCGCGTGCGGCGATCTTCAAAGATGCGACAATCACCCCGCTGGGCGCGCCGTGCGTTGACGTCGTTGCGACCGCCAAGACGGATCTCGCGGCAGGAGATATCTTGGACGGGCTTGGCCACTATATGACCTATGGCTTGTGCGAGAACGCGCAGGTTGTTCACGCCGAGCGTCTTCTTCCGATCGGTCTCGCCGAAGGCTGTCGTCTTCGGCGCAACGTCAAACGAGATCAGGTACTACGATATTCTGACGTCGAGCTTCCGCCTGGCCGGCGGTGCGATGAATTGCGCCGGGAGCAAGACGCCCTCTTTTTCGGTAGTCCGTCATCCGTGCTGAGTCGCAAAGCCCCGGCAATTGCCTGAGCTAAGCCTAACGGTCTCAGTCCGAGCCAGGCCGCCAACCTGTTGATGAGACGATGAGATCGGCTCAGCTTTCAGAGCCAACTCGCGGAAGCGAGCGGGCGATTTCCGATATTTTATCGATGTAGCCACGCCGCAAGATCGCGCAAGTCCTGGAATGCGGTGGCCATTTGATAACATGCAAGAAAAGCGCACATGTAAAATGTCGCCGGGGAGGCGCTCTCCCAATTGATGTAACGGAGACCGAGTTCCAAACCCCATCGCATTTGCGCGAACCATACTATTGCAGCGGCCAAGCAATAGCTCCCGATAATGTCCGTCGGGTAGTGAAGACCTAAGTAGATACGCGAAATTTCCGCCGCCATCGCGCACCCAAGAGCGAGTAATCCAAGCTTGCGCCGAATCAAAAATATGGCAAATGCCAAGCCCGCGAACATAGTCGCGCGCTCGCTCGGAAAGCTGTGAGAGTTGACGAAAGAAGTCTTTCTTAGGCTGTCGATATCGCCAAAGACGGTTGGGAGATGGAGTTCAAGCACCGGGTCGAAAATTGGCTTTGGCGATGTGGGCAGCGCGCGTTGCAAAAGCCCGGCGATAAGCCCGGCAACCACGGCCGCAATGGCGCCGCCCACTAGTCTGGCTCGCAGTTCCGCCTCAATGCCAGAGAACCAGCAATACCAGACCAAAGACACCACGATTACGCCCTGCAGTATCGGATAGGTAAGACCGAAGGCGATCGCGTTTGCGAGCTGCCGGTCCCGTGTAAGACTGTTGAAGACTTTTGCGAGCGGCCTGTCGAACCAATCTGGATTGAGCGCCAGCATGGCCGCCCCAAACAGCAAAAGCAAAAACGCCATTGCATTCATCAGGCAGCGGGAGTCAGATACCTCTCGTGACATTAGATGCGTCTTTTATGGTTCTCGCTGATGCATCGAGATTGCGCGAGGGGCCTTGGTCGCCGTGAGCAAAGCCTCCGAAGGTTAGCCGAATGGCCAATCTCTGCTTGGAAACACGTAGCTGGCATTAATGGGAACGCTTAATTGGTAGATTTGGAAAGGAATGCAACCCCTTCATTCAATGGCGTTGCCGCCCCGTCACACACCGCCGGAGGCAACTTGAAATCGCGGCGCGCGGATCGGCGCCAGAATTGCGCGGCGAGCACGTGTTATCTTTCCAATGTCGGCGAGAAAACCGCTCCGATGCTTCCGATCATTACGCCGGGTTGCTCCAACTTCAGATGCCATTGCCGGCCCTAAGAAACTCCGTCCGCATCGTCTCGAGGATGAGGCGCAAGTCGAGCGCGAATGACCAATTCTGGATGTATTTCAAATCCAGGTCGATACGGGCAATGGCCGGCTCGGCGCCCTCTGTGCTGCCTCGGAAACCCCGAGCCTGCGCAAGGCCCGTCACTCCCGGTCTCACGCGGTGGCGCTCAAAGTAATTCGGCACAAGAATTTCATAGGGAACTCCTGCCGCCAACATGCCAAACACATGCGGACGCGGACCCACAAGCGACATATCGCCTTTCACCACATTGAGAAGCTGCGGCAACTCGTCGAGGTTGGAGCGACGGAGCAGCCTTCCAACGCGAGTGACGCGCTGATCTCCCAACCGAGCTTGCAAGACCCCGCTGTAGTCGCTCTTGTCGCTATACATGGTCCGAAATTTATATATCACAAATGCTTTATTCTTTAGACCATACCGCCGCTGACGAAACAGGATCGGACCCCGCGAGGTAAGCTTGATTGCAAGCGCAATCGCGAGAAGACAGGGCAGCAGCACAAGGAGACCACACATCGCCACAATGGTGTCAAAACTGCGCTTGGCTAACGAATGCGCAGGCCCGCCCGCTCGGCCGCTGTCGGCGAGATGATCAGCAATATGAATATATTGGTGAGATACTTTTCTTCGGTCCTCGACAATATCTTCGAGGAGATGGTGTCGAACGAACTCGCCGACATCGTCAACCGGCACGCTAGCGCCCTTTCGCATGCGAAGATCTCCAGACAATGCTCGCCATCCTCCAAAACACTCGTTTTGCAAGCTATCAAAAATAGAATCCGAATCGGAGCGGAATAGCGAAGTAATCCGTTTTCCCTTCGCCCCAAAGAGGCGAGGATAAGTGTGAGATCCTCCGAGCTCGCCTCAAGGACCAACATAGCCGTTTATCTCTCCCGGGCGGACAGCCCGCCCAGGCTTCGCTAGGAAGGGGATCGGCAGTCAACGCGCCGTGCTCGCAAGACCGGCCATCACAGGTCCAGTGGTCCATTTAGCTGTTCGCCCGATCGACGGGCCGCCAAAGAGCGTTAAGGAGCTCCGCCATTCGGCTCAGGCCGGAAGCCGCTTGGCCAAGCCGATGGCTCCGAAATCGGGGCCCGCCTCCGTCACCGACCGCGCCACCAACCAAAGCTGAGGTCCCACGCCGCCGAAGTCAGCGGCGAAATGCCGAGCGACCACAGGGGCGCGGATCCGAGGATCATGCGTCCCGTAGTGGTGCTAGTGTCAATCGGCGTATTGAGAATGCGAAAGCCCACGCCCTTGCGGCCCAGCCGGTCGATCAGCGCCAGCACCCCGCGGGTGGAACGTGCGACGCGATAAGGTTTCATGATCGCGATCACGTCCCCTTTCTTAGCGAACTCGATCGCCCGCTCCAACTCCGGCATCTTCCCGAAGAGGCTGGTCTTCTCGCAAAAGAACTCCTGGGCTCCAATCACGGCCAGGTCGCGCTTCTGGTCCTCGAGTCTGGCCGCAGGCTCGAATGTGCTGACGCTGCAATAGCCCACAATCATCGACTTTCCCCGGGCACGGAGCGCGCCTGTACTTGGTTGGCCGAGTGGCCGTTTATTCCCTGCGGCGGTGGGCGTTTCGCATTGTTGGCCTCAAGTGTGCCGCGTTGACAGCGATCGGCGCACCCTCTGTGAGCTCCGCCGTAAGCTCGGCCAGGAGCTCCATGAGTTCAACGACACGGGAGGACCCGTAGCGGCTTGCGATCTCGGCATATATGCCCGTCGTGATTAACTGTACTTCTTCGATCAGCAGAAGACCAGCGCCGCTGATCGCGACAAGTCCAAGCCGCATATCCTCGTCGGATCGTCGCCGTTCAATGAGCCCACGCCCCTCAAGGTCTCTGAGGATTCGTGTGAGGCTCGGCGCCGCCAGATAGGTCGCACGCGCAAGGTAGGTGATTTCGCTCACCTGGATTGAGGACAAGGCCCGCAACACACGCCATTGCTGCTCGGTGAGTTCGAAAGCGCGAAGCGCGGGACGAAAGTGCCTCATGACGGCCTCGCGGGAACACAACAGCGCCATCGGCAACAGACGAGAAAAGGCGCGTAAGCGCACCGCAGGGGAGACAGCAACCATATTACCTATCCCGCTTCTACAACACCTCGGGCTCTCATGGCCATTCGCAAGCCTCTACTCCCGTCGCGCGCCTTGCGGCCCGCATGGAGCATCAAATCCGAGGCGCATAACATCAGCGAATGCCGAGACGCTCGCTCGATACGCCCGAAGAGTTAGACAGTTCCTCCAAGCGAGCGCGGCGACGACGCCAATCCGTGGGATCAATTTGAAGTTGGGGCTCGAAGGCACGATGACCACGACAGCCGGAAGAAGCGACTGTCCGTCTTGTGGGCGACAGCGCAGCCACCGCATCATGTGCCATTTCCTCCCGATCAGCCTTCAAGATACAGGTCTGGTTCGTCACAACCTGTATTTGTCGCTTTCAAACTTGGGGCCGTTCCTTGACCTCAATAGACGAAGCTCTGCACCAACATTGGCCAAGAGAGCGATCGGAATAGTGAGCAGGCGCCTGCAGCCCCACTACTAAACTCCTGATCGGGGACGATGAGAAGGATCGCGATCGAGGTAACCCACACGGTTGGAGCCTCGCGAGGATCGAGGCGCTTCGCCCGGATTTGAGTAGTGGCCGCCTACCCGCATTCGCGTCTCTTAATGCCGGTCGGCTAAATAAATATGCGCACCGCGGCTGCTCATTCTTCGTGTTCTGTCAACGAACGGGGCTATGCGTAGCCCGCCCCGGAGGCTGCGCCGCGGTCGGCTGCGCCACCCAGACAGCTTCAGGGCCCCAACCGCGGTGCAAAGGCCCGTCATGCACTAACATTCAGACCGGACCACTTATCGGGGGCCAGCAGGCCAAGCCGGTCACAAAAATATGTTAATTAAATTAATTTTTAGTCTTGTTCGTCCGTCAATATGTGTTAATTGTCTGGCGTAGTCCGAAAGGGTACAAATTTCGCGCGTCTGCGCTGAAACTGGCGCTCTCAGATCTATTTATTTGATCAGCGAGCTCGTGATTGCTCAGAATGGGCGAAAATTGCGGGAAGATTAGCAATGACCGGCAGGCCTGAGTTCTCACACAATCTTTTCAACTTTTGAACACTGATCCACCTGAAAGAGGGCGTCCAATGCGTGAGGCGTATGTGACCGTGCTAGTAGAGCCGAAGGCCCTGGTTCGAGAGGGTCTTGTTCGAATTCTGCGCGCGGCGCGTTTCCACATCCTTCTTTCGACGGTTTCTATGGACGAATCTGTCCAGGAGACGCTGGCGCGTTATGAATCCGTCTTACTCATACTTGGTTCCGGCGTTGACCCGGTGACGGTAGTAAGGCAAATCGAATTGTTCAGGAAGGAGCAGCCGAGAGGACGGGTTGTCGTACTCGCCGATCACTACTATGCGAGCGACGTGATCGCGGCGCTGAGGGCTGGCGCCAGCGCCTATCTTTCCAAAGTCACGACTAGCGATGCTTTGATCAAATGCTTGGAATTAGTCATGCTCGGCGAAACGATTATGCCAGGGGATATCGTGCCATCCATTCTCGACCACGGATACGAGGTAATTCCCCCAGAAATCAACGTGAATCAAGAGTTGTTGACGGAACCCGGGCTGAATCATGTTCCCCATTTATCGGGGCAGGAAAAGCGCGTGTTGCGCTTTTTGGTCGAAGGATATTCCAATAAAGTCATTGCGCGCAGGATAGAGATCGCGGAGGCCACTGTGAAAGTTCACATCAAAGCGATCCTCCGTAAAGTACGGGTCCAGAACCGGACACAGGCCGCAGTTTGGGCGATGAATAAGGGCGGTCTAAATTTCGACGTCGATGGTTTGTCGCTTTGAGCGCGACGAGTGGCTCGTAGGCGGAAGGCGGGAGATCGTCGATTTGGCTGTTGGGGTTGGCCAGGGATCGCAGGCCTGAGGCCAGTGGCCTGGATTCCGTCCGTTGCTACAGGAATTGCATGATCCCGGCCACAGAGCCCAAACTTCGCTCTTTCCATTCATCCACCCCGCAACAACGCCCTTCGCGTCGCCCACTTCGCACGGCCACCTCTCACGGGATAACAGAGGCCATTCTGGCGGCGCTGCAGGAAGTAAGGACGCAGCTCTACCGACGCAATCGCACTTAAGGTCTGCGCTGAAGAACGCCCCCGATCCTTCAGCGCCCATCCGCCGTGAGCAGTCCGAACCACTTGTCCCTTGACCTTATCGAAATGAACCTTGGGATCATATTGGGTTGCCGCGAGGCCGAGATTGGCGGTCGACAGGCGGCCGATCGCCGACAGGACGGCGTAAGAGGCGACGACCTGATCGTGCTGCGCCGAAACAAGCTGAACGCGCGCGTTGAGCAGCGTCTGCTAGGCGGTCAGCACGTCGAATGTCGTGCGCTGGCCGACTTCGGCCTCTTCGCGCACGCCGGCGAGCGCGATTTCCGCCGCAGCGACCTTTCCGCCTGCGACGGGCCTGCGCTCAGCAAAACCCCTGCCAATGAGACCGCGAGCGCGACGCGGCGCGCCGCCCAAAAATGATTGAGGGGGCCTGACGTTGCTAAATCAAGAACGATTCGTACAGGCTTACTCACGAAGAGCTCACTCGGATAGCTGGCGCAAAGCCAAAATATATATCACATCTTAAAAACGCCATAGTTTAATTAATTGCACAAGGAATTAAGCCCAAGACACAATTACACCGCATATTTATTTCAATTAAGGCTGGCGACATTGGGGAAACGAAACCGTAGGGGCCAACGGTATGAGCAATATGCAATCTCGCAAAGAGGGGGAAGCGCACTCCCTGAGAGCGTTGAATGATTGGCGGAAGCAGAGACTTTCAGAGCGTTTGCGCGCGCTGATGGACGAGAGAGGGTTGAGCGTCGCAGCCGCCGCCAAGCAGGTTTTGCAACGTCTGCCTGGCGGTTCGTTCAATACGGCCAACATATCGCATTATCGGGCTGGCCGATCCCTGCCGCGGCCCGCCGTTCTTAAGGCGCTCAGCGCGGTCCTGGACGTCGATCCTGAGGATTTGGCGCCTTCGCAAGCGAACGAGGCGGTG
>Ga0182024_10004958_pt1 | contig 30196 bp, 31 predicted proteins | sample P32metaG_FD_120480 | JGI IMG/M metagenome (GOLD analysis project Ga0182024, IMG submission 120480) | Permafrost microbial communities from Stordalen Mire, Sweden - P3-2 metaG (Illumina Assembly) | ecosystem: Environmental > Terrestrial > Soil > Wetlands > Permafrost | place: Sweden: Stordalen... | reverse complement strand
GGAGTGCCCAGGAGCTTATCGAGGACCCACGCTCCACGCAGCACCGGAGAGGTGCGGTCGCCGTACGAAGTCCGCAGCTGCACTGCGGCCTTGCCCAGCAGGCCCCGACGCGCGTTTCCTGCCCCCTGCCCGGCCAGGGTGACCTTACGGAATTGATTGCCCGCGACGCCGGAAATACCGTAGTGCCGAGCCAGCCGCTCATTTAAGAACGTATAGTCCGCGGTCAGGAGTTCCAGAACGCTCCGGTCATCTGAAAAGATGCTGCCGATGAAGTCTTCGGCTTCCGTGGAAAAATCACGCCGCAGCTGATCGTTGAATTCGGGGAACAACACGGGGTCGGGGATCACCTGATCAAGATCGGTCAGGTTCAGCCATTTCATCGCGAAGCTGGTGACCAGGCTGGAGGCCCTGGGGTCGGCAAGCATGCGCTTCACCTGTTTCTCCAATGCTCTTTTTTCCGATGCCTGGGGCCCTGTCAAGCCGTTCGCGGCTGCGAGGGTCAGCAGTTCCTCGTCGGGGCCCGTGTTCCACAGGAAGTAGGAAAGCCGTGAAGCGAGCTCGAGATCGGTGAGAGCGAACTCGGTGTCGGGCGCGGCGCCTTTCGGCCCTCGAATGCCGCGATAGAGGAACTGGGGGCTGACCAGAACCGCAGCCACAACCTGCTCGATTCCCTGGTCGAATGTTCCGCCGTCCTGACGTCCCGCTTCATAGAACGGCATGAGGCGCTTCATTTCTGCCGCTGTGACCGGCCGCCGGAACGCGCGTCTCGCCAGGTTTTCCGTGATCTGCCGGGCGCAGGAAAATTCTTCGGTATTTTCACCGCGCACAACGGAGCCTTCGCCCTGTGCGCTCGGCTTGGGATTGCAAATGAAGACGAGGGCACGGCTGGCGGTTTTCGAAACGCCTTTGGGGTTAAACGGTCCGACTATATCGATTGCGTCGCGAAGGTCCGACATACGGTTGAGGGCCGCCGCGCTGCCCGTCAAGCCGCCATAGCCCAGAGGATGCTGGAAATTCTCGTCCGACTCCACATCGGCACGGTCGATGAACGCCACGGCGACATCGTGCATTCCGGCTTCCACCTGCACGGGAATCTTCGAGAAGCGCTCCATGATCAAGGCGCGCCCGGTGCCAGCCTGGCGGTCGGCGAGAGCCTGATCGGCCGGCCCTCCGATCGGCTTGCGAAACACGATGCCGCCATCGATCATGATGACGAGCGTGCTCTCATTCTCGAGTGAAGCGGTGTACGGGCCCACTCCAAGGTTCCGAATATTCATGCGATACTCGCCGTCAGCCGGAAAGTTATGTGTGAACCGGATGCCGCCGCTAGTGCCGGGCGGCAGCGGGATCGCGGGATTCCGGCTGGCCCCGACAGAGTACTTCACACCTGTAAGCCGAGGATTGGGATTGCCAACCGCAAGCCGTGCCACTTGCCGCGCCGCCGTGACGTACTGATCGAGGAACGCGGGAGAGACGCTCAAAGCGTCCGCGATGTCGTCGAAGCCATCCACTTGAATATCCTGCGGCAGAATTTCCTTGGCGTTCACATCCACCCCCACCAACGCTTTCACCGTCGCGGCGTACTCGGTGCGGTTCAGGCGCTGGATCGGCACATAGCCCGCCTTGGGACCTTTGGCATGAGTGTCGAGGGTGTTCTCCATCCAGGCAACAAACGAATCCACATCCTTCTGCTTCGGCTGGGGCAAGCCCGGCGGCGGCATCTGATGTCCGCGCAGCTTGCGCAGGGCTTTCTCCCAGATCTGCGCGTCATCAGGGGCGACTGCAAGGTCCAGTCCCTCCAGCGTGAGACCGCCCGTCTTTAATCGCGAGTTGTGGCAGGTGACGCAGTAGGTGTCCAACATCGCGCGATATTGATCCGGCGCGGTTGCGGCGGGCGATTTCCCGGTAGAGGTTTGTCCCGGGGCCCGGACTTGCAGGACTATAGGAAAAGCGATCAGCACCACAACGGCACTGGCGGAAATGAAACGCTTCATGGATGGCAAACTACGCTCGATCAAAGTCTTACAGAGATTTCGATGGACAGCGTTCCTTTTGTATCACAAATGTAAACAGGGCGGAAGGGGGGCACGCCGCCGAAATGACCCGGCCGCCGACTGGTAAAGCATCAGCTACCCTGTATGCGGTTACCGAGGGCAGGTTCCGACCACCGCCTTTACATTACATTTAGGGATAGAAGGAAGAAATGGACCTCAAAAGAAGTGGCTCGCAGCCTTCGGGCAAAGGACCGGGAGAGTATTTCACCGGGACGGTACGTATCGACCCGCTGTTCAACGCACCCGCTCCGGCGCGGGTTTTCGGTGCCAGCGTCACCTTCGAGCCCGGCGCCCGGACGGCGTGGCACACACACCCGCTGGGCCAGACCCTGATCGTGACGGCCGGTTGCGGCCGCGCACAGCGTTGGGGCGGTCCGGTGGAGGAAATCAGACCGGGCGATGTGATCTGGTTCTCGCCCGGCGAGAAGCACTGGCATGGCGCCACGCCAACCACTGCCATGACCCATATCGCGATTGTGGAGCAGCTTGACGGCAAGAGCGCCGACTGGATGGAACAAGTCAGCGAAGAACAATACAAGGCGTAGCTCGCGGCAACGGACTTTCGATGGTCACGTCTATTGCACGTCTATTGCACGTCTATTGCAATTGACATGAGTATGAAAGTGGCGTAGCATTTTGCAGCATCCATGCAGTTCACGAAACGCGAAAGCTGCCGGATTGGAGATAATCCGCTGAAGCTGAAAAATTCCCGACCGGCCCAACGGGTACTGGGCGCCTGCTTGCTGATCCTGACTGGCACAGTGCAGTTGGCGGCCCAGACCGCTCCTGCTCCCCCGCAAGGGGGCAATCCGGGGGTTCAGCAGCCGAGGCAAGGGGGTCCCGGGCTCCAGCCTCGCAAGCCCGTGTCGGAGCCTCCGCCGCCCGGCGTCACACCCCTGCCGGTCGATCTCTTCACATCCCGGGACCTTTACAAGGACAAGGCGTTGTGGATGGACCCCCGCTACTACCGTTGCAACACGCCGCGACAGATGATCGAGGCGATGTGGGAGAGCGGACGGATCGGCCCCAATCCACCGGCCTCCGCCTCATGGGGCGACTGCAGGATCGACTATCCGCGCGAGCGGATCGTCAGCCCTTATCCTTACAAGACAGCCAAAGAACACTATGAGGCCCTCCTGTCTCAGGCGAAGGCTCACGGCGGCCCGACCGTCTACTCCAAGGCCACCACACCCGATTGGGACGGCTTCTATCGCCGCGATCCGAATGGCACGGAGACGCCGGGTTTCAGCGGTCCCGACCGCAGGGCCGGCGGGCCGCTCCGGGGCGAGCGCTGGCAATGGGGCGGGATCGAACAGGCCACGACGGTGCTCTCGCTCCTCACCCCCGAATATCAGAAACGCTATGTTCAGATGCTCTATCACGAGACGGTGGACAACTCCAAGCAGTGGAGCGCCTCCTTCTGCCTGCCGGAAGGCTTCCTCCGCTGGTGGGCGGGGCCCTCGAACGCTTCCAACTTTGAGCTCAGCATCACGCCCACGCGGGTCGAGTTCCTTTCGGGCATCGCCGACAACTTCCTGCGGGAGGTACTGATCGGCCGCCAGCACGTGCAGAAGGTACCCCAGTGGTATGGCGAGACGGTCGGGTTCTGGGATGGCGAGACTCTGATCTCGTGGACCGCCAACGTCCAGGGCTGGACCCAGCACACCCTGTTCGAGTTCTCAAGCAAGATCGAGACCGTGGAGACCTACAAGCCTCTCTATGACGCCGCCCACCACTTCATCGGCATCGAGCACGAGGCGGTCTGGTACGACCCCGAGGCTTTCGTCCAACCGCTGCGGGTGCGCGACAACTTCCTGCGACGGGCGGAGGCGGGCGATGCGAACGTGCGCTTTACGTTCATCGAGTGCCTGTCGAACATCAAGAACGTTAAAGGCAGGCCGGTCCAGATTACGAAAGGCGATCCGGATTTCATAGACTACTATGGCCGGCCCTGGGCGCAGAACTGGGAAAAGTGGTTCGAACAGGGATGGGAGAAGCCCGACCAGGACGCCGTGCCGAAAGACGTGCTGGACCTCTTCAAATAGCCGGATAGAGATAGCCGCTTATTTCCAGAGATCAAGAAGCGTACCCAAGCCCGCTTTCCCCTGTCGCATTCCGCTTGCCGCCGCTGCCGGACGCCGCCGGAAATCCATCAGATTGGGGCCGAACGCTTCAATGCTCTCCGCATCCGGCCTGACAATCTCAACCCTGCTGCCGGAATCGCGCAGAGCCAGAAGTTCCCGCTCCAGCGGACGGCGGAACACCTCCGGAGAAGCCTCACCGCTAATTGAAACCACAACAACAACGTCGTACCCCTTCGCCAGATCCGCATTCGTCGCCGATCGCATGCCGCCATCCATGTAACGCCGTCCGTTGATTGAGATCGGGGAGGCAATTCCCGGAACGGCGCAGCTTGAAGCGATTGCGCGCACCAGCGGCACGCCGGAATCGTTATCCCAAATGACAAATTTGCCGCTGACCGCATCAACCGCTGTACACGCAAACCTGCGCTCGGGCCAGACCTCCTCGGGCAAGCCTGCCAGGGAGCGCGCAAAACTGGCGACGAATGCCTCTTCACTTACGACTGAAGTCTCCAAAGCCCACGCGCCGATCTCCCGGCACACTTCTTCGTTCGGACGTACTCCGGCATACGACTCCATAAGCTTCGCCACCAACTTCGAAAGATCCGGCGGCGTCGACATGGATGCGCTCGGGGGCGGTTCTCCCGTCCCTGTAAATGGCTCCACCAGCGCAGCGGGTGTTCGCCCCATCGCAATTTGAGCGCCGACCACCGATCCGGCAGACGTGCCGACAATGAAGTCCGCGCGTGAAAGATCGACTCCGGACTCGGCCAGGCCGGCTATCAGCCCCGACTCCCAGGCTATCCCGACGGGTCCGCCGCCACTCAAAACCAGTGCCCTGCCGCGCATGCTTATCTCCCACCGGAGAGTATCACTTGAGCCCGGGGTTTCCTCGGCAGGATCGCGGCGAACAGGCGATCATGGACCTGTGGAGAACAACAAGACATCACCCGATTCCGAAAATGAGAATGACCAACCGGGGTCGCCGGACCCAAATGACAGCGACTTGCTTCGCGATCAATTGAAAGGCGAGACAGTTGAGCATGCGAAGCCGCCACGCCTCGAGGATGAGGGCCCAGTCCGGGGGGTGAGTTTTTAGATTGTTCCCCGATAACGCCCAATCGAGTACACTGAGCGGAACCAGCCCTATGCCGGGAAACCGCGTCACGTACTGTCGAAACGCAGCCTCGGAGACAAGTAACCCAAAATGGCACTAACTGTACGGAACGCCGAATACTTCTACATCAGAATCGAAGACTCTCCGCAGAAAGCCTATGAACTTCTCGCGCAGTTGGCTTCGGCAGAGGTGAGCCTGCTTGCCTTCAGCGCGGTGCCGTACGGCCCCAATCACCTCGAACTGACCATCTTCCCGGACCGCGGTGATGCTTTCATCCAGCTCGCCAGGAATCTTGGGTGGGTGGTGACCGGTCCGCAACATGCTTTTTTGGTACAAGGCGACGACAATCTTGGGGCCCTCGCGGATATTCAGCGGATGCTCGTGGAGGCCGATCTTGAAATTTACGCCTCCAGCGGCGTCACGGATGGCAGCGGGCGGTATGGATACATAATCTATTTCAAAGAAGAGGACCACAAGAGAGCTGCGCGGGCTCTGGGGGCTGTGGGGGCCACGGAAAGCCCTGTTGGTTCAGCCTGAGGGTCCACCACGTCCTGCGGTCACACATTCCGGCCGCCCGGACAGATATTCCTCAAGAGGCTCCGGATTCGGTCAAGGTCATTTGGAGGATTTGGATGAGCGATTTTCTGCGGGGAACGAAAGGTAAGTCCGGTCTGCTGCGCAAGCTGATCGCAGGGCGGGAGACAATCGTCGCTCCGGGCGCCTATGACGCTTTGACGGCGCGCATTATCGAGCGGGCCGGTTTTCCGGCGGTCTACATGACCGGATTCGGCACCGCTGCGTCGCTCCTGGGACGGCCCGACGTGGGCCTGCTGACCATGTCGGAGATGGTTGACAATGCCCGCCGAATGGCGCAGGCGCTGGATGTCCCACTGATCGCGGACGCCGATACAGGCTACGGGAATCCGCTGAGCGTGATTCGCACGGTGCACGAGTACGAGCGTGCGGGTGTATCCGCGATTCATATCGAAGATCAAATCACGCCCAAGAAGTGCGGGCACATGGAGAACAAGCAAGTCGTTGCCGCTTCGGAGATGGTGGAAAAGATCCATGCGGCCATCGAGGCGCGTACCTCCACCGACTTCCTGATCATCGCCCGCACTGACGCACGGTCCGTGGAAGGACTGGACAGCGCGTTGCGCCGTGCGCGCATGTATCGAGAGGCAGGCGCCGATGTCCTCTTTGTGGAAGCGCCGCAAAGCGAACAGGAAGTTGCCCAGGTTGCGATCGAGCTGGCCGATGCGCCGCTTTTATTCAATTTCGCGGAAGGCGGAAAGACGCCTCCGGTTCCATTGGACCGGCTCAGGGAGCTTGGCTATCGGATCGTCATCTTTCCGATCGGAGCGCTGCTCGCGGCCACAACCGCCGTCCGAAAACTGGCAGCGGAAATTCAGGCTCACGGGACGCCGATGGCTCTGCTCCCGGAGATGATCTCCTTTACAGAGTTCAACCACATGATCGGGCTTTCGGAAATTCAGCAGTTGGAACGTCGATTTTCCGCCAGGACGAGTTGAAACCCAGCCTGAGCTGAAGTGCCTGTGCCGGGTTTCTAGTTCTCGCTGGGCTTATCGACCTTGTCGATCACCATGACCTCAACTGGCGCTTTGGTCGTTCCCATTTTGAGCCCGAGTTGCTGCTGCATGGCGGTGAAGAGGTCGGGCGGCGCGTCCGCATCCGGTACGGCCAGCGCGGCGTCGGGCGGAGGTCCCCCACCGAAGCCAGTGCTTTGCGAAGGATCCGGTGTCCACTTCAGGATGAAGGTGTAGCGTGTATCGCCGAGTCCGGTTTGGTCGACGACGGGCTGTTCCATGAACTGAGCCTGCATCACACTTGCGAATTCCGCAATCGTCCCGTTGCGCACGTTGAATCCGTTCTGCGGCCTTCCTCCGAATCCGGGGATGGGCAGCGTGCTGTTTTCTTCCTTCTTGATCTTCTCGCCACCCTTCGCGACGGTAATCGCGTAGACGGACAGTTCCTTCTTCTCGCGATGAAATTTGAGGTTAAACCGGTCCGCCAGAAGTTTCTGGAACATGGCTTTCATCTGGTTGACACTGGGCATTCCGGGGACATCGGGCTTTGCCAATATGTCGAATTTTTCGGAATCGACCCAGGCAGGCGCCCCGATTACCTGTTTCGGATGCAGGTCGTAGGCGAATTTGATCAGGTCGGAAAGATTCGTGTTCAGCGTGTGCAGTTGGCCGCTTCTGTCCACATTGATTCCCCAGCCGCGCCGGTTGGGATCCGACGGTTTGACCGTAGCGACTTCGAACTCCGGTTTCGCCTTGTCGTCCATCATCTTCGGCGGTGGAGGAGGTTCGGGAATGGTCCAGGCAGTCTCGGGTGTGGCTTTGACCAATGTCAGAGGCAGCGGCGCTCCCTGCGTCCAGGTACCCGTGATTGTCTTTCCATCTTCGCCGATCCTGCCTTCGAAATTGCCATTGAGCGTGGCGATAGCCATTTTGAATATAGAACCGCTCTGACTGACCGTAGTCGCGGGTATCGCGGGTGTCTGCTGATCGATACTGTAGAAATCCGCTTTCAGCTTGTCCGCCTCGCTGATCGAGATTTTTACCACCACCCGGAGTTCGCCATTGGGCGCTTGCGGAACCTTCAATGCCCCCTGCCACGTACCCGTCAGCGTCTGGGCAACCAGAGCGCTGCCTTGAAGTGCGGCTAATGCCGCAAACACCATGAGGTATTTCATATCTGTCTCCTGGCAAACGATCCAGGATTGTCCTCGCTAATCCCGGGGTTGGGGCGACTTGTCTCCATCCGGTGCGACGGTGACGTCGATCGCGTGTGACGAAGATGCCAATTAATTAAGGCGCAATCCGGGCAACGGCCGGCATCTCCAGGCGGCCGCTCCCGTTATTCGACTGCTTTAGACCAGTACGAGGTTTTGACGGACAGTGTTCGGATTTTGTTCCGGGTGGGTCGCGGAATATGGTGGGCTGTGAAGAACACGGCAGGCGAAACCGCCTACCCCACCAAGGCCTGCAGACCCTTTCAGCACACTGCTATGTAATGGGCGGATCGATGCTGCCGATCGAAAACAGCGAGAATTCATCTTCGGTGCCTTTCGGAAGGGTCGCTCGTTCGGAGCCCAACTCCCGATATTTCCCGGCGTAGAACAACAACGGTTTGTCGTCTCGCGATTCGAAATGCACTACACGGCCGATGTACAGCGTGTGGTCGCCGGCGGGGTGAGCGTCGAACACCTCGACGACGAAGTACGCGACCGCGCCCTCGATCAGCGGAACACCGTTGCGCGTCGTGAAGCGGATATGCAGCCCCTCCACCGTGCTGCCTGCAAAATGGTTGCTCAGCATCTGCTGATCCTGCGCCAGGACGCTGACGCCATAACGGCCAGTGGACGGCAGGATGCGGTGCAGGTACGAGCGATTGTCCAGGGACACCAACACCAGCGGGGGATCGAGTGAGACCGATACAAACGCATTGGCCGTCATGCCGTGCGTCTGCTTCTCGACCTGGGTGGTGACCACCGTCACACCGCTCGCGAACCTCCCCAGCGCGCTGCGGAACTGCACCGTGTTGAAAGGGCTCGCGATGCGGTTCTCTCCTGTATAGAGACTACCGCTTGTGGCCATCTTCTTTCATTACCGCCTTTTCATTGCCGCTTTTTCATAACAACGCTGATGTCGTCGGGATTGATTAAATCCGGCACTGTCCAGCCATCCAGGTCGTATTCGGCCATGCACTGCTCCGCGAAGCCTTTGTATTTTGCGGATTGGCCCGTCGAATCCGCGACCATCAATGTTTCAAAACGGATGCTTTCGTGATTGCCGAAGTAATTGCGCTCGTAGAGTTCATGGCGCCCGCCAAACTCGGTGCCCATGGCGTCCCACATCAGCTTCATGAGCTTGACGCGGTCGACGGCGTCATAGCCATTCGATCCGCGGACATACTGATCGAGGTATTTTCGGATCTCCGGGACCTTGAAATCATTGGCATGCGAAGGCAGGTAGATCAATGCGCTGGCCAGGACATTCTCGATGATTTCCTTGAGGCGCGGATAAATCATATTAGAAGCAACGCGGTACGCCAGGCCGTAATCGAGATTCGGCAGCACGTATCCCGGCGTCCAGGGCGTGGTGGTCCGCGCCATCGCGTCCGTAAGGCCCCAGAACAAATTGCGCCACGCCAGGACTTCACCCACCTGCGCCTGCACGCCGCGAAAATCCTTTGCGCCGGTAGCTTCAACGCCTTTGAGCAACAAGCCGGCGATGAAATCGAGCTTCACGGCCAAGCGGACGCAACCGTGAAACATGAAGCGCGGCAGGAAGCCCGATCGCGGGAAGAAGTTATTGACTTTGTCGATATCGCCATAGGCGAACACATTCTCAAACGGAATAAACACTTTGTCGAAGACGATGATCGAGTCGTTCTCATCCAGCCGGCTGGAAAGAGGGTAATCGAAGGGACTGCCCATCGCCGCCGCGGTCATCTCATAGGAAGGGCGGCAAAACAGCTTGACCCCAGGGGCGGCCGTCGGCACAATGCAGACAAACGCGAAATCTTTGGTCTTGATGGGAAGAGCGCCGTTGTTCGCGATGAAATTGGCATGCGTCAGAGTGGACGTGGTGGCGACCACCTTCGCGCCGCTCACGATCAAGCCTCCATCGGTTTCCTTCTCGACGTGCATGTACACGTCGCGCACCTCTTCGAGCGGCTTGTTGCGATCCACCGGCGGGTTTACGATCGCGTGATTGACGAAAGTGACCTCTTCCTGGACTTTTTTGTACCACCTGCGGGCGTTCTCGTCGAACGGGTGATAGAACTCGGAATTTGCGCCCAGTGTGGCGAGAAAGGCCGCCTTGTAGTCCGGAGCGCGGCCCATCCAACCATAGGTCACGCGAGCCCATTCGGCGATCGCATCGCGGGCGCCTACCATCTCCTCGGCATTCCGCGGCGCCTTGAAAAATTTGTGGGTGAACCCCCCGCTGCCGGTGTCCGTCTCCGCGCACAGGATGCTCTTGCGGTGGTCGTGCAGTGCATCGTACTGGCGCGCAAGCATCCGTACCGTGTTGCGGAACGCCGGGTGGGTGGTCACATCCTTGACCCGTTCGCCATAGATCCAAATTTCGCGTCCATCGCGCAGGCTCTCGATGTATTCCTGCCCGGTGAATGGCCGCGTGCGCGCGGCGGAATTGGATTCGGCGGTCGGGGTCGGCTCATTAGTCAACATCGCTGATCTTTTCCTTTATTCCTTTGTTGAATTTGAAATTTCAAAACGGTCAAACGGACGCGCGAAGACTTTGCTGCGACGAACAAAGAGAATCGTATCTCATGGCACGGTAAAGTGGGGGCCGATTGGGAATGAACGGTCGGGATTCTACCCCCTATTCACATTTCCTTGAGTTTCGGGCCTCTCTGCACAGATGGGTTGTTGACGAGCGGGCGCCGCTTGGAACCGACATTGCCGGAGGAAACGAGGGCTCTATTGAATCGCGGGATAACACGATCACCATCGGGCTGAACGGCCGCGTTCAGGGCAACATTCGCGCCTGTCACGTCATCATTCCTGGACAGGTGCAGGGCAACATCGAGGCCAGCGACAAAGTCGATCTCCGAAAAGATTCAAAGTTGATCGGCGATGTTACCGCGTCGCGAATCAGCGTGGAGGATGGCGCTTACTTCAAGGGGAGAATCGACACTGAGATGCCGGAAACGAATCGCCGTTCCGCGGCGGCTCCCGCCTGATCCGAGCAGCCGTGCACTAACTAAACGGCTACCGGCCGAAGCCTGGCAGGATCAGTTGCGACTGATTGCCAAGGGCCCCTCACATATTGCGCTATCTTGCTAAGGGCAGCCAGTTTAGCCAAGGGCTGGCGTGGACCGTCGCTGGGGTCAACTCGCTCAGCATTGCCCAGCATTTCGCGATTCACTATATTTCGCTATTGCCGCGATATCGAGCCGATCGAATTCCAGCCAGTCTGGTCCGCCCCGACAATTTCCTGGTCACCGTTGTAAGCGATCCGGATCAGATCGAGCATCGTCGCCTTTCGCAGGCCGTAACGTTCGCCGCGGAGGACTCCGCCCGAAACGAACGTGTACGATTCATCGCGCGATCGCCGCGGTGCGCATCCGCTACTTCGAACTTAGCCAGGGTCATTGATTTCTAACCTTCGGTAGTATGGCCTTTTGATGCCCACATGGTTCACGATGGAAATACCCCTTCGGGAACACTACTCATGTTTAATCTCGATCAAATTCGGAGCCGCCAGGAACAACGCATGTCGGCCGTCCTCGAATCGTGGAACGAGGCGAAAGAGCATCTGAAAGAAGCGATCGCATTTGCCGCCGCTAAAGAGCGGGAATACCGCGAGGTCTCGGAGGATGTCCGGCGACGGCTTGAGGCGCTGGAACTGGTGGGCAGTATGGCCATAGAGCTTGGCGAAGGTCCCGAAGTTCCCAAAGATCGGTCCCTCAATGCGCCTGAGAGTCAGCCCATGCTGGCGCATCCCGATAATGCGGCCGCCGATTTAAAGGCGATCGAGAAGGCGATAACGCCCCTTCCGGTGGAAAGCGGTCCGCCGGCGCCCCCCGTGTTCGACGGCATGATGCGCACAACGTCGCGGCCCCTCTTTCCTTCTCCAGTGCGATCCCGACTGGCTCGCCTTTCCATTCTGCAATAGCACGGAAATGTGAGCGGGCCCGCAACACCAGTTGCTAGTGACGCTTCGCGCGGGCACCCCGGACAAATTCCCTCGAACTTGGCTGTAACGCTGTCGATGAGAGGAGGAAAACTCCATGTTCGCAATCATCGGCATAGTCGTAGTATTTCTCTCCATCATCGGGGGATTCCTGATGGAAAAAGGGAAGTTACTGGTGCTGATGCAGCCATCGGAACTGCTCATCATCGTGGGGGCCGCTTTGGGCACTCTGGTGATTGCCAATCCCCTGTCTCTTGTCATGCGTATCTTCAAGAGTCTCATCGGGGTTCTTGGCGGGAACCGGTTTAAGAAGGGATTCTATCTGGAAAGTCTCAAGATGCTCAATGACATCTTCGCCTTTGCGCGCAAGAACGGCGTCGCCAAGCTGGAGGAAGACGTCGAGCACCCGGAGAAAAGCTCGGTGCTTTCCAAGTATCCGTCGCTCGTCAAGGATCATCACCTGCTTCATTTCATCTGCGATACCCTGCGCATCGCGGTGTCCGGCGTAGTACTGCCTCACGATCTGGATGCGCTCGTGGAACAGGATATCGAAACTCATCACCACGAGATCTCCGCGCCCGCGCGCTCTCTTAGCAGTGTTTCCGATGCGCTGCCCGGCCTCGGAATTGTGGCGGCCGTGCTGGGCGTCGTGAATACGATGGGGTCCCTGGGCGGGCCTCCGGAGGCGGTCGGCGAAAAGGTAGCCGCGGCCCTGGTCGGGACCTTTCTGGGCATTCTCCTTTGTTACGGAGTGGTTTCGCCTCTCGCCGCCAGTATCGAAAAAAACAACGATGCGGAATCGCAGTATTACCAGATGCTTCGCGCCGGGCTAATGGCGTTCGCGAAGGGAATGGCGCCCATGATTGCGGTCGAGTTCGCGCGCCGCGCGGTTCCTCCTGAAATGCGGCCCACGTTCCACGAGATGGAGGCGGCCTGCAAGAGCGCGCCTGCCGCCACGCAGAAGGCGGCCTGACCGCCATGGACGCTCCCTCGCAGATCGTCATCGTCAAGCGTAAGAAGCAGGGCCATGCCGCCCACCACGGGGGAGCCTGGAAGGTGGCTTACGCGGACTTCGTCACGGCCATGATGTCGCTCTTTATGGTGCTCTGGCTGCTCAGCAGCAGTGAACAGGTTAAGAAGGCCGTGGGCGGCTATTTCACCGATCCCAAAGGTCACGGCAAGGACGTGGGAAATGGGATCAAGGCGAATGGAAACGGAAGCCTTTCCTTCAAGAAAGACGACATTACCCAACTCAAGGAAAAGCTGGAGCAGTCCGTGCGCCAGTCGACACCGGCTGCGCTGCGGCAGAACGTCGTGATGACGATCACCAATGAGGGGCTGCGCGTCGAGTTGCTCGAAGGAGAAGGTTCCACTTTTTTCGAGTCCGGCAGTCCCGCTCCCAGTGAAGCCGGAAAGGAACTCCTCGCCAATCTGGCTAAGGAGATCGCTAAGCTTCCCAACAAGGTCACCATTGAAGGACACACCGACTCAAAGCCCTTTACGGCGCGGCCCGATTATTCCAACTGGGAACTTTCGGCGGACCGCGCCAATGCAGCCCGGCGTCTGATGCAGTCGCTGGGAATACGTGAAGACCAAATAAGCCAAGTCCGGGGCTATGCGGATCAGGACCCCCGAAATGGGGCCGCTCCCGACGATCCGAAGAACCGCCGCGTGACCATGATCGTTTTGAACACGCCCGCCCCGGTGCCGAATCCCACGCCCGAGGAGCCCCCCTATCAGAAGCCGAAACCCTGACGGCCCTGCCGGTCCGTTCTTTTTTACGTAACAGATCGCACACTGTCCCGTGTGTCAAGAGGCGCTAAAAAGCAGAATTGTAACGGCCATCACATAAAAATTTCAGGGTTACAAGGCATAATCGCCGGAAGGACCCAATGGAGGAGATTTCGGACAGTCGGGGCGGTCAACGCTATCGGCTAACCCGCGATGCCCCAGATGATCAACGATAGTCCGGCGGCGATTATCAAAGACAGTGCGACAGCCGCTATTGAAAGCCACGCTATAACGCCCAATGGAGTCGAGATTTTCGGCTTGATCGCCTGTAGTACGTTCTCTTGCGCGACCGCCGTGAGACTAACTGTCATTGGAGTCATCGAATTCCCGTTCCCTTGTTTTCCTACGAAGTCCGCGCCGGCTCAAGATTGTCTTTCGTGTTATGACCTTCGTATACCCCTGCCGGCGCGCGTCAAAGACTTGACGATTGCCCCTGGCCGTCAAGACTGCAACACTCCGGCTTCTTTCTATCTGATTGAAAAAAAGCCGAAACGAGGTGGCTAACGATCTGCATTCTTACGGAGAATCGGACGTCGATGAAAACATTGAATTGGTCTCTTGCACGGCCCGATCGGGGAGCCGATGCATCGCGCGACCTCGCGGCCGCGATGGAGACGCTGCCGCTTATTGAGCGCGCCGCCTTGTTTTTCCGCGACATCCGGCAGCTTCCCCTTGACGAAGTAGCCAGCCGGCTCGGCTGTTCGGCGCGGGTCGCCCGAGTTCACATCGCGCAAGGCAGAGTCAAACTCCTGAAACAGGTTGCGCCCCGATGATTACCGTTTTGGTGGTGGTCTGCTTATTGGCGGCCGCCGGGCAAGTTGCAGTTTGGCTTGGCAGGATGCGCCAGAGGCGCGATCGTCTGAACCGGATCTCCCGCGCTTACGAAGAGGTGAGGAATTCACCGGACTTTGATTCCCCCGGTTAGGTCTGCCAGGCCACGGAACTATTGGTCCGCCCGGCGAGGAACTCGCCCCTCTCAAACGCCGCTACGAGGCAGCTAACTCTCAGGCGGTTCAGTACCGGGGTACCGATTCGATTATTCCCCTCTTGCAGTGTCTCGTTATCGCAAATATAATGATGGATGAAGTATTTGACATTATCCTCCTTCTAAGAACCAAAGGCCGCCGGGGTTGTGCCCGGCGGCCATTTTCATTTGACGGTTTTGGCCGGGTTGCTCGGAACCGCGGCGTCGGTTTATACCCGGGTGGCGTTTAGGGCTGCAAGAACGCGCGCGTCGCGAAACGGAAGCCGCCGGAGACGGAGGCCGGTCGCATCGTAAATTGCATTCGCGATCGCCGCGAGCATCGGTTTGCATGACGCCTCTCCGGCTCCATAGGGAGGGAGATCCGGCCGGTCCGGATTAGGATCTCCGTTCACCAGCACGACCTCGATGCTGGCGGGCGTGTCCGCGTGCGTGAGCGTCGGATGAGAATTCCAATCCACGCTCGTCACCTTCTCCGTGTCGAACCGCACTTCCTCATGAATCGCGCGGCTCAGTGAGTGGAGCATCCCGCATTCGACCGCGTGACGCAGACTTTGCGGATTGACCACCAGCCCGCAGTCGTGAGCGCACACCAGCCGTTTTGCCCAGACATGGCCGGTCTGGCGGTTCACTTCCACTTCCGCAATTTCCGCAACGATGGTCGAACCGCGGAATCCGTAAGCGATACCTCGTCCGGTCAGGATGTTTCCGTTTCCCGAAGGCCGCGGTTTCGGTGAAGGGCGGGTGTCCCAGCCATAAGCCTTAGCGGCCGCTTTCAGAACCGCGATGGACCGGGCGCGCCGGAATGCGGCATCGTCTTTGCTGTCCGCCGTCAGAAGCTTCAGCCTGAATTCGTACGGGTCGGCCTTGGCTGCCGCGGCCAGCTCATCGATGAACGACTCGGAGGCGAAGGTCGACTGCGGACCGTTGGGATCGCGCAGATTTCCGGTGCGAAGCGGTGTCTCCCAGATGAGCGGCAGGCTTACCACTTGGGTGGCCATGCGGCGGTTGGGGATCGCGTACATTTCCGAAGGCGTGGCCGAACTGCCTCGATCGGGATTGGCGCGCCTCGACCCCATGAGTTGGGCGATCAATACGGTATCGGGCTCGTTGTAGCCGACGTGATTGTAGTCCACGGTACGGGCGTTGTAGTCGTAGGCCACCAGCTGCCCCGCGGCATCCAGCCCACCGCGCATTTTGACCGCGAAAGCCGGGGCCTTCGTATCCCATGCGGTCTCTTCGTCCCGCATCCACTGGACGCGAACCGGGCGTCCCAGTTCTTTCGCCAGCCAGGCAGCCTCGCATCCCGCATCATCGGCGGCGGTGCGGCCGAAACCCTGCGGGCCTTCCATCCAGACGACACGCACCTTCTCGCGCGGCATGCCGAGGAACTCCGCCACTCCCCTTCGCATGCCATACGACTTCATGTCGTTCGAATAAACTGTCATCTGGCCGTTCGACGGATCGGCCGTCGCATGGGCTCCCGAGATGGCGGTGTGCCCCTGGAACGGGATCTCATAGTCCGCCTCGATGAGCTTTGGCGCGCCCGCGAACGCCGCGTCGGGATCGCCGACGACCATCGGTCTCGTGGTGGATGTCGGCTCGGCGCCGCGAATGTAATTGAATAAATCCTCGGAGGCGGGAAACGGCGCGGCAGCCGGTTTTTCCCAAGTGGCTTTCAGCTTCCGGGAAGCGTTGATGGCCTGCTCCTCGCGTTCGCAGACTACGGCGACGTAGTTGCCTTTGCTCAGCACTTTGACGAATCCCGGCATGCCGCGCACGGACGATTCATCGATGCCGGTGAGCTTCGCGCCTGCAAAGGGCGGTTTCACGTTGCGCGCGTGTACCATGCCGGGCAGCTTGACGTCCACGGCCCATTTCAGCGAGCCGTCCACCTTGGCGGGAATATCGTAGCGTTGCGGAGACTGGCCGACGGTCTTGAGATCCTGCACCGGTTTCAGTTTGGCGACGCCGGTCGCCGCATTGACATTGGCCCCGGTCAGGGTGACATTGAACCTCTTCCCCCCGATCAGTTGCCCATAGGTAACGCGTTTCGACGCGTCGCCCGTCACGGTGATCACACAATCGCTGACGGTCAGCCGATCGGCAGGCACGCCGAGCCGGGCGGATCCCATTTCGAGCAGCACGCGGCGCGCTTCAGCGGCGGCGCGCCTCATGGGCCACGCGTCCCGCTCCATCGCAGTCGAACCGCCGGACCCGCCCTGGTCGACGGTAGTGTCGGTGCTGCCCATGATGCAGGTAGTCTTTTCGAAGGCGATGTCCATCTCATCGGCCATCAACTGCCGGAAAGACGTTCCCGTGCCCTGGCCACAGTCCGTCTTGCCTACGTAAAAGGTTGCGGTGTTGTCCTGATGGACGACGATCCACGAATCGAGCTGATGGAAGTCGGGCTCGGGATATGGACCCGCAGCCTGTGGTGCAGCTCCGGTTTGGGCTTCCGCCGACTTGACGAGAGGACTGATTCCCCCGGCGCCGAAGGTCACGGCGAGGAGACCCGCGCTCTTAAGGAAGCTCCTGCGCGGCATGTTCACCGTGGAGTTTTCCAGTGCTTCTTCGATATGCTTCGGAACGTTCACGAAGGACTTCACGCGATCACCTCCTTCTCCGCAGCCGGTCTCGAATCTTCCGGAGCTGGCCTCGAATCGGCGATCGTCTTCGCAGCGCGCTTGATGGCGGCCTGAATCCGGTAATACGTCATGCACCGGCACAGCGTCTTGTTCATTCCCTCGCGGATCTGCGCGTCGGTCGGACTCGGATTTTTATCCAGCAGCGCTTTCGCCGTCATGATTTGCCCGTTCTGGCAAAATCCGCACTGCGGAACCTGCTCATCGATCCAGGCCTGCTGCAGCGGGTGCAGCCTTCCCTTAGTCGCAAGTCCTTCGAGTGTGGTGATTTCGCTTTTCACGGAGGAAACCGGCGTGATGCACGACCGGATCGCCTGGCCGTTTACGATCACCGTGCATGCCCCGCACTGGCCGAGTCCGCAACCAAACCGCGGACCCTGCAACCCCAGATCGTTGCGAAGTATATAGAGGAGCGGAGTCGACGGCTCGACATCCACCGTGTGCGCGCTGCCGTTCACTTTCAAGCTTATGTTGCTCATTTTTCATTCTCCTCACGCATTGGCAGGTAAGGCGATGTGACGGTAAGCATTATATCTGGTATCGGGCTGAGCGGCGGGCCGGACAACAGCACAGCTTGCGGGGACCTGGTCATATGTTCTATTGGTAATAGACGATTCCACGCAGGCAGAAAGTCTCGGAAGTTCACAAGAAAGCAGTATGAGTGATTCGCCGGATATAAAAGACAAGGTGGCGGCGGCTGCCGTGACTGGCGCCGGCGCGAGCGTTGGCGGCGTCGGCGGTGCGACGGTTGGCGTGCTGGAACTGGCCGCCAGAGGAGCGGCTACGGGTCTCTCGGCGTCCGTCGTAATTGGTGCCGGAGTCGCTGCTGGCGCAGCGCTCGCGTATGGCGCTTACAGGCTTTTCAGAAAGCGGAAGCCGTCGCGCAGCCAGAACGCTCCCGGCACCGCAAGTTAGGCGTCCGGGACGAACGCCGGGCTCCGGCAGTGAGTCCATCGCTTGCTGGCCAAACACGCGGCTTGACGGTGCTGGTGGCGCAATCGATGCAGCGTTCCTGCCCGACGCCGAGCGTTCCTGAAAAGCGAGCCGCGACGCAGGGACTCTGCAATTCCTGTTAATGCCCGGCCCGGCACCGGTCGGAAAACGTGATTCTGAATTTTGGCCCATGGCCGATCTGCAACACGCCCTCCAGCTGACTCGTGAGAGCCTGTACCGGCCGGACGCCCATCGTGGGCGGCTGATTGGCAAGCAGGTCGTCGGGAAGCGGTGAGCCGTCGTCGTCGACTGTCAACGTGCAGACTCCGCCCGCAGCTCCGAAGCCGACCCGAATCTCGCCCCCGGAACGGTGGTGAAACGAGTGTTTCAGCGAATTCGAAAGCAACTCGTTGACAATAAGGCCGCAGGGAATGGCTTCGGCGAGACTGAGGAACGCACCCGTGGCGTCGATTGACACGCCGAAGGTGGCAGCATCGCCCGCATACGAGGCCAGAACGTGATTCGCCGGCGAACGGAGGTACGCGGCAAAATCGATTTCGGTGCCCCCGGGTGAGCCAGAGGAAATGAAGACGTCCGTGGGATGCCGCTACACGCCCGCCGAGATCGAGCGCGGCATCAAAATTCCGCCCTCAAGAAAGAGCTTTCCGAATGCAGGAGCGCGGCGAATTCATACCGACCGTTGTTGGCCAGCTGTTTGCGTCTCGCGCTCGCGAATGAGGCGTTACAAGGCGAGGTAGCAGCGTTGCGGAAAGACGCGTCCATGCAGGCTTCCGATCAGAAAGCCAAGCAGTCATCAGGGAAGCTCTAGCGTCTTCGCGGCTGGCCTCTCGCTCAATTCCATTCGAATCACTTCGCGCGCGGAGTTTTCCCTGACGCTCCTGAGAGGATTGTTGGAATACCGCCAGTATCCTTTTCCGATGGCGCGTTGGGCCGCCGGCAACATCCATGCGGGGAGTTGGAGCACGTCCCGCATCAGCGGAAGCCACGCTTCGTCTTTTGGCGGCAGCGTTCGCGCGGTCACGAGCGACGCATATCCAAGTCGTAGAGCAACTTCGATCATTCCGCGCCTCTCAGTACGGTCAGCTTCTTCTTTGCTGGGGTCTTTTTGCGGGGCGCTTGTTCCATCGGGCCTACTCTCTATTCCTGGCAGAGAGTGGCGGGCCGATGAAGACCGCGCTCGGTGGTAGGAACTGTCCTCATTGTCTCACATGTGGCGCGCAAGCCTGGAAAAATGAATCGAATATAGACAGTTCGTTCGACATTACAAGCGATTAAACGCCGAACGTTTAGAGAAGAACCGCTCGATACAACAAGTCGCGAAGTCCCGTGATCGATAAACGGCTTCGGCTTCCGCGCTCATACCTTCCAATATACGCTCGCATCCACCAACTAATCGGCGGCGCGTATTACCTTTCCCCGCTTATCGCGCCGCTTGGCCGAAACGGTCCACCGGCGCCCCATGAATCTGTAGATCCTTACTACTCAGGTCTGAAGACGGAGACCAATCGATGCGTGACCTACGGTGCGTTACCGCGCCTTTCGCGCACGTGCGGCCCAAGTTGCGCCAGGGCGTGGCGGGACGCCCCGTGCTGCCAACGCCGGGGTTTCGGCGCAACAGGCGCGCCATGGAACAGCCCGTTGGCAGCATGAACTAGAAAGTTGGATAAATCGTGCCGATATGGAGAATATGGGACCGCAAGTGGCTTACCAGAGCAAAACCGTGAGCGCCGAGAGCGTCGAGCCGGACCGTTCGGTGCCCGATGCAGATTGGGGTGTTAGCCGACTGCGAAAACAGCCGCCCGGCCCATATCGGTCCCTCGGCGGATATCTGGACTACGCGGAATGGCCCGAACGCGAACGCTTCATGGGGCTGGATTGCGCTATCCGTAGTCAGGCACAGGACAGACATAATACCGAAAACCACACCGATTCCGATGATCCACCAGTACTCCTCCGGCTCCAACGGTGCTCAGCCGCACTCGCCAATGGATGGCAATGCAAGAACAAATTCCGCTTGACGGCAGCCGATACCGACAGCAAATGCGAAAGACACCGAACCGGATCATCCTTTGTTGATGCCTTACTTGCTGAAGTGTGCGGGAGCCGTGGTTTCGACGAGGATCGGCAGCCCGTGCCGAAACTCCAGGCGCGCAATATATTCGTCCCGGAACCGCTGGATCTGCTCGAATACATCCCATAACGTCTGTTTCAGTTCGGGTTCAGCAGAGAGGGTACTTTGAGCCCTGACCCGACAAAACCGGGACCTTTGCGGTTTGCGTTCGCCCCTCTCGTAATGCACCCACAATAGTTCCATGCCCCCAGCACCCGGCGGCTTTCCCGATGACAACAATTCTCTCGTTGGAGGCATTGCCGGTGCCGTCCTGACTGTCGGCCTCCTGTGGATCAGCCAATTCTTCGCCAGGCCTCGGCCCCGCCTCCATTTCAATGGAACGGACGACGCCTGCCTGGCCGAGTCCACGCATCCTGAAGGCGACATGCCGGACGTTACCAGAAAATACCTGCGTGTCAACCTCAGATCTGCCGGGTTATTCGGGAGACACTTCGGCGGACTATCTGGCGCGAAGAAGACTTTTTGAGTACTTTTAGAAGAAATAGATCCGCTTTAAAAGTGTTTCTCTAAGAACCTGTCTCCTTCTTTTTGACTGAAGACAAGGGTCGTGCTGCAAGCGTCGATATTTCGCTGCGGCCCGTTTTGCCTCGGCCAGTCACCTTCGGCGGTTGGCCACACCTCCTGCTTGAGGCTGCGTGCAAATCAGGTTGAATGGCCAGGAAAGAGTCTTCGAAGCGCGCGCGCCTTCTCCATGAGTCTCTCGTGGGATCTGCTATGCGGCCGGGCCTGATCGGAGAAGATGTCCGTCAGCAGGATACCCACGGAAAAGCCGCCCGGCACCATGCTGCAATGACGCACCTCTCCAGCGACCAGCAGCTGGGCCGTCTCGATGCAGATGGTGCTCGATACCTGGGCTTCGGATGGCATCATCAGCCCAAGTCCGGAACTCGAAATATTCGTGATTACACCGTTCATTACGCTGGTCCCATGATCGCCGATCACTATGACCGTGCCGGGTACGTCAATCGGAAATCTGGGCTCGCGCCGTGCTTGGGAGGATTCTGTTGCGACCTCCACACAGGTGAGATATCCCCCGTCATCTTGCCGCTTGCAATAGGCCACAGCGCCGGTGAGCGCTATGTGGTTGAAGCGTGCCGCGATCTCGCGGCCGGGTTCAATCCATCGATCGGATTGGAAATGCAACTGGCCGTTGCCGATTCTGAGCAGCGTAGCGTTGAATCCCGGACGGTCGCCGCCGACTGCGGTGATCGCGACCTCGTACGTGGATTTCAGCTTAAGGTCAGTGTTTCTTACGGACTGCATCACACGCCTCAGTGCTTTTCTCAGTTCGCATCCGTTCCCTAATACTCCTGAGATAGAGGCAGTAAATCAGGAAGGGATCGCCGAATCCGGCGATTTCTTCACTGAAGAGTAACATAGCGTCGATCATTCGTAACTACTTACCTTAGTTGTAACGGGCATTGTATGCGCGAAGGTCTGGATGAAAAAGCACGTTGGTCGCTCTGCCGGTCAACGCGGGTTGTACCGCGCTGGCCCACGGCAGAGGTTCAACGCGCGGCAAGACTGATGATCAACAGCTTCGGCCCCGATAGCGGGATTGCAGCTTGCATTCCCGCGCCGTACAAACTCCTCCAGAACCGTGACCGCAAGAGCGCCGACTGGATGGGACAGGTCGGCGAAGAGCAATAGGAGGCTTGGCCTGCGTTAGTTCGCCGTGGACGTGGGTGTCACCGTATCGTCTGCCATGCGATGGAATCCACCGAGCACAACGCTGGTTTTGCCCGTCAATTCATCGAAGACTTCGAGCGTCGGGATGAGTCTGCAGACTGGGACAGTTTTCCTGGTGGTGGATGAGGACGAGGAGGGCGGCGCCGCCACCGGAACGGATACTGTCACGCGGATCTGCTTCCGCTGATCTGCCGCGAGTGCGAGATCTGTATCGCTGAAGAGATCCAGATACCCCACTGTTCCCGGAGCAACTGTAACGGTGGACGTTTTAAGCTGCGTGCCGGCGCCATCAAAGTAAGTCAGCACCGCCGAACACGCTGCCGTCGCGGTTTCATTGGGGCGCAGCATGTTGAAACGAGCGGCCTGTCCCTGTGCTATTCCGACAGCGCCTGAAGTGCGGGTATCCGTCACGGGCATATTTGGTGCGGTTGTCTGCGCATACATACCCGCGGCGGCGACCATGAAGACACAAATTCTCTGTGCGTACGTAAGCATGTTTCTACTCCTTTAGGATGACTTGCGAATCGACTCCTGATCCCGTCGAGAGCGGTTCAGTTGGGCGATTCGCTATTAGAAACACCAATGAGGGGAAGGAGTCGCGCTCTTTGAAGACGCCAATACTTCGCAGTAGTGTGAAGCGTATTACTTAGTGGCGCGGGTATGCTTGATTCGTGACGGCGCCGGACGACTCGATTCCGCGTGACACCTCTATATTCAGATTAGAGAGCCTGAAAATCTCCGCAAGCTTGACCTGTGCTGCCCGTATCGGCCATGAGTTAGCAGGGGCGGCAGGCCGAGTTTAACGCGGGCGTGCTGTGAGTAGACTGTCGGGTACGCGAAAACTTTCCCGCACGATTTGGTTGTCCGAGTCGCTCGCCGGGAATTGCTGTACTCAGGCTGCGAAGCTTGAGATTCTGTTACGTTTCAGCGTTTCCTCCGATTGGGAAGCCGTATACCCCTGGGGGTGAGGAATCGGATCATCGTGGCCAATGACCTCGACTACGGAGATCGCGGCTTTGATCTTCTCGGCCAATTGTGCGGACGTATATGGCTTTTGCAAAAAGCCGGCGAGGCGCGCTCCTTCGAACTGGCCCAATACCTCTTCCTGGTCGTAGCCGCTCGACAGAAGTATACGCATCCCGGGCCAACCGCTTTGAATGCCCTGAACCGCCTGCCTGGCGCTCATCCCAGGCATGGAATGGTCCAGAAGCACTAAAGAAACCCGTTGACGTGTTTGTCGAAGGAGTTCCATCGCGGAAACGGCATCTTCGGCCACCAGCACCGCATAGCCATATTTTTTGAGGGCCGTTTGGGCCAGATTCCGGACGCAGCTTTCGTCGTCCACTACCAGCACCGAGCCGCCTCCGTGGAGTTTCGCCCCGGGGGCGTCGGATTCCGCTACGATTCGAGATTCGGATGCGGCGGGCAAAAACACCTGAAACGTGGCGCCTTCACCAGGAGCGCTCTTTACCTTCAATGCGCCTTTGTGGCTTCGAACAATACCCGATACCGCAGAGAGCCCTAAACCGCGGCCAACGAATTTAGTCGTAAAAAAGGGTTCGAAGATTCTGGCTTGGGTGGCTTCATCCATTCCGATTCCACTGTCGTGTACCTCCAGGGCGACGTAATTCCCGGGAACGATTTCCTGGCTCGTGAGTTGCGTACCGGCAGGCGTCTCATCTATGCGCTGCAGGCTCGTCCGCACTAACACAGTGCCGCACTGTTGGTCCGTGATCGCTTCGGCGGCGTTGATCACAAGGTTCATGATCAGTTGCTGCATCTGTCCTGCGTCGGCTTCCACGCACGGCAGGTCTGTTCCCAAGTCGAGGCGCAGATCGACGTTCTTAAGAATCGAAGACCTCAGCAGGCGTTCGGTATCGCGAATGAGTGTCGAGACATCAAGCTGCTCCATTACGAAGCGTCCTTTCCCTGCGTAGGCAAGCATCTGTCGCGTGAGATGAGCCGCCTTTTGCCCCGCAAGAACAATTTCATCGAGTTGATTGCGCACCGCGTGGCCGGCTGGTAAGGATTCTGCGGCCAGACTGGCATTTCCCATGATGCCCACCAGCAGATTGTTAAAATCGTGGGCGATTCCGCCGGCGAGAACTCCGAGGCTCTCAAGTTTCTGCGTGTGCCTTAGCTGCTCTTCACTTCTCTTTTGGTCCGTTATATCGATACAGATACCCACAACCCGGCAGGGCAGACCGGAAGCATCGGAACAGGCTTTGCCCCGGCTGAGCATCCAGCGTGTTTCACCGCCCGCGTGCCGGTAACGAAACTGCATCTCATACAGGCTGCGCTGTTCGATGGCGCGGGCGATGACGGCCCGGGCATCGAATCGATCTTCCGCATGAATGAGGCAGAAGAAAGCTTCCTCGATATCTTCGGAGGGCATCTGCGCAACTCCAAAGATTCGCTGTAGTTCCAAAGAGCAGATAAAGCGGCCTTTCCCCACCTCGTAATTCCAGACTCCGATACGGGCCGCCTCGGGAGCAAGTCTGAGACGGTCTTCCTCTTCGCGCAGAATCTCTTCGGCGCGTTTTCGATCGGTAATGTCGCGGCTGAAAATTGAGAGACCGGGCGCTTGTGGATACGCACTGGTCTCATACCAGCAGCGCAGGCGTGGCATGAAAACCTCCAGCCGAACCGGCACTTGTTCGCGGAGCGCCCGCTCGAGTTCCTCCCGGATCGGAGCCTCCGTCAGCTCAGGCCAGACCGCCCACACTGGTTTGCCCGGCAACTCGCCTGCGGGAAGTCCCATCAACGCCGCGAGTCTCTCATTGGCGTGGACGAATTGCCAGTTTTCATCCAGTGAACCGAACGCGTCCGAGACGGAATTGAGGATTGCCCTTTCTCTTTCCCGTGCGGCTTCGGTCTCGCCGGCAGCCCTGGCGGAAGCGCGGATCGCCAATGACATCCGCTCGCCGAGCCAACTAATATAAATGCCATCGAGCAGGAAGAAGACGAAGAAAAAGGGAGCTTCCGGACGGGAGAACGCATGCCGCCCCAGAGACGCGATCACAATAACGAGCGCACTGGAGATTGTGGCAAAAAGGCCTGGGATAAAACCTCCGTATGCGGCAGTGGCGATGATAGGAAGAATGTAAAAGGTATAAGGCGCCGCGTTACCGAATATCGGCTGGGCCATAAGCCGAAGCGCGGTGGCCGCTAATACCGCGGTAAGTCCGAAAACATGCACCTGCACTATGGATGAACCGCTATTCGACCGTTGCCCGGAAGGGGCCTTGGCATCGTTCTGAATTTGGGAGGACAGAAACACTCTCCTTCTACATGGCGCTGACGGCACTTTAACCTGACGGGGTACTGTAGGACCAGACTCGCGCTCGATATCGATGTGCCTGCTAACGAATGTCAGCGCGAACGCCTTCCGCGCGGCCTGCCCAGCATTTTCAATGCGATCGGTTCGCTCGAACCAACCGGTAATCGGGAGTCGAAGCGGTGGTGTACCAGATCGCACGTTGCCGACCGGCAAAGGGGAGGCAAAGACCCGAGCCAACTCGATAAGTTCGGGTCTATCTAGTGCTTTGACAGGGAGAATGATTCCCCTTGCTGAAGCACGGGGCTGGATGAATCGGTGTAGCCCCAAGCGTCAGCGCGTGGAATTTATCATGCGGCCCAGGCACTACCGGACTTGCCGAGGGAGTTACTTTTTCTTCAGGAGCAGGGGTTCACAAACGCGACGTGAGCCCCAGAGCGCCGTGGGATCGATTCGGGTCAACAGCAACTCGATTCACCGGGTAAGGCGCCAGATATACCCGATGCCCCAAAGCAGCGCTAACCAGACCACAAACAATCCACCTCTCAGCAGGTCGCCGTGAATAATGTCTCCCGCTATCGGTCTGCCCGCCCGGCGGCCGGGCACCAGAAACACAAATCCGGCCACACCGACAACCGCCATACTGACCAGCATCAGAATGGTCCGTTTGTTCATCGTCGTCAGCCCCATCATGTAACCGCTAAGGCCGTCAGTTCGCTTTCTGGTGGTTGCGTTTGTGCTGACGTTACGGTGCTGAGGTGGCCTTGGTAGATGTCGCAGCCGGAGCAGCTGCAGCCGGAGCAGTTGCAGCTGGCGGAGCAGTTGCAGCTGGCGGAGCAGTTGGTGTTGAGGTGACACCGGCGGCAGCAATCCCCAGGTCGGAATTTACATTGGACACCGGTATTCCGAGAGTGTCGGCGATTTCTGACGGGCTCAGACCCTGTGTAATCAGCTGGCTAACCTGTGCGGCTTCAGAGATTGCGACGGTATCCCCGGACGGTTGTGGTTGGGGCGCCTGCGTGATACTCGGTCGGGCAGGAGTAAGTGTCTCAGCTGGTTGAGCCGATACGATGCCGGAGACAGAGAACGTCATAGGAGTCTTCCTCTCATTGATATATATCGGTGAGAGAGATCCAGGTTTCTAGCCAATATTTCGGGCTGCCAGCTTCGCTAGTACGGTCACGACAAACTTGCCATCGAGCGAGCTTCGGCGTGCGTCACTGCTCGGCCAGGTGGGGTATTCGCTGCGGTATTTTTGTGCCATTTGGCAGAGGAACTGCTGACCAAATCCGCATAGCTTTTTTCTGATCGAGCTTTTTTCTGATTGAGCGTCGGTGCGTCCGGGGCGCGAATGCCTTGACATCGGGCTTCAGTTCCGTCCATGCGAACACGGTCCTCATTAATCCATTCATAAGAAAGGCGTTGTAGTGACCCAACCTGTAAAGCAAAGTGGCAGTAGCGAAGCCCCGGTGGTCATCGGACAAGGAATGATTATCAAGGGCAGTTTGCATAGCGAAAACGACGTATTTCTCGATGGCGAGATTGAGGGCGACCTCGATGTCGAAAATTGCAGACTAATGATCGGGCCACACGGAAAAGTTGTCGCAAACGTCAGAGCGCGCGAGGTAGATATCCACGGAATCATGACCGGCAACGTGGAGTCGACCGAAAGGACATCCATTCGGGCATCGGGACAACTGATTGGCGATGTCAGGACGGGTGGCATCGTTATCGAGAGCGGCGCGATGTTCAAGGGCAAACTCGAAATAGTAACCAGACTTCAGCAGCGCCAGGAGGTGAGGAATGGCGAATGAATTCCTGATCCGAAATGATGAGATCGTCGACGGATTGTACCGGCTGGGCGCGTTAATCAGTCGCTCGATCCGGAGTACGGTTTACAAAACGGAGTTCGGTGAAGACGGGCTCCCCGCGGTGATCAAAATCCGCGAGTACGAGTCGTCAGGTTCAGAAGAACTAATGGAACGATGGCGGAACGCGATGGAACTGGTCCACCCGAACGTGCTGAAAATATACGCAACCGGGTCATCGGTGCTGAACGGCGCGCCAATCGTTTACGTGGTAATGGAGCGGGCTGACGAATCGTTGAACAGCGTTCTGGCGGAACGAGCACTTACAGCAGATGAAACGCGCGAACTTGTGGTGCCCGCCGTGGCGGCGCTGCACTATCTGCACAGGAAGGGTTACGCACATTCGCGTTTGTGCGCGTCCAATGTTCTGGCTGTTCAGGGCCAGTTGAAACTCTCGAGCGACAATGCGATCCGGGTGAACGACCGCGCATCGACTACGGACGATATGAAAGCGCTGGGAGTATTGATTGTTCAGGCTCTGACGCAACAAATCCCGAGTGGTGATGGACAGTCGGAGCTCGATATTTTACCGGAGCTCGATATTTTGATGCAGGCGCCCTACCCTTTCCCCGATATTGTGCGGCACTGTCTCGATCCTGATTCCGCCAGAAGGTGGACTGCGGAACAGATGGAAGCAACGCTGAAAGGACCAGCGGGTGATCCTGTTCTGCGCACGCGCAAGCCGTCGGTGGACACAGGCGAGCCGTTGGTGGAAACGATGCCGGAAAAGATGCCGGAAACGATGCCGGCTGTCGTTGACGTACATGCGGTGCACCCGACCGTACCACCGGAACGGGAAGATCCCGACGAAGCCCATTCGAAGACAGGAACCCCGAAATGGATTTATGCCGGGCTCGCGGCACTGATTCTGATTGTGGTTCTGTCGGCGGTAATGCGGAAGAGGGAGGCGGCGTCGGTCTCCGTGGCCTCGCCTGCAGCGGCACCACAGCGGATTCCGGACGCGGAAATAGCTGACCGCGCAGCGTCGGCAAGAGCACCCTCTCCGGCACCCAAACCCGAACCACGCACCGAAGCGGCTCGCGCACGCGGAAGAAGAGCGGATGGGTGGTCGGTAATAGTGGCCACTTATGCCTCGCGGGAACTCGCGGAGAAACGAGTGCGCGACATGATGAGGAGATGGCCGAAGTTTAATATAGGCGTGTTCCAGCCTCGGGCGGGGAAAACACATTACCTTGTCGTGTTGGGACAGAACCTTTCGGAGGATCAGGCTGAGGAACTGCGGAAGCGCGCGGTTGCCTCGGGACTGCCGCGCGATACCTATATCAAGCGCGTGATGTAGCTGCGGGCTCGGAAACAGACGGCGGGGCGAATCGACTGTTGACGACTGATTCCTCTACCTGGTCATCGGTTATTTTTCGACAAACGTCCATGACTGGCGGTCGGCTCGCTGTACAGCAAACGGCTGTGCAATCTCATCAGTCAGAGCCCACCCTCGTTCCTCATTCGGGAGCGAATAAAAAAAAGCAGCAGAATTGCGCTCACAATGGCCGCAAGGCCATCCACCAGGAACAGTCCCCTGACTCCGGACAGGTGGTAGCCGCGCCCGTCGAGCCACGTCATGTACACAATTGCGCCGTTGGTGGATGCAGCGAAAAGTCCAAGCTGAGTTGCTGCAGTCGGATTCTTCAACCCCGCAAACTGGAAACTCAAAGCCGTAAACGCCGCGTACGTGATACCGGCCATGCCGTTGTAGACCAGAACACCGGCCGTTAGGGCCGCCTGAGTGTGCGGCGTCAGTGCCAGCATCAGAGAACAGATGCCCGCGAGCATCCCGCCGCAGAGATACACAATGACTCGCTCCATGCGGTCAGCCAGATAGCCGCCGAGAATGGAACCGGCCGCGCTCGTGATGGCGGCGCCTGCTCCGGTAATCCAGATGACCCGCTCCGCGCTCGCGTGAAAATCGGTGCCTACCCCGCCAAACAGATTGATTGCGGCCACCGCGCCCGCTGGCGAGAGGAACAGCAGAAATCCCAGAAGCACATGCCGCTGCATGGAGGTCCTGACAACACTCTTCATGGTGCCCCCGAGAATGCGCCGCGCCCCGAGAACCGGGCTTACAGCCGGCGGGAAGAAGCCCAGCACCGCCGTCGACGCAATTACCAGCCCGCCGATCATGGCGCCGATCGCATGGAAGCCCATAAACCTGGTCAGCCACATGATGAGCATCGCCCCCAGCGCGCCGCCGCCCAGATTTGCCGCATTGGTCCAGCCGCCTACTTTTCCTCTCATCGAATCCGGCAGGAATTCGGAGGTCCATCCGCCGACGGCGTTTCCCTGGAGAACGACCATCAATTCGGCTGCGAGCAGGAGAACCGTAAACAACACCAGACGCTGAGGCGAAAACAACCAAAGCGCCGCCGCAAGGGCAAAAGCCGCGGCGATGGCAAGCGCGAAAGACCAGAAACGGCGGCTTACGCCCACATCGACGATCGGAGTCAGGAGAAATGCCCAAAAAGTTGGCGACATGGCGGTTGCGCTGATGCTCGCAATGCGATCCACCGAAACGCCGTTTTTCGACAGGATGAAGGGAAGCGCAGTGATCAGAAAGCCTGCGACGAGCCCGAAGGTAAGGGTGGCCATCCCGACAATCCACGAGGGTGGAACATTTGCTGCCCCCACTTCCGTGGATGCCGTGCCACTTTCGGTCATTCGGCCCAGTCTACTGGACTGACCACGCTGCCTGCTGGATTTTTCAGTTTTGCTGCGGCGTCGATTCTGGTTCGTGTTCAGAGCTTTCCAGCGTTCCCAACCATCTTTGAATGAGGATGTGACCTGCATCGAAAAATTCATCCATTCATAGCTGAGGATTTCAGTTGTTCGGCAAACTCATTAGGTTTTCGGTAGCCCAGGCTGCTGTGAGGGCGTTCTCCGTTGTATTCCTGCCGCCAGTT